>PPCM01000025.1_pt1 | contig 387834 bp, 281 predicted proteins | sample 1555541 | NCBI WGS metagenome assembly PPCM01 (sample SAMN05284479, study PRJNA326546) | Marine sediment metagenome, whole genome shotgun sequencing project. | isolation source: marine sediment | place: Germany: Wadden Sea | collected 2012-09-05
AATATTAAGAGCGACAAAAAGGTTTACACAGGTAAACTAAGTGTTAAACATTAAAAAAATTGTCAAAATGGAAATAATAAAAACAACAATTTTAATTTTACTGTTTACAAGTGTATTATGCACAGCACAGGTTCCTCCATTTACAAAATGCTATAACCTTGACCCTGAATGGGTAGGTAATTATTTTGAACAGATAATACATACTCATGATGGCGGGTATGCTGCTGCCTTTAATCAAAACCATGGCTTTACCATGCGTACATCTCTGCTTAAACTTGACCAGTACGGAGAAGTTGAGTGGCAGACCATAGTGGCAGACACAAGTTATTTAAATGTAAGAGGTTTTTCATTGTGCATAGACAATAATGACAAATATGTACAGTTTACAGAGATAGAAATATACAAAGTACAAGTCTGGGGTTAAAACTTTTGATATGCTTTTGCTTGCTTTTGCATCTCCCAATTTTTATATATTATTTTCTCAATTTCCATCTCTGGTATTTTTTTTGTAAGTTTGTTTGAGATTAGATAAGAAAATAACAATTAAAAACTTTAACTCAATAGATTATGAAGAATATTGCTTTTTTAATTATGCTATTTGCAGCAACAGGTTTATTTGCACAAAAAATAACCGTTCAGGAAACTTCAGGAAAATTTGATAAAGAAAACCGTAATGCATTGATGACAACTGCATATTATACAGATGCCGATAATGTTGAGAAAGAATTAAAATCTCTTTTCAAAAGCTATAAAGGAAAAGTAAAAACAAAAAAAGGTGTAATATCTGGTGATGATCTTGTAATTAGCTCAATTAGCGAAAACACAATTGATGTTTATGCAACTGTTAAAGATGTAAAAGATGGTGAAGTTGAAATATTGGTTGCCTTTGACCTGGGTGGTGCATATCTAACATCTGGTGCACATGCCGATCAATTTAACAGAGCACAGGATATTGTAAGAAACTTTGCATTGAATATTACAGAACAGTCTTTTGCCGAGATAGTTAAGGATGAGGAAAAAGAACTAGAAAAATTTACCAAAGATTACGAAAAAGTAATTGAAACAAAAGAAGGTCTTGCTAAAGACAACGAAGATTACAAAAAACAAATAGAGGAAAACGAAAAAGAAATCGAAAACTTGACAAAAGATATTGAGACCAAATCTGCTGAATTAAAAGAAATGCAGGACGAGTTTGAAAAGCTAAAAAAAGAAGGATCTAAAATAAACTAATGCGCATGGCGCATAGAACATAAAGCATGGAGTAGATTATCATTATTTTTACTCCATGCTTTTTTTGTTCAATACAATGTCGTTTTGTTGAAAAACTGTAAAAAAACAAGCTTATTTTTTTATTATTGTATTCAATAGTTCTATCTTTGACCAAAATTAAAATTTTTAGACAAATGAAATTTGGAGTTATAATTTTTCCGGGATCAAATTGCGATCATGATATGGTATATTCTTTACGTGATATTTTACGTCAGGAAGTAGTTGAATTATGGCATAAAGACACTGACCTACAGGGATGCGATGCTATTGCAGTACCTGGTGGTTTTTCGTATGGTGATTATCTTCGTTCAGGAGCAATTGCTCGTTTTTCTCCAATTATGGAAAAAGTTGTGGAATTTGCTAACAACGGTGGATTTGTATTTGGTGTTTGTAATGGTTTTCAGATTCTTTGCGAAGCTGGATTATTACCAGGATCATTGTTACATAACAATAATCAAAAATTCATTTGTAAAAACCAATATATCAAAGCAGAAAATACAGATTCTGCAATGACAAAATTTGTTTCTAAAGACAAGCCTCTAAATATTCCAATTGCTCACGGCGAAGGAAGATATTTCGCACCAGAGGGAACTCTTACCGAAATGGTTCAAAACGATCAGATTATCTGGAGATACTGTGACGAAAATGGAGACCTTTCTGAAAAGAATAATCCTAATGGTTCTTTAATGAATATTGCAGGTGTTTGTAACGAAGGCAAAAACGTTTTCGGGATGATGCCTCACCCAGAGAGAGCTGCTGACCCTGAATTAGGAAACACCCATGGTGTAAATATTTTGAAATCAATTATTGTCCATTTGGGAAGTTTGAAAGAACAGAAGTAATAAGAACACATATAAAAAAAGGAGGTCAAATTCATAAATTTGACCTCCTTTTTTTTATCTAAGTGTAATATTTATTGGAATCACGAAAGTAACATCAACAGCTTTTCCTCTTTGTTTTCCTGGAATCCAGTCTGGCATATTTTCGACAACACGAATAGCCTCTTGGTCAAGATAAGGGTCTATTCCTCTGACAACTATTACATTATCAACCTTGCCTGTTTTCTTAATAACAAACTGAACATAAATTTTACCTCCTATTTGACTCTCTTGAGCCATTGGTAACTCATAATTATCAGCAATATATTTCATCAACTCATGTTCGCCGCCAGGAAATTGAGGTTTTTCTTCAACAACATGAAATGCCAGAGGTTCTTCCATCACTTCTTCTTCGAATTCGGTAAAATCATCAACTAAAACTATTTCAACATCATCTTCAACTATTATCAACTCCTCAATAACTGTTTCATGAGCCTCTTCAATTACTTGTTCTTCTGCCATATCATCTGCAGAATCACTATTTTCAGGTGAAATCCCGCCATAATTACCAGTCACAACACTGCTGTTACTCCCAGATCCTATTCCTTCAGAAACGTCTGATTTACCAGTTACTGTTGTTTGTGTGGTAACAGTATTTACAGAAGGTCTATTATTTGACTTTTGCATAGCTACAGATTCTTTCTTATTCTCGCGTCTCATATTTCCCCAAAATCCACTTCTCGTTTCTTTTGAAGTAACAGAAACCGTAGAAACGGTACGATCTTTTGAGGATTCATCCTGATCACTATCAGATTTGTAGACAACTTTGTCTTCGTCTGCAAAACCCTCATTATCGATTACTTCAAGTTCTGCATTAGCTACATTAATATAAGCCTCTAATTCTTCCATTTCGTCAATTACAGGAGCATAATAAAAAGGAATCTCATCAATTTCAGATACAATTTCCTCTTCAAGTAATACTTCCTCTAGTTGTTCAGCACTTGAAGGAACATCCAGATCAAAAAACACCTGTTGGTTATTTTCTGATTTAGTTGCAGTACGTTCAAATAATTCATCAACTGTAGATTTATTATTCTTTTCCTCTGCAGTTTTGACATCAGCAATCATTGAGTCTTCTTCCAATCGTTGATCAAGTTTGTCTGTTAAGTCAACACCTTCAGGATTTTCTATCTGACTTATTTTATTTACATTCGTAATCTCATTATCGTTTATTAAATTATTAAGAATAACATAAGCACCACTTATCGTCAACAAAATAAATACAGCAGCAATCGCTCTAAAACTATTGGGTTCCATTCCTAAAACTTTTCGTTTTGCTTTTGTCTTGCTATCAATTAATTTATTTAATTCAGCTGTAACAGCAAAAACTTCCTCAGGATTTTCCATCATCAGAAGTCCATCCAATTGGTCGGAACATACCTCACATTCTTGCAAGTGAGTTTCCAATAAAGCAGATTCCTCATCAGATAATTCATTGTTAATATATTTCAACAAATATTCCTCAGAGTATGATTTCTGACATTGTGATATATTATTTTGCTCACTCATTATTTTGACTCATAAGTATTTTCAAGTTTCGTTTTCCGTTCTGCAAATACGACTTTACTTCTTTCATTGAGAAACCTGTAATTTCGGCAACCTCAACATACGACTTACTTTGCAGATAGAAAAGCACTATGCATTTCTTTTGTTCTTCTTTTAATTGATTAATACATTTTTCGAGTTCGACATAATTTTCTTCTTTCGCAACATAATCAGGATACAAAACTTTATCCTGTTCCATAAAATCGTTCTGATATTTTTTATAATTGTCGACAAACTGCTCTTCGTGCTTCTTTGACCTAAAGCTCAAAAGGCAGTGATTACGGGCAACCGTATGTAACCATGACTTAAAATTACTTACCTCATGTTTAAGCAATTTATCCAATAATTCTTCAAATATTTCTAGTGTTGCCTCTTTTGCCTTATCAGAATTTTTATGATATTTAATACAAATAGCATAAGTAAAACCAGTGTAACGTTTGTAAAGTTCACCAACGCACTCCTTGTCCTCATGCAGTTTATAATGAGCTATCAACTCATTATCAGACAATTTTGAGAAATTTTTGCGTTTGAGAAACATTAACAATCTTATTTGTATTAATCAACAGTCAAAAATAAATAAAATTGTATAAATCCCAATATAATGAATTAGATCAAATTTTTGATTGGCACATAATACTACTACGCTTAAAGCTATTATCAAAGAAAATAAATCTGTTTTAAATCAAGTATAAAACTTTCGAGCATACTTATTTGTATAATTAATGAATTTTATATTATCTTTGATCAAACTATTAATACAACAAACATGAAATTCTTCCCTTTGCTTTTAGCTATCTTTATCTTGTTATTTTTCATAAGCTGTGAGAAAGATGCAATCAGAAAATATCCATCATATAACAAGCTAGAAAAACAAATAAAAGAAAAACATGATTTTAAGGCGACTTGGACATTTGAAGAATATGAGAAAATCCTATTAGAATTATCAAAAGATAAATATGCATGTTTAACTGTCAATGATTTCAACGATTCTGTTAATTTAGATAAAGTAATGGTTTGTATGAGACATGATGTCGATTGCCATCCTTTCAAGGCGTTAGATATGGCAATATTAGAAGAACAATATAACATTTCTACTACATATTATATTTTAGCTACTAGCAGTTATTATGGTACTATTACAAAAAAACGAACAGTCAGACATGGGTGTTTGAATAGTATTTATCAACAAATTTACAATCTACATCATGAAATTGGTATTCATAATGACCTAATGGCTATTATGATTCAATTCCAAAGAGACCCATATGAATTTAACAATGAAGAGATAGCTTATTACAATAGCTTGGGAATAGAAATATATGGTACAGCAGCTCATGGATCGGACATTGGTGTTGCTACTGGTGGAAATTATCAGATTTTTTCCAACTTTTGTGAAAGTACCACAATTACTTACAATAATGTTGATTATAATATTGGAAAATATAGTCTAAAAGAATTTGGATTTGATTATGAAGCATATCATATCGATTTTAATAAATATTATTCTGATTGCGGAGGAAAATGGAATTTTAATGAAGGTATTGATGGATTATTACAGCGATTAGAAGATAGTAATCCTGGGGACAGAATTCAAATATTAACACACCCTGTTTGGTGGGGTAAGTAAACTATAAGTTTTCAACAGGCAATAAATCAAAAATATGCAAAAGCCATACAACAAATACTCTATGAAATTGCAGGGCAGGGTTACCCCTTTTCGTGGTTAGTTAGGAAATGTCGATGTCAGGAAATCTGTTGAACATTTGAACAGCTATACGGATTAACCATTCAATTTTATTATAGTGATAAGTTTGCAAGAGCACACCATGTATCCCCCAATCTTGAGTCATTGAATTTTACTAAATATTTATGACTAGCATATTTAATAATTTTTCCTTTTTGGTTCTACCACGAACGGCTTTAGCCCTCAACTTTGTTAATTTAGTGGAAGTAATTGTTGCATTATCAATACTGAATATTGTTTATACTATTATTTTGGATCAATCCGATTTTCTGGGGAGTAAGAACTTCATATTACTAATGATACTATAATACCAGTACTATTCTTTAAATTTATTTCCAAAACTTTCTCCTTGATGAGAAAGTTACAAAGAATCAAGATCAGGTAATGCCTACAACCCGCCTCTATAAATAAAAGAATTGTATGGCAACCTGGTATAAAATAAAGCATTGGCTATATTTCTTAATGGAGCTTTATTTTATAAACGACATGTCGGCTTGCCACAATTCTAATTATTTATATTCACCGCTAGAGCTGCCAGGCTACCTGATCAGGCCGACGCTCTTGTGTTTACGTACAATCTAGGGAACTTTGTACTTGTAATGTCATTACAAACAATTAAACTATTTCTAATTGCACTAATTGGGCTATACTAATAATGACTTGGCGTTATTGAAGTCCCCAGAAAATCGGATTGATCCGCTTTCAGCACTATTATTACTTGTATTACTTGGTTTAGCTCCAGAACCCGATCTAAGGTGAATTTATTTCACCCATTGCTGATCTCTATCATCATATTTTTGACATGCATCATATACTTTTGCTTTTGCATAATACACATCTGCTAAAAGCATATCATCATTAATCTCATTTGCAAATTCCAAAGCAGTATCTAATTCAGAAAAAGATACCTTTGCATCGGTATTTTTTAACTCAAGTGCATTTTCTACATGTGTTTTAGCAATTATATACTCAGTGGAATTTCTGTTTTGTCCATATATAAATTTGCCATTTGTCAGAAACAATAATACAATAGAGCAAAACAAGAGTTTTGTTATAGTTTAAAAATCAAATTTCATTACTATTCATATTTTCCTGTAAACAAAAATATGATTATTTTAAAATGTAAAATACACTTTTAGATTAATTGTGTCAGAAATTTAGCTATTTTTAAAGTTGGAATTAATAATTTCTATTCGTTTCAAGCAACCTTTTTAATTTCAATTGTTCTATTTATAAACATGTTAGACGACAGCAAGATAATAGCAGGATGTAAGAAAAACAAACATAAGTATCAGATGACTTTGTTTGACAAGTATTCTGGCATGCTTAGGGGTGTTTGTCTGAGATATGTAAATAATGATTTTGATGCTGATGATTTGTTGCAAGAAGGGTTTATAAAAATCCTAGAAAACATCTCAAAGTACGAAGATAAAGGTTCTTTAAAAGCTTGGATGAAACGAATAATGATAAATCATGCTTTAAATTTTGTCAAGAAACAAAATAAGCAGAAATTTTCGGAATGGAAAGAGTCATATAGCAACGAATTTTTAGAAGAAGAAGAAAGTTTTGACAGTAAACTTGAATCAAAAATATTAGGTGCAAATATTGACCCTTCTGAGATATTGAAAATTATTCAGAAATTACCCGAAGGTTATAAAATGGTTCTCAATCTTTATGCTATAGACGGATATTCACACAAAGAAATTGCACAAGAGTTAAATATTAGCGTAAATACATCCAAATCACAACTTTCAAGAGCCAGAAAAAAGATGATTGAAAAAACTGAAAGTTTGCTTAAAGAAATAAAAGTAAATTATGAAAAATAAGAATAACAATATAGACGAATTACTTCGAAATAGCTTTGAAGATTTTACTTCCCCGACAACAGATAATGTCAGAGCAAGTATATCTACAAAAGTAAAGAAATTCAACTTCTTCCATTTTAACTTCTCTACTTTTAATATATTCTATCTCTCTGCTATTGTTTTAAGCGTTGTAACTACAATTACAATTACCTCAAATACCCTAAGAAATAACGAAAAGACAATTGCTATTCAGGAATTACCAAAATCTGAAACTACTAATACTAATCAAGAAAATATCCAAATAGAAAATGACCAAATAGAAAATATAAATAATACTGAACCAGAGGTTTTTAAAATCGATAATAATACCCCTGCCAGTAAGACAACTGATAATAATGATACTTCAACTCAAAAAAATCAAATAATAGAAGACACAGACAAAGAAATAGTCAATGAAGAAACTGCTAATACAATTATTATCGAAAACAAAGACCCTCAAAACCAAAAAGAAATTATTCATATTGAATCAACAAACTCAAATAACAACAAAAATAATTTAGAAATCTCTATTAGTGAACAAACAGAAGAAATATCGCCCAAAGTAATAGTTTATGATACAATTTATACAACCAATAAAATAACTATCACAGATACTGTTAGTACTGAGATTCGAGAAGAAATAAAAGTAAAAAAAAGAAGAAGAAAAAGAGAAAAATGATGCAACCAATAAAAAAAGCATTGTTAATATTTATAGAAACAAAATAATAACTAAAACTTTAATATTATGAAAACTATTTTAGCCACTTTACTAGGCATTTTCACAGCCCTTATTGTTAACGCACAATGTGAAACCTATTTTACACAAACAATCAATGAAAACACGGGAGTTTTCACAGCTCATTTTTATACAGAAGAAGATTCAATTGAAAACTCTGCAGAAACACAGTTTCTTTGGGAAATTGAAAATACAACACTTACAGGTCAAACTGTTACTTATGAATTCCCAGAATATGGCTTATACAACATTTGCTTAACTACTTCTGGTTCAAACTGTACTGTAACATATTGCGATTCTGCTTATATCTCAAATGGACAGGCTGAAGACTCTTGTAACCTATTTTTAACCTATGACATTACTCATGCTACATCTGCAGATATTAATGATGGTGCTATTGACATTACAGTACAAGGAGGAATAGCTCCGTATTCATACTCATGGGGAGAATTAGGATTTACTGAAGATATTAGTGACCTTTATCCAGGATATTACGGAGTAGAAATTTCCGATTATAATGGTTGTGCACTTCTATACACATTTTATGTCGCAGCAATGAACGACAGCACATATAATGACACAACAGTATCAGATTATATTTATGCTGGTGCATATTATGAGTTTGATTCTGAAAATGACTGCTCTGCAGAAGTATGGGCTGAAGTATATGGTGGAACTCCTCCTTACACTTACTTATGGAGTAATCAGGAGGCTACAAATTCTTTCTATGGTGCTTGTAGCGGAGATTTTTATTGTGTAACCGTAACTGATGCCGAAGGACTTGAGGCAGAAGCATGTGTTACAATCGATTATTACAACTATCAGGATTCAACATGGGTAATTAACGACTCATTAGAAACAACAGTTGATACTTGCCTTGATATCGTTTCTGGAGAGATTGTTGAGTATTTTGTTAATGGTAATACTATAATCGTAACATGGGAATTTGTAGAAAGTAACGATGATGTTACACAAATTACAATTACTTATCCTGCTGAAGACTCTATTACTACTGGAATTTACGAAATTTACCTTTATGTAAATTGTAACGACTATAAATCAATGACAACATACAGTGACTGGATACAGGTAAACGAAGATCAAATTACAGGTATAGTTTCTCAGGCAGAAGGAAAGAATTACAATATTTATCCAAACCCAGTTAGCAATACTTTAAATATTGATCTTTTTGCAAATGAGAATGATAACACAGAAATTCAAATACTTAACACTGCCGGACAGGTTGTATATTCAACAACTCAAACATTAAATAACGGTCAGAACAATCTAAGTTTCGATGTTAACTCATTAACTAAAGGTGTTTACTTCATTAAAATCAATGGAAGCAATACATACGAAACTAAGAAATTTGTAAAATAATCAAATTCTCAAGCAAACACTCCTTAAATATTTACCGAAGGCTGCTATATTGCGGTCTTCGGTATTGCATTAACCTGATTTCTATTAAATATTGCTATATTTGAAAAATAATTTAGATAGCAAAATATGCCAGTGAGTAAAAAAATAATATTTTTTTTAATTACAGCCGTTTTATTGCAAACGTCATTTTTTTCATATTCGCAAGAATCAGATACAATCAAAATTAATATAACCAATACTCAGTACGACACTATTCATGTTTTTGACACTACGTATTTTATTGATACGATTTACACAAATCGATTAATTGAAGGATACGATATATCTCCTACATTTTCTCCTTTTGGAGTTAAATGGAGAACTTACCGAGGACTACTAGGAATTCAAAGTGAACAAAAAAACATTACTTACGGACTTGAAGTTGCTGCTGTAAAAAACAAATTATCTCTGTCTGGTGGTTTTTTCTATTCAAAAATAGAAAATCGTATTAAGTTTGAACAAAATATTTCAGATATTGATACTATTACAAACATAAACATTGTTCAGGATAGCTACTTCAATATTGATACAATTGGAAGTGAGTGGCAGTTATATACATATGACTCAATAACCCTCGATTCTATAACTATTACAATTGCAGATTCAATTCTAGTTTTCAATATAGACACAACTCAAGTTTTTTATAACGACACAATTCTAACCACTTCTTACGACACTACAAAATTTGACACTTCATACAACTACAGATCAAATATTTCATATTTTGACATCCCTATAATTTTCCGATATAGATTATATTCTAGTAGTAAAATAGACATTTTTGTTGGCACAGGTATTATGTTAGGCATTCTACGTAGAACCAATATATACTATATCAACCCAAGTGAAGGAAGCGCTCCAAAACTTATTGGAGAAAAAAACCATACTCAAATATTACCTTCGATTTGGTTATCAAGTAAAATAACTTATTATCCCTTATCTTCACTTGGACTATTTATAGAACCATATTACTGTATGGGAATAAAGTCAATATTCAAAAAAGATTTTGATGTTATTACAATCCCAGATCGATACGGAATTAGGTTTGGGCTATCCTACCTATTTTAATCTCTTTAAATTTGGATTATCAAAAGCTTTTTCAAGATTCATTTCTACTTGATTCCAGTCTAATACATTCCAAATAGTATTCAAATACTCAGAACGTTTATTTTGAAATTTAAGATAATATGCATGCTCCCAAACATCTATCGTTAGAATTGGGATGCCTCTGTCTTTCACTATATCCATTAAAGGATTGTCCTGATTCGAAGTAGAAGTCACCAATAATTTTCCTTCAGGAGTAAGAATCAACCACACCCAACCTGATCCAAATTGATTTATTCCAGCACTTTTTATTTCTTTCTTTAAGTTCTCAAGGCTACCAAAATCAGAAATAATCATTTCAAAGAGCTTACCTTCAGGTGTTAATTTTGGTTTAGGAGATAAAATTTGCCAAAACAGAGTATGGTTTAAATGACCTCCACCACTATTTTTAACGCTGGAACTAAATTTACTTACATTTATCATCAATTCTTCAAGACTGTGTTTTTCTGCTTCAGTTCCTTTAATTGCATCATTCAGCTTATTAACATATCCTTGATGATGTTTTGAGTAATGAATTTCCATGGTTTTTGAGTCTATGTATGGTTCCATATCACTATATTGATATTTTAGTTTTGGCAATTCAAATTTTTGACTAAAACTAAAAGACGAGATACCTAAAGTAATAATAAGAGTTAAGCATAAGAATTTGATTTTCATAATAGTTATATTTTTAAATACTATTGACTAACAATTCTACCAAAATTTTGTTTAGACCACTTGTCCTCTTATTGCTTACTTAAACATTAGTTTGTGGTTTATATAAACTGTTAACAAGTTTGCTTAACACTAAGCACAATTTTTTTAACTTTGTGTCCTAAAACAGTTTACATGGATAATTATATACGTCCCGATTCTGAAGAGCTTAACAGTACAGAAAAAGAATTTGAGAAGGCTTTACGCCCTCTGGATTTTGCAGACTTTAGTGGTCAGGACAACATAGTTGAAAATCTAAAGGTTTTTGTTACAGCGGCAAATATGCGTGACGAAGCATTAGATCATGTGCTTTTACATGGTCCTCCGGGACTTGGTAAAACTACTCTTGCAAATATAATTGCCAATGAACTTGATGTTGGATTTAAAGTATCTTCAGGACCTGTACTTGACAAACCAGGTGATTTAGCTGGTTTACTAACAAGTCTGGAAGAAAATGATGTATTATTCATCGACGAAATTCACAGATTAAATCCTATTGTAGAGGAATACCTCTATTCTGCAATGGAGGATTATCGAATCGACATTATGATTGATAAAGGTCCTGCTGCACGATCTGTTCAAATTCCTCTAGAGCCATTTACACTAATTGGAGCAACAACCAGATCGGGACTATTAACAAGTCCTCTAAGAGCAAGATTTGGAATTAATTCCCATTTGAATTATTACAATTCTGATATTCTTAAAAAAATCATTAAACGATCTGCCGGAATTCTGGAAGTTCCGATAATTGATGACGCAGCTGCTGAGATTTCACGACGCAGCAGAGGGACTCCTCGTATTGCAAATGCTTTATTGAGAAGGGTTCGAGACTTTGCTCAGGTAAAAGGAACAGGAACTATTGATTTGAAAATTGCCAGACATTCTCTAGAAGCATTAAACATCGATAAATATGGATTAGATGAAATGGACAATAAAGTTCTATTAACTATTGTCGATAAATTTGGTGGTGGTCCTGTTGGATTAAAAACTATTGCAACTGCTGTTGGCGAAGACGAAGGAACAATAGAAGAAGTTTACGAACCATTTCTGATTATGGAAGGGTTTATAAAACGAACTCCTAGAGGTCGAGAAGCAACAGAAAAAGCATATTACCATTTGGATAAAATAAATCCTAACTCACAACAAAAATTATTTTAATATGAAATACACTCTACTCTTTTTCATTCTCATTTATAGCTGCATCTCATTTGCACAAAAATCTCATAGCGAAATTTATGATGTCCAAGAATACAATATATTTCTTGATATTACAGATATTGAAGGAGAGTATATTGAAGGTCACACAACTATTCGTTTAACTCCACTCGAAGAAAATACTGAGATATATGAATTCGATTTATTAAAATTAGAAATAGATTCAATTATCTCACCCGATTCTGAAGTAGATAACTTCACATACAATGACACTTTAATCACAGTTGATCTCGCAACTGCTTTTGGAACAACAGATGAAATAACAATAGACATTTATTATCATGGTAATCCTGTTACTGACCCATCGGGTTGGGGTGGTTTATATTTCATGGATGGGTATGCATTCAATATGGGAGTTGCAATTGAAGATATACCCCATAACTATGGAAGAGTTTGGTTTCCATGTAATGATGATTTTGTTGACAAAGCAATTTACAAAACCTATATTACAACTCAGGAAGAACACACAGCTGTTTGTGGAGGTGAATTAATTCAGATAATTGAAAACGGGAATAATACAAAAACTTACGAATGGCATCTTGACCAAAAAATCCCAACATACCTGATGTCTGTTTCAGTTGGAGTATACGAATTACAATCTCACATTTATGAAGGAATTGAAAGTGATATTCCTGTTGATTTTTATATTTACCCTGGAGATAGTGCTAATATTGCACAATCGTTTATAAACATTGATAGCGTATTAAGTATTTTCGAAACTAAATTTGGAGCATACCCCTGGAATAGAGTTGGTTATGTCGAAGTTCCATTTAATGGTGGTGCAATGGAGCATGTTACCAATATTGCTATGGGACATGCTTTTATTGATGGGACACTAGATTACGAAACATTATTTTATCACGAACTTGCACATATGTGGTTTGGAGATATGATAACATGTTCTAGTGCTGAGGACATGTGGATTAACGAAGGTTGGGCAACGTTTTGCGAAACAGTTTTTCAAGAATTTTTATACAGTCCAGAACAAGCCAAAGCATATCGTCGATCAGCTCACGAAACAGTATTGCGATATTATCATATTCAAGATGGAGGTTTTCATGCCCTATATCCAATGGATCAAAGCTTAACATATTCCAGAACTGTTTATGAAAAAGGGGCAAGCGTCGCTCATGCTTTACGAGGATATCTTGGAGATGATGTGTTTTTTCCTGCAATAACACAGTTCTTACAAGAAAACATATATTCTTCTGTTTCATCATACGATATGAGAGATTTCTTAACTTCTTATACAGGGACAGATATGACAGATTTCTTTGAAGACTGGGTTTTCTCTCCAGGATTTGTTCATTTTGCTATTGATTCAACACAAATTACAGAGAATGAAGGAACCTTTGAAGTTACCGTATATGTTCATCAAAAACTTAGAGGTCGCGAAACTTATGCAAACTCTAATAAGATAGAAATATCGTTTATGAAACCTGACTATACTGTTCAAACAGAAATAATGGAATTTGATGGAGAATTTGGAGAACAAATTTACACCCTTTCATTCGAACCAAAATTAATTCTTTGTGATTACAATGAGATACTTTCTGATGCAACAATTGATGAAACTAAATTCATAAAAAGTACAGGAGCAAAACACTATACAAATACCTATTTTTATGCAGATGTTCAAACAGTTAACCCTACTGACAGCTCAATGTGTAGGATTACTCATAATTGGGTAGCACCTGATCCTTTTATAAATGATGTACCAGGCTTGGTTTTAGCAAATCATCGACATTGGACAGTTGAAGGAATATTTAAAGATGGATTTAAAGCAAAAGGGAAATTCTCCTACAATCAGAATGCAAGTAATTTTGGATATGTTGACTATGGATTTATTACAAATAGTACTGATTCACTAGTCTTATTATATAGACCAAATAAGATAACAGAATGGACTATAGAAGAATTTAGCCATTCAAATGCCCTCAAAAGATTAACTGTAGATTCTTTAAAAATAGGGGAATATTCTTTAGGCATATGGGATTGGGATGTATATACAGATATCCAAAACAAGATATCAATCGGTTCTCTTGCTGATATTTATCCAAATCCTAACGAAGGAAATTTCTACTTAAAAACAGAAATAAAAAATACAGGAACAGTACAAATTATAAATTCATCTGGTGCAATAGTTTATGAAGATAAAATTTTAGAAACATCATCAGATATTTATTTTTCTGTTACTGATTTGCCTGACGGATTATATTTTATGAGGATTAATAATCATAAAAACGGAACATCAATAATTAAAAAGTTTATAATTCAAAAATAGTATTTAGAACATGAGTTTTGTAAAAGAGTTGGAATGGAGAGGCATGATACACGATATGATGCCAGGAACAGAAGAATTATTAAAGAAAGAATTTGTAACTGCTTATGTAGGAATTGACCCAACAGCTGATTCACTACACATTGGCCATCTTGTAAGCATTATGATGCTTAAACATCTGCAATTAAGCGGTCACAGACCTGTTGTTGTATTAGGTGGAGCAACTGGAATGATTGGTGATCCAAGTGGGAAATCACAAGAAAGAAATTTACTTGATGAACCAACATTAAGACACAATCAGGAATCAATAAAAAATCAAGTTTCAAAGTTTTTAGATTTTGAAACAAGTGATAAAAGCCAAGCTCTTTTAGTAAACAATTATGACTGGATGAGCAAATTCTCATTTTTAGATTTTATTCGTGATGTTGGTAAACATTTAACTGTAAACTATATGATGGCTAAGGACTCTGTAAAAAAGAGAATTAGCGGTGAGGATAAAAGTGGAATGTCGTTTACAGAATTTACTTACCAACTTGTTCAGGGATACGACTTTCTTCATCTATACAAAAACCATCAATGTAAATTACAAATGGGTGGTAGCGATCAATGGGGAAATATAACTACTGGAACGGAGTTAATCCGCCGTAAAGAATCAGGCGAAGCTTTTGCTCTTACATGTCCACTTATAACTAAAGCTGATGGTGGAAAATTTGGTAAAACAGAAACAGGTAATGTATGGTTAGACCCAGAAAGGACAAGCCCATATTCGTTTTATCAATTTTGGCTAAATGTATCAGATACAGATGCAGAAAAATATATTAAAATTTTCACTATTCTTGATAAACAAAGTATTGATGCACTTATAGAAGAACACAATCAAGCTCCACACAACAGGATTCTACAAAAAAAGCTTGCTGAGGAAATAACCATCATGGTTCATTCTAAAGAAGGTCTTGAAGCAGCAATAGAGGCTTCTGGAATTTTATTTGGAAAATCAACTAGTGAAAGTCTAAAAAAGCTTGACGAAAAAACTTTTTTAAGTGTTTTCGAAGGTGTTCCAATGTGTGAAATTATTATCTCTGATCTTGAAAAAGGAATCAATGTTTTTGATCTCTTAACTGATAAAACCGGAATATTTCCATCAAAAGGAGAACTTCGCAGAACAATTCAAGGAAATGGTTTAAGTATCAACAAAGAGAAGTATACAGATCTTGAAGGAATAATTGATTCAACAATATTGTTAAACAATAAATACATCTTAGTTCAAAAAGGAAAGAAAAAATATTTCTTAATTTTGGCTAAATAATATGCATTTTTGCATTTACCCTGGCTTAACCGCCCAAAAACCTTAGATTATGAAAAAAAGAATTTTTGCCTTTTCGTTTATTTTGTTCCTTGGAAATTTAGTTTGTCTTTCACAGGAGGATTCAATAACAATTTCCAAATATCAGGAATTTGCCCTTTTTGTTACAGGACAAGAATTCCCTGCTTCAAATACCGACACTACAATTGATCGAGCTTTTTGGACAGAATATCAATCTAAGATTAACGAAGATTGGCCAACAATGGATAGTTCTCGTTTAAAACCAATGGGAAACTGGAGTAAAGAAGTAATAAGACCAGAGATTTCAGATAGCCTGATGTTATTCTATCCATTCTCAGGGCCTGATTATTTACATGCACACGTGTTATTCCCAAAAGCTTCAGGGTACTTATTTTTAGCTCAGGAACAACTAGGAGAAATCCCAGACCTTTCTACAGCTAGCCAACGAGATTTGTCCGATTATTTAGACAAATTTTATTACTCTATACGTGATATCTACAAAAGAAGCTATTTTATTACTGGTAGAATGAATACAGACCTTCATAATGCCCGTGTAAAAGGTGTTTTGCCCGTTTTGATTTTCTTTATGGCACAAACAGATCATGAAATAATCGATGTTACTTATGAAACCTTTGATTCAGAAGGAAATTTTAAAGAAATTTCATCTGTAACAGGCAGATTTTCTGCAACAGAATGTATTAATATCAGCTTTAAAGAAAACAACAACGATGATATTAAAACCTTAAGGTACTTTCGATGTGATATTTCTGACAGCGGCTTTAAGTCCACTCCTATTTTCAATACTTACCTTGATGATCTTGATAATGTAAATACTTACGTAAAATCTGCATCTTACTTGCTTCATTACGGAACATTCAGCACTATCAGAAATATAATTTTAGATAATTCTGCATCAGTATTACAAGATGACACAGGAATTCCTTATAAATATTATAAATCCGAAACCTGGACCCCTACACTATTTGGAACATACGTAAAACCAATTTCTGATTTTACAAGTCCTTACTTAATGCAGCATGATCTCAAGAAAATTTATGACGAAAGCGAAGACATTCATGAACTCCCATTTTCACTTGGCTATCACTGGAGAACAGGTGAACAAAACCAAATGTTCTTTGTGAAAAATAAAGTTAAGGAACAAGAGTCTACAGAAACATCAGAAACCGTGGAAGAAATCACTGAGTAATGGCAAAAAGAGCATTAAAAAAAGGAACAATGATCTATCCCCTACCTGCTGTTATGGTAAGTTGTGGATCTACACCCGAAGAGCACAATATTATAACAATAGCATGGACAGGAACTGTGTGTTCTGATCCTGCAATGTGTTACATTTCAGTTCGCAAAAATCGTCACTCTTACGATATTATCAAGCGAAACATGGAATTTGTTATCAACCTTACCAATAGTAAGCTTGCACATGCTACTGATTGGTGTGGAGTAAGATCGGGCAAAAAATTCGATAAATTCAAGGAAATGAAACTCACAAAAGGAGAAGCTCAAATCGTTTCATGTCCCATTATCGAAGAATCTCCATTAAGCATTGAGTGTAAGGTAACTCAAATTTTAGAACTTGGCTCACACGATATGTTTGTAGCCGAAGTCGTAGCTGTTAATGCAGAAGAATCCCATTTTGATAAAGAAACCGATCAATTTCAGCTTGCAAATTCTGAAATGATGTGTTACTTACACGGTAAGTACTATAATGTAGGTAAAAAAATTGGAAAATTTGGATTTGCTGTCGACGGAACTGGGAAAAAGAAAAAATAAAATACCTAAAACTATACTAAGCAAATTAAACAATTTCTGTTTTTTTGTGTTATACAGTCAAAATTTATTTAAACTATGGATTCAGTAAACGTAAAATGGAACGAAAACATGTCCTTTACAACTGAGGTTGATGGACACAAAATTGAATTAGACGCTAAAGCCGAAAATGGAGGTCAAGACAAAGGGCCAAGACCCAAACCATTAATCCTCGTAGCACTAGGTGGGTGTACAGGAATGGATGTTGCTGCAATGCTAAAAAAAATGAGAGTAGATGTTGACTCTCTCAATGTAAAAGTTGACGGTGACCTTACTGATGAACATCCAAAGCATTATCACCATATAATTGTTACTTACGAAGTAACAGGAAAAGATATAAATCCTGATAAAGTAAAAAAAGCTGTATCTCTTTCCGAAGAACGATACTGTGGAGTTAGTCATATGCTTAAACAAGCTTTGAAAATATCGAATAAAATTGTGATTAATGGAGTGGAAGTTTAACCACTTATTATAGGATATAACACAAGTAGAGCCGACTTTGAAAGTCGGCTCTATTATATTATATATGCATCATTCTATTGTTTAATAAACTTCCTGACGATTGAATCATCAGCAATGTCTACTTTAATAAAGTAAGTTCCATTTGCAAAATTTCTAACATCAATTGTAGTTTTATTAGATTGTGGATTTACCTTATAAACGACTTCGCCAAGAATATTTACAATTGTAATATTTTCGATAGTTTCACCATCAATAATTACATTTATATTGCCTTCTGTTGGATTAGGATAAATGCTTAATTCTTTTGCAAATTGATTTACAGAAGATATTATTGCATCGACAAAAATCGTCTCATTTGCTGAACATCCAAAATTCTCAATAACAGTCAAATAGTAATTGCCTGGATATAAATCTGTTAAATTTAAACTTGACTCCATTGGGTCATGATCCCATATGATATCATAAGGTTCTTGTCCTCCTGTAAGTATAACAGAAATAGTTCCACCAACAGGAGGTGTAGCATAATCATCTGCTGGAGTTGTAGTGTAATCAATCGTTGGAGTCTCTCCTACAGTAATATAATCTGTAAATGTTCCTGAATTTCCTCCGTATATATTTTCAGCAGTTAAAGTAATGGAGTATACTCCAGGAGCATCATATGTATGTGTTGGATTTTGATCTCCGCTGGTTGGTGAACCATCACCAAAGTCCCAAGTCCATGTGTCAGGATTATTAATACTTAAATCTGTAAAGATAACTGTTAAGTTATCACAACCAGATGTTACATCAGCATTAATATTTGGAACTGGTGCTGCACCAATAGTATTTATTGTGACGCATTCTTCTGCAGTACATCCGTTAAAATCAGTAACAGTAACACACCATGTGCCAGCAGGTAAAGGATCTACTACTGCTGTAGTATAAGCACCTGGGTCATTCCACGAATAACTATATTCAGGTGTTCCACTTGTAACTGTTGCAGTTGCTGAACCATCATTTGCACCAGGAGCAGACTCGTCTGTTGAAGTGATTTCTACAGTCACTGCAGGATGAATTGTTACATCAGCAGAATCTTCGTTACCCCAGCAACCTTCTGCAGATTGAGCTCTAAAATAATATGTTCCTGTTGCAGAGACTTCTTCTGAGTCACTTGCTGTTACAGTACTTGTCCCATTAGTTGTTGTGTTTTGCCAGTAAATTGTACCACCTGTTCCTCCTGTTGCTGTAAGTGTTATGGTTCCATAACATTGTATTCCACCACCACTAACAGTAACATCAGTTGGAATATCATTTATCACAACATCATCAGATCCTTCTGCTCCCCAGCAACCTTCTGGAGATTGCGCTCTGAAATAAAATGTTCCTGTAGCGGTTACATCTTCTGATGAACTTGCTGTTGCAGTACTTGTTCCGTTACTTGTAGTATTTTGCCAGTATATTGTTCCGCCTGCACCACCAGTTGCTGTTAAAGACATTGTGCCACCACATTGAGTACCACCACCTGTAACAACAACTGCATCCGGCACATCGTTTATAGTTACACTTGCTGGACCTTCATCACCCCAACAACCTTCTGCTGACTGAGCCCTGAAATAATATGTTCCGTTGGTAGATATTACTTCTGATGAACTTGCTAAAGCAGTGCTTGTACCATTACTAGTTGTATTTTGCCAATAAATTGTTCCGCCGGTTCCGCCTGTAGCTGTAAGAGTTGCTGTACCTCCACATTGTATACCTCCACCTGAAACTATAACAGGAGTAGGAACTTCATTTATTGTAACAACATCAGAACCTTCATTACCCCAACATCCATCAGCAGATTGAGCTCTGAAGTAATACGTTCCACTTATAGATACAGATTGAGATGAACTTGCTGTTGCAGTACTTGTTCCGTTACTTGTTGTGTTTTGCCAGTAGATTGTACCGCCTGTTCCACCAATAGCTATTAATGTCATTGTTCCACCACATTGTGTTCCACCACCACTTACAACTACATCATTTGGAATTGCTCCTACAGTAATCATATCAGTCATTGTAATCACATCACTTCCTGCTGTATTTGTTGCAGTTAATGTTACAGTGTAAGTTCCTGGTGTATCATAATAATGCGAAGGATTTTGCTCTGTTGATGTATCGCCATCACCAAAATTCCATGACCATGAATCAGTATTAGTAGATGATTGGTCTGTAAATTGAACAGTTAAATCTCCACATCCGCTTGTTGCATCAGCTGTAAAATCTGCATATGGTGGAGATGGGCATATATGTGGATAAATTGATAAAGAGGTATTGAAACCATCTTGAAAAATATCATCAAAATTATACCATGAATTATTATATTCTACATATGCTGTAGATGGTAATATTGAAGCATCTCCTCTGTTTTCTACTTGATAAACAGAAATTGTATCCTGAGGTGTAGTATAATAGATTTCATATCCAATAAAAAACTCATCAGATACTATTGTTGGAGTTGCAAAAGAAATTGTATTGTAAGAACTAGCTGTAAAACTAGCAATATCAAAATCTTCACTATATATTTCAGTAGATGGTAAGCCGCCATTTGCATCCCAAATTTTAATACTTATAATTCCATCTCCAGCTACATTATCAACTTTATTTATTCCAAGTTTAACTCCTTCTACCAAATTATTTAAATGACTGTTATAATACTCTGCAAAAGCTGTAAAACCATATTCATTTATACCTGTTAATGGACGATCTTCCATTGATTCATAGTATATTGGATAATTATCACTATCATCAATATTATCAATAAACTCACAAGTAACCGGAGCAGTTGTAACTGTAATATAAGCCGTTTTGGTAATTTCATCATTACCATTAGAGTTACTTACATAAAGAGTAACATCATATGTCCCGGGAGTATTATAAGTTACTGATGGATCAGAAGCAGTAGATGCATCTGGAGTTCCTCCTGTAAAAGTCCAAGAGTAGTTATCCGGAACACCTGTTGAAAGATCAGTAAAATTAACTGTTGTTCCTACTATAACACTGGTTTGATCTGCAACAAAGTCTGCAACAGGAACTCCTGAAACAGCTCCACCCATAAAGTCAAAATAAACAACCTGGCCAACTTCCTGAATATTTGTCAAAGGCTTATTTGAATTTTGACCTGAGTGTGATAATGCCGAAGGAGTAGTAGCATCAGTGAAACTTGTATTGTTTGTATTTCCTGGAAATGAATCTCCATTTCTACTAGCTTCTGTCCGGGTATTATCTGCTTCTATTAAATCAAATCCCTGATAACTTGGGTCAACATTAAAATCATTACCATTAGCTGTAATATAATTTTGATCAACATGATAAATTATCATCCCATGATGTGGAATATATTCATCCCACGAAATTTGTTGTCTGTTTTCTATCAAAAAATATTCGTTTGTTGTTTGTGTGGTAAAATAATACGACTCATTGTTTTGTGCAGTATTTAACAATGTTACAGAAGCCGGGCTATTAAGTTCTATAGGGTTTTGCCAGTTTAAAATAAATCTAGAATATGAATTAAAAAATGGTGGAGTCATACCCCAATTATTATAAGCACCACCGTCCATAACATCCCATGAACCTAAAGTAAAAGCTTCTCCTCCCGATCCATCATAATCAGTATCATAATAGTCATTCAAACCACAACTATGTCCAAACTCATGACAGATTGTTCCAATACCTGTAATATATGTTCCTGAGTTTCCATATAACTCATTTGAACACGCGTAATCATAAATATTAACTCCATCATATGTAACAGGAGAAATAGCCCATCTATGAGGCCAAATTGCACTTTCCGGGCCACCTGAAGCTTCACTATATCCTGCAAAAACTACATAAACACCATCTACCCATCCATCACCATCATTATCATACTCAGAAAAGTCTACATATGGATTCGCTGCTGCTATTGCATCCTCGATCATTTCCTGAGAACGTACATCATTACCATTTCCATCATTAGCACCATAATAAGCCATATTGTTAGGTAATGTATAAGGTCCAACCACATCAGTTGTTAAATCAAGTTGAGCAAATGAATTATCACTATAGTACTGTTTTACACTTCCGGTAGCTTCTTCTAAATTATAACTTGAACCATTAAATAAATCGTTAAACTCAGAATGTGTTCTTGTAAATGATACGTCGGGATATTCAACCAGAATTGTGATCAACTTACGACTACCTGTTGTTGGAAACGATTTAGCTGAGCTCTCCTGGCTTCTTTCGTCAGAATAATACGATTCTGTTTTTGCCTGAATCTGAGACGAGCTATATGTGATATACTTATCCTCTGTACTTAAAAAAGCTAATTCTTCCTGAGTTCTGTTATCAACACTATTAACAAAAATTGTTGTAGGAACAAGCACTCCATACTTATCCTTAGCAGCATATACATATTGCCCCTGAGTATTTTTCAAAACTGTATACCCGTCTGTTGTTTCTTCCCAATGCACAACTCCGTCACCTCTCATAATAAGTTCAATCTGAGTGCCATCAGAAAGTGTTTTAATATATGGATACGGACTTGCAGGTACACCTCTTGATTTTTGAGGATTATTTACATTTGCCACAGCAAATTGAGATTGAGAATTCTTAACCTGATTCTCGACTAAGACTCTTTCTGGAGTCTGCAACTTAACACTAATTGAGTTTTGTGAAATCACCAAAACACTGCATAAAGTAAGAATAAATAGGAATAAAGTTTTTTTCATTTTTTTATGATTATAAATAACATGTAATGTAATTAACAAATTTAAAAAATAATATCTAATACTAAACATAAGACGCAAATATTTCAATTTGGTTTACACTTATAAAAAAAGACACAAACTTGCTTGTGTCTCACTTATAATAGCAAATTTAAACCAACTCCTTTATTATCTTTTGATTAAGTATATGTTTTCCGAATTAAAATTTCAAATAATACATACCAGAACTCATCTTACTAAGATCAATAGTAATAAAATAAGGTAAACTAAATTCAATTATCTCCTGAATATAAACTTTTTGGTATAATTTATTGTATAGTGATAACTCAAACCTACTTTCTTCTTTTGCTTCAAAAGAAACATTCAGTCATCAGCAAACTAATGTAGATAAGCTTTTTTTCAAAATCTCTATCCACAACCATCACATCCACAACTGCATCCACCAGAATTGCAATTTCCAGAGATATCAGCTAATTTGATTCCTTCTGTTATAGGCAAGCCTTGATTTCTCCACTCATGAATACCACCATCAAGGTTTGACACATTACTAAAACCCTGGCGATTTAATAAATTGGCTACTTTTGCACTTCTTATACCTTCGTTACAAACAATTACTAATGGAACCCCATTAGGTATCAACTGAATGTTATCCAATATTGTTGATAAGGGATATAAAAAGACATTATTGAAATCAAAATACTCGATTCTATGTTCTGCTTTTTCCCTTACATCAATAAAAAATATCTTATCGTCAGATATTAACTCAAAAGCAGACTTTACTGAAATATGTTTTACACCTTCGAGGTGAAATTCTTGTTTCTTTGGTGTTTCGTAAACATTCATATTTATTAATTTTCCACTTAAACAATAATAATAAAAATAAGTTCTAATAAACTACAACTTTTTAAAAACAATTATATCTTGGAAGTCAAAACAACTATCATCGTATCCTTTCGACCACCATCCTAATTTCTCATGAATTATTCCCAATCCTGAATTCTTTGCAAGATCATAAACATAATCTCTTCTATAAGCAACATTTACGTTTGTTACTTTCTTGTTATGCAAGCAATATGTATCGTTCTGGAATGGGAATAATACATAAGTTCTATTTTTTTGAGACATAAAAAAACTTGCATATATCTTTCCTCCTGTTTTTAACACCCTAACAATCTGCTTAAAATAATTTTCGAGTGTAGATGCTTGCATATGAGTAAAAACAGATATCAACATAACCAGATCAAATTTTGATATTTACTATACTGTTTTTGACACCATTTTATATCTTCTTCCAAAATATCAAACCCATGATAATAACCATTCTTGTTAAGATACTCTGTAAAAGGCCTAGCTAGTCTTCCAATACCACATTCAACATCTAAAATGTGCATTTGCGGAGAAATCTTACATGTTTCAACAATATCTTTAAAAAACTTATCCCCTACAGCTTCAAAATCACCTCTTCCAACATTTATCTTCTCTTTTGGTGGAACAAGCTTATTCCGTTTACCAAAAACTAAACACAAGAAGTCGTAAGGAAAATAATATAATCTCCTTATAAACCTACGAGTTATTGGTCCAAAACTATAATAAAATTTTCTAAACATTGTTCAATTAATCTGTGGGCAAAGATACAAATTATTTTATGTCCGAAGTGATTAAAAAAACACACTTCTATTGTCATAACAAGTTCAATAATTGTATAAAATGCCATTTCACTTATTTAATACCTATACCGCTGTATTTCATACTTTTAATATTTTGTGATGATATTTGTCATTTTTCTCTCTTTTTATATTTAGAGCAATTCTAAACTAACCAAATGCTGTTTTATAACACAGTACAACATATTTATTCATAAATAAAATATCCCTAATATTGTAATGCGTTAAAAAATATTTCAAACTTATTATTAATTTAAATGTAGTTACGATGAGTGCAAAAGTTGAACAATTTATGGCAAAAGTAATTGCCAAGAACCCTAGTGAAAATGAATTTCATCAGGCAGTGAGAGAGGTAGTCGAGTCTTTATTACCTTTTGTAGAGGAGAATCCAAGATACAATGGTATTTTAGAAAGAATTGTAGAGCCAGAAAGAGTTATTATGTTTAGAATTCCTTGGTTAGATGACAAAGGAAACCAGCAAGTAAACAGAGGTATTAGAATTGAGATGAATTCTGCTATTGGACCTTATAAAGGTGGTTTAAGATTTCACCCAACTGTAAACCTTGGGATCTTGAAATTCTTAGCATTTGAACAAGTGTTTAAAAATTCATTAACAACTCTTCCAATGGGTGGTGGTAAAGGTGGTTCAGATTTCGACCCTAAAGGAAAATCTGACAACGAAGTTATGAAATTTTGTCAAAGCTTTATGACTGAACTTCAGCGACACATTGGTCCTGACACAGACGTACCAGCTGGTGACATTGGTGTTGGTGGACGTGAAATTGGTTACATGTTTGGACAATACAAGAGAATTCGTAACGAGTTTACTGGTGTACTAACAGGTAAAGGTTTAACATGGGGTGGTAGTTTAATCCGTCCTGAAGCTACAGGTTACGGAGCAACATACTTTGCTGACGAAATGCTAAAAACACGAGGAGATTCTTTCCAAGGAAAAGCTGTTGTAATTTCAGGTTCTGGTAATGTGTCTCAATTTGCAACACAAAAAGTAACTGACCTTGGTGGTAAAGTTATTACACTATCAGATTCTTCTGGATTTATTTATGATCCTGCAGGTATTGATGCTGAGAAACTAGCATACGTAATGGAACTTAAAAACGTAAAACGTGGACGTATCAAAGAATATGCTGAAAAATACGGTTGCGAATATTACGAAGGACAAAAACCTTGGGGGATCAAGTGTGATGTTGCATTACCATGTGCTACACAAAACGAAATCGATCTTGAAGATGCAAAAACTCTATTAACAAATGGTTGTTATTGTATCTCAGAAGGTGCAAATATGCCATGTGTTCCTGAAGCAGTTGAGCTATTTGTTGAATATAGAATCCTTTATGGTCCTGGCAAAGCTGCTAATGCTGGTGGTGTTGCAACTTCAGGTTTAGAAATGTCACAGAACTCTCTTCGCCTAAGCTGGAGTAGAGAAGAAGTTGACTCAAAACTTCACGACATTATGATTAAAATTCATGATCAATGTGTGACTTATGGTAAAAAAGGCGATTTTGTAAACTATGTTGATGGCTCTAACATCGGTGGTTTTGTAAAAGTTGCTGAGGCTATGCTTGCACAAGGTCTCGTATAAACTTTTCTTAAAAAGGTTGTATAAAAAGTTTTTTGTAACAATTGTTGCTTCTAATTCAATGCAACAAATAAATTTAATTAAATTTGAATGTTGTTATTGATAAGCTCAAAACATTGAACTTTTATACAACCTTTTATATATTTCTTTAAAATTTTTTAGAGATATCTTATTTAATCATACACAATAATTTTAATTTTTTTTGGGAAATGCGAATACAACGAATCTTGCAGGAAAAAGAACAAATTGAGCAGGACAGCATCGATTTGAGTGAATATAAAAAGTATATCGAAAAATACAGAGGAAAAAGGGGAAATATAATTCCATTACTACAAGGTGCAATGGCTATTTATGGATACTTGCCCGAGATAATTTTTCATACTTTGGAAAAAGAACTTGGGATTAGTAAAAGCCAAATGTATGGCGTTGCTACTTTTTATTCCCAATTCAGACTATCACCAGTTGGTAAACACATTGTCAAAGTATGTCATGGTACCGCATGTCACGTTCAGAATGCAACAACATTAACAGAGGCTCTAGAAGAAGCTTTAGAAATTAGCGACGGAGAAACAACCGAAGACGGTTTATTTACACTAGAATCTGTAGCATGTCTCGGTTGTTGCTCTTTGGCTCCGGTTATTATGATTGGCGAAGAGGTTTATGGCAAACTTGACGGTAAAACAACAGTGAAAATTATTAATGAAATCAAACTTAAAGAAAAGGAGTAACATATGAGCAGAACTCAGGTTATAGTCGGTTTAGGCAGTTGTGGAATTGCCGCCGGTGCATCAAAAGTTTATGACAAGTTGCAAGCCATAAAAAAAGCTGAAAACTTGGATTTTGAACTAAAAAAGACCAGCTGTGTAGGTATGTGCTACAAAGAACCTCTGGTTGAAATAGTAGATAAAAATGGGACATTCCTTTACGGGGATATTACCGAAAATCGCGCAATTGAATTAGTCCACGAACATGTGGTTAATCAGAACCCAATGAAAGAATTTGTTGTTAAATCAGAACTTTTCGAAACTGGGGAAGAAGACTTTTTTGATTCACAGGTAAAGATTGCTCTTCGTAATTGTGGCCACATAGAACCCGAAGACATTAATGAATACATAAAAAATGATGGATACAGTGCACTTAAAAAGATTGCAAACGAAAGCATCGATAGAGAAAGTGTAATTCAGATAGTTAAAGACTCTGGCCTTAGAGGTCGTGGTGGTGGCGGTTTTAGTACCGGCATGAAATGGCGTTTTGCATATAATTACGAAGCTGAAGAGAAATTTATTCTTTGTAATGCTGACGAAGGCGACCCTGGAGCTTTTATGGACAGATCATTGTTAGAAGGTGATCCTCATTCTGTTATAGAAGGTATGATTATTGGCGCTTATGCAATTGGAGCAACTCAAGGTGTAATCTATTGTCGTGCCGAGTATCCTTTGGCGATTAAACGTCTTAATATTGCTCTAGAACAAGCTAGAAAGAAAGGATTTCTAGGAAAAAATGTTTGTGGTATTGATGGGTTTAATGTCGATATTTTTGTAAAAGAAGGTGCAGGTGCTTTTGTTTGTGGAGAAGAAACTGCACTAATGGCTTCCATAGAAGGACAACGAGGAATGCCTCGCAAGAGACCTCCATTCCCAGCTGAATCAGGGTTATGGCGCAAACCATCTAATGTTAATAATGTCGAAACTCTTTCAAATATTCCTTGGATTATTTTCCATGGTGCTGAAGAATACTCAAAATACGGAACAAAAAATTCTAGTGGGACAAAAGTATTTGCCCTTACTGGTAAAATCAATCGTGGTGGACTAGTTGAAGTTCCTCTAGGAATAACAATAAATGAAATTATTTTCAAACTAGGTGGTGGAATTCCTGACGGGAAAAAGTTCAAAGCAGTTCAGCTTGGTGGACCTTCGGGAGGATGTGTTCCAGCCTATCTGGGTGAAACAATAATAGATTATGATTCTGTGAGAAGCACAGGTGCAATTATGGGATCGGGTGGTATGGTTGTTATGGATGAAACAACCTGCATGGTTGACATGGCAAAATTCTTCCTGGACTTTACTAAAAAAGAATCCTGCGGTAAATGCACCTTCTGTAGAATCGGAACTCAAAGAATGTTAGAAATCTTAGTGAGAATTTGCGATGGCGAAGGTGTTGAAGGTGATATTGAAAAACTCGAAGAACTTTCACACAAAATTATCGAAAACTCACTGTGCGGTCTAGGACAAACTGCTCCAAACCCAGTTTTAACAACAATTAAGTACTTCAGAGATGAGTACGAAGCACATATCAGAGATAAAAAATGTCCTGCAAAGAAATGTAAACCACTACTAACTTATGAAATTATTCCTGAAAACTGTACAGGATGCACAGTCTGTGCAATTAAGTGTCCTACAAAAGCAATTTCAGGTGAACGAAAAAAGGTTCATTTCATAAATCAGGACGAGTGTATTAAATGTGGTATTTGTTTCTCAAAATGTAAGTTTGAGGCAATTAGTCTAACTTAAAACTTTTCGGATAAATGGATAAAATAAATATAATTATAAACGGAAAACCTGTAAAAGGTTACTCGAACGAATATATAGTTGATGTTGCCAAAAGAGAAGGAATTATTATCCCAACTTTATGTAATGATGACAGATTAGAACCATATTCATCTTGTTATGTCTGTGTTGTTGAGATTGAAGGTAATCCAAAACCTCAACCATCATGCTCAACACGTATTACAGAAGGCATGGTTATCAATACTGAAAGCCAAAAGGTTGTTGAAGCACGTCAAACAGCATTAAATCTTTTATTAAGTAATCATTATGCTGATTGTGTTGCTCCATGTAAGGAAACTTGCCCTGCTGGAGTTGATGTTCAGGGATATATTTCACTTATAGAAAAAGATTTGTATAGCGAGGCTGTTGCCTTAATTAAGAAAGTAAATCCACTTCCTGCAATTTGTGGTCGCGTGTGCGTTCGCCCATGTGAGGCTGCTTGTCGACGCAATCATCTTGACGAAGGAACAGGAGTTGGAATCGACTATATGAAAAGATTCGCTGCTGATTATGATTTAGAGTCAGTCAATAAATTTATACCTAAAAAAGAAGAATCTACAGGTAAAAAAGTTGCTATTATAGGTGCTGGCCCTGGTGGATTATCGGCTGCGTATTATTTACAACTAAAAGGACATCAATGCGATATTTTCGAAGCCCAGGACAGCCCTGGTGGATGGTTAAGATATGGAATTCCCGAATATCGTCTCCCAAACGACATCATCGACAAAGAAGTGAAAAATATTACAAATCTTGGAGTAAATATTTATTACGAAAAAAAGCTGGGTGACAACTTAAAATACAGCGAAATTCAGGATAAATACGATGCATCAATTCTAACAATTGGATCTCAAAGAGGTACTCTTTTAAGAGCTGAAGGCGAAGAAGCAGATGGGGTTTTCTCTGGAATTGATTACCTGAGAAATATGGAACTTACCGGTCAGAGATACGACTTTAAAGGAAAAACAGTTGTAGTTGTTGGTGGTGGTAATACAGCTATGGACTGCTGTCGCTCAGCTATGAGATGTGGAAGTACAGATGTTAAAGTTGTTTATCGTCGTACAGAAAAAGAGATGCCTGCAAATCCAATTGAAATTCATGAATCGAAACTTGAAGGCATTGATTACATGTTACTTCACAATCCTGTGCGCGTAAATTCAAATGGCGATGGAAAAGTAAAATCTGTTACTTTAATCAAAATGGAACTTGGTGAACCTGATGCATCGGGTCGTCGTCGTCCTCAACCAATAGAAGGTTCAGAGTTTGAACTTGAATGCGACTATATACTTGCAGCTATTGGACAAAAGACAGATATTAACTTCCTTGACGATGTTAATAGTGTCGCTAAAAATGGACAGCTAGCTGCAAATAAATGGGGTGATATTGATGCTAATTCTAAAACATTGCAAACAGGAATTCCAAACATGTTTGCTGCTGGTGATGGCGTAACCGGACCTGCAACTTTAATCGAAGCAATTGCTCAGGCAAATATTGCATGGCTAAGTTGTCACCAATATCTTACAGGTCAGGAACTAACACCTGAACCAAAACCATTTATCAGCAGACGTGATAATTTTAAAGATCAGGATCCTAACGATTATTTGGGAAGATACCAGAAACAAATGCGTCAGGAAATGCCTGTTATGGATCCAAAAGACAGATGTAATTACGAAGAAGTTGAATTAGGATATGCTGACGAAAATGTTGCAAAAGAAGAAGCTGACAGATGCTTTGAATGTGGTTGTTCAGAATATTTCGATTGTAAACTACAGCAATATGCAACAAAATACAAAGTTGATCAAAAATATTATGCTGGTGAATTCAAACAATACAATGTAGATTTCTCTCACCCATTAATTGAAATTGATAACAATAAGTGTATTTTATGTGCAAAGTGTGTTCGCGTTTGTGACGAAGTTGTAGGAGCAAAAGCTCTTGGACTTGTAGAAAGAGGATTCGAAACATATGTAGCACCAAGCCTAAATAAAAAACTTACCGAAACCGATTGCGAAAATTGCGGAATGTGTATTTCAATTTGTCCAACTGGAGCAATTACAGAAAATGTTCCGTTCAAAGTTATGCCTGTAGAAGCAGACAAGATCGAAACTATCGACTGTTTTACTTCTGAAGGAGCTTCTATTGAATTATTACATAAATCGAATTACTATTTTAGAGCTGAAGGAACAAAGGGGCTTGTAAACAAGATGGGAAGTATAGGTAAACATGCTAAATTTGGATATCGAATCTTTAATGATCTCGAAAGACTTACAAAACCAATGCTTAAAGAAAATGGTTCATGGAAAGAAATCGAACTCGAACAAGCTTTTGATATTATCCAAAAGAAAATATCTGGTAATGAAAAAGACACTATGATATTTGCAGGAGGAAGATTAAGCAATGAAGAGCTATATCTAACACAAAAATTTACTCGAACAGCTCTTAAAACCAATAATATTGCAAGCTTAAATTATATCGACAGAGGATCTGGATATAATTACATCACTCATAAAAGTGTTTCGATGGACCAATTTAAAGATGCTGGCAAAATTTATATTATTGGAGCTGATCTTAACTACAGCAATCCTTTGATTAATCACATGATTTTCAATGCTGCAAAAACTAAAGGTGTAGAAATAATTCTTATTACAGAAAAAGAAAATGCAAAACTTGCCCAAAAGTGCAATAAAGTTGTAAAAACGGGTTCCTATCATGCATTTGTAAAGGCTATGAATAAAATCATGGTTGAATACAAATGGTATAATAAGTTCTATATTGATGGCAATGTAAACGGATTTGACAAATATCTTAAAGAATTAGATGCTGACAAACTCGACACCTTATGTGCAAAAGCTGAAATCCCAAGAAAAGAACTACTTGAATTTACTAGTATTTTTAACAAAGAACAAAATGCAATAGTTGTATTTGGAGAGAATGAAATATCCTCACCTGTAGCAACTGAAATCATAAACATGGTAATGCTAAGTGGAAAACTCGGCAAAACAGCAAGCGGGTTATTTGCCATCAAGGAGAAAAACAATTCACAAGGACTAATAGACATGGGAGTAAAACCAACTCTTGGTGTAGGAGGAGTTCCATTTAACGAAAACTACTTAAATTACGCTGACAAGTTCTATAACAATCAAGCTATTAACGCTGAAGCAATATGCCAATGCGATAGAATTCTGGAAGGTAGTTTTAAAAACTTTGTTATTTTTGGAGAAGATCCTATTGGAACAGCTAGAGATGTAAATAAAGTAAAATCATGGTTTAAAAATGCTGATTTCATTACAGTTCAGGATTATTTTATGACTGAAACCGCTCAAATGGCTGACCTAGTATTACCTGCAAGTTTCCATTTCGAAACTGGTGGTAGCTTTACCAATACTCAAAAATTCATTCAACCGTTCGAGAAGGTAGCAAACCCAGCATGTAAAATGGATAATTTACAAATTCTGTCAGGAATTTTATCTAAATTCGACATTAAACAATCAGCTGATAAAAATGTTATTTTTGAAGAAATAACTGAACTATTATCAAATACTCCTGAGTTTAAGCCAGAATTCACTAATACAATAGAGGATATCGATACTAAACATTTTAATTACAGCTGTGACGTAATGCTTAAAAAAGTATCAGAAATTGTTGATTTTTAATTTAAAAAATAAAAACATGAGAGATTTTGAAAACATAAATGATATTCTTGATTTTGCAATTGCAAGAGAACAAGGAGCTGTTGATTTCTACACAAGACTAGCTGGCGATGTAAATAATAAAGAAATGCGTGATATCTTTATTCAATTTGCAAAAGAAGAAATGGGACATAAAGCTTTTTTAATGAAAGTCAAAAAACAAGGTGCCTTTGATATTGAAGCTACAAAAATTGCAAACATAAAAGTTGCTGATTATATGATTCCTGAGGAAAAAGACTACCAGTCTTTAACTTATCCTGAGGCTTTGGTTTTAGCTGCAAGAAGAGAAAAAGCAGCTTATGATTTGTACAAAAAACTTAGCGAATCTGTAAGTGACCCTCAGTATGCAGAGCTTTTTGGTTCACTTGCAACAGAGGAGCTAAAGCACAAAAATCGTTTCGAAACAGAATATGATGACTATCTGAGTAGAGAGAATTAGATAACAGACTTTACCCAATAAAGACTCGGCAACAAATAGATTGTCGGGTCTTTTTGCTAAAGTTTAAGAAATAAGTATAATTCCCCGTCTAGTAAGCTATCCTATCATAAGTTTACAGGCGATTTCAAATAATTTTAAACTATTATGAGAAAAGCCACAAAACAAGATAGAAATTTAGTTGTAGAAATCATTTCGGAAACTTTACAAAAAAATCCGGGTATATGCTGGATGTTAAGAAAGAACGGTGACCTTAAAAACCACATTAAAAATCTTGCCGACTACACATTTTTCAAATCTTTAGCTAAAGATGGCGTTTATATTTCCGATAATGAAAAAGGTGTTGCAATATGTTATAAATTTAATGATAAAAGGAGTTCACTAAAAGCAAAACTGTTTAGATACAGATATGCTATAAAATCACTTCAGCTTAATCTTATTAAACAAATCCTAAAACTCGAATCGTACAAAATAAAACAGCGCCCTTCTGATGGTGAATATCTGTATTTTTGGTTCTTTTGCGTTTTAAAAGATGGTGATCAAGCTGGATTTGAACTAAAAAATGCCATTTATGAAATATCGATCAATCAAAACATACCCGTTTATGCTGAAACGTCTCTTCTTAGAACCAAAATCATTTACGAAAGATTTGGTTTTGAAACATATAAAACTTGGGAAAACAAAAATCTGGGTCTAAAATATTGGTTCATCAGACTTACTCCTGCAAAAGCAAAAAAACACATTGTTTTGTCAGAACCCATTTAAGTTATTATTATTCGGGTTAAATTTCTTCCCGATTTCAAAAATTCCATAACCTGATAACTTTGTACGATAACCATAATTAAGTGGTATGGCCACACGCATCATCATACTTGTACTAAGATATCCGGCCGACCTGATTAACCTTCTACGAATGTTTTTTCTGCTATAAAATTCCTTTTGAACCCACGAAGTTCCGTTCTTAAGTGTTTCAGCATCCATTTTCTTTGGATTATGAACCACATGAAAAAAATCATAATGACTCCAGTCCTTATCAAATATTCTCCCCTGACTATCGAATTTTTCGAACATTTGAGTACCAGGAAATGGGGTTAATATTGTTGCCTGAATAGTTTCGATATTTGCTTTTAAAAGAAATTCCAGGGTGTTTTCAAAAACATCTGTCCCATCATCATCACTGCCAAATACAAAAGCTCCAAAAATCACAATTCCTCTGCTGTGAACTTTTCTTGCAACTTCGTAATAATTTTTTTCCATATTAAAATTCTTATTCCATCCCGCCAAATTTTTTTGAGACAAAGATTCAAATCCAAGAAAGAGACCCCGACATCCGCTTTTAACAGCTAAGTCAAGCAATTCATCATCATCTGCAATTGTGATAGAACATTGGCTAAACCATTTTCTTTTGAGAGGTATCATTGCAGTAAATAATTCTTTTGCATATTCTCGATCAAGAGTAATATTATCGTCCATGAACAGAACATGCTTTCCAAGCTGTTTTATTTCTTTCACAACCTGGTCCACGGGTCTTTTTCTATGCACATATCTGTTAAATGCCGAAACAGAACAAAACTCACACACATTATGACATCCTCTTGTGGCCTGCATAGCATTAAGGGTAATGTATGGTCCTTTTTTAAGAAGGCTCCTGTCAGGGATTGGTAAGTTGGCAAGATCTATAAGATCGCTTTTGTATATTTTCTGTAAATTTCCAACAGCAAAATCTTCAATTATTTTCACCATATTGGGCTCTGCTTCGCCAATACAAACAGCATCTGCATGTTTCAAGGCTTCATAAGGCATAAAGGTTGGATGAAATCCTCCAAAGATCACTGTTTTTCCTTTTTCTCGAAAAATGTCCCCAATTTCATAAGCCCTTGGAGCATTAAATGTCATAAAAGATACACCAATAATATCTGCATCGGTATTATAATCGACAGGTTCAACATCTTCGTCAAGAATCTGAGTCTCTACATAATCAGGCATTGAGGCAGCTACATACAAGCTTGGAAGCATCGAAAACCTAAATACACTAGAATTCTTTGGTTTCTGTTTTCCTTCAACTCTCCAAAGAGGTGAGGTAGGGTTGATTAATAAAAATTTAATCTTTTTCAAAATACCAGGCTTTAGGTTAGTATTTATCAAGATACGAAATTTTGATGCTAAGGTCAACTATATTTAAGTTAAGAATGAATTCCCAATCTTTTTTGACTCTAATAAAAAATATGATAGAAATATTTCTTAAAAAATTTGGTTCTAATACAAACTGCTTTAGCCTTCAACTTTATTAATTTAGTAAAAAAAAATGCAGCATGATCGAAATTGAATTTTATTTTATGCTATTTATTTACCATCCTTTCATGCTTGATACTTCAAGATTCTCTGTACAAGTAAAAAAGGAACAAATAAATTAAATTTAAACAAAACGGGATAAACCTTCGTTGCAACAGTTCTATTTATTCCAGAATTACTCACAATTTTCAAATATTATAAGGTGTTAGTTAGTGATTCATAGGTCACAAGGCAAGAACTACGCCCCTTCGATAAACTAAGGTATCTCTCTATGGAGCTTTAATGCCAACGCTCATATCTACAAAACCAATGCTGTATTTAATTAACAATCAGTTAGATCTTGACCTTTTTCTGCTTGTTTGATCAAAAAATTTGGCAAATTCTCCAAATAGCTATAAATATTGTAAAGTATTACCTATTAAAATAATGGTAGAACCAAGATTTTTAAACATGTAATCTTTTAAACCCTACATTGCTGCTAAAAGCAAATTTATGTCTTTAGAAAAAATTCCATGGATAGAACCAATATGTTCATCAGTTAGAATTCCATTAAATAGATACACTCCATACCTTATTCCCGGATGATGTTTTAGATAATTATTTAGCCCCCCAGACTCTTGTAAATTTAATAACTCAGCAGTAAGAATATTACTTATTGAATATGATGCTGTTCTTGAAACTCTGGATGCTATATTTGGAACACAATAATGAATAACTCCATGTTTTGTATAAACTGGGTTTTTATGAGAAGTTGGATTTCCTGTTTCAACAATTCCTCCCTGATCAATACTAATATCAATAATCACAGAATTATTTTTCATCTGTTTTACCATATCCTCAGTAATAATAATATTTGCCCTTTTATCTCTTATCCTTAAAGCACCAACAACAACATCTGCAGATTTTAATGCAGTTGTTAGTACTTTAGAATGTATTGTAGAAGTGTATACTTTTTTTCCAAGACTTTGCTGCAACTGATCAAGCTTATACACAGAATTATCAAATATTTTAACCAAAGCTCCCAAAGACACAGCAGTTTGAGCGGCATAAGTCCCAGCAGTTCCAGCTCCAACAATAACAACCTCAGTTGGAGACACCCCTGTTAAACCACCTAACATTTCTCCTTTTCCTTTATGAACATTACTAAGGTACTCAGATGCAATTAGTATTGACGACCTACCAGCAATCTCACTCATGGTTCTCATAATGGGATTAATACCATGATTATCCTTCATTGTATCATAAGCAATAGCTGTAATTTTCTTCTTTATTAAGCTCGCAAAATATTCTTTCTCCTGACAATTAGTATGTAAAGATGTAATAATCAACTGATTGCCTTTTAACATCTCAATTTCTTCAGTGGTTAAAGGCATTACTTTTAAAATAATATCACACTTTGCTACTTCTGACTTTTCTCTGATTATTTGAGCTCCGTATTCCGAAAATTGTCTGTCTGTAAAATTGGCACCTTTTCCTGCACCTTGTTCTAACATAACTTCGAAACCTTCATTTACTAAAAGTTCAACTGCAAGTGGCGCTAGAGGGATTCTATGTTCAATACCACTTGTATCTGCCAAAATCCCAATCTTATAAGACTTTTTCTCTTTTCTGATTTCAAGCATTTCCTCTTGAGGCATCATTACAGACCCATTTATAAATGCATCGGGTTTATTTGATGATGAAGTAGTCATAGTTTTTGTTTTTAAAGATACTAAATTATATAATGCAAGTCAATATATCTATTTGCTAGTCTATAACTAATTCAAAATCAATCTGTTTTTTCTGTAAACTTACGTTTACAATTGACACTTTTGTAGTATCTCCGAGACGATAAACTTTATTGTTATATTGACCATAAATACAATACTCTTCCTGATCATAAATATAAAAATCATCATTTAAAGTTCTCATATGTACAAGTCCTTCACAACCATTATCTTTAAGCTCAACAAAGAACCCCCATTCTGTGACACCAGAAATAACACCTTCGAATGTTTGACCAATTTTATCCTGCAAGAACTCAACCTGCTTGTACTTTATAGAACTTCTTTCTGCTAATACAGCTTGTTGCTCCTGAAATGAACAATATTTACACCTTGCTTCTAGATTTGATGTATCTACAGGATTCTTTTTTATGTAATCATAAAGTAACCTGTGTACCATTACATCAGGGTATCTGCGGATTGGCGATGTAAAATGTGTATAATAATCAAATGCTAAACCATAATGACCGATATTTTTTGTGGTATATACTGCTTTAGACATTGCCCGAACAGCAAGATTTTCAATAATATTTTGCTCTGGTTTTCCAACAATATTATGAACGATGTCATTCATTGACTTTGAAAGCGCTATGCTATTTGAAGTATCTATTGAATATCCAAATCTAGAAATAAAACCAGAGAAATTCTCAAGCTTATCCATATTAGGCTCTGCATGAACCCTGTAAACAAATTCTTTCGACATCTTTCCAATATACTCAGCAACTTTTCTGTTTGCAAGTAGCATAAACTCTTCAATCAAGTTATTTGCTTCTTTAGAAACCTTAAAATAAACTCCTGTAGGAACAGCATTTTCGCCTAAAATGAACTTAACCTCATTATGCTCAAAGTTAAAAGCCCCTGTTGAGAATCTATTTTTTCTTAAAGTTTTAGCCATTTCGTTGAGAATTGTAACCTCTTCTGCAAACTGCCCCTCTCCAGTCTCAATTATTTGTTGTGCTTCTTCGTAAGAAAAACGACGATCAGATTCAATAATGGTTTTATCTATATCAAAATTCACCACCTTAGCATCTTTGTCCATTTCGAAAATTACCGAAAAACACAATTTCTCTTCATTGGGTCTCAAAGAACACAAATAATTTGACAACCTTTCTGGAAGCATCGGCACAACACGATCTACAAGATAAACTGAAGTTGCTCTGTCATAAGCTTCCTTGTCAAGCTCACTTCCTGCTTGTAAATAATGAGAAACATCAGCAATATGTACACCTACTTTATAGTTTCCATTATCTAAGCTCTCAAAAGATAAAGCATCGTCAAAATCCTTTGCATCCTCAGGGTCAATAGTAAATGTTAATACATCTCTAAAATCTTTACGTGTCTCGTAATCGTATTGTGTAAATTTCTCTTTTATTTTTTTTGCTTCTTCTTCTATCTCAGGACTAAATTTTAATGGCAGACCAAACTCAGCTAAAATTGCATGCATTTCAACATCATTGTCTCCTGGAAATCCTAATATTTCGACAACTTTTCCAGTTGGATTCTTAGATTTTCTTTTCCACTCTGTTATTTCCACAACAGCTTTTATTCCATCTTCTGCACCATTAAGATTATCCAAAGGAATAAAAATATCGAAAATCATTTTATTACTATCTGGGATTAAGAATGCATATCTTCCTGATTTTTCAATTGTTCCGACAAACCTATCCGTTGCTCTCTCAATAATTTCAACCACCTCTCCTTCTACTCTGCTTCTACTTCTTTTAGCATATAAACTTACCTTAACGGTATCTTTATGCAGAGCAGTATTAAGGTTAGCAAAAGAGACAAAAATATCTTCAGAAATATCATCAGAAACAACAAATGCATTCCCAGTTTTATTCATTGCCAACTCACCTACAACATATCCAACTCTTGATTTGAGTTTATATTTACCTCGAGAAACTTCTTTTAAACTACCTGCTTGAACAAGTTCATCTAATACTTTTACAATAAGCCCTTTTTGGGCAGTATCTTTTACAGACATTAAAGATGCTAACTGTTTGTAATTGTATTCCTTCTGAGGACTAGAAGAAAATATTCCTAATATTTTAGAGGTAATCGTTTTTTTATTCAGTCCTTTATTATCATGGGCTGCACTTTTATTTTTACTTTTATTTTGTCTTTTTGGCATCATGTTTGTAAATTTTGTTTTCACGAAAGAATATTCGAAATAAAACTTGAAATTAAAATAAAAAACCGTATTTTTAACAAATAATTTAAAATAGTAATAATAAAAATTTAATTCCCATGAAGACAACTACATTTACAAAAGGCATTTTACTCGTGGCAGTATTAGGTTCAACTATAGCATTTTCTTCTTGTAAAAAGAATAAAGATGTTATTAAGCCAGACAAAAACGCAAAAGAAATTATCATTCCATGTAAAGACGAAGGTCGTTCTGACAAGAACTATTTTAGAGCAGACGCGAGTGCTACATCTCAAGACATGAGTTTATCAAGAGAAAAAGCTCTTACAGCTTCTAAACAAAGAGTTGCAGGATTAATTAACACAAAAATCAAATCTGTAACTGACCGTTATGTAAACGAAACAGAAGTTGGAACAAACTCAGATTTTGAGCAAAAATTTGAAAATTTAACAAGAGAAGTTGTCAATCAAACACTTGTTGACATCGCAATTGTATGTGAGAAAAATTTCCAAGAAGCAACTGGAAAATACACAACTTATATTGCAATTGAGATTAGCAAAGACGTTATGTTAAACGGAATTGACAAAGGAATTTCTAAAGACCAGAAATTGAGAGTTGATTATGACAAAATGAAATTCGAACAAATCTTCAATGAAGAAATGGAGAAACTTGGCGAAGAAAGCGGATACTAGATTTAACCCAAATATAAAAAACCGTAGGCACTGCTTGCGGTTTTTTTTTGCTTGTTTACCGAAAAGAACTTTATACTCAACAAATAAGAAAGGAATAAACAAAGTAGTAAATAGTTAAATTATTATATTTGCAAAAAATAATTTGTATGGCAGTAAAAAGAGATAATCAGGAAACAGCAATTTTAGTAAAAACTATTAATAACGCTATCCTCGAAAAAAAGGGTGAAAACCTGCTAAATTTAGATTTAACAAAAATTGATAATTCTGTGGCAGAGCACTTTATCATTTGCCATGGAAACTCTGAAACACAGGTTGGAGCAATTGCTTCATTCATTGAAGAAATGGTTAAAACTAATCTTAATGAAAAACCATGGCGAAAAGAGGGACTTAATAATCGTGAATGGATTTTACTTGATTTTGTAAACGTTGTTGTTCATATATTTCAAACCGAATCAAGAGAGTTTTACAATCTTGAAAAACTTTGGGCTGATGCTGACACAATAATGATAGACAAATAAAAGTTACTGCTGAACAAAAAACATATAAAATAGTTTTAATTACCGATAATTAAACATAATGGAAGAAAAAAAAGGTTTTAACAATAACAAGCCAAATCAAAAACCAGGAATGCCAGGTTCTAAGCCTGAAGGAGGCAAAAATAGATACTGGATTTACATTGTACTTTTTGCTATTTTTATCCTCTTTACTTTTTTGGATTTTGGTGGTAGCTCAAATGCAATTACAAGAGATCGTTTTGAGAATGACTTATTAGTTAACAAAGACGTCGAAAAAGTAGTAATTGTAAACAAAGAGCGAGTAGATGTCTACATCAAAGAGGATAGACTTGCTGATGAAAAATTTAGTGATATCTCTAGTTCGGGCCCACTAAGTTTCTCAAATAATAAAGGCCCACATTATCATTTCACAATTGGTGATATTGAAACTTTCGAACGCCAGTTTGCAGAAGCTCAGTCAAGTTTCCCTCCCGAAGAGAAAATAATGGCCGAATATGAAACTGAGCATAATTATACCGGAGAGATTTTAAGCTGGGTTTTACCAATTGCATTACTTTTTGGTTTATGGTACCTGATATTCAGACGCATGGGTTCAGGTGGAGCTGGTGGAAATCAGATATTTAACATTGGAAAATCAAAAGCACAGGTTTTTGATAAAGAAAAAAGAGTTAAAGTAAACTTTAATGACGTTGCTGGACTAGAAGAAGCAAAAGTTGAAATCATGGAAATTGTAGATTTCCTTAAAAACTCTGCTAAATACACAAAACTTGGTGGAAAAATCCCAAAAGGAGCTCTACTAGTTGGCCCTCCTGGTACTGGAAAAACCTTATTGGCAAAAGCTGTTGCTGGTGAAGCTAATGTTCCTTTCTTTTCATTGAGTGGTAGTGATTTTGTTGAAATGTTTGTTGGTGTTGGTGCATCAAGAGTAAGAGATCTTTTTAAACAAGCAAAATCAAAGGCTCCGTGTATTATTTTTATTGATGAAATTGATGCTATTGGTCGTGCAAGAGGCAGAAACCCCAATATGGGTTCTAATGACGAAAGAGAGAACACTTTAAACCAGTTGCTAACCGAAATGGATGGTTTTGACACTAATAGTGGTGTGATTTTATTAGCTGCAACTAACAGAGCTGATATTTTAGACAAAGCTCTTATGAGAGCTGGTCGTTTCGATCGTCAGATACATCTTGAATTACCTGATATTGTAGAACGTGAAGCTATTTTTAAAGTACATACAAAGCCGCTTAAAATGTCTGAGAATGTTGAAGTAAAATTCTTAGCTAAACAAACTCCAGGCTTTAGTGGTGCTGATATTGCTAACGTTTGTAACGAAGCTGCCTTAATTGCAGCAAGAAAAAGTAAAAAAAGTATTGAAAAACAAGACTTCCTTGATGCTGTTGACAGAATTATTGGCGGTCTAGAACGTAAAACTAAAATAATTTCTAAAAGCGAGAAAAAAACTATAGCATATCACGAGGCAGGACATGCTACAGTAAGTTGGTTGCTCGAATTTGCTAATCCTTTATTGAAAGTAACAATTATTCCTAGAGGAATAGCTCTGGGGGCCGCATGGTATTTGCCAGAAGAAAGATCTATTACTACTAAAGAACAACTTCTGGACGAAATGTGTTCAGCTCTTGGCGGAAGAGCCAGCGAAGAACTTACATTTGAAAAAATCTCAACAGGAGCATTAAATGATCTTGAAAAAGTAACCAAACAAGCAATTGCTATGGTTAGTTACTTTGGAATGAGTAAAGAAGTAGGAACTCTCTCATACTACGATTCTACTGGTCAAAACGAATATGGATTTAACAAACCATACAGTGAAAAAACTTCAGAACTTATCGACAGCGAAATTAAAGCAATAGTTGAAGAACAATATATCAGAGCAAAAAAAGTTCTAAATGAAAATAAAGAAGGTTTAAAAGAGCTTGCTGAAACACTTCTTATTAAAGAAGTAATATTTAGCGACGATCTAGAAAGAATTTTTGGTAAACGTCCCTGGGGTAATAACGAGATAGAAGATGAGAACAATAATTCTACAGAAACTGAAGTTAAAGAAGAAAAAACTGAAATAAAACCACAAGATATAATCCAAGAAGATGACGAGTAATTTAGATTTAAATAATATGGAACGTGTATATTCTACCGGTACAGAATATCTGGCTGAGTTACTTAAACATGTTTTAACAGATAACGGAATAGAGGCATTTATCATTAATCGTCAGGACTCTTCTTATCATTTTGGTGACATAGAAGTTTTTGTAAGCAAATCTGATTTTGAAAAAGCAAAATCAATTCGCGAAGAATTTGAAAAAAACGATAAGGTTGAATAATTTTATTAAAAGGACTATTACAGGAAGCCTATTTGTTGGGATTTCAACGGCTTTACTGTTAATAAACGAATGGACATTCTTAGCTTTTGTCATAATTGCATCTGTTTGGTTAACTATTGAATTTTTGCGAATCGCAAATAACGACAAAAACAAGCCAAATATCACACTAACAATTTCTACTGGGGTTATTATTATTCTTGTGGTATTCTTTGGAATTAAGTATGATATAAATCCATTAGCTTATAGCTTATTGGCTATCCCAATATTCGGAATGTTTATTGCAGAATTATTCTCTGGAAAAGAAACTCCAATGAGAAACCTTGCAATTTCGTTTTTCACCCTTATTTATATTGTTGTACCTCTTGCTTTATCAATTGTTCTTGTAACCGGAGATAACTTTTCATATCAGGTTAACAATAACCATTTTCAACCAACAATTTTATTGGGCGTTTTGATTCTTATCTGGATTTATGATAGCATGGCATACTGCGTTGGTGTTCCACTAGGTAAACATCGACTTTTCTTAAGAGTTTCGCCAAAAAAATCATGGGAAGGTACAATTGGGGGCGCATTATTAACAATTGTAGCAGGTTATTTTATTAATCTATTATTTCCAGTATTGAGTCAAACAGACTGGCTAATAATAACCGGAATTGTTGTAGTGTTTGGATCACTTGGTGATTTAATTGAATCTCTATTTAAACGCAGTATTCACATCAAAGATTCAGGAGAATTATTGCCAGGTCACGGTGGATTACTGGACAGGCTGGACAGTTTTATTTTTACAGTACCTTGGGTTTTCTTTTATCTGATTATTAAAGAGATATTTTAGATTTAACCAATTCAAAATTAGTTATAAGTTTTTTCCTCCCAGCTCTTTGCAATGAAGTATCTGCAAATTTTTTATTAAACTGAGAATTTGACAATTCTTGCAAATATTCCAGATTTAAATCTTGTATTTTGTCCAATTTTTTAAACTCCCTATGTGTTGAAACTGGGGATTTTTGATTAAAAGGGCACACATTTTGACAGATATCGCAGCCAAAAACCTGATTTATAATTTTTTCGGCAACCTCTTTTGGTATCTCTCCGGAATTTTCAATAGTATGATACGAAATACATTTGTTTGCATCAAGTCCGTTTTCTGACAATGCTCCTACCGGGCAAGCATCAACACAAAGAGAACAGTTTCCGCAATCTACATTCAATGGTCTGTCATAATCAGAGATATAATCACAAATAATCTCACCAATAAAGAAAAAAGAACCTTTTTGCGGATGAATAAGACATGTATTTTTACCTATAAACCCCAATCCAGAATTTCTTGAAAATGCTCTTTCTAAAACTGGAGCAGAATCAGTAAAAACACGTGTTTTTATTTCTGGATATACTTCCTCAATTTTTAAAACCAATTCACGCATTTTTGATTTCATTACATAATGATAATCTAAACCTCTGGCATATTTAGAAATATAATAAGCTGGGTTTGCTTCTGTTTCATCAAGCTTGTAGTTTAAAGTAAGGCTAATTACTGATTTTGCATTTTCAACCAAAAGTTCTGGATTTTGTCGAACCTCACCATTTCTGGTCATATAATCCATTCCTGCATTCCTTCCTGACTCCAGCCATTTAGAAAGCAAAAACTTATCTTTTTGAGAAATCTGTGTAGATGATATTCCACAATCGTCAAAGCCAATCTCTTTAGATAAGCTTTTTACTAGATTTGCATCAATTCTATTAATCGTTTTTATAGGTTTTATCATTAAAAAAAATCTGTTCAGAATTAACTCCAAATTTATATTTAATAAGACTACCGTGAATATCAAATTCTGTTATGCTCTCGTAAGAAATAGTTGTAGTTTTCTCTCCATCAAAGAACTTCAAATTCCCCATCTGGTCAACATATCCAAGCACGTTATTATTCATTTTAAAATCACTTGGAATATAACTCTCCAGAGTATACACATTCCCATCATAAAACACTTTAAAATAGTTCTGAACACTAAAAACCATCAGTTCATCTTCGACCTCATAGAAATCAGGATTATCAAATGAAATAGTTTGAGTTTTATAATTAGAGAATACCTTTAGGTAATTATTTGCATCAATATAAGCAACAAACCTGTCACCTGTTTTATATGATACTGGTTCGAAATTTTCTATTTCAATAAATTCTCCAAAATAATACACTTGAAAATTATCGACAGGTTCCTCTACAAAAGCTACAACATCTCTTCCAGCAGCAATAGACTTAACACGCTCAGCATAGCAAATCTGATCAACAATCCCATCATAAAAAACATTCATATAATTCTTACTATCAACAAAAGCAACTGTATTTTCACCTAAGATTACGGTATTCATAGTATCAGATGCCAAAGCATCATCTAAATCGTAAACTTCCTTATCATAATAGACTTTTAGCATCTTTTCAAAGTCATCAAACCAAACAATTACATCATCGTCGACAAAATAGTCTTTCATATTAAGTGTAAGATCCATATCTGTTCCATCATCAAAAACTTTAAGTTGCGAGTTCATATTAAAACCAATCAAGTTATCACTAGCATAATAATTACTAACAAAATTACTTATGCTATGCAAATAGTGATTATGATAAATTTTAAAATTACCAGCGTTATCCTCATAAGCAATTGCTGAATTTGTTACCTGATAATTTTTTAATGGCAAATGCTCAATTTGTTTAACATTTCCATTATCAAATACCTGAACATTATCAAGATAATCATTCAAAAATGAGATATTTTGAGAATAAGATGTACCAAATGAGCATAAGCCCATTAGCACAAAAGTCATTATTATTATTTTAAAGCTTTGCTTTTTCATAGGTGGTATATTTTATAACAAAAATAACGAAAACAAACTAAGAATTAGTACTTTTGCACTCTAAATATCAAATATTCTGCCAGAAAACAAATCAGAACATGGAAGAAAAGAAAGAAATAAGACAAATCTCTGAACTAGGTGAATTCGGATTAATAGATCACTTAACATCGGATCTGAAAACAATAAATGAAGACATCGTGAAATCTGTTGGAGATGATGCTGCAGTCTATGATTGTGGTGAAATGTGCAATCTAATCACAACGGATCTTCTTGTCGAAGGTGTTCATTTTAATCTAATATATACTCCATTAAAACATTTAGGGTATAAAGCAGTTGCGGTAAATTTAAGCGATTTATATGCAATGAATGCTAAACCAAAATATATAACCGTTTCAATTGCAATAAGTAACAAGTTCTCAGTTAATGCAATCGAGGATCTTTACAGCGGTATTAAACTTGCTTGTCAACGTTACAATGTTGATCTGATTGGTGGTGATACAACCAGTTCATTATCAGGATTGTTTATAAATATAACTGCTATTGGTGAAGCCAAGAAAGAAGATATTGTTTATCGTGGAGGTGCTTCCAAAAATGAATTAATTTGCGTTAGCGGTGATCTGGGCGCTGCATATCTTGGTCTTCAATTACTCGAAAGAGAAAAGAAGATGTTTTTAAGCGATACAAGCATACAGCCAAAACTAGATGGTTATGAATATATTGTTGAAAGACAATTAAAACCGGAACCAAGAAGAGATATTATTAATCGTTTAAAAGAAGCAGGAATTAAACCAACTTCTATGATAGATATTTCAGATGGCTTATCCAGTGAATTAATCCATTTATGCAAAAACTCTAATCTTGGATGCAAAGTTTTTGAAGATAAGATTCCTATCAATCCTCAAAGCTCAGCAGCAAGTGAAATGTTCCGTCTCGATCCATCTTTGCCTGCAATGAATGGTGGCGAAGATTACGAACTTCTGTTTACTGTCCCAATTGATAAAAAAGAAGACATTGAAAAAATGGAAGATGTTACTATTATTGGATATATGTGTGACGAAAAAGAAGGAAAAACATTTGTACCTCGTAACGGTCAAGAGTTGGAACTTAAAGCACAGGGGTGGAATCCATTAGATTAATTATTGATAAATCTAAACATAGAATTGAAATTTGCACTGGTTATAATGCAAAAATATATTCATACTAATTATTAAATATTGTTTCGCAATAATTTGATAAAACAATTTACACTTAAGACTATTTGAATTAAGGTGTTTTTATACCAACCTTATGGACAAATCGCCTTATCTAAGCGACGAATCACTTAAAGAAATAGCTAAAAAGGAGGATGGATTAACAGCACCTATGGTACGCGATGTTCTTGTTGCAAATCCTCAGGCAGCAAAAAGTGCAGAGATAAAACAATTGCTTGACGAAAGAATCGATGAACTTCCTACCTATATGATAGAACAAATAGAAGCAGGCATAACAGGTATTTCGCCAAAAGAGTATCTCGAAATGCAAAAATCGTCTTTACAAAGAGAATATTCTGAAAACAGTTCTAAAATGATGCGACATTATATGCGAAATCCTGAATCTTACAACGATACAGATATTGAAGAGCTTCTTTCTGTACAGGAGGGAACATCAGCATCGGTAAGACTTGCAGGCTATTATGCTTCTAAGGGCAACTATTTACAGGCAAAAAGCGTTATAGATAATATGAACTGCATTGACCAACAGCAACAAAACGAAATGGATAATTTAAGTGAGCTTTATACTTTGCTTGATACTGTAAAACCAGACAATTTAAGCAGCGAAAGTATTAATATCCTGTTAAATATTGAATCAGATGGAGGGACTGCCGGTTCTTATGCAAGAGGTTTATTAGTATTTAATAATATCATTGAATATAATGAGCCTGTATTTATGCCTGAACCATTAATTAATAATAAAAATATTAAACATGATTTAGAAAATAAGGATGAGTATTTTAAAATTTATCCAAATCCTGCATCAGAATATATTTATATAGACTATAAATTGGAAGAATCAACAGGAATTATTACCTTAGACGTACTCGATGTTAATGGAAAAGTTGTAAAAAGCAATAAATTAATGTATAATGTAGATAACAAACTTATGAGTATGGGTAAATTAAATGAGGGGACTTACATTTTTGTACTTAAGATTAATGGGAAAATAAAATATTCTACAAATGCCGTAATAGTTAAATAATGAATAAATTAATAATAGTGATATCTTTTTCTTTCCTGTGCATATATTCTTATGCACAGGAAAGATTTTATAACTTGTATGATGGATGGTGTATTTTAAATGTATCAGTTTATGAAGATGAGTATATTGCAAGTGGACTGGATGCTCATCCTACAACATCAGCAAATATGCCACAATTCAATTTTATCTCAGATATTGGAGAGTCAACAAATACTTTCTTGTATAGCAATGATACAATCGATGGACTAGAAGGGCGATTTTGTAAGTCGTATTTAATAAAAGAGAATGATATATTATTTGTTGGAACACAAATAGAATATTTTAAAAGTTTCACATTAACACCTATACTGGCAAATTATAACATAGTTTCAAATAATATTGATACAATAATTTTATTTAACTACGTAGATAACTACAATTCCATTAATTACTTTCTTGACACTATTGGTGACAGCTATGTAATAGTTGGAGATTATCATTATACTGATAATAATTCTTTTCCGATATTAGTTTTAACTGATGAAAATGGAGATACAATATCAACAAAACGATATGAATTTTTGCCTACAAATGCAATAAGGAGACGAGTTTTTCCTTACCAATTATTAAAACTCCCCGAGGGAGGTTTTTTAATGAGTTGTCAGGATGATGTCGGTTCAACATATTCCGATTCGTATATACAAAGAACCTGCTTTTTACGTCTTGATAATGAAGGTAATGAACAATGGCGTAGTTATACTACAGGAACAGATACAATAACTACACGACCTTTTGCAGCTTTAATGCCGGATGGAGATTATTTAATAACATGGGCTGACCCTAATTTATTTGATGCACCAAATCCAAACAGGTCGTTATGGCTTGCCAGAATGACAAATGACGGATTTATTTATGGTAAAAAAGAGATTTCTACAGAGATTGAAGGATTTGAAGTAAACAGAAACTACAGGGTAAACGATTGTTACCAGGATGAAAATGGGAATGTCTATTTTGCAGGAGAAAAAGGAAGTGTAGAAAGTCCGGGTTTCTTATTAAAAGTTAATCCGCAAGGAATATCAGAATGGTACAGAGAGTATGAGTGTTTTGCAGATGATGATGCAGAGGCTACATACACTAAAATATATGGCATAACTCCTACAGAAGATGGTGGTTTTATTATGGGAGGAGAGTATTTTTGCAGTCCAAGCACAATGTTTCCTTCCGGAACACAACAAGGCCTTGTAATAAAAGTAGATTCTATGGGTTGTCTGGAAGAGGGTTGTGGCACAACTAATATCAGGCATACAATAAATGCACTTAATGCAGAAATTTACCCTAATCCTGCAAGCGAAAAAATAACAATTACACTTACCGGGCAAACAAATGCTGCACATATAAAAATTTACGATGCAAAAGGTTGTTTGTGGATTAATGAGGAGTACGAAAATTCAGAAATGGATATCTCGCAATTACCTGTTGGTATTTATACAGTAAATATTTGGGCAGAGGGTAAGTTTTATGTTGGGAAGTTTGTGAAGGAGTAACTTAGCACCAGTCATCGGATGACTCAAAGTCATCCAATGACTAGTTAATCACTTACCTAGTTTCTCAACCTCTTTCAAAAACCTCTTTTCCCAAACATTAACAGAGAAATCTTTTTCAATAGTTTTGCGTCCTTCTTGTCCAATTTTTTTACGTAGTTCTGTGGATTCGATTAAAGAACATAAGTGCTCAAACCACTCATCATTAGTAGATGCTAAGAAACCATTTACACCATGTTTTACTATTTCAGTATTTACTCCAACAGGCGACATAACAACAGGCATTTCAAGGCTCATACACTGTAGTCCCTTGAAACCACATTTCCCCTGACTCCACTCATCATCTGGTAAAGGCATAATTCCAATATCAAATTCGCATAATTCTGATATCTCTGATTCGCGAGTCCATGTAGAAAGTTTTACATCAATATCACGATTCCACTCGGCATGATTTACTATAACCTTAAAATAAACATTATCTCCGTATTTTTCTTTTAGCCTTTTTAAAACAGGAATTGCTGTTTCGTAGTGTTTTACTGTAGTGGTAGTACCTGTCCAACCAATGCAAATTTTATCTTCAGGTTTATCGACGGGTGAAAATTTATGATAATCAGTATTTATAGTTGTAGGTATGATAACTACATTTGGGTTAAACTGCTTTGCATAATCTGCCAGATATTGATTTCCTACCATTACAAGATCAGAATATTTGCAAATCTCAGAAGTTTTTTCAGGTTTCTTCATCCATGCCAGATTTTGGTTTCCTTCGCTTGTGTCGTTTAACCAAATAGAATCATCAAAGTCAAATATAACAGGAGTTTTTAGTTTCGATAGTCGCTTTTCAAAATATGTTGTGCCAAGCATATAGGCTTCTCTGTAAATAAAAACGACATCACATTTTTTTGCAAGTCTGACATCTTTACATCTATGAAAAAAACTCTTGATTACAATCATTAACTTTGCAAAGTACTTTCCATGAGAGTAGAATGTTTTATCATCTTTTTCGCTAATAATATTTGAAAAAATGATTTCGTAACCATTTTCTTCAAGAACCTTTATATAATGCTCAAACCTAAATCTTTGACCTGGCGAACGACCTTTGCGGTGTTGTACTATAGCTAAAACTTTCTTCATGAATTAATAAGCTTTTGATAAACACTATAATATCGTTCTGCACCAATTTTTAATGAAAAAAGATTCTCTGCAACATTTCTCGAATGCGACCTTTCAATTTTATCCAATTTCTCGATTTCATTAACTGCTTGGAGTAAACCTTGGTCGTCCATATTTTCTACCATTATTCCCAGATTATTTTCAGGAACAAACTTGTCGATATCACCAACATCGGAATTACATACAACAGGAATACCCATTCCCATAAGTTCGGCTAATTTGGTTGGAGATGATGCTTTTTTTGAAAATACTGGTTTTATGAAAAATATCGACGCATTACTTAAAGACAATAAGGCTGGTACTTCTTCGCGATTTGCCGGTCTTATAATAATGTCCGTTTTATTTATCCCATGTTCTTCAGCAAGTGAATATATTGATTTTGGGTCATCGCGAGTTATAAATAAAAACTTAGAATTTGGTTTTTGTGATTTTAATATTTTGAAAAACCGCAGCATTTCATCTGGCATATACCAGGTTCCAATAGATCCTAAATAAGATATAATGTAATTTTCGGAGCTAATCTGGAGCTCTTGTCTGAATTTTTCAACCAAACTTGTGTTTGAATTATTGTAATCGAACAAATCTAAATCGGCACAACATGGTATTACTTCGATAGGAATATTCCCTACTTCTGGAAATTTATGAATAATATCTTTTCCTGCATATGTAAGGCTGATAGTATAATCTGCTTGTTGAAAAAAGGTTTTTTCTTTTTTCTTAAAATATTTATAAACAGAATTAAAAACTGGATTTGTTCTAGGCCATAGATTTCCATCAACACGCTCGTCTGCATAAAATCCACGCATATCGAAAAGAAATTTTACCCCAAACTTTTTCTTAAGTGCAATTCCGGCAAATGCAGAAATATAAGATCTGCAGTGTACGATATCAAAATTGTGCTTTTTATGCAATTTTTTAGCATATCTGACAATCTTATTAATATCTAACATTGTAGAAATAACAGGTGGAGTTTTAGTGTAATTTACTGGGTGCCAATGTAAATTTGATTCTTTTAAGAGTTTTCCGATAAACTCATTCCGTATATGGTAATTGTTTGCTTTTTCGGCAGAAAGAATATGTATTTCAGCACCTTTTTTCTGCAGTTGTTGCAGATATGGAATTACCTGAGACTGACCTAATGGATCAGTCATCCCATCGTATGAAATATATAGTACTTTGATGTTTTTTTGCATAATTCTTAGCAATTGTGTACAAAGAAAATAAAATTATCCTTATCACTAAAATATTGATGTGATATTATTGATTGTCATTATTAATAAATAGGAATGGTAAAAAAAACAGTAAAAACTTTACAAACTTTGATTATATAACTAATTTAGCGGGATAATTATGCAGAGTTTAAGGAAAATCAATATCAGGAAACTTACAGGTTGGGCAGTTTTTGTATTAACTGTAATTGTATATTTGTTAACTATGTCTCGAAATGTAAACTTTTGGGATTGTGGAGAAATTATAGCTTGCGCTGATAGTCTACAAATTGGTCATCCTCCGGGTGCTCCTTTTTATATGATACTTGCCAGATTCTTTTCTATGTTTGCTTTTGATGCTTCCCAAACAGCATTTTTTGTGAACTTATTATCTGTCAATGCAGCGGCATTTACTGTGTTTTTCGCTTATCATTCTATCTTGATGTTATTGGATAAAACCAAGTTTTTTGAAAATCGAACAAACAATCTTTTGAAAATATCTGCTGCTGCTATTGGATCATTAAGTTTAGCATTCTCAGTAAGTTTTTGGACTGTCGCAACAGAAACAGAAGTGTATTCAGTCTCAATTCTGTTCACTGTTGTATGCTTTTGGACAATGTTAAAATCAACTACCTATGATAATATTAAAGACAAGAATCGTTGGCTAATCCTGACAGTTTTATTACTAGGGATATCAACAGGAATACACTTGTTAAACATTCTGATTATTCCAGCTTTGGTTTTAGTTTATTATTACGATAGAATTGAACAAAGCAAAAAGAACTTTTTAAAATACATCTTGGTTTCAATATTACTACTAGTTGTTGTTCAATTACTAATAATCTACTTACCTGTTTTTGCATCTAAATTGGAATGGTTTTTTGTAAACAAATTATATTTGGGATTCAATACGGGATTGTTTGCATTTGCCTTCTTATTAATTGCAATAATTGGCTTGGGAATTTATTTTAGTGGAAAGAAGAACAAAACTAATTTAAACCTATTTTTAACTTCATTAGCTGTATTTTTAATTGGGTTTTCAACTTATTCTGTTGTGCTGATTCGTTCTGCAGCTAATCCTCCAATTGACCAGAATAATCCGGAGACAATTTTTAATTTTGTATCATATCTAAATCGTGAGCAATATGGCAATAGACCATTGCTTTATGGTCAGCAGTTTAATTCTGAATTAGATAAAATTCAACCATATGTTGAGGGAGATCCAATTTACGATACCGTAGACAATAAATATAAACTTATTGCCCACAAACCAGAGGCAAATTATGTGTCTAGAGATAAGGTGTTTTTACCTCGAATGTGGAGCAATTTACCAGAACATATTGCGGCTTATCGTGAATGGACAGGGTATAAAAAAGATCAAACACCTTCTTTTGGGAAAAACATAGAGTTTTTGTTCAGGTATCAATTAAATCACATGTATTTTAGGTATCTGATGTGGAATTTTGTTGGAAAGCAAAATGATTTTCAGTCTCATGGTGGACCAATATTTGGAAACTGGATTTCAGGTATTGGAATTATTGATAACATAATGTTGAAAAACACAAAAGACTTGCCGCAATTTCTTAAAAACAACAAGGCCAGAAATGCTTATTATTTTATTCCTTTATTAATTGGAATAATTGGCTTAGTTTATTTATTCCGAAAGGATAGAAAAATATTCTGGATAACATTGTGGATATTTATTTTTACAGGTGTGGCGATAGCATTTTACCTAAATCAACATCCTTATCAGGCAAGAGAAAGAGACTATTCATATCTTGGTTCTTTTTATGCTTTTACAATTTGGATAGCCTTTGGTGTTTTAGCAATTTATGATTTTTTAAAAGAGAAAATTAAGAATAAATATCTTATTTATATTGTGATTGGGCTGACTTTGGTTTTCGTTCCTGGACAATTCCTTGTAAAAAACTATAATGATCATAATCGCAGCAATGATGATTTTGCCTATTGCTTTGCCTATAATATGCTTAATTCTTGTGCTCCAAATGCAATATTATTTACTTCGGGAGATAACGAAACATTCCCATTATGGTATTTACAGGAAACACAGAAAATAAGAACAGATGTAAAAGTAGTTAATCTTAGTTTTTTAAATACCGATTGGTATATTGATCAAATTACATCTGCTCAACATGATGCCCAGGCTGTTAGTCTTAGCATTGGAAAACAGCAATATATTTCAGGACAAAGAGAGTTGCTGGTTGTAAATAATAATCCATATGCTTTTGTTGAAGATATTTATTATGAAAATATTAAAGAAATAAATACAGATTATTTGTCTGTTTTGGAGTTTCTAATTGGCATGTGGCAGGAAAATGGATTTGATAAATCCCATCAGGCAGAATACAATAATTTTGTAGAATTTTACACCACAATTGCACCCCATGGAGCGAACCAGCAATTTCGCGATTTGGTTGGGGTAATTCAAAGTCTGAATTCGGAGGAACAATGTGCTGCATTTGGGATTACACAAACACAGGCTCTGGATCTAATGAAGAAAATGCAGCTATTTATGGATAAGCAAATGCAATATCCATTACCATTACATCCGGTTTTAAATTTTGTTTTTTCGAATGATTCTGCAACAAAGATTAATACTAAACTTTATCCTTATCCTATTGATTATTTTCCTGCAAATAAGCTTTCAATAGCTGTAAATAAAAATGTTATTGATGAAGTTTTTAATTTTAGCCCAAGTCAAAAAGGTGATGTTGTTGATAATATGATTTGGAGTACAAATCTCGAGAGTTTAACAAAGAGTGATATCTTGGTGCTCGAAATTATCAGAAATAATTTGTGGAGCAGGCCAATATATTTTACTTCAACAATGAATAATCGTAATTATCTTGGAACTCAAAAATACTTATATCTCGAAGGTTTAGCATACAGACTACTCCCAATTGAAACAGATATAGCTGAGGATAAACTTGTTAATGTAAATGCATTGCAAATGTACGAGAATCTTACACAAAAATTTAAATGGGGCAATTTAGGTTCCGATTCCGGATATATTGATGAAGCTACAAGAACAAATTTGATAAATTTAAGAAATCATTTTTCAAGATTAGCTAGAGGATTATATTTTGAAGGTGAAATCAGAAAGTCGGAAGAGGTATTAGACTTATGTGTTGAATTGATTCCAAATGATTTAATCGCTTATGGTTATTATAGTGTGGGAACAGTACACGGTTATTATAGAATTAATAAAAAAGAAAAAGCTCGACAAGTAGCATCTGTACTTGCTCAAAATGCTCTCGAGGAATTAGAATTTTACAGTAACTTTTCTAAACGACAACAGCAATCATTGGATATATATAAGCAAAGATCAATAAAAACTATCGAAGAGTTATACATTTTAGCTCAAGAATATAATAATAAGGAGTTTTTGGAGGAAATTGGTTCTATTTACGAAAGAGCAGTTAAGCTGTATGGCTTAGAATAGAGATTATACAATATAGTTTTTTAACAAAAAATAGAAATTACTGTTTTAATATTTAAGATTGCTAACATTTGAGTTTTTTAAGTAAAATAGCGATTAGATATCCAGGTATCTTTTGTTCGGGCTTGACAAGAATCAGGAAAAGCCCACGAACATTGTATTTGAGTTTTGATGATGGCCCGAATGTTTCGGTTACTGAAAAGGTACTGGAAATACTTAACAAGTATCAGGCAAAAGCAAGTTTTTTTTGTAATGGAGCTAATACAGAAATATATCCAGAAATTTTGCAGAAAATAAAAAACAATGGGCATACAGTTGGTAGCCATTCATTTTCACATTTAGATGCATTTAAAGTTCCTGGTAAAAAGTGGATGCAGGATGCATACAAAAAATCTCCGGTTAGGGATTCGTTCTTTTTCAGACCACCTTATGGACATATTTATCCTTGGCAATGTCGCAGATTAAAAAAAATGTATAAATTAGTAATGTGGGATGTAATGACCTATGATTTTCTTGAAGATTTTGAATATCAGGATGTGGTTAAAATAATTAAAAATAAAGTTCGTGATGGTTCAATAATTGTTTTTCATGACACAATTATGTCAGCATCGCGTATGCTTCCAGCACTTGATTTTACATTAAAATATTATAGTGATTTGGGATATAAATTTGCAAAGATTGAACTATAGTAATATATACTCTTGAGTTCTCTGTTTGGGAGTAAAGCCTGCTCTTTTAATTGTATTTTCCATACTGGTAACTCCAAGTTTATTGTTTTTACCAGCTTGAGAAACTACATTTTCTTCTATCATAATGCTACTCATATCATTGGCGCCTGCATTAAGACAAACTTGTGCAATTTCGCTTCCCATTGTTAACCAACTGGTTTGTATATTTTTAATGTTTGGGAGCATTATTCGACTAAAAGCCAACATTTTAATGAATTCCTGATTGTTTACTGATTTTATGTTGGGAAACTTGCGTAATAATCTGGTATTTTCTCCAGCTAGTGGCCATAGAGTAAAGGAAATGAACCCTTTACTGTGTTTAGGTTTATTTTTCTGGATTTCACGTATTTTTATTAGATGCTCGACTCTTTCTGTCATTGTTTCAAGATGTCCGAACATCATAGTAGCAGAACTTGTAATGTTTTTTTTATGAGCTTCACTCATAACTTCCAACCATTCATCTGTTGTGCATTTTACAGGACTAACAATTTTACGAACTCTATCTGACAATATTTCCGCCCCAGCTCCAGGCAATGAGTCAAGACCAGCATTACGGAGTTCTCCTAAAACATCACCATAATTTAATCCAGATTTTTTTGCAATAAATACAATTTCTGCAGGTCCAAGTGCATGAAGTTTTAAATCTGGATATTTCTTTTTCAATTGTTGAAACAAGTTTACGTAAAAATCCAAGTCAAGATCTGGGTGCATCCCACCTTGAAGTAAAATTTGATTACCACCTAAAGAATAGAGTTCGTCAATTTTAGTAACATATTCATCAATACTTAAAATATAAGAATCATCGCTATTTTTTGTTCTACAAAAATTACAAAACAAGCAATTAGAAACACACAAATTACTTAGATTAATATTTCTGTCAATAATGTATGAGACAATATCTTTGGGATGCATTTTTTTGCGAACATTATCTGCAATAAGCATCAATTCAGAGAGTGAGCAGGATTTGTATAGTTCCAGCCCCTCCATTAAGGAAAGTTCTTCAAGATTCAGAGCTTTGTTTGATAATTTGTGTTTTAGCTCTGTCATTTTAATTAATATGTATTGCTGATTTTTTTTAATCTAACAAGATCTTTTAATTTAATCTTACGACCTTGAAGTTCTAGCAACCCATCTGATTTAAACTCAGAAAGAAGGCGAATGACAGATTCAGTTGCAGTACCGATAATATTTGCAAGTTCTTCTCTTGTGAGAGTTATATTTATAATTTCATCATCATTAACCCCAAATTCCTCATGCAAATGAAGTAATATCTCTGCAAGTCTCTCCTTTACAGATTTTTGAGCAATATCAGTTAGATAATCATTTGCTTCGCCAAGTTCTTTGCACGCAATTTGAAGCATTTCAACTGCAAATTCACTATTGTCTTTTAGTAAATGATAAAAATCTTGATGCGGGATGTAACATAAAACTGCATCTTCAAGAACTTTAACACTTGTACATGCAGGTTCAGAGATAATTACAGAACGATATCCAACAACATCACCTTTTTTTGCAAACTTGATGATTTGCTCTTTTCCTTCTGTTCCAGTTTTATAAATTTTTAAAATCCCTTTACTAACACAATATATACCAGAAATACGATGACCTTCCTGATATAAAACAGTACCACGTTTTACTGTGTTACAAGTCTTGTTTACAGTTAGATAATCAACCTGCTCCTGGGTGAGTTTCTTAAATGTCGTTTTGATTTCCAAGTTACAATCTTTGCATGTAGGCTCTTCGAAAAACTTATTCATAAAACTTAATTTTTTTTAGCAAAGATAACATTTATCATAAAGCAAACAATATTTTATTTTAAAGGTTTGGCACCCATATGTGTCTGAGGCTTAAGTTATTATTGTAGTTTTGCAATATGTCATTGTACATTAGTATTTATTATAAAATATCTGTCCAGTATCATAAATGCATTAAAAAAATGTTAAAATCACATTTGAGTTTGTTAAAATTATTTAATATTGTAAAAAAGATATATGCTACATGTGATTTTAGGTGCTAGTCCCAATGAAAGACGATATTCGTTTAAGGCGACTAAATTATTATGTGAGACAGGATATAAAGTTATTCCTGTAGGTATTAGAAAAGGCAAAATAAAAGGTTTGCAAATACAAAAAGAGTTTCCAAAAGAAAAAATTGATACAATCGGAATGTATTTGTCTGTCGAAAATCAAGAAAAATACAAAGATCTTATATTTAAAAATCTTCCGAATCGAGTAGTTTTTAATCCAGGTACTTATAATCCAAAATTTCAGCAAGCACTCGTTGAAAAAGGAGTCAAGGTTGTAAATGACTGTATTTTGGTTATGATTAATGGGAGTCGGTATTAGTTGTAAGATCAAAAAATACAATATTCTTAACATAAGTGTTAATATTTTTTTATTTTTGTGAATTGAAACTAGCTAAAAAATAAATGACAAAGGATCTTCCTGAAAATATTTTTAACTCATCAAATTTATTACGGTTCATTTCTCAAAAAAGAAGACCATTACTAATAGTATGTTGTTTAGCCATAATAATATCAACTATTATTAGCTTTATGATTCCATCTCGATATAAATCGACTGTGGTTTTATTTCCTGCATCTTCCAGTTCTGTTTCCCAATCATTAATCACAGAAAATCAACAAAAAAAGGACATCTTAAAATTTGGAGAAGAAGAAGAGGTTGAACAACTAATGCAAATGCTTCAATCAACAGAAATTCGAAACAGAATTATTGAAAAATATAATTTATTTGATCACTACGGAATAAGTAAAAACTCAAAATATCCATATTCAACTTTATACAAAAAATACGAAAGTAATATCAAGATTTCTCGTACAGAGTACATGTCTATTGAAATAAATGTTTATGATGAGGTTCCTGAAATTGCAGCTTTAATAGCAAATGACATTGCTAATCTTGTAGATAGTGCATACTATAATATTCAACAAGAAAGAGCACAAAAAGCATATAACATTGTTTCTACCGAATTTGAAATGCAAAAAAGCAAAATCAAACAAATTGAGGATTCATTGTTATCATTAAGTCTGTTAGGTGTTATTGATGTCAAGTCACAAACCGAAATGTATAGTGAGCAACACGCTATTGCTATAGCAAATGCAAATTACATTGCTATTCCCGAATTAGAAAAAAAGATACAAGTTCTTGCTGAATATGGAAGTATACATACCATTTTAAAAGAACAGATGTATGAAGAGGTTAAAAAATTAGCAGTAATTGAAGCAAAATACAGAGAAGCAAAAATAGATTTTGAAAATACTTTACCCAATAAATACGTAGTTAATAAAGCTGAGAAAGCTGAAAGAAAAACATATCCAATACGTTGGTTAATTGTAATAACAAGCTTATTTTCAACATTTTTATTTTCAATAATAGTATTATTAATTTTAGATCAATTTATAAAAAAAAAAGTATAAACTTTCCAAGTTTAAATTATAAAATTATATTGCCAAAATATGAAGTTATGGAGAATTATTTTAACACGAAAAGTATTTTTAAACTCATTTTAAAATGGAAATGGCATCTGTTGGTTATTGTTATCGTAGCTTTTGCTCTATCTGCAGTATTCTCATCAAGCTTATTTATAAAGCCCAAGTATAAGTCTACTGCAACTTTATTACCAGCAAATATTGTTGTCCTATCAGATGAATCTGAAGCAGAACAAATGTTGGAGCTTATTCAATCTACAGATATAAAATTTCAAGTTATCGATGCTTTTGATCTTCCAAAACATTATGATGTAAATAAAGAAGACCCTAACTATATTAATAAATTACTAAAACTATACGACGGAAATATCTCATTTCAAAAAACCCCAAATGATGCAATTGTCATTTCTGTTGTTGATGAAGACCCTAAAATAGCTTCAAACATTGCCGATTCAATTATTTGTTTTTATAATCAATTGGTTCTGAAAATGAATGCTTTAAAATCAAAAGAAGTAGTCACTATATATTATAAAACATACTTAAAAAAACAAAGAGAAGTTGATAGCTTAGCAAGTATTCTTAAAGAATATAGTACAAAACATGGCCTTTTGGATCTTTCAACTCAAGTTGAAAAATATACCGAAGCAATATACATGGGTAAAACCCTAAATGAAGCACGCACAGTATTAGATAATTGGAAAGAATATGGAGCAGATTATCAGAAAGTAGACTCCCTTTATTTTTATGCTATTTCTGATATGCATTATAATAAAAACATTTATGAAAATGCTCTACGAGATGCTGAAAAAGTTCAAACTTATGCACATGTTGTTTCAAAACCATTCCCAGCAGATAAAAAAACATACCCTGTTCGTTGGCTAATTGTTTTATTCTCTGTTCTGGGATCATTCCTTGCAGGGGTAATTATCATTTCAATAATAGAAGGTAACAAAAAATAATAACTCCAGACTTGACTCAAAAACAAAAAATAATTGCATTTTATGTTCTTGCTGCGTTATTTATCATTACTAATTCAGTAATAATATTTACGAAGCAAACCTATTTGTTTAATCTAGTCCCTATTTTTATTATTATCCTTTTTACCATTTTCTTTGCTCTTGATAAAGCAGTAATGATTGCTGTTTTTTTGGTTCCATTATCTGTCCCTTTGGAAGATTTTATTCCTAAACTAGGATTCAACATCGATTTACCTACAGAACCAATTTTTGTGGGAATAATGTTGGTGTTTCTTTTGAAACAACTATCCGATAGAACTTTTGATCGCAAAGTATTAACACACCCAATATCTATAACAATATATATTTATCTTATCTGGAGATTAATTACTGTATTTACAAGTTCTATGCCGATGGTTTCCCTTAAATATTGGATTGCATCATTATGGTTTATTATCCCTTTTTATTTTTTAATGACACAGATTTTTCGAAAAAAAGCAAACATAAACAAGTTTTTTTGGCTTTATATTATTCCATTCATTATTGTAATAACCTACACTCTTATTATTCATTCTGGATATAGTTTTAGCCAAAAATCTGCAAATTATGTAATGGCTCCGTTTTATAACGACCATACATCATATGGAGCTATGCTTGCAATGTTTATTCCTGTCATTATTGGTTTTATAGCGAATAAAGAGCTTAAAAAAAGTTTAAGGGGAATTGCAGGAATTGTCCTAGCGTATTTTCTGATAGCAATAATCTTATCGTATACTCGTGCAGCATGGTTAAGTCTTGTTGGTGCACTTGGTGTATATATTATGTTGAGATTCAAAATCAATTATAAGCTAGTGCTTGGGGTTGCTGTAATTGTAATTGGATTGTTTTTTAGTTTTCAGGATCAGATATTTATGTCACTTGAAAGAAATGACCAAGACTCTTCTACTGACTTTAAAGAACACTTGAGGTCTATGACTAATGTTGCAACAGATGCTTCAAACCTAGAAAGAATTAATCGTTGGAATTGTGCAATAAGAATGTATAAAGACAAACCCGTATTTGGCTGGGGACCTGGCACATATCAGTTTAATTATGCTCCATATCAATTTTCTTACGAAAAAACAATTATTTCAACAAATGCAGGTGATATGGGTAATGCCCATAGCGAATACCTTGGAGCTTTATCAGAAACTGGACTTCCAGGCATGATTAGCTTCATAATCATGGTAATCTTTATTTTTGTAACAGCAATCAGAAACTATTTAAGAGCAAATACATATTCCATTAAAATTATTATGGCATCTCTAGTTTGTGGTCTTACAACATATATACTCCATGGATTTCTTAACAACTTCTTGGATGTAGATAAAGCAGCAGTGCCATTCTGGGGATTTGCCGCCATAATTGTTGCAATTGATGTATATTATTTAAATGGAAAAGAAAAATCTGAACTAGATACAGAACCTCTTGAAGCAGTTAATAAAAATGAATAAATAAACCCTGTTTAACTGGATTTAAAAGTCAAAAATTGCTGAAACTCTTATGATTCCCCTTCCAAATTGCTGAATTAATCTATCACAGATTGATTTATATGTCTAAAAACTATTGAATTTACCAACTTTTAACTAATTTTAGCGTCTATAAATAGAAAGTAAATAAAAAAAGATTGTTAAATTCTATAATATGAGATTAAAGCTTATTTCTTTAGCTTGTTTTTTATTGTTTTTTTCTATTGCGTTTTGTAATGTGTCTATAACACAATTGGTGGATTTAAAATCCGACAAAAGCGCTATTGAAAAAATACAACGAGCAAAGCTTTTAACACCAGCTGGTCCTTTTTGTATTACGGACTTGCCAGAAAATCTTGTGGCATCAACTCCAGGTGGAACATGGTCAGGGAATGGAATTACCGATGTGGTAAATGGAACTTTTGACCCTTCAATTGCTGGTGCTGGAGATCATACAATTACATATGTCTCTGGTGCTGGAACTGAAACTATGACAATTCACGTTGATGATCTAGCTGATGCAACAATTACCCCGGCAGGAACATTCTGTGAATCTAATGCACCAATAAATCTTACTGCTGCCAACAACGGTGGTATTTGGAGTGGAAACGGCATTACTGTTCCAATGAATGGGACATTTAGCCCTTCATTTGCAGGTGCTGGAACACATACAATAACCTATACTGTTCAGAATGGCGAATGTTCCGATACAGACACTGAGGATTTTACTGTAGATGCATATCCAGATTCTGATTGGACAGATATTGGTCCATTTTGTATTTCAGATGCTCCAATGAATATAGTTTCTGTTACTGCTGGTGGTATATATTTTGGCACAGGAATTACAGATGGTATTCTTGGAACTTTTGATCCTACAATTGCAGGAATTGGAACACATCAGGTTAGCTATTCAATTATAAATGGTGTTTGTACTTCTACTACTACTAAAGATGTTGAGGTAACTCCACTTGTAGATGCAACCATTGCTCCTGCTGGACCAATTTGCGATAATGCTAATACAATAAATCTTACTGCTGGAACTTCTGGTGGAACTTGGTCTGGTAATGGAATTGTAAATGCATCTACTGGAGCATTTGACCCTTCAGTTGCTGGCCCTGGTACACATACAATAGATTATACTGTAACGAATGGTGGGTGTACAGATAGTGACTCAGAAAATATATTGGTTTACTTAAGTCCTGATGCTACTTTTCCACCAGTTGATAATGTTTGTGAAAATGACCCTCCTTTTGATATTATTCCTGCCAATTTAGGTGGAACATGGACAGGCACAGGCATTACCGACGCAGTAAATGGAACTTTTAATCCGTCAGTTGCAGGAGTTGGATCTCATATGATAACATATACACTCACAAATGCAAATTGTTCAGATTTTCAAATTAGAAGGGTAACTGTAGATCCTCTTGTTGTGGCAACAATCACTCCCGTTGGACCATTTTGTGAAGATGAAGCTGAACTAACTCTAACATCTGTTGATCCAGGTGGAACATGGTCTGGTACTGGTATTACAGATATCGTAAATGGAACATTTAATCCCGCTATAGCTGGTCCAGGTGTACACACTATTACTTATGGTCTTGCTATAGGTGCTTGTGAAGATACGGCAACAGAAAATATACAGGTTGATATGATACCAATCTCTACAATCAATCCTGCCGGACCGTTTTGTATTACAGACCCTGCAATAAATTTAACCTCAGTAACACCTGGAGGATCTTGGTCAGGAACAGGAATTACTGATGTTGTAAATGGAATATTCAATCCAACAACTGCTGGTGATGGCGATCATATAATTACATACACTATTGTAAATGGAGCTTGTACATCGCAAAGCACAATAAATATTCACGTTGATTTAGACGTAGATGCAACTATTACTCCTGTTGCTCCTTTATGTGAATCTGATGCAGCTTTTAACCTAGTCGGAGCAGATGCAGGTGGTACATGGTCTGGAACAGGAATCATCGATCCTGTAAATGGAACATTCGATCCTACTTCTGCAGGTGCAGGTATACATACAATTACATATGGAATTGCTTTAGGTGCATGTACTGATACAGATACAGAAAATATTCAGGTTGATATGATGCCAAACTCTACAATCAACCCTGTCGGATCGTTTTGTATTACCGACCCTGCAGTAAATTTAACCTCAGTAACACCTGGAGGAACTTGGTCGGGAACAGGAATTACAGATGTTGTAAATGGAACATTCAATCCTACAACTGCGGGTGATGGCGATCACATAATCACTTATACTATTGTAAATGGAGCTTGTACGTCGCAAAGCAGCATAAATATTCACGTTGATTTAGACGTAGATGCAACTATTACCCCTGTTGCACCTCTATGTGATTCTGATGCAGCTTTTAACTTACTCGGAACAGATGCTGGTGGCACATGGTCAGGAACAGGAATTATCGATCCTGTAAATGGAACATTCGACCCATCTGTTGCTACAGTAGGAATACATACTATTACATATACAATTGTTAATGGTGTTTGCTCGGATACTGATACAGAAGATATTGATGTAAACTTAAGCCCTGATCCTACAATTTTTGGAGCTGGTCCTTTTTGTGCTGATGATATTGCTATAAATTTAATTTCTTTAAATCCTGGCGGTATATGGTCTGGCAATGGAATTACTGATCCTGTAAACGGAACATTTAACCCTACTATTGCAGATGGCGGTGATCATATTATTACTTACACCTTAACTTTAGGTATTTGCATAAGTTCCGCATCAATAACTATTCATGTAGATGATGATGTTGATGCTACAATAACTCCTGTTGGCCCATTTTGTCAGAATGATGCTACAATTGGTCTTACTGCTGTTTCTTCTGGAGGAACATGGGCAGGAATTGGAATTACTGATGGCGCACTTGGAACTTTTGATCCTGCAATTGCTGGAGTTGGAACTTTCAATATTACTTATGATGTTGTTAACGGATTATGTTCTGATTCTGATAACATAAGTATTGATGTCTTATTGGCGCCTGATGCAACAATTAATGACCCAGGAGAATTTTGTAGTGATGATGGTCCAGTAAATCTTGTTGCTGCTACACCTGGAGGTATTTGGGCTGGTTCTGGAATTACTGATCCTATTAATGGGATTTTCGATCCATCAGTAGCTATTGATGGAGGTAATGTAATAACCTATACAGTTAGTAATCCTGCTTGTACTTCTGTTGACAATATTACAATATTTGTTTATGATGCAGCTGTAGATGCAACAATAACATCAACAGGTCCTTATTGTATAAGTGACGGACTAATTACTTTAAATGCAGTGAGTCCTGGAGGAACATGGAGTGGAACAGGAATAACGGATCCCGTTAATGGAATTTTTGATCTTTCATCTGCTGGTGTTGGTAGTCATGTTATTACTTATGATGTTGGTAATCCCGCTTGTTTTGATACTGACTCACAAACTTTTCAAATTGATGATACTTTAAGTGCAATAATTACACCCGTAGCTCCTGTTTGTGAAAATGATGCAGCATTTAATTTTGTTGCTGCAAATGCAGGAGGAACATGGAGTGGAACAGGAATAACAAATGCAATAAATGGAACATTTAATCCTGGAGTATCAGGACCCGGAACAATTACAATTACATACACAATTTCACAAGGAGTATGCACAAATACCGACAATTATGATTTAATTGTTGCTCCAACTGTAGATGCAACAATAAATGCTGTTGGTCCGTTTTGTATTACTTCTGGTCAACAAAACCTAAGTGTTGTAAGTTCTGGAGGGACATGGAGCGGAACAGGTATAACAGATGCTGTTAATGGAATATTTGACCCTACTATTGCTGGTGCAGGAAGTCATATAATTACATATAATCTTAGTAATGTGGCTTGCTCTGATACTGATACTGAAACAATACAAATAGATGATACATTAAGCGCAATAATTAACCCAGTAGCACCTGTTTGTGAAAATGATGCAGCATTTAATTTTGTTGCTGCAAATGCAGGAGGAACATGGAGTGGAACAGGAATAACAAATGCAATAAATGGAACATTTAATCCTGGAGTATCAGGACCCGGAACAATTACAATTACATACACAATTTCACAAGGAGTATGCACAAATACCGACACTTATGATTTAACTGTCGCTCCAGCTGTGGATGCAACAATAAGTGCTGTTGTACCACTTTGTATTACTTCTGGTCAGATAAATTTAAGTGCAGTAAGCTCTGGAGGAACATGGAGTGGAACTGGAATAACAGATGCCGTTAATGGAGTATTTGATCCAACTATTGCAGGTGCAGGAAGCCAAATAATTACATATAATGTTAGTAATGTCGCTTGTTCAGATACGGATACTGAAACCATTCAAGTAGATGATACATTAAGCGCAATAATTAACCCGCTTGGAACAGTTTGTGAAAATGACCTGCCTTTCAACTTATCAGCAGCAAACGCTGGTGGAATTTGGAATGGTAGTGGAATTACAGATGTAGTAAATGGCACATTTGATCCTTCTATTACAGGAGTTGGAACAGTAACAATTACCTACACTATTTCTCAGGGAGTTTGTACAAATGTTGATACGTATGATGTTGTAGTTTCTCCTGGTGTTGATGCTACAATCACTCCTGCAGGGCCTTTCTGTGAAACTGATGCGTCTGTTAATCTTATTGCTGTTGATGCTGGTGGAACTTGGTCAGGTTCTGGTATTACTGATGCAGTAAATGGCACATTCGATCCGCTTGTTGCAAATCCGGGAGTACACACAATAACATATACAGTGACAAATGGTTTGTGTTCAGATACTGATACAGAATTATTAACAGTATATTTATATCCTGATTCTGACTGGTTTGATATTGGACCATTTTGTTCTAATGATGCACCCGTGAATATTATTCCTGTAACTGCTGGAGGAACTTTTACTGGCACTGGAATCACTAACGGAGTTCTTGGTACTTTTGATCCTACAGCTGCTAGTGCTGGCACACATGATATAACTTATACTTTTGTTAATGGAACTTGTACTTCAAGCACAACTAAACCTGTTGTTGTATACGATGATGTAGATGCTAATATTACAACTACTGGACCATTTTGTGATAATGATAATACATTCTTGTTAACAGCTACAGAATCTGGTGGAACATGGTCTGGTCCAGGTGTTGTAAATCCTGCAAATGGATTATTTACTCCTGCCGTTGCTGGTGCTGGAGTTCATCAAATTATTTATGAAATTAATAATGCAAACTGTAGCGATAGCGATACAGCATTAATTCTAATAAACATTAGTCCTGATCCAGATTATCCAGAAATAGATAATGTTTGTGAAACTGATCCCCCATTTGATATTATCCCTGTTAATTTTGGAGGAACTTGGACAGGAACAGGTATTACAGATGCTGTTAATGGAACTTTTGATCCATCAGTGGCAGGAGTTGGTTCTCACATGATAACTTATACCATGTCAAATCCAAATTGTACAGCTTCACTTATCAGAAGGATTACGGTTGATCCTCTTGTTGATGCTACAATTACTCCGGCAGGTCCATTCTGCGAAAACGACTCGGAACAAATTCTTATATCTGCAGATGCTGGTGGAACATGGTCGGGTACTGGAATTACAAATGCTACATCTGGTGCGTTTAATCCTGCTATTGCTGGCCCTGGAATTCATCCTATTACATATGGATTAGCAATAGGTGCTTGCGAAGATACTGCAACCGAAAACATTCAAGTTGACATTTTACCTAATGCAACAATAAATCCTGCAGGTCCATTTTGTACTAATGATCCTGCTGTAAACATAAATCCAATTAATCCTGGCGGAACATGGTCGGGTACAGGAATAACTGATGCTGTACTTGGAACTTTTGATCCTACTGTTTCTGGTAGTGGAGATTTTGCTATTACCTATACTCTTGTTAATGGAGCATGTACAGTTCAAGGTTCAACTTCAATTCATGTTGATGCAGATGTAGATGCTACAATAACACCTGTACCTCAAACTTGTGAATATGAACCAGCATTTAATCTTGTTGCCGTTGATGCAGGTGGAACTTGGTCAGGTAATGGAATAACTGACGTAGTTAATGGTACATTTGATCCAACTTTAGCAGGTCCTGGATTACATACAATTACATATTCAATAACAAATGGTATTTGCTCTGATACTGATACAGAAGTAATTGATGTTAGTGCAGATCCAAATTCAACAATATTTGCAGCAGGACCATTTTGCTCTAACGAAGCTGCAATAAACTTAAGCTCTGTAACCCCTGGTGGTACATGGAGTGGAGTTGGTATTACTGATGCAGTACTTGGAACTTTTGACCCAAATACTGCTACTGGTGGCGATCATATTATTACCTATACTCTTTCTGTGGGCGCATGTACTAATTCATCTACAATTACAATCCATGTCGATGCAGATGTTGATGCTACAATTACTCCGGCAGGTCCATTTTGCCAATTTGATCCATCAGCTAATTTATCTGCTGTATCAACTGGAGGTACATGGTCAGGGACAGGCATTACCGATGCTGTTAACGGGACATTTGATCCAACAATTGCAGGCGTCGGAATCTATAATATTACTTATGATGTTGTAAATGGATTGTGTTCTGATTCAGACAATACAAATATAACAGTACTAATTGCTCCTGATGCAAGTATAACTGATCCTGGAGAATTTTGTAGTGATGATTTTTCAGTTAATCTAACTGCTGCCACTCCTGGAGGTTCTTGGGCTGGTTCTGGAATTACAGATGCAGTTCTTGGAACATTTAATCCTTCTGTAGCAAATGATGGTGCTAATAATGTCACATATACTGTAACAAGTGGTGGTTGTACATCTGTCGGAACAATTACTATCTATGTTTATGATGCAGCTGTTGATGCTACAATAACATCTACAGGGCCATATTGTATTAGTGATGGTCAGCTTACACTTTCTGCTGTTAGTTCAGGAGGTGTGTGGTCAGGTACAGGTATTGTAGATGCTGCAAATGGAATTTTTGACCTTTCTGTTGTAGGTATTGGAAGTCATGTTATAACTTATGATGTTGGAAACCCTGCATGTTTTGATACAGATTCTCAAACGATACAAATTGACGATTCTATTAGTGCAATAATTACTTCGGTAGCACCTGTATGTGAAAATGCTTCTGCTTTTGACTTTACTGCAGCTAATGCAGGAGGGGTGTGGACTGGGACTGGTATTACTAATGCAGCTCTTGGAACATTTAATCCAGTTGTCTCTGGTGATGGAATTCATATAATAACTTACACAACAACTCAAGGTGTTTGTACAAATATTGATACATTCGATATGCAAATTGATTCCCTTGTGGATGCTACAATTACACCTGCAGGACCTTTCTGCGAAGATGAAGCTATAACAACTTTAGCTGCTGCTGATGCAGGAGGAACATGGTCAGGAACAGGAATTGTGAATGCTTCTACAGGATTATTTCATCCTGGTGTTGCTGGTATTGGTGATCATATTATTACATACACAGTAACTAATGGAACTTGTACTGATACTGATACAGAAACAATACATATAGACTCATATCCAAATACTTCAATATCGGCAGCAGGACCTTTCTGCGAAAGTGATCCAGCATTAAATTTAAATGCTGCAACTGGAGGAGGTTTTTGGTCAGGAAATGGAATTACAGATATTGTTCTTGGAACATTTGACCCTTCTATAGCCAATGGAGGAAGTCATACTATTACATATGAAATTACAAATGGTGCTTGTTACAGCTCTAGTACACAGGTAATTGATGTTGATAATTTTTATGATGCTACTATTACACCTGTTGGACCATTTTGTAATATTGAAGCTTCTGTAAATCTTACATCAGTAACTACTGGTGGAGTATGGAGTGGAACAGGTATAACTGATGCAGTTGTAGGAACTTTCCATCCTGGAGCATCAGGACCTGGAGACTTTGTAATTCAATATCAAATAAGCAATGGCTTGTGTTCTGATACAGATAATATTACAATACATGTAGATGAATACTTTGATGCTACAATAAGTCCAATTAGTGATTATTGTGAATCTGATCCTGCTGTTAATTTTGTTGCTGCAAACCCTGGTGGAGTTTGGAGTGGTACTGGTATTATTTTCCCAGCTACAGGAACTTTTGATCCTGCTATTGCAACAAATGGCGATTATACTATAACATATGAGATCACTAATGGGGCTTGTTATTCATCTGATACAGAAACTGTTCATGTAGACTATCAACCAGATCCAACAATTACTCCTGCTGGACCATTCTGTGAAAATGCTGCCTCATTGACTTTAACTGCTACAGATGCTGGTGGTACATGGACAGGAACAGGAATAACAGATTCTGGTATTGGTGCATTTAACCCTGCTGTTGCTACTGCTGGTGATCATATAATTACTTACGATATTGTAAATGGAACTTGTTCTGCTAGTGATACAGAAACAATACATGTTGATTCATATCCTAATACAAATTTAAGTCCTGTTGGACCATTTTGTGAAACAGATGCTGTTGTTGACTTGGTTGAGCCTTCACTTGGTGGAATTTGGAGTGGTACAGGAATTATAAATACTATCACAGGAGCATTTGACCCATCTTTTGCTGGTGGTGGAACACATCCAATAACATATACTGTTGTAAATGGAGCATGTACCTCATCAGGAACAATAAATATTATAGTTGATAATTTAGTTGATGCAACAATAACAGATGTTGGACCATTTTGCGAAACAGATGGCTCCATTACTCTAAATGCTGTTACTCCAGGAGGAAACTGGTCTGGAACAGGAATTGTAAACCCTGTTACAGGTTTATTTAATCCAACTTTGGCTGATGGAGGAACACATACAATTACTTATTATGTAGAAAACGGTGTATGTAATGATACTGATGATACTGACATTATTGTAGAAGATACTGCTACTGTAATAATTACTACCACTGGACCTTATTGTGAAACAGAGGGTAATCAAATTCTTGCTGCTAATATTGCTGGTGGAATTTGGAGTGGAAGCAGTGTTGACATGACAGGGAACTTTAACCCTGGTGTTGCAGGAGTTGGTGTTCATCCAATTATCTACACCCTAACAACTGGTTCATGTACAGTTTCAGACCAAGTTGATATAAATGTTGATGAATATTTTGATGCTGAAATTACATCAACCGGACCTTATTGTTTTAATGATGATGCAGAATATCTCTCCACTGTCAATGGAGGAGGTGTCTGGTCTGGTGACGGAATAACTGTCGATGGTCTTTTCTCTCCTTCTGCTGCAGGAGTTGGTAACCATATTTTAACTTATGAAATAACTAATGGTGCTTGTTTTGATGATGATACTCAATCAATTAGTGTAAACAATAATCCTGATGCTACGATTAGTGGACCAACAGAAATGTGTTTAAATACACCAATCTTTAACTACACAGCAGCAACATCTGGGGGAACCTGGATTGGAGATGGCTTTACAGATATTGTTGCAGGAACTTATAATCCAGCATTAGAAGGTCCGGGTGGATTCCTGATAGCATACAGTATAACAGTAAACGGATGTTCTTCAATGGGAATCGATACTATTACAATTTATGATTTACCTGTTGTAACTATATCTGGACTAGATGCTGATTACTGTATTAATGACGAGTCTGTTCTTGTTGATGTATCTCCAGTTGGAGGAACACTAAGTGGCGGGAATATTGCTGGTACTTTATTTGATCCAATAGTTGCCGGAGTAGGGACTCACCAAATTAGTTATGTATATACTGATGTAAATAGTTGCACAGACTCAGTACTATTTAGTCTTGATGTACATGATTTACCTGCTGTTAGTATTTCTGGATTAGATGCAACTTATTGTCCATATTCTGATACAATTTATCCTATTTTATTACCTATTGGAGGCACATTCGAAGGAGCTGGAACTGGTGATATTACATTTATTGCATCTGAGGCTGGTCCTGGAGATCATGATCTGCAGTATTATTTTACTGATGTTCATGGTTGTTCGGATACTGCTTATGTAAGTACGACAGTTTTCCCATATACAGATATAGAATTTGATGTGACTCAACCTTTATGTTTTGGTGATGCTAATGGTGTTATTACGACAGAAGTAACAGGTAGCCCAGATCCCTATAATTATCTTTGGAGTGATATAGGACCTACTGTTACAGCTGATATTTCAGGTGTGTCAACAGGTTGGTATTATTTATCTGTTACTGATAATAACTTGTGCGAAACAGTTGATAGTATTTTTGTTGACGAACCAACCGAATTAATAGTTGATATTGCTAGTTTTAGCGATGCTGCTTGTTTTGGGTTTGATAATGCATGGGCAAATGCAATTGCTAGCGGAGGAACTCCTGAATATGATTATCTATGGAATGATTTTGAAATGACAGATTCATCATTTTTAGATAGTATTACTGCGGGGACTTACATTGTAATTACAACAGACAGTAATCTTTGTCAAGCAACAGATACCGTAATTATTGATCAGCCAGATACACTTTCTTTAAGCTTTATCGATATTATTGATGTTAGTTGTTATTTGTATAATGACGGATCTGTTACTGTTGAACCTGCTGGAGGAACAGGACCATATAATGCTATATGGAATGATGTGGATTCTACAATTGGATTAAATATCACAGATATATCTGCGGGATATTACACGGTAACAATTACAGATGATCATGATTGTCAAATAATAGATAGTGTGTTAATATCTCAACCAGACTCAATTTACTTTGAATCAACAATAAATCCTGTAATATGCACACAACAACTCGGTTCGGCTGGAATTACTGTTTATGGAGGAACATCTCCTTACGAATATAATTGGTCAGGTGGAGACACAATCCCAGTATTATTCAATATGATTGCTGGAATCTATGATTTCACAATAGAAGATGCAAACGGATGTATTTTAGAATCTTCAATTGAAATTCCTGCTGATGGAGAAATAGCTGTTGATATTACTCAAACTAATTTTAATTTATGTTATAAAGATGAAATAGCTGAACTAATTGCTTTCTCATCTGACGGAGCTGGACAATTAAATTATTTATGGTCAAATTTCGTTATGGATTCTATAAACCCTAATCTTCCAGCAAACGATTACTATATCACAATAACAGATTCCTGGGGATGTTCTGGAATTGATTCTATTGTTGTAACAGAACCTGATCAGTTAATATTAGAGATGACATCGGAAGACATTAGATGTAAAGGAGAACAAACTGGAACTGCAAGTGTATCTATTCAAGGAGGAACAGAACCTTATTATGCATTATGGGATAATAATGACACAAGTTATTTCACAAATGGCTTGGGACCTGGTGAGATCGGAGTAACAATAACCGATGAAAATGGATGTATTGAAAGTACTTCTGCTCTTATTACAGAACCTGAAACAGGTATCGAAGTATGGATGAATATCGAACAGGTTTCATGTTTTGGAGCAAGTGATGGTTCAATAAACTCTTTTGCTTCAGGGGGAAATCCTCCATATTTCTACGAATGGTATATTAATGGAACAGAAATAATCGGGGCAACAATTAAAAATCTTGATGTTGGTTTTTATACTCTTCATGTGACAGATAATAATGGTTGTACTGCTGATACAACTGTGCAAATTGTTGAAGCAAACTCATTAATCGCAACAGCAGAAACCGGAAACACCTCCTGTATTGGTAACTACGATGGGTATATTCAGATTTTTGCTGGTGGAGGAACTGAACCATATTCTTATTATTTTATGGATATACTTTGGGAATCTAATATTGTAGACTCACTATACAAAGGAGATTACTATATTACTGTAAGAGATTCTAATAATTGTGAGTATACATTTGGACCTGTATCAATTTACGATACAGATCAGGATTGTCTGCGTATACCTGCAGCATTTAGTCCGAATGGTGATGGATATAACGATGAGTTTTACATCGAAAATCTACATTTATATCCAAGGGCTGTAGTTCAGATATTTAACCGATGGGGCCAGTTATTATATGAAGATCTTGGTATAAATGGATTCTGGGATGGAACCTATAATGGTAATCCTGTCCCGACCGGAGCCTATTTGTACAATATTATCCTAAACATTAACGAAGACCCTCGGGTTGGGACGGTTACGATAATAAGGTAATTTTTTATATTTTGAAAAATCTAACTATGCATTACACCGAAGAAATACTTAAGCAATTACCTTTTGCAGTTACAATTTGCGATTTAGAAGCAAATATTCTATACATGAATGAAAAATCTGCTGTAACTTTTGAGAAATATGGCGGAATCAATTTAGTTGGCAAGTCTCTTTATGATTGCCATGGAGCACATGCTCAGGAAAAAATCAAAGAGCTTATAGAAACTGGCGGAACTAATGCATACACAATCGAAAAACAAGGGTTAAATAAGATGATATATCAATGCCCATGGTATAAAGATGGTAAAATCGCCGGACTTGCAGAATTATCTTTGGTAATACCTAAGGATATGAAGCATTTTGTTAGAACGTAATAAATCAGTTCTCAGTTAATCGGTTGTCGGTTTTAGTCAACAACTAACTTACCCATTGAAATTTCTTTATCGTTAGATAATTTTACAAAATAAACTCCTTTTGGAAATTCTGAAACATCAATTTGTTCACCAGAATATTTTTTTATTGATTTGATAAGTTTCCCATTTAAATTATAAACATCTACTTTATAAAGTAATTTATCTGTTTTAATTGTGAAAGATTTTGATGTTGGATTTGGAAAGATATTTAATTCAGATTTTATATCTGAACCAGAAAGTATATCTGTCAGTATTAATGGTAAGTTCCAAAAAATTAGTCTAGTCGTATTTGTTATAATTGGAGGGTTGTAATCAAAATATATTGCAGCATTATTTGTTATTTCTGTTCCATAATCCCCCTCTGTCATTTCTACAGGCATAATTGTGTAAGTTACAAACCCATGACTTTCTGGTTCATTTATTGTACTATCTGGTAAAAGAATATCGTTAAAAGTCCAAACTAAAATTCTATTATCAATAATTTCTAAGTCACATGTATGACTACAAATGCCTCTTTCAAAAGTCATCATATTATGAGTAGAAGCAATAGTATCTACTATAACTACAGTAAAGGCTGTATCTGTTCCGGTATTTTGAAAATTTACCTGATAAGTTAACTCTCTGTTGCCTTCAAAATAATTATTTTCTGTCACGCCTGAAGGTTGCACGACCTTATCGTTTGGATCCCATGATCCAGTAATGACTCGACAATCAACATCTACAAATTCGTCCATATCATCATAAGGTGTTGATGTAATATAACCATAAGATGTACCGCTTACATCACCACAAGATTCAACTGTAAATTGAGGATGGCTATTTCCAGGATGCTCTGGATGTTGATCAGCTTCTAATCGTATTGCACTCCCGTTAGTAGCCCAACAAATTTCTGTATTAGTTCCTCCTTGTAACTGAAATGTTCCTGTATAAACCAAACTATCATTTGAAAATATTCTATATGCATGTGCATTTTGCATATCCCCATCTCCAAAATCACCTGTGTTAGTAATAGAAAAACATGCATTCAGGTTATCCTGACAATATCCATCTACAGATACACTAGAATGATCCCAGTCACCAAAATCAGTTTCACATGAACTATTAGGAAAAATTGTTGTAACAATACAGCTTGTTTGACCAAGCAAATCAAAATTGCAATCTATTTCAACCACAATATTAAATTCTGCAAATTCGAAAGAATCAATATCACCTAAATCAAATCTATAAACATTACCATTTATTGTTGAATATGGAATAGAGCTTGAAGTATATGTCATAAATGGGTTTAACTCAACATCAATATATGCATCTATAGCAGGAATCGTACCTATATTAGAATAATGAATAAAAATAAAATTATCAAAACACGGTCTTGTAGAACCTAAAGAGACTGATACATCTAAAATTGGGCAGTTAAAGTTCTGTGATAGTCCTATATTAATATTTTGTAAAGTGTCATCAATATTTTCAACAGTTATATTCTGAAATCCATTCTCTGGACAAATAGTCCCATAAAATTCGAGGGGTGCAGCATGGACAGTATATGCTCCTTCATCAAGAAAAAAACGATAATACCCATCTTGATTTGTATAAGCATAATATGGTCCCGGATTTGCATAAATAAGTCTATTTGGAATTTCTTCTCCTTCATCAAAAACACAATTAGAATTTATATCATTATATAGATACCCAAAGACATTAATTCCTGTAACATGAATTACAGTTTGTACTGTTGCACTACAACCTCCAAAATCAACTTCATAAGTTATTGTGTGTAACCCGATTCCTGCAACAGATGGGTTAAAAACGCCATTAATCTGGTCTGTTATGCCGTTGCCAGACCATATACCTCCCAATAAATCAGCTTCTAAAACAACAGGAGAATCATCAATATATAACTGATTTACTGATGTAATGACAGGTGTGTAATTAGAATCGTAAACTGTTATTGTTATTTCTCCAGAACTTTCACAATCAGAACCATCAGTAACCAGATAGCTAATAACATGAGTCCCAACACCAGCTGAATAAGGATCAAAAGTTCCATTAACAACATCTACAATTCCAGGACCTTCCCATACTCCTCCAGGTGTTGCTGCTGTCAAATCAATTGGTGAATCTAAATCGCAAAACTCGCCAGGATAATTTATTGTCCCATCTGGTGCTATATTCACAACGACACTTATATTGTCTGTATCAGAGCAAGAACCAACATTAATATCGTATTGAATTAGAACAACACCTCCGCCTACTTCAGAAGGTGCAAACAATCCAGAAACCGGATCAATTATACCCATTCCAGACCAAGTCCCACCTGTTGAAGCTGCAGAAAGATTAATTGGTGAATCATTAGAACAAAGTGGACCAACAGGACTAATTGTTGCATCTGCGCCCACAACTGTAATGGTAATATCATCTGAATCTATACATCCCTCATTATCAATATCATGATTAATTATGTGGTCACCAATACCAGCAATAGATGGATCAAATATTCCTTCATTTGGATTTACTATTCCAGTACCAGACCATGACCCTCCAGGGTTAAAAGCTGTTAATGCAACTGCGGCATCTAAATCACAAAAAGGCCCAGCAGGTAAAATACCAGCATCAACATTAGGTATCACAGTAATAGTTGTGTTATCTGCATCAAAACATACTCCATTGTATATTTCATAATATACAATGTGATCACCAGGACCAGCAATAGCTGAATGGAAAAAAAGTCCTATAACACCTGTCCCCGACCAAACACCGCCAGAACTAACTGCATTAAGACTTACAGGAGCACTGAACTCACATAATGGTTCAACAGCAGTAATTGTTGCGTTTACAGCAGCATCTACATGAATTGTCATTGTTTCAGTTCCACCAGTAGAAACATAAGTTATAGTATGGTCTCCAGCTCCAGCTAAGGATGGATCAAATATTCCATTTATAGCATCTGTTATTCCATTACCCGACCATGTTCCATCTGAAACAGATGCAACCAAGTTAACAGGAGCATGAGTTATACAAAATGGCCCAGCAGGTTCTAAAAGCATTGCTTCTCGAGTATCTGCTTCTTTTATATTTATTACTTCTATTTCCTTTTCATAAGTGGTAATACTATTATGTCCAAAAACTATAATAGACAAAACAACAAAACTAACCCAAAACGCAAGTTTTAATCTCATATTTTCTAATTTATGTATAATTTACAATGCTATTCTGTCTTATTAACGATTTATTTCGCAAAAAGTTGGCTTAGAGCTCTGTTTTAAAATTGCATTCTATAATAAAAGGATGTATCGTGAAATAAGCAAATTTATTTTTTTACTCAACTACTAGCTTTCCAACAGAAACTTCTTTTTCATTGAATAACTTTACAAAACAAACTCCTTTTGGAAATTCTAAAACGTCAATTTGTTCACCAGAATATTCTTTTATTGATTTTATAAACTTACCATTTAAATCATGAATTTCAACTTTAGTAGGCATAGTTGCTCTATCTATTGTAAATGATTGTTTTGTTGGATTTGGAAAAATATTAAAGTTTTTATTCCTTGGTTTTGGATTGTCATATAAATTTTGATCAATTTTTAGTCTAATCAGTAAATGTCCGACATCATTATTTACAGCTCAAGAACTCCAACTACCAATTAATAAACACATAAACTTCCTTTTTTATCTTCTTTAGGATATGTTATTTAAGAAGTCAAACACTATGTAAATAGTAACAATTTTTACCAATTTATTCTGTGATTTTGTAAAAACTCAGATCATAATCGCAAAATTAACATTAAAATTGCGATTGCGTTAGTGCTTTTTAAATCACTTTAAATACTCTAGTTCACAGTTCAACTGTGCTCACTGCACCGCTCCAAGTACTTTAGACACTTACTAACTCTAAGTACTCACTTACTTAAAAACTCCATCTTCCTCTCAAGAAAACATAAGTTCCTGTTCCTCCTTGATCTTTTGGAATATCGCTGGAGAAATACTGAGCATTCATGTCTATCATAAAGTTATCGGCCATTGAGACTGAGACTGATGGTCCTGTATAAAAGAAGTTACTTGTAGGGCTATACATTGCTGATAAACTTGCAGTAACAATTGGAGAAATTGGGTGAGAAACCATCGCTACAGCAGAAAAACGTGCAAATGATAAGTTTTTTGCACTTAATTGAAGGTTATAAAAATCTGTAATGTTGAAATCGGTATCTTTTGGTGCACTTGTGTTAAATAGAACTTCGGCTTGTAACATTGTTCCTTTTTTTAGAACATAATCGTAGCCAATAGAGGCAGCAATAACACCACTTGTATCGGCAAGTTCGTCAATCGGATGAAAATAACTTAATTCGCCTCTAAAACCACCGTAAAATAAGCTGCCAGCATAACCAAGTCCAACAACAATATCCTCTGACTGAAACACACCAGACATTACCTGAAAATCATAATTTAATTTGTTAAAAGAATACAACGCTGCTGCTGTTAAGCTTGTATCTTTATTTATGGCTGCTGCTACGTCGATTCGGGATGCAAAATCGATATTATACTGAACCCTGACAGCATCACTGCCTGGTTTTTCCTCATAATCGAAATCAAAATATGAATACGCATTAAAAATATCGTTTGCATTCCAAACAAATGTCTGTCCCCAGTTTATCCGATGACGACCAGCAGTAATATTCCATTTACCTTTCTGGATGTCTATAAAAGCTCTGTCTATTGAAGTGTTAAAAAATGTAGATTTATTTTCAAAATAATTCCATGAAAGGTCTACAAATCCTGTATGTTGGTCAATTTGTTGAGCATAAAGATTTCCGAAACCTTGTACATACATCAACGAAACCTGCTGTCCATAAAAAAAACGATTTCTGACACTTGCTTTTGCTGTAATCCACTTTGTAGGATAATATGAAAAGTCAAGCCTGTTATGAATTAAATTATCGTTAATCCAAAAATCGTTTACATCAGCAAAAGCATTCGTTTGCATATACTTAACATAACCATCCAGTTCGAACTTTGGTGAATCGCTTTGAGTAAATCCACATAAGGATAACATCATTGTAAAAATGACCAATATTGTATGCTTAGTTTTCATAATCAAATTCATCTGGTGTAGCACTAAGTGCAAAACTGCGAATTCCAAATTCCGAATTCCGAATTCCGAATTCCGAATTTATAACTATCTATAACTTCACATCACTTTTAACCTTACCATCGTCGATTGTGATAATTCTGCGTGCTTTATCAACAACTCTCTGGTCGTGAGTAGAGAAAATAAATGTAATATTTTCCTTTTTATTTAACTCCTGCATAATATCCAACAGGTTTGTTGTTGATGCTGAATCAAGATTTGCAGTTGGCTCATCTGCAAGTATGAATTTTGGCTTTGAAGCCAATGCTCTTGCAACTGCAACTCTTTGTTGTTCTCCACCTGAAAGTTTTGATGGTCTACTGTTTACTCTTTCTCTTAAGCCAACAGCTTCTAACATTTCTATAGCTCTTGCTTCACGTTCTTTTTTGTTTTGCTTTTGTAACTGCATGATAAATTCAACATTTTCGCGAGCTGTTAAAACCGGTATAAGGTTATATGCCTGAAAAACAAAACCGATATTTCTTAAACGAAAGTCGATAACTTGTCTAGCATTTAGCGAACCAATATTGATATTATCAATAACAACTTCGCCTTCGGTTGGTTTGTCAAGACCGCCCAACATGTTAAGAAATGTTGTTTTACCAGATCCTGATGGACCCACAATTGCTGTAAATTCTCCTTCTTCAAAACTTAAGTCTATCCCGTTAACAGCATGTACAGGAACTTCAGACTCTGTGTAAATTTTGTGAAGATTTTTGATTTCTATTATTTTCATTGCTGTAATTATTTATTAAGTACTTAGAGTATTTAGAATACTTGAAGTACTTATAGTTATGTATCTTAAATTATTTCTCTCATTCTTTAATTTACAATTTCATTATTATTCTTTATTTGAAGTACTTATAGTTTTTTCATATTTAATTTTGCTCTAATTGAAGTGAAAATTACTAATAGTTCATTTGCTTCTTTTAAAAGTGCCCCTACATCATTAGTATCCATCCAAGATGTTTGCTCAATTAATTCTAACCAATAACCTGTTTCAGAAGCCTCACCAGCACTAATAGATATTTTATTCTTAAAATCTGCCTTACTTCTTGAGTTGTTTGCTTCTCTATAGTTTGCTCCAATACTGGTTCCTGATTTTGCTAATTGGTAACGTATTACTTTTGCTTCAGGCGAATCTGGAAGTTTCGAAGTAAGTTTGATTACATTTAACGCAAATTCCTTTGTCCTCTTTTCAAGTTGTATTGCAAAATCTTTATTATTCATTCTATTCCCTATTAACTCTATTTTTAAAACTTTAAATATTCTAAGTATTTTTAACTTTAAGTACTTTTTTGTTACTCCGTTCTCAACACCTCAGCCGGATTCATTTTAATTGCCCTTCTGATTGGGAATATTGCTGAAAACAAGGCTGTGATAAGTGTTAAAATTACAACCTGAAAGAAGAAACTCATATCTAGAACCGGATATAACATTGAACTGTATCCCAACTCTTCGAAAGCTTCTGCATACATGTTAAGATTAATTCCTCTGTCTGCAAAGAATGTTACCAACACATATGAAATTCCCATTCCAATCATTGTTCCTGTTAGTGTGAGGAAAACTGTTTCCCATGCTATCATTCGTCTGATTTTTGGTCGATTCATTCCAACAGCCATTAACATACCAAGTTCTTTTTTCCTTTCCAGAATAGCCATCAGCATTGTGTTGATAATTCCGAATGCGAGAGCCATCAGGATAATAAAAACTAAGATTGACCCAAATTGCCCCATCATATCTGTTATCAAAGCAAGATCTGGGCTAATTTCTTTCCATGTTCTGATTAAAGTATCTTCACCTACAATTGTTTCTATTTCGCTTTTAACTTCTTCAAGTCTTTCATTATCATCAATTAGTATTGCAATTTCATGAGCACTACTCTTGTCATCCAAAGTAATTGCTGACAAGTCGGTTTTTCTCACAAATACCTGCATTTCATCATACATTTTATTTGTTGTTTTAAAGATACCACAAACTCTAAATGTACCACCTGTAATTGTACCTGTTGTATCCTGAAAAGTTAAAACAACTTTTGAACGAATATCCAGCTTAAGCTTTTCGGCAAACTTCTCTCCTACAAAAATTTGGTTTTTCTTATCTTCAGCAAAATAGTCACCTTTTATAAGTCTTGTATTTAAGTCAGATACCAGAATTTCATCCACAGGAGTAATTCCGTTTATTATAATACCTGTGCCAGTTTCTGCCGAACTCGCCATAGCATTTATCTTCAATCTGCTACAAACATTAACACCTTCAATCTTACTAATTTTTGTTTTTAGATTATTAGCATTTTTGATAATAAATTCCTGATCTTGATTAGCAATAAAATCAGGATTATGCAATTGTATATGAGCTGTTTCTGTAGAAATAGCTGTTTCTATTCTGGAATCCATCATTCCATACATAAGTGCAGAAGCAAAGATACCACCTGTCATTCCAATACAGACAGCAGCAATCACAACAAGACTTCTTGTTTTACTTCTCCAAATGTTTCTCCATGCAATTTTTATTAGTTCCATATATTTAGGTTTTAATTAAAGTAATTCGGAATTCGGAATTCGAAGTTCGGAATTTGGAATTCGGAATTCGAAATTATTTCTTTTCTATATTAGCTTTTGTTTTCTTTCCAATTGTTGTAAAAATCTTTAATAATTCATTTGCTTCATTTAGGAGTTTCTCAATTTCTTCATCTGAAACCCAATTCATCTCTTGAATTATTTCTATCCAATAGCATGTTTCAGATGATTCTGCTTCGCAAATAGATATTTTATTTACAAAATCTGCTTTGCTTCTGGCACGATTTGCTTCTCTGTAATTTGCTCCAACACTAGATGCTGATTTGGCAAGTTGATGTCTTACAACATTAGCCTCAGAGATATTTGGTAAAAAAGATGAAAACTTAAACGTGCTTATTGCAAACTGTTTAGTCCTTTTTTCCAACTCTATCTTAAATTCTTGATAACTCATAATATTTCTATTTTAAAATTCGGAATTCGGAATTTGGAATTCGGAATTATTTCTTTTCTATATTAGCTTTTGTTTTCTTTCCAATTGTTGTAAAAATCTTTAATAATTCATTTGCTTCATTTAGGAGTTTCTCAATTTCTTCATCTGAAACCCAATTCATCTCTTGAATTATTTCTATCCAATAGCATGTTTCAGATGATTCTGCTTCGCAAATAGATATTTTATTTACAAAATCTGCTTTGCTTCTGGCACGATTTGCTTCTCTGTAATTTGCTCCAACACTAGATGCTGATTTGGCAAGTTGATGTCTTACAACATTAGCCTCAGAGATATTTGGTAAAAAAGATGAAAACTTAAACGTGCTTATTGCAAACTGTTTAGTCCTTTTTTCCAACTCTATCTTAAATTCTTGATAACTCATAATATTTCTATTTTAAAATTCGGAATTCGGAATTCGAAGTTCGAAGTTCGAATTAATATATTATCTCCTCAAAGCTTTCATTACATTTAATTTATTTACACTCAGTATTGGATATAATATTGCAACAATCGTAATTAATAGAACAATCATTGGCTGACCAACATAAGTTCCAAATTGCCATGAAACTGGCATTACTGGTTCATATCCATAAGATGCATATGTTGTTGCTAATTCACCCGTTAGTCGAATTGGATTAAGGTGGAAATAATACATTATCGGGAAACTTGCAATTATTCCAGCAACAATACCTACGATTGAAATAAATATCATTTCAAAAGAAATCATTTTGACAATTTTATTTGTGTGCATTCCGACAGCTACCATTACACCAAATTCTTTTGTTCTTTCAGCAATCATCATTAATGCAGTTCCAAATATTCCAAATCCGATAACAATATAAAGAATATAGAGTATTATTTTCCCACTGTTTGAATCAGATTCTATCATTTGCACCAGAATTGGCATTTCTTCTTCCCATGTTAATGCTTCATGGTTTTCTGGTAATTCTGATACAATCGTTTTTGCTGTTTTTTCGAATTTACTATTATTATCAAGCCTCACAACTAAACTAGTAAGTCTGTTTTCCATATTAAACAGTTCCTGAGCTTCTGATATTTCCATATATGCCATACCAGAGTTTAACTGAGGATTAATCAAATTAATAATCCCAACAACTGGATACAACCCAACTGCACTTACACCCTGATATCCTTGTCCAATAAATGCAATAGAATCACCAATAGTTGCCCCGATATATTCTGCATATTTTTGGGTAATAACCAAGCCTCCGTTTTCAGATGTTGGAAAACTTCCTTCCACAAGACGTTTCTTTAAGCCAGGTTTACTAAACTCTAACTCCGGATTAACGCCAATTACTGCTATTCCCTTTGTTTTTTCTCCAAACGCAGATAAAGTAAATGTTTCTAAGCGTGGATGAAGGCTTGTTACATTCTCTGTATTAATGAGATACGTAGTTAACTCATCGGTATTTTCAAATGAATTAATTAAGGTTCTATCCTCTGTATACCCTTTTTGATGAATCTGTATATAACCATAAAAGTCTTCAACCGATGTTTTAATCATAGAATCATATGAACCTTGCTGCATTCCTACCATAAAAATCGATAGTGTTAATGCAAAAAACACCGAACCAGCTGTTATAAGAGTTCTTTTCTTATTTCGCCAAATATTTCGCCAAGCTAAACTTAATAATTTCATTTTACTTTTTTAGTGCGGAATTTGAAATGTGTAATTCGGAATAACACTTCAATCCATATTTTAATTCATAATTTTCGAATTTCGAATTTCGAACCCCGAATTATAATCATCACTTCTTCATTGCTTTCATTAATTTCAATTTTCTAACACTATATAATGGGTATGCAATTGCAATTAGTGTAATAATTACAACCATAATTGGTTGAGGTAAATAATATGAGATATCCCAGGCAATTGGCATAATTGGATCCATACCTATCATTTCGTATGCCTCTGACATTTCTCCAGAAAGCTTAATTGGATTAATATGCAGATAGTACATAATTGGGAAGCTGACAACAATAGATGCTCCTATACCCAAAACTGTTACATAAAGCATTTCAATTGCAATGGTAATTACAATTTTGGTTCGACGCATTCCAATAGCAACCATAATTGCAAATTCCTTAATTCTTTCGGCTGTCATCATCAGAGCAGTTCCAAATATTCCAAAACCCACAACAATATAAAGAATCATCATAATAATTGTTGCACTACCAGCTTTAGATTCGATTAGCTGCACTAGTTCGGGGCGCTCTTTCTCCCAAGTTAGAACTTCATACTCATCAGAGATTGTTTTGGTAAGATCTTTTGCTGTCTCAGCAAACTTTTTGTTTTTGTCTAATCTTAAAACCAGACTTGTAAATCTATTTTCTAAATTAAATAATTCTTGTGCTTCTGTTAGCTCCATATAAGCAAAACCTGAGTTAATTTGAGGATTTGGAAATTTCATAATTCCTTTAACTTCAAAAAGACCTACAGCGCTTACTCCCTGATATCCTTGTCCGATAAAAGCAAGAGAATCACCAACGGTTATGCCCATATATTCTGCATATTTTTCAGTTATTAGTAAGCCTCCTGATTCTGATGTTGGAAACTCACCTGCAATAAGCCTTTTTTGTAAGCCTTCTTTAGCAAATTCCTGTTCTGGAACAACAGCCATAATTGGAATCCCTTTGGTTTTATCTCCGTAAGCACTCAAAGTAAAAGTCTCAATTCTAGGATGTACTTCATTCACGTTTTTATGATCAAGAAGCTTTTTTTCAAGCTCTTCAGTATACTCAAGTGTGTTTATTAGACTTTTATCCTCAGTATAACCTTTTTTATGAACCTGAATGTAACCATAAAAATCTTCAACAGATATTTTCACAAGATTATTGAAAACACCTTTCTGAAAACCAATCATTGCTATTGATAGTATTAGTGCAAAGAAAATTGAACCTGCTGTTATTAGTGTCCTTTTTTTGTTTCGCCAAACATTTCTCCAGGCTATTTTAAAGTAGTTCATAATGGCTTGTTTTTGAAAAATTAACATTATAGAAGGGAAAAATCATGATTTTTCCCTTCTATGGTATATTTATCTAATTTTCTTCATGTTTTGCTGACTAAAGAAGCTTTCATCTACGTCATAATCAAATTCGACTTCAGACATTATCATAATTGTTTTATTTCCTGGTTTATCTGCAGGTATAGTTGTAAAAACAGAAGGTATATTTTTGCCGCCTAAAGTTTTAAAATCTGTTGCAGTTTCTGTTTTTGCCAGATAATCGTCTTCATCATAATATTCTGATTTAACTATATCATTTGTGTCTTTAGTAATCCATAAAAAAACCTTACCCCAAACAACATTAGCTGTCTCATAAGGAATGAGTTCTAGTTTATAACAATCCTTCCCATCTACTTTTTCGTTTCCAACAATTTTGTGGGTATATGCATCAACTATTGATGACTGATTTATTAAATCGTCATTTGTAAAATCACTTCCCATCCACGATTGCATCATCATTGATGGAGGAAGTTTAATCATTCTGTTAATGCTTGGTTGCCAGCTCCACATTTCCTTATCTCTTTTTAAAGAAACTTGTCCCTTTTCCTTTGCCGGGGCTGTAATATATACCATCGAATACTTAGTGTCAAGAGACCAAGCTTTCATCGAGATACTTCTTTCGTAAGTTGGACGAACTATTTTCATTGTCATCTCAGTATAGCTAGATTTGCCATTATTTCTTTCGTAAGCTTTTTTAACAATTTCTGTAGCATTTTGTGCACTTCCAAAGGTTCCTAAGAACAAAAAAAATGTCAATAATCCCAAAGTGATAAATCCGTTTTTCATAATATTATGATTTTAATTCATATCTTGTTTTATACTATTTTGTCTCTTACTATTAAGCTGATAAACTTATTTTTAATTGCTTTAATCATTTCATCATTAAACATCTCAGGAGCAAATACATACTGCATCGAAAATCCTTTAAACAATGACGAAAATAACATTAACTCGACTTCAGGTTTTTCAAACCTTTCAGCAAAGTATTTATATAGTAATTGATTATTTTTACGAGATCTTTCTGTGTTTTGTTGTTCTGTTAAATACTTCAACACATCTTTTTGCATCGTAATCTGAAAATATAACTTCCAATGTTCTGCTTTTTCTTGTAACGAGCTAAATAATAAAGTGAAAAACTCTTTCATTTCTTGGGTTGTAATTTCATCATCATGGTCTGGATTCATCATATCCATAATGTCTGTACTAATTTCATCTGTAATAGCATACAGAAGCGCTTCTTTACTTTCGAAATAATTGTACATATTGCCTTTTGAAACTCCAGCTTCTTTTGCAATTTTACTAATTGAGGTTGCATGAAATCCAGAATCAGCAAAAAGTTTAAGCGCCGTATCCAAAATCTGTTGACTCTTTTCTGCTCTAATTTCTTCGTTTTGTTTGGATGTTCTTGGTGACATTTTTCTATTTTATTATATTTTTTGACTGAACGTTTGGTCAAAGATACGGCATGAATAAGCTGAATGCAAATATTTTAACACTTTTTTTGATTATTTTTTTTCTATTACCTCTAAAATATATAGATATCGGCTATAATTGATTGGCTTATTATCTAAAACACTTCGTTTACCGAACATTTAAAGGCATTCATCTAAATAAACTTATAATTATACCTGATAACACATAGCTTTATAGAAATTTTATCACATGAAAATTACTATATTAAACGGAGAAAATTCAAAAGAAAATGGATCATTTACAGGATATGTAAGTGATATTTCAAAAAAATTACAAAAAGATAATATAATTGATCAGTATAACCTTAATGAAATGAATTTAAAATATTGCACCGGGTGTTGGACATGTTGGTGGAAAACGCCTGGTTTATGTGCAATAAAAGACGATGCAGAGAAAGTCTTTAAGTCCGTAATTAATTCTGATTTGGTAATATTCGCATCTCCTCTTAATGCTGGTTTTACAAGTTCATCATTAAAAAAGATAACTGATAGGTTGATCGTTTTAATACATCCATACGTTCAAATAAAAAATAATGAGAATCATCATCAAAAGAGATATGATAAATACCCTGATATTGGTCTAATTTTAGATATGGAGAGCGATACAGATGAAACAGACATACGCATTATTAGTGATATTTATGATCGCTTTGCTTTAAATTTTCATAGCACAAAGAGATTTCTTAAAATAAAAGACAAACATTCAAAAGAGGATATAATTGATGAAATTATTAATTATTAATGGCTCACCTAGAGGAAAGAATAGTAATTCAACTTTACTTTCAGAAAAATTTCTTAATGGATATAATTCTGTAACTGCTAATAAAGTAGACACAACATTTTTGTCAAGAAAGTCAGAAAGAAAAGACATAGATAAAAAGCTAAAAATAGCAGATTCAATAATTATGATTTTCCCTTTATATACAGATTGCATGCCAGGAATAGTAATGGAGTTTTTTGAAAATGCTTATAAAAATGAACTATTAAAAGATAAAAAAATTGGTTTTATTATTCATTCGGGGTTTCCAGAATCTTTACAATCAACATTTTTAGAAAGATATTTAACAAAGCTTACGACTCGACTTAAATGTGAATATACAGGAACAATTATTAAAGGAGGTAGTGAGGGACTAAAAATTATGTCTCATATGATGACAAAGAAAATCTTTGCAAGATTTTACAATCTTGGAAAAATTTATGCAGAAACAGGTTTATTTGATAAGGAAATAAATAATCAATTAAGAAAACCTTTTAGACTATCAAAAGGGAAACTCTGGGTTTTAAAAACTCTTTCCAAAACAGGAATAACTAATTTTTATTGGAATATGAATCTTAAAAGGAATAATGCAATGCATTTAAGGGATAATACTCCATATTTTGGAGGTTAATTGCGTAAAAAAAAAGCAAGTTAAAATATTGAATTAGTATATTTATAAGTCATATGTTGATTAGTCTAAAACATGATATTAATATTTTTTTTCTTTTATCAAAAATCTTAGATTTGTAACAAAATTTTTATACAATGACAGACTTAAAGAAAATACTTGTAATTGGTGCCGGAGGTCAAATAGGATCAGAATTAGTTGTTAAACTAAGAGGACTTTATGGAAATGATAATATTATTTCTTCTGACTTAAAGGAAGAAAAGGATGTTTGTTCGGTTTTAAAAGAGACTAACAAATATGAACAGCTTAATATTACTGATGCACAACGATTAGCAGATATCGTTAAGAAACATGATGTAGATGCTATCGTTAACTTTGCCGCTATTTTATCAGCTGTAGGAGAAGGAAATCCTATGTTGGCATGGAATGTAAACATTAATGGTTTTATTAATGTAATGGAAGTTGCCAGAGAGTTAAACCTTAAACAAGTATTAACTCCAAGTTCTATTGCTGCTTTTGGTCCTTCAACTCCTAGAGAGAACACTCCACAAGAAACTATATTAAAGCCAACAACTATTTATGGTATTACAAAAGTAAGCGGTGAATTATTAGCCGATTATTATGTGCAAAAATATGGTTTGGATGTTAGAGGTTTAAGATATCCTGGCATAGTTAGTCATGAGACATTGCCTGGTGGTGGAACAACCGATTATGCAGTTGCAATTTATTTCGATGCTTTACAAAAAGGCAAATATACTTGTTTTGTAGGTGAAGACACTCGTTTACCAATGATGTACATGCCTGATTGCTTAAAAGCTACTGTAGATTTAATGCAAGCTGATTTTTCTAAACTAAAACATCATAGCGATTTTAATGTTGGAGCAATGAGCTTTACCGCAAAAGATCTAGCTGAGTCTGTTAAAAAGCGCGTTCCTGGTTTTGAAATTGAATACAAACCAGATTATCGTCAAGCAATTGCCGACACATGGCCAATGTCTGTTGATGACAGTGTTGCTCGCGAAGAATGGGGTTGGAAACCTGATTATGATCTAGATGCAATGTCAGACGATATGATTTCTGCAATCAAGAAAAAAATTGAAGAAGGTAAATTAGGTTGCGAATAGTTATAAGCTAAGAAATATACTTTATAAAGATTTTTTCATAAATTTGTTGTAAACTTATGCAATTATGAAAAAATCTTTTTTTGTGCTCCTTAGTTTATTTATTGTTTTATCAATAAATGCTCAGGTGGTTATCAATTATAATTCTCATGCACCCATAAATGGGACAAATAACGTTTATTGTGGGATCGACTTCATCGATCCTGGACAATCTGGTAAAAATGTGATTTGGGATTTATCTCAAATTAATCAAACCAATGAATCCAGAAAGACTAACTTCAATATTGCAAATCAAGTTGATGCAGATAAATTCAAACTAAATGTGAGTCATGTTTTGAGCGAAAATAATATGAACTTTTTTCAAAATTTGACAACTAATTCCTACTCAATTACAGGCTTTATTAACGATGATTTTATAATTCATTATGCCGAGCCTCTGATTGTAATGCAATATCCCTTTACTTATACAGATAAATTCGAAGGTAGCCTAGTTGCAACTGCACTAAATACTAGAAACTCAGAAACTGAAATTGACGGACATTATAACGTATCTGCCGATGCTTATGGGCAGATAATACTACCAGGAAACATAGTTAAAAAGGTTTTAAGAGTACATAAATATTCAACACAAGTTCAGGTTTCTCGATGTCGTGAAGTTAATGTTGAGACATCAAAATATTTTTGGTATTCGGCAGATGACAGATACCCTATAGCTACTACAATAATTCAGGAAAAAAGATTTTGTAATGGAGATATACAAACTAAAAAAGAAACTTTTGTTAATCAAAAATACCTAAAAGTTAATGCCCCTGAGACAGATGAATTATTTACAGGAAAGAAATATGAAATACAGGTGTTCCCAAATCCATTTGTTGATAAAGCAGAATTGATGTTTGATTTATTTGATAATGCTAGTGTCGAAATTGTTTTATGTAATCTTGTTGGTAAAGAATTACATACAATTCAAAGTAGACTAGAGATGGAAAAAGGACAGTATTTTTATAAAATTAAGTCTGATGAATTGTCATTAACTCCTGGAATGTATTTTGTGAAAGTTATTGTTGCCAATGAAATAGAGTCTGTTAAATTGATTAGGAAGTAGATTAATGAAAAAACATATGTGTTTGCAATTGTATGTTGAATTCATGGTTACTGAGGTTACTCGAAGTATGAATTCAACATACAGTTTTACCATCATGCTTTATTTCAGTATTATTATTCTCTTTATGATTACCGAATTTTCAATTTCAATTTTCACAGTATAAACACCATCTTTTAAGAAAGAAACATCAAAATTAGATTTTTTAGTTGATTTATAAACAAGTTTTGTCTGGCTATTGTATATACTCAGCTGATAGTCACCAGCATAAGAAGTAAGGACTTTTAATATTCCATCAGACGGATTAGGAAAAATAGAAACTGATGTTTTATTTTCAGTTTCAAAACCTGTTGACTCTTCAGGATAGCAATAAATATGATATGGATTTTCCCAAGATGTCGAAGTTGCTGTGCCTATTAGTTTAACAAAAACCTCTTGATTAAACTCTGGAACATTTACAAAAACAGTATCTATTGCTGCGTCAACTTCTTGGGACAAAATAAGATTTTCATTAATGTCATAAAATTCAAGTGTGTTTACCGAGGACAATTCTACGTTATAAACAAATGCAATTGAACTATAACCTTCACAGCTAAGCTTAAAAATATCTTCATCCAATTCTACTCCATTCTGTTGATATGTGATATATCCAATTATTTCATGATTTAGGTTTAATTCATAAGCAAGATTAAATAATTTAGGTTCATCAATGCCACGAATTATTGTAAAATAGTCATGCCCTTCATCAGTGTGAAAAACATCTGTCAATAGAGTATCTGTTATACTAATTGGCACAGGAATATTATAGTCATTATATAACCACTGTCTGTTTATATCGACTGCACCATCACCGGTTAGTCCGACATTCCAACCAATCCATATTGAAGTCATATATGTATATTTTATATTTGTGGGTAGAGGCATTTCCGAATTGTAAGAGAAACTTTCTGGACTTTCATTTATTCCAACAATATCATCAGTCTGACTTCCATTGCAGTTAACATCTACATTGTCAAATGTTGCATTTCCGAATAAGCCCTCTTCACTGGCAATACAGTTTTCATTCCCTCCAAACATATAAATGCCCTGAGGATACCCTTCACAAAAATTATAAGAATCGTACTCCCAAAGTAAATCTCTGTTTGCTTCAGAAACACCAAGTTCGTCAGGAATTTCTGATTTTGTGGGATCAAGAGAAGTGTTAGAGCCTAGGTGAGGAGTTCCAAAGGTTGAGACTCTAGCAATTTTATGTCCATCAGGTATCGATGGATCAATCCAGTTTACATGTACATCATTTTCGTCTGTTCTTTGAAGATATTCGCGAATACAAAGTCCTCCCATAGAATGCCCAACTAAAATAACTTTTTCAGCACCAGTATAATCCAAAACTTCCTGAATTATTATATTTAGTGCATATCCTTGTTTAAATATCGCAGCTTCATTGCTTTGATCAAAATTATCATTAAAAAAACCACTGGCTCCCTCAATACTCTCTTCTTGGAAATTTACTGCAAAAATATTTGATTCTGTCCACTCATGCACGTAGTCATCTATATTGCTTGCATAATTTCTTCTGCCTACATTGATATAAGTATCATCATAGGTAAAGTCTTCCCATTTTACATCTTCAGACATCAAGGATGTTTCTGAATTGTTATCCGCATTTAGTAGGATATCAAAAACATTAATCTCACCAAGATTGTCATGATCTCTTAAATATTCCATACATCCCTCAAAAGCATCATCGCTATCAGCAAGACCATGAACAAAAATAATGGGATAAGGTAGATTGTTTTGTGCAAAACAAGAATTTGTCATAACTAGACTTACAAGGCTCAATAATAAAAGTAAAAAATATTTCATACATCTAATAACATTATTGAACAAATATAAAAAAATACATTTTATCATACAAAGTTAAATCCATGAAACACAGAAATCTAATAAAAGCCCACAACTTCTTTTATGTGATACAAAAACAAAAGTGATAGGACAAAATTGACTATAAAAATATTATTGAAGCTTTTGGTAATATTGGTGTGGAAAGCCTTTATGCCTAAGGAATACCATGGGTATTAACTTGTAAAGCCGTTATCTTGACTAAAGATAAGAATGAAATTCTAAAAGTTTTAACCGTTATTTGAGGTCAACTTACAGCAACAATTTTATGTAAAAAAGAAAACCTTGAACTACATACTGATTTAGTTGATAAAATGTCGGAAATAGCAGGCAGAATACTGTATTATTCTTACCCAACCGGAGTAGAAGTTGGTTTGTCAATGCACCACGGAGGCCCTTGGTCAGCTATTTTAGATTCGAGGTTTACATCAGTAAGAGCACAATCAATTTTCTGATTTTTAAGACCTGTGGTTTGGCAGGGATTTGATAATTTAAAAAAGGACAGATAAAAAACCTGCCCTTGTTATTTGTATCTTGTAATTTGAATCTTACTTTTAAGTAATTATTTAACAACAATATTGATTATCTTTTTAGGAACAACAATAGTTTTTACAACCTGTTTTCCTTCTAGCCATTTTTCGCTATTTTCGTGTTTCATCACAGCATCAATAATATCATCTTTAGACATATCAACTGGTAATTCTAACATATATCTCATTTTACCATTGAAAGACACTGGGTATTTATGATTGCTTTCACGAGTATAAACTTCTATATACTCAGGCCATTTTGCTTTTGTGATACTTTCTTGGTACCCTAGTAGTGACCATAGTTCTTCAGCAATATGTGGTGCATAAGGAGAAATCATAACACTAAGTGGCTCAAGAATTTTACGTTTATTGCATTTTCCAAGATCGTTAACACAAATCATAAAATTACTTACACCTGTATTAAATGAGAATCTCTCAATATCGTCCGTGATTTTCTTGATAGTATTATGTAAAACTTTCAATTCATCCCTTGTTGGTTCCTCATCAGAAATTACAAACTCGTTATTTTCGTTATGATATAAACGCCAGAATTTCTTAATAAATCTAAAAACACCTTCGATCCCGTTTGTATCCCATGGTTTTGCCTGTTCAATTGGTCCAAGAAACATTTCGTACATACGAAGAGTATCTGCGCCATATTTTTCGACCAAATCATCAGGATTTTGAACGTTGTGCATCGATTTTGACATCTTTTCGATTTCCCAACCACAAACATATTTTCCATCCTCAAGTATAAACTCAGCATCAGCATATTCGGCCTGCCAATTTTTAAACTTCTCTACATCAAGAACATCATTATCAACAATATTTATATCAACATGAATTTTTTGAGTGTCGTATTTATCTTTAAGGTTGTATGATACAAATTTATTTTCACCTTTAATTCTATAAACAAAGTTAGAACGTCCCTGAATCATTCCTTGATTAATCAATTTTTGGAAAGGTTCGTCTTTTGGGGTTAGCCCTAGGTCATATAAGAATTTGTTCCAGAATCTTGCATAGATAAGGTGTCCTGTTGCATGTTCGCGTCCGCCAATGTAAAGATCAACATTTTGCCAATAACTAACAGCTTTTTCAGAAACAAGTTCCCACTCATTGTTTGGATCCATATATCTGAAATAGTAAGCAGATGATCCTGCAAAACCAGGCATTGTTGATGTTTCCAATGGATATCCGTCAAAAGTTTCCCATTTCTCAGCTCTTGCTAATGGTGGTTCACCATCTTCTGTTGGTAAATACTTATCAACTTTAGGAAGTTCAACAGGAAGTTCTTCTATGCTCATTGCATGAGCAATTCCATCTTTAAAATATATTGGAAACGGTTCGCCCCAGTATCTCTGACGACTAAAAATTGCATCTCTTAGACGGAAATTTATTTTTTTCTCCCCAATTTCACGCTCAACCATTTTATCAATAACAGCTGTCATAGCATCTTTGACTTCCATGTTGTTAATGAAATCAGAGTTTATTAGAATTCCTTCTTTTGAATCATAAGACTCTTCCCATTCAGATGTAGGGATTGGATTTTCACCTTTCTTAGATACAACTTGAATTATTGGAAGTTCAAAGTGTCTTGCAAAAGCAAAGTCACGACTATCATGAGCAGGAACAGCCATAATTGCACCAGTACCATATCCATACAAGACATAATCGGCAACATAAATTGGCACTTCCTCGTTTGTAAATGGATTTATTGCATACGATCCCGTAAATTGACCACTAACTTTTTTCTCAGCCATACGCTCAACATCTGATCGGTTTTTTGCATGAGCAATATATTCGTCAAGGTCTTTTTGATATTCTTTTGTTCCTAATTCTGATGCAAGTTCGTGCTCTGGTGCAAGAACCATAAATGTTGCTCCAAAAATTGTATCAGGGCGAGTAGTAAATACTTCAATTATTTCGTTTTTCCCTTTGATATCGAATAGCATACTTGCTCCTTCGCTTCGTCCAATCCAGTTAGTCTGAATGTCCTTAACTGGTTCTGGCCAGTCGATTTTTTGTAATCCGTCAAGTAATCTTTGAGCATATGCCGTAATACGAAGCGACCACTGTTTCATCATTTTTTTCTCAACCGGATGTCCACCACGAACAGATAAACCATCAACAACCTCATCGTTAGCTAAAACAGTTCCAAGTTTTGGACACCAATTAACAGCTGTATCAGATAAGAACATTAAGCGATAACACATAAGTATATCACTCTGTTCTTTTTCGCTCATGTTTATCCATTCTTCTGCAGTAAATTCTTGGTGTTCAGTGTGAGATGCACTTACACCCTCTGATCCATTAAGTTCAAACTTATGCACTAAAAATTTAATCGGATTTGCGCTATCTAATTCTGTATCGTAATAATGCTTAAACAACTGAATTACTGTCCATTGTGTCCATTTGTAATACTTTGTATCACTTGTACGAACCTCACGACTCCAATCAAATGAAAAACCAATATTATCAAGCTGCTTACGGTATCGTGCAAGATTCTTCTCTGTAGTTATTGCAGGATGAGTTCCGGTTTGAATTGCGTATTGCTCCGCAGGAAGACCAAAAGCATCGTATCCCATTGGATGTAAAACATTAAATCCGTTTAGGTTTTTGTATCTTGAATATATATCAGAACCAATATATCCTAAAGGATGACCAACATGTAAACCTGCTCCAGATGGATAAGGGAACATGTCCAACACATAGTATTTTGGCTTGCTTGTGTCTATTTCAACTTTATAAGTCTTATTATCCTGCCAGTACTTTTGCCACTTCTTTTCAATATCGGTGAAATTATATTCCATGTCTATAATATTTAAGATGCGAAAATAGAAAAAAAACAGATTGCCACAAAATAAGTATTTTGCACCATAAATGTAGTGTTAAGTAGAAATTTGAATAATTTGAAGTATTCTATTTTGGAAATTTGATTTTCACAAATGCTCCTTTGTCTGGATTATTCCCAATCTTAAGTTCAAAATTGTGTAAATCCATAACATATTTAGCAAAAAACAAGCTTAATTTATATGTACCATCTTCATCTTTAATTGGTTGAAAAGGGTATAATATATTCTGTTTTGAAAAACCAGATCCTTCATCTTTAATAGTCAAACAAAAATATTCTTCTTCATCTAATAACGAAATATCTATTGAGGCATTTTCGGGAGAATATTTAAAAGCATTTTGGACTATCGATTTTATAACAAATTCAATACTTTCAGTATCTGCATAAATTTCAATATTTTTGTCAAAATTACTATCTAACTTAATATTTTTTGCTCTTAAATCAGTAGCAATTTCACTTAAATTATTGGCAATTAGTCGCTCAGGAGCTAATTTAATTTTATTAAGAGATTTTTCTTGATTTGTAAATATTTTTTGGTGTCTTAAGATAAACTCAGCTACTTTACTATTTGATTTTATTATAGTTTCTATTTGATTAACTAAATCAATAGATTTTTGATCTATATTTTGTAATTTAAGTAAGCTAACTGGTGTGCTTATACTATTTAAAGACTGGTTATAGACCTCTGAAAATATCTTTAATATTTGAGATTGTACATAGATGATTGATTCATAATGTTCTTTCCCTTTTTTAGAATCCTTGGTTATTTTATTTATTTCACTTTTGGATGAAACTTCTTTTTTTTCAAGATATGTTTTATGATAATTCAAAAGGTCACGAGCTTTCTTTAATTCAACATGAGTAGATACTCTTAACAATAATTCATCGGCTTTAAATGGTTTAGTGATATAATCAACACCACCATATTCGAAACCTAGAGTTAAGCTATCGATATCGGATTTAGCTGTAACAAATACAATTGGTATATGTTTTCTATGTTCAAGTTTTTTAATCCTTTTACATGTTTCAAATCCATCTATGCCTGGCATCATAACATCAAGAAGAATCAGATCATACTCATCTTTATCAATCATCATCACAGCACTTTTCCCACTTGATGCATACTCAACTTCATAATTATCTTCTTTTAGGTGATTTGCTAAAACCTGAATATTTTTTGCATTATCATCTACAACAAGAACTCTACTTTTTATTTTATTTCCTCGATTCATAGATTAGTTGTTTAATATGTTATTTATTTTCAAATATAATTTTTGTGAGAGGATTGGCTTTTGAATGTAATCATCACAATATTTTTCCATATCTTGATCTTCTTTCGAATTAAGATTAAACGCAGTTTGAGCAATTATTGGTATGTCGGGGTTTATTTCTTTTATTCTTTTTGATGCTTCAAGTCCATCAATTCCAGGAAGCCTGATATCCATCAAAATTAAATCAATTTCTGGCTCTTGTTTTACCGTATCAATTGCTTTTTGACCATCTTCAGCAACAAGTGTATCATATCCGGCCATTTTTAATATTTGTTGTAAATAGTAAATATTATATTCTTCATCTTCTACAATTAGTATTTTTACTTTTTTAATTGTTGTTTTAGAAATAAGTGTTTTACTTGACTCTTCATCAATAGGGGCTTTAATAATGAATCGACACATGATTTGATTTGAATCATTAAAATCTATATTAAAATCTGCGTTTATTTTTTCTGCAAGTTCTAATATCGTTTCTGTTTGAATATTATCAATTAATATTTTTTGATTCAATATGGATGAGAGAATATAGATGGTATGTTCTTCATCATTGTAAATTACTCCAATTTCAAATTTATTTGAATCCAAATTACTTTTAAGAGACATCAAAGTATTAATAATTAAACTCTTAAGCTTTTCAGGATCTGTATTAATAAATTGATTATCACCAACTTTACCAACTCCTAATTCAAGCTCAATTTCATTCAAGATCGAATGATTCGACAAACTTTTATAAAGGTTATTAAAGTATTCTTTCACATCGAATCTTTCAATATTTACACTTGCTTCTTTTGTATTTATCTCAGCAAGGTCATTTATTTTTTCTATAAGTTCAATGATTTTATGAGCATTTTTCCTAATGCTAGATTCAGCTAATTTGTATTTATCTATTGAGCTTGCAAAATCATTAGAAGTTGACTCATTTAAAATGCCATTAATTGGATTACGAATTTCGTCCGTTATTTTATTAATTAAGGATATGGTTTCTTTTTCTCGTTTTTCGAGTATATTTAATTTGTTTTGTGTTTGTAGCTCAAAAGTCTTTTGCTTTGTAATATCTTCGATAGCAAGAAGGCAGTTTAATCCATTTTCTGATAGATATACATTTGTTGAAACATTTAAGTATTTAGTGTTTTCTTTTTGAATACATGTGATTTTTTTATTAAAGAGATTGCCTTTTTTGTCAAATGAATTCTGAATTAGTACATCTAATTCTTTAGAAATTTTTTCCGAGTCGTTCAAACAGAAAAGATCAATTAGGTTCATGTCAATAATTTCAGTTTTATTTTTATTAAAATATTTTGCTGCAATATGATTTATTTCTTTTACTAAAAACTCTTCATTGATCAAAAAATGCATAATATTTGTTGAATTATAGATAGCATGTAACTTTCTCTTATAATCTAAAATACTAAACTCTAAGTTTTTTTGATTTTCAATTAAAGTATGTATCCCAACAATTTCTGTCACCCGACCATTTTTATTAATCTTATTTGTTTCAAATTTGTTTGAGAACCAAAGATAATTATTGTCGATATTTTTAATTCTAAAATTTATTATAAAACTAGAGTTGGATTTATTTAATAATTGATTAAAACTTTCTTTTACATTATCTCTTTCTTTATCATGAATTAATTCAAAATAATTTGATGTTATAATTCGCTTACTTAATCCACTATATCCCAGCATTTTACACAAAGCCGCATCAAGAAGAAATGTATTTTGGGATGCCCCAAATTTTGACACACCTGTATTTGAAAAAGTTAGGGTCTTTGCGAATATAGTCTCTAGACTTTCGATTTTATCCTGAGCACTTTGCCTTTGAGAAAAGTCTTTTAATATTCCTTCATATCCCGTTATATTTCCTAATTCATCAATCTGTACCTTTACAGTTAAAGAGCATATTATTACTTTGTTGTTTTTTGTTTTGGTACTATAAAGACGGTCTTTTATTGTTTCTTTCTTTTGCATTGCTTCAGCAATCTCTTCCCATTCTTCATGGTAAGCAAAAACTGTTGAGATATGCTTATCCTGATAATATTCTGGTTTATACCCTGTTATATTATAAATAGACGGGCTTGTTTCAAGAACATTTCCGATATGGTCTGTTTTAAAATAAATATCAGAGAAATGTGAATAAATGTTTTGAATACTTTTCTGTTTTATATATAGTTTGTTTTTATAACTTTCAATCTTATTTTTTATCTTATTTTTTTTATAAATATGATACACTAAAATCAATATTGATAAAGGTAGAATTAATAAAATTAAAATTATTAGTACTCGGTGCTGAGAAAAAATATTTGTGAGGATTTGATTGATTGAATAAAATAGTATTTCTGTTTTAAGAGCACCAATTTTACTGTTTGGCATATTATTTACTAATAATATTAGCCATAACGGAGTTGAAATAGAAATACGATATATAATATTAAACTTCATTATAAACCTCCTTTAAAATTTTAAGATAATGATCTGTTTTAACAACATCAAATCCTTCAATTGCACTCATAAAGTTATCAATAAACCGCTTAAATTCTTTATCAGATTCGTACTCTTTAGAATTTTTAATTATCTGAAGAACCTCATTTAATTCTCTGCTGGTGTATATATCATTAAGATCATAACCAGAAATTGAATTTTTAATAAAACATTTCGAATCATTACCTAAGACAAACTCCATATTATTTAGTTCTTTCTTTAATCCAATAGTTTCGTGTTTGATGTACTTTGCTAACATTTTAAACAATTTAGCTTTATTTACAGGTTTAATCAGTTTGTCATCAAACAAATCATCCCTAAATTCTTTTTCTTGTTCAATTCTTTCAACAGCAGTATAAGCAATAATTTTTATTTCGTCATTTCCTGTTATTTCTTTAATTTTTGATGATACTTTATATCCATTTAAATCAGGCATACGGATATCTAAAAGTATAATGTCGGGTTTGTACTTTATCGCTAATTCAATACCCTCTTTACCACTTTTGCCTTCAAATGTACTAAAATTATAATCTAGCAATATATCATTAACAACCTTTCTATTATCTTCATTGTCATCAACAATTAGTATTTTTGCTTTTTCGAAAACGTAATCGTAATTAGCTTCATCATTATTAAATCCTTCTAATTTTTCATCCCTCGTTTTAACTCCTTTTAACATTAATTTAAATTCAGAGCCTTTGTTTTGTTTACTTGAAAGTTCAATTCTACCATTCATCGCTTGAGCCAATTGCCTGCTAATATTCAGCCCAAGACCAGTACCTTCTGTTGTGCTAGTTGTTTCTGTTTCAATTTGTGAAAATGGTTTAAACAGTTTTTTCCTGAGTTCCGCACTGGGACACCCAATTTAAAAATCAAATAATTTAGCAAGTTGTATTTGCTCATCATTTAGAAGTAAAACTTCTTTAAAAACCTCGCCAGTACTGGGATTTATTATTTCTACTCCGTAAATAGTTTTTGCTATATCTATTGCTTGTACGCATCCAAATTTTGCCTGTTTTTCTTTTAACTGACGTTCTAGCTCCTTATAAATTTTATATGCTACAAAATTGATAGTGATGTGTGCCTCAATTCTTTGTTGTAATCGATGATAAATTGGCCTTATCTTTAAATCGTGTTTCGAGACACGGAATGCTTTCTCGATTTTCCATAGCTGACCATAGTTATTAATTATAGCTTCTTTGCTAAGGTTTGTATTTGTTAGATAGCCTTTTAATCCATCCCAGACTGCGTCTTGATTGTACTTTACGTGGTCTATACTTATGTTAATATCACCTTCTAATTTCAGGTATTTATTATAGCCTCTATTGTTTATGGATGATTTGGTTAGTTTCCCTGATTTTACTCTTTGTTCTAACTTCTGAAGCCCTCTTTCTCTGTTGTACCTGTCTTTCTTAGCCCGGCTTTCTGTATACCCGATTACTAGTTTTAATCCATCTTCTTTATTGATAAATTCACTCGTCTTATCTTCTAACTGAAGAGATAATATCTTATCCTTTACAGAATTACTTTCATTCTTTATTCTCGCACCTAAAATGAACTCATAACCCTTGTCTTGAAGCTCTTTCACGTTTGTGGCAGATAACAGACCTGAGTCTGCTATAACTACCAATTTTTCTAAATCATACTTTGCTTTAAAAGCATCAATTATCGGAAGCATGGTATGTCCTTCAAATTTATTCCCCTGATGGATTTCATATGCTAATGGATATCCATTAATCCCAACTAATAGTCCAAGTACTATCTGAGGATTTTGGTGTCGTCCTTCTTTAGAAAAACCTCGTTTTCTTAGTTCGTCTTCATCATCAATTTGAAAATAAATCGTTGTAACATCATAAAAAACGACACTAATGACACCACCCAAAACTTTCTTTGTATGATTAAAACTTATCTGTTGTAGCTCTTCTCTATGATCTTTGTACAATGTGTCCAAATAGCGGTAAATTCGATCTTCTTTTATGTCAATTGAATAATATCTTTTCAAATTTTTGGAAGTCTTTAGTTTACTAGCAGGATGCGATAACCTTATCAATACAAGTGCCCGTAATAACTCATTATTTACTTGATCAAAACCAATTTCAGCATAAATCTTCCCCAATAATAAATTGATTCCTTCTATTGCAATATTTCTAATGCTTTGTTTTACTGTTTCTTTGAAATCTTGACCAGAAAAATTAATGGTTTGCTGACCTTCAAAATGTTTCACATAGTCAAGTCCATCCTGATAAAGTTGATCTATTTCTTTTTCATTGGCAGAACTACCGATGGTTTTTATTAATTGGTATTTCCCGGAACTCTTATCTATGACTTGAATGCTGATTACACCACTTTTATTTTTCTTTTTTCGAACAAACATAGTGCAAATATACGTCTGGGACACCCAAATTACACAACATTTTTATCTTAATTTGCTTATAATCTTTAGTTTAAGCTTTTTGGCTATAAAAACGTGCGGAACTCAGGTGAAAATGGTTTAAACAGTTTTTTATAGTCAGTATCACTTATGCCAACTCCAGTATCTATAACTTTAATTTCAACATCAGACATATTATCAGGCAATAAATTATAGTTAAATATTACCTTAACAAATCCCTTCTTTGTAAACTTTATTGCATTACTTATCAGATTTGTCAGTACTTGTTTAAGTTTTTGCAGGTCAATATTAAACCAAATATCGGGATTGTTTTTTATTTCAAATAATAATTCTATTCCTTTTTGTTCTGCTTTTAGTTTAAAAATGTCTTTCATTGAATTAAAAACATTTATCATATCTGTAAATTCTTTATTTACTTCAATTTTACCTGCTTCAATTTTTGACAATTCTAATACATGATTTATCAAACCTAAAAGAGAATTCCCTGAACTGTATATTGAATTTATATAATCTTTAGTTTTTTCATCATAATCCCGTTTTTTTAATAATTCTGAGTATCCAATTATTGCATTTATAGGTGTTCTAATCTCGTGACTCATATTTGCTAAAAATACAGATTTTGCATTATTGGCAATAGTTGCTTCTAATTGAGCATGATAAAGTTTATTTTCAAGAGTTTTTATAACAGAAATATCTGTTCCATGTGCGACAATTGCATATACTTTACCATTCTCATCTTTTAAAGGATTCTTAGTAATAAGAAATATTCTTTTTTTATTATCATTTGTGTAAAGCTGTTGCTCATATGTACGCTCGAAACCTAACTTAATAATCTCATTATCAATTTCCTTTATTGCTATTGCTTCATCTTCAGTATATATCTCCTCATTATATTTCCCAATTATTACAGATGATTTATTACCAAATGTTTCTTTATATGCATTATTACATGCAATAATTTTCCCATAAACATCTTTAACAACAATATGTGACAATACCGAGTCCATGATAGTTTGTAACCACTTTTGACTTTTTTCATAGTTTTCTTTAATTTTTGAAAAGTGGCTAATATTATTTATAGTAATGCATATTTGTTTATCTGAGCTGTTTTCAGGAATAAAAAATCTAAGATTTGCAATAAATTGCTCACCATTTGTTTTTACGAATTTCCAATTATCATATGTGTTTATTTGATTTTTTTTAAGATTTACAATTGTTGACTTTATTAAATCCAAACTGTTTATATCATTTTCTTGAACTATTGGTGAAAGAAGTTCAAAATCAATTTCACAAAGTGCTTCTTTTGATTTCGCTTGAAATAATTGAACTGCTGCAGTATTACAATGATGAATTATTAGTTTTTCAGAATCTATAATAATAGTAGGAAAATCAATCAATTCAAAAATGGTTTTATATAAATCTAAGTTCTTTTCTATAGTGTTGATATGGGAAATTACCTTTGTGTGGTCTTCAATCAACACAGCAATTCTTAGTTTATCTAAAAAAATAAAACGCAAAGTAAAGTACTTGTCTATATTGGGATTATATGTATTAATTAGAATAGAATGCTTTTCATTAATATCTTTAACTTCTGTTAATATTAAATCTATTTCACCTAAAAGCTGATTCTCTGAATATTTCGTTAATCCTAAATTGTTATTTTGAAATTCTAAAAGTTTATAAAATAATGAGTTGGTTTTTTTATAAATAAAATCAATAATTTCTCCTTCATTATTATAAATTGGTTTAAATATTACAAAGGGAATGTCAATATTTTTCTGCCAGTTAATTAACTCATTAGACTTTTTTTCCAGATTACGTTTTTCGATTTTATTTGCTCCTTCGAAAAACATCCCAAATATTTTGGAAGTATTAGATTTTCTATATGCAATACCTGTTAAAGCCAAATCACCATTTATTGGATGTTCATAACTAAACTCTGTGAATGAAAACCCAGTTTCTTTTTTCTCAAGTTGACTAATTAAAATTGTAATTTGATTCGATAAAAATATGAATGAATTATTGTCTTTATCTATACCAAAAAGTTGATAACAATTGTTCGAAATGTTTGTCTTACCTTTATTATCTGATTGCCAATATCCTATCAATTCAGTATCTGAAATAAACTTTAATATATCATCTAGGTCCTCAACTCCCTCGTCTAATACAGTATCACCAGATCTTTTATTTTTAAAAAAGATAAATGATAATAAAACTGTCACTACTAAAACATCAATGGCAATGCTTCCCCATACTAAATTTGTAATTTGTTTTTCAAAATAAGAACTCTCAGTTTTATTACTCTCATTTTTTAGCGTATTTTGTCTGGATTCTATTTGAATAAGTATGATAGTTGATGCTACTGACAATAGTAATACCATTGTTAAAATGAAGTAAAATATGCTTTTCCGTATCTTCATAAATGCATTTTTTAAGAATTCTTACTAAGATAATCAATTTTTATTTAATGACAGATAATTTAAAATAAAATGGTCATCCAAAGCAAATAAAATTAGCTCTGAATGACCTAACGACAACCCATCTGTACCTCTCAAAACAGATAGATTGTTATCTAACAAGTGTTATATACCCCTGATAAGGTTCTGATCTATTGTGCAATTCAATATTATAAAGATATGTTCCTGTTGGACAATTACCCATTTTTGATGTTCCATCCCACATCATATCATTTGACCTTGTCTCAAAAACCAATTGTCCCCATCTGTTAAATACTTGTACTCGTGAATCTGGAAACATATCGATATTTGCAATTTCCCAATAATCATTAATTCCATCAGAGTTTGGGGTAAATGTGTTGGGAATATCAATACAATCACTACTATTGTTAGAAATCTCAGCACTATAGAGCTCTGATACACACTGGTTATTATCTATAATTTTATAAGCATAATTCCCAGGACTGAGATTGCTAAATGTATTTGAGTCATGTATAGTGTTATTGTACATAAATTGATAAGGTGCTAATCCCCCTGTTGGGTAAATTATTATTTGTCCATCGTTTTTACCATTACAAGTAGTATTAAATGTTGAAATTGTCGCATCAATCGGAAGAGGGTCTTTTATTTTTATAGTGCTAGAAACATTACAATCGTTTGCATCGGTTATGGTAAAAGAATAATCTCCACTATACAAATTATTTATACTTTTTGTTGTAGCGATATAATTGTTTACTTCCCATAAATATGCATATGGAGGCGTTCCTCCTATAACATCAATTTCCAAGCTTCCAGAATTTTCTCCAAAGCATTTTGCATCTGATGAATATATATCATATTCTATTTTTCCCAGTGGCTCAGGCACAACAATATTACCCTCTTTTGTACAACCATCCATATCTGTAATTGTAAAATTATATATACCGGAATACAGATCTGTTTTTATAAATCCCACAGTTTCATCATTCCAAGTACAAGACAGTTCTCCAACACCACCGGTTGTATTTAGTTGTATTTGCCCAGTATTGTCACCAAAGCATGATATTTGAACAATACTATCTCGGTAAGTAATTTCATCTGGTTGATCTAATGTATCTTGTGAAATTCCTTCACATCCCCAATGGTCAGTTATTGTAACTGAATAAATTCCTGCAGGAGTATTGTGTATTATCGGATCTATGTTATTATTACTCCATAAATATGAAAGTGGTTGCTGTCCATTTTCTGAGTTAGCCTGAAGTACTCCTAACTCATCTCCAAAACAAGGTATTGTTTGTAATATTTCTATATTTGCATCTATACTATTAGTTGCAAAAATATCTATGCTTTTAGTTTCCTGACAATTATTCGCATCCTCTACAGTAACCACATAATTCCCTACTGGTAATTCGTATACATGAGATGACTGTGAGTCTGTTGACCAAAATATATTATAAGGTGGTGTTCCTCCGATAGTAGTAATTGAAATACTTCCCAAATTATTTCCACATGTTACAGAATCAACGAGTTCATTTATTATTATTTGTTCTGGTTGATGAATAAATATTGAATCTATTATTACGCAATTTTGTGAATTAGTAATTGAAAAATAGTATACCCCAGCAGTTAAACCATCTCTTTCGTTATTTTGATTTCCATCAAACCAGGAAAGTTCACAATCATTTTCAATTGTTATTTCTACACTTCCATGATTCCCACTGTAGCAAGAATTATGATTAATGATATTAATCTCATAATCAATTGCATTTGATTGTTCAATTGTGTGATTCATAATCAGATTGCAATTATTACTATCAACGACTGTAACAGTATAATCGCCTGATGATAAACCTTGTCTGTCAGGTAAATTAATTGAATGATCATCGCTCCAAATATAATCATAAGGCATTTCTCCGCCAGACACGTTAAGATTTATTATTCCTGAACTAGAGTCTGAACAAGGTATTTGAGTCGTACCTGTAATTATTGCTTCAAAAGGTTCTAATTGAGGTACAAATATGCTATCAACAGTTTCACAACCAAAATTATTTGTAGCTGTTACATAATATATTCCAGATGGAATATCACTTAATAATTGTGTACTTGTATTATTATAATCACTCCATAAAACTGTCTCAATATCGTTATTTATACTTGAAACTTGGATTATTGCACTTGAGTCATTATAACATTGTATAGGTTGAATAATTTCTATAAAAATCTCCGGAGAATTAGCGATTGTTAAATTCTGTGAGTATAAATTAGAACATCCGTTGGGTGCGGTGTAATAATATGAAATAGTGTTTACGCCTATTGATAGAAGGGAAGGAGAAAACCAATTTCCGGAGACTTCAAATCCACCAAATGTTCCTCCTGGAGGATATGCGTGAAACGCAACATCTGATGAATTATGACAATATATTGAATCAATACCAGAAACAATGACTTCTGGCACTTCTAGAATTTCTACTGTTTGCGATGTTTGCGATGAACAGCCTTTTTCGTCTATAAATGTATACATTACTGTATTTTGTCCTACTGGTAAATCAGAAGGATAAAAACTATTATTTGAAGAAACAGATATTCCACTAATAACTCCTCCTTCAGGACTAAAACTTGGAAATACTTGCTCTGCATTTTGACAATAAGATGTACTTAATAATGATATCTCTACAGGAGTAACATTATGATTAAGTAATTCAAATTGCGTACTTGATATACATGAGCCAATTTGGTGTTGATAATCAACAAAATTCACACCCGTATCTGCTATCTGAGGATGGAAATAATTATCAATCACACCTTCACCACTCCATTCTCCTACTGATATATCGGCAATAAGTTCAATAGGTTCAGAATTGCTACAAAATTCATTTTCGGATATTAAGTTAGGAATAAGTACTTCTTGTACAAAAATTTCAAAAGATTCAACTATTTGACATTGACTATTGCCAACTTGATAATCAAGGGTATGATGACCAGAACCTGCATTTTGAGGAATAAATATTGAATCATTTATCACACCAATTCCAGTCCATATACCTCCATCAGGATTTGCATTAAGAACTAATTCTGTTGCATTAATACAAACAGTATCTGGAAAATTTGTTGTTATACTTTCAGTTCCATCAATAACCCAAAGTATTTGAGTTTGCGATGATATACAATTTTCATTTGAAACAGTATATGTAATATGATTCATTCCTAATTCTGCATTGTCTGGATTAAAAACGCCATCTATTTCATTAGTTATACCATTCCCAGACCATTGTCCTCCAATAAAATCAGGAATTAATGTATAATCTACATTCTCGTTACAATAGACCCCACTTGAAGTAAAACTTGGATTTGGTGCATCAAGAACAATTATTGATTGAGCAGAATTACTGATACATCCATTATTGTTTAATTGATAACTTATTTGATGAGTTCCAATACCAGCAAGTTGAGGATTAAAGCTTCCATTAATTGAATCAATAATGCCATCTCCATACCAAATACCTCCACTATTCTCAGGTGTAATTTCAATACTTTGATCATAAAGACAAATATCGATTGGCAATGAAAAGTCAGCTATAATCTGATCTTCGACATTTATTTGTATTGAGTCTCTGTCAATACAAGCTCCGTTTATAATCTCATGGTAAACATATCCAGATCCAACTCCTGCTGCACTTGGAGAAAATGTACCATCACTATTTATAATTCCAAATCCAGTCCAGATACCTATTTGATTATCTGAACTTAAGGTAACATTTTCAGAATTTGAGCAAAAACTAAATTCGCTTGTAATTTCTGCAGATATTATGCTATCAACTTGTATTTCAATTGAATCAACAGAAACACAATTATTATTTGTAATTTGATAATAGACAGTATGTGTCCCAACACCTGCAGAAATAGGGTCGAATCTACCATTATAGCTATTAATGATTCCATTACCACTCCAAACACCTCCTATAGGGGTAGCGGTTAATAATACAGACTCATCAGTGTAACACAAATTGTTAATCTCAAATATCTCTGCTGTGGATATATCATTTATTCCAATTTCAATACTATCAATACTATTACATACTCCAACACTATATTCATATGTTATCATTGTTGTTGTTGCTGCCGAAAGAACTGGATCAATTATTCCTAAATTGCTATCAATGATAATTTCTCCTTGCCACTGTCCTCCATCTGGAAAAGCATTAAGCAATACTTCTCCTGAATTAGAACATAATATACCCGGATCTTCAATTTCAGCAGTAATAGTTTCCTGAATAGTTATCTGACTTGTTTGAGAATCAGAACACCCATCAAAATCGATACTGTATGTAATATCGTAAACTCCTGTTTCCAGGCTTGATAAATCAAGTATTCCGTTTATTGAATCAATTAAATTTGGGGCATCCCAAGTTCCGTATGAATAAGTAGATTCTAAATCTAAATATTCTAGATCTGTACAATAAACTCCATCTGTTAAAATCTCTGCATTCCCAACGACAATATGTAAATCTAGGCTTGTTGTGTCATAACAATTATATTCATTTTTCACCACAAAGGTATATGTTCCATCATCATCTAAAGATGTGCTAACAATATCTATTGTAGCAGAATTATAAACAGTATCAGTAGGAGTAAACCAAACTGTAGTACCTTCGCCACTGCCCTGAAGTGAAGTGTTTTCCCCAAAGCACACATAAGAAGAATACAGAACTTCTGATTCAGGTGTTGGATTTACAACAAGTTCGGTTTGTGTCTCCGTTTGACACCCAATTTCATCAGAAACTGTTAGGTGATAAACACCAGCATGACTCATTGATACAGATGAAATATTAATTTCTGAACCATAAGACATCCAATTCTGAGGACCAGACCATTGGTAAGCAAAATAGTTACCAGGGTTAATACTAATAGGACTATTTTCGCAAACAGTTAAATATTCAGAAAGTTGAACAACTGGAAACTCGTTTATTTGAATATCTAATGATTCAATATAATTACAATCATTTTCACCTGTTACTGTAACAGAATATATCCCACTTTGCAATGATTGTGCATTTTCAAGAATGAATTCGCTCTCTGTTGTAAAAAAACCATCTGGTCCTTTCCAAAGATAACTATCGCCATTCTCTGCTGAAAAACTTATGTCATCGCCTATACAACCAGGACTAGAAGTAAATACATTTGCATCTGGCGCTGGATTAACTTCTAAGAATGTAGAAAATGTTATTTCATTACAAGGATATAAAACTGTTGCACTTATATCACCAGACTGAGATGCGACTACATTAATTGCAGTTGTGTCCGTATCTCCTGTACTCCAGATAATCCTATAATTTTCCGGTAATTCATCGAGAAAAAGTTCTACCAGAACAGTATCATTTTCACATACTGGCTCTAATTCTGGGATTTCACCTGAAATATCTATTGGATCATTTACATAAATAACTTTCTCTAAATATTCAATACCACAACTACAATTTGTTATTATGTTAATAACAATAGTTTCTTGTCCTTCTATAACTCCATCATCAAATACAGAGTAAGGAATGCTAATAAACTCCTGACCTGCAGGAATTTCTATACTTGTTGGGATTTCAGAATAGTCTAAATTTGTTTGTGCTGTTCCAGTAATTTCAATATTAAAAATCAATGGTTCGTTAATACTATTGTTATCGGATCTAGTAAACACTAATTCATTTGAGCATCCTTCGTATGTAGTATTAGCCATTACCCAATCTTCAGTATAATTTTTTACCAGCGGAATTGTACCACTGCTAAAACTACCTGCTTTAAGGAAAACTCCTGAATCAAAAATTGGATCAGCTGCATCTGCAATAGAAAGTCTGATATGATATGTTTCACATGGAGTAACATCGGCAACTGCAGTTAAAGTATGTGTCATTCCATCATATTGAATATGTTCTCCATTATCATTATTGTAATAATATTGAGTATTTTGTGTTTGATTAACATTGTTAATACTAACAGGAGTATTTGTGCCAGGAATTAGTGCAATATTTTTATTAATATAGTTTTCTGGACCACCAGATATATGAAAAGTAAAAATGTCATTAAAAACATTTCCAACATATTCTTCATATTCCTCTGATCCAAAAGCATACTGAAACGATATAAAATCATTTGCAGGAACAAAATCAAACTCTAGTATTGCAGCATCAAAAGTTGCACGACTTATTAAAAATGACAGAAGACTATCTCCAGGGGTTTCCAAATTTGTGCATGTTGCAGGTGAATTATTCGGACCTGCAGCTGCTAAAACACTTCCTGATGATAAAATAATCCCTGAATTAAAATCAAGACCAGGGTTACCATTTGTAAAAAGCCCTATACTTTCGGGATGACCTATAAAACTGACATTTGATGCTTCTACACAACCAGATATTAGTACATTTTGAACCAGATCTTCTACATTAGCAGAAGCAATACTTAAATTTGGCCCCCTTGTCGATTTAGTGAAATTATTGCTAATATTGATGTATACTCTACCATCATTTTCAATTTCATTTATCCAGATTCGTCCATAAATCTGGTGTATTGAATTGTCAATATTTTCTACTGTAAGGCTAGAAGTACTATCAATAGATTGTATGCAGGATATTATAGTCTGATTTCCATTATCTAAAGTGTATAACTCTACTCCATGATCAGTAATATTACTGAAAGAAACATCAAACTTAAAAGAATTTGTACCAGACAAATTTATTATAAAATACAAATCTTTGTATTGATAATTTCGAGAACAATTTGGTATACTTGAATTAAAATTAGTGGTTAAACTATAAGTAAGAACATTCGAATAATTTCCATTAATTAACTCTACTTCCATAGGTTCGTTGACATATGAAGCCAGTGATGTTTGAGCTGAAATGCCAATAGCAAAGCTCATGATTATTATGAGAGGTAGTAATGTTTTCATTGAGAGGTTCTTTTTTAAATCATTCTATATATAGTCTTTTTAATTCAACATTATCATTAAGTATAAACGCTACATTATATATCCCAGAAGCTAGGAAACTAAGATCTACTTGCTGTACAATTTGAGTAAGAGATTTACTAAAAACATTTCTGCCCGTTGAATCATAAATTATAACATTTACAATTTCTTCTGTATTACTTACCAAATTTACAAGTCCTCCTTGTGAAGGATTTGGGTAAATTTCAAATTCTGAAGGAATTTCAATATTCTCTTTGACAATATTTATCGATTTTGAATATTGGCATTGCTCAGTAGAAACTGTAAGAGTATAAATCCCTTCGCTTTCAACAAATCTAGAATTCCCCTGAGCATTGTCTGTCCAAATATATTCAATTTCATCATGATTTATATTACTTATGTAATTTGCTGAAATCAACTCAGGTAATTGAGAAACTTCAATAGTACCGTCATTTTCATCCTCAAAAATTATTTCACCAGTAACTGGCACTATTTCAATATGATCAGATTTAATATTATTTGTATCCCACTTCTTTGTGAGTTTAATAGTTAAATAATCTACATGCTCCAGATCATTAATAATAAATTCGTTTTTGAATGAGTATGATTCATTTGGTTGCAAATCGGATGGTAATATTATCTCAAATTGTAAAGTATTACCTTTTGATCCTAAATCAATTGAATATGTAACTTTAAGCCCTTCCTGAATTAAAGTATTTCCCGAATTTACAAGCTCTAAATCTGCAATTATTATATTATCCATATTATAATCACAAATGTAAATAGTACTATCTTTCGCATAAAGTTCTACAGATGGTTTGTTTAGTGAAATACTGTCTTGATTATCATCAATTATCGAATCTGCAGACGTTTTAAATGTGTGCTTTTCAGACCAATTAGTTAATTCAGATGTTTCACTGCAAATAGCTTGAATATATACATCGTATTCTTTATCAATTTCCAAATATTTTATGTCAAAAGTATTTTCTGGTAAATTATCTACAAAAGTACCTTCTCCTAATGTAAATCCAGAAATACCAAACTCTAAATTCCAATGAGTGTTTTCTGACTCATTTAACCAATTAATTCTGGCGAAATTATTAGAAATACTATCAGTAAATATTTCGATAACTGGATCGCATTGATTAGAATTTTGTGTAGTAAAATAGATTGGATCTGAGTATAAATTCATACCGCCACATTTTGTAATAATATATGCAGTATAATCAACTTCTGGAATTAATTCACTCAACAAAACATTGTTATCGTTTATCCCAGACACAAAATCACCCTGTCCCTTTGCAAAATCAGCATAACCATATTCAACTATGTATTCATATGCATCACCACTCCACGATAGTACTGCAGATGTTTCTGTAATATCACTAACATATATAGATTCTGCAACATCACATTGTCCTGGAAAGTTTAATCGAATATCATCAACATATAAATAATATTCATAAACACTATTATAATGGATTACAAAATTTGTAATTCCTGGTTCAATCAAAGCTTTATAAACTTTCCAATTTTCATCTGCATCTGTAACTTCTTCTTCCCAATTTACGTTTCCTAACGGATTTTCTGGAGTAGTAGATAACCCAAGTTCGAAAATTTCTTCACTACCTGAAATTGTTTTGTATCTAAAACTTAATTCAAGAGTGTCGTCAGAAAGTATATTAGGACTTACTAAAAATTGGTCGTAAGGACTTCCAACTTCATAGGAGCTAAACCTAAGACTATTTTCCCCTGAAAATGCAATGTCGTCATTTACAACTACTTGATTTTCAGGATTACAGTCTGTACTTGGATATATTACATTCCAACACTCTAACGAACTTTCTGTATTTTCAAAGCTCTCTGTGTAAGGAATTTGCTGCCCAATAGTACACTCAGCATTAAAGTTATATGGTCCATTCCAGTTACTGACACCATTTTCGCAATATGTCCTAATATACATAGAATAATTCTCTCCATTAATAAGATTATTTATATGAGTACATTTTGATTTTATATTGCTTAACCTATCACCATTTCCTAGTGTATATCCTTCTAAACCATATTCAATTTCGTATGTATTATCTCCTGAATCTTCCCAGCTAACAAAAACAGATGACTCTTTTATATTTATAAATTCAAAATTGTCGACCATATCACATGACTCACCATCAATTATTGAAACATTATCTATTGCTATTCCATATCCATAATGAGATTCAGCTAAAAAAGCAATTTGATATGTTGCACTAGCATCTGGTAAAGGCACCAAAACATCAGTCCAGATGTCGATGTTATTATTGTATGTACTTAATAATATCCAATTATTATTTGTGTCAGATCTATAATAAACTTTTAATTTGTCTTGATCTAATCCCCATGCTGGTTGCAGTACGTTAAATTTCAAAATTAAGTTTTGTTCTTGGGATAAGTCTAAAACTGGACTTGAGAGCATTGTCTGATCATTATTGTAGTTATAGGACGTGAAGCACGCATTATTTTGTCCTTCAAAAGCCTGGTCGTAATTACCAAAAGGTAAACCACTGTTTAAAGTCCAATCTGCGTTGCCAGAAATTTTCTCTTGTTGCCAATTGCCAAAATCAGAAATGCTCTCAAACCCATCATTGAAATATGAGTTTACTTGTGAGATAAGAGGAGGAGTTAAGAAGGAGAAAATTCCGAGGAGTATTATAATATGTTTAATATTTGATGCCATTGTTTTTTTACATTGATATTATTGTTTAACAAATATACCAGCCAAGCAAACCTTTTTGCAAGTTCCTAAAAGAGTAATGATATCAGAAACATTTAGTGAATATATTTTTAACTAATGGGCTCGATTTGCTACATAAAAACAAGGTTCTTCAATCATTTGAACATTTTAAATGGTTTTATGTAAAAGAAATCGAGTTATGTATGTGAAATGCGCTTTAATGTTGTAAAATACTCCCCCACTTTATGCATCAATATTGCAAAAGAATAAAATGTTCAATTAGAGGATTAATGTGCTGATTCTGCGTAAAATAGAGATTTATTGTAAAAAGAAGCATAAATGTTTCTATCTGAAACATGTGTTAATTTGTTTTATGATAGCTATTTGTTTATTATCTTCGTAACCTTATAATGAATAAAGATTTTACCATATTAGCTGGTCCGTGTAGTGTTGAGTCTGAAGAACAGGTAATTAAGACAGCACAAGAGTTAAAGGACAAAGTATTTCCTGATTTTTTTAGAGCAGGAATTTGGAAACCCCGTACACGACCTGGAAGCTTTGAGGGTATTGGCGAAAAAGGTTTGGAATGGCTACAAAATGTAAAAAAGGAAGTCGGATTAAATCCAATTACTGAAGCTGGAAATGCTGACCATATCGATTTGTTAGAAAAATATGGTTTTAATGCTTTTTGGGTTGGAGCAAGAACTGTTGCAAATCCATTTTCTGTGCAAGAAATTTCTGATGCTGTCAAAAACTCAGACATTAGTGTTTTTATAAAGAACCCAATTCATCCAGATATTGAATTATGGATTGGTGCTATAGAAAGATTTCTAAATGCCGGAATTAAAAAAGTATACGCTATTCACAGAGGGTTTTATCCATACGAAAAAACTCATCTTAGAAATGTTCCACGATGGGAAATCCCAATTGAATTAGCACGTCGTTTTCCTGAAATAAAAATAATATGTGACCCTAGCCATATTGCTGGTGACACTAAGTATATTCAGGAAATTTCACAGAGAGCTATTGATCTAAACATGTCTGGTTTAATGATTGAATCGCACCATAATCCAGCAGTTGCTTTAAGCGACAAACAACAACAGCTTACTCCAAACGAATTAAAACAAGTCATTGATAATCTTACATTTAGAAGCACAAAAAACATTGACGATTCCTATCAAAATAAGCTCTCAGATCTAAGAGAAAAAATAGATGTTATTGATTATCAACTAATCGACATGCTTGAACACAGATTTAAGTTGGTTGATGAAATTGGAGATCTTAAAAAAGGTCATAATGTTACTATTTTGCAATTGGAACGTTGGAAAAAAATCATAGAATCACGTTTGGATTATGCAAACACCGACAATATCTCAAAAGAGTTTTTACTAAAAATCTTACAGATGATTCATAAAGAGTCTATACAGAGACAAAATGATGTTTTTGGAGATAGTAATTAAGACCTTGAAAAAAACTAAAATTCATTTCCTAAACCTTTTATCTTGGTTTATTTTCTCCTTCAATAACTTTAAATAAGTGTGATTCAAAATTTTCTGTTGGTGAAGGTGCTGGCGACATTTGCAAATTACCTTTTTGACTAATGAAATAATATGTAGGATAGGTAGATACCTTATAAGTACTAATCACTTCGGAATTAATTTCAGTAAATAGATAGTTCCAATTATATTCATTTTCTATCATAAATTCTTTTGCTGCTTCTCTATCTTCATCTGTAAGTATTGTGAGGAAAATGCAATATCCTTTATATTTCTCATAAATATTTTTAACTAGTTGGAATTCTGCCTGTGAAGTATATGTTGTTGTATTAGCAAAGTGCAGATAAACATATTTCCCTCTATAGTCTGACAATTTATGTAAAACACTTGCTGTATCAGGAAGCTCAAATGGTGGTGCAACAGTTCCCTTAGCCAAACTAAGTGTATTATCAGCAATATTTTGTGCTATATGTTTGTGCATCTCAATATCTGTTGATAAATGTACAGAGTCCAATGTTAGCAATAGTGGTAACCACGACATATTTTTGTTAGCAAAACTATCATTAAGCCCTTTTAGAATAACCAGTTCTCTAAAATCTTTATTGCATAATTCAAAATGCTGTGAAAACATAGCATGAAGTCTCTTTATACTATGACCATAATTAATAATTGCATACAAATATCTTCCATTCAATGACACTAAATATCTATCAAAGTAATTCTCATAAATATTATTGAATAAGTCCATATATGCTGGGTTATCATAAAGAATAGAATCTTTAGAAAAATACGCATAAGTAATCGCATTTTCGTATTGTTTTTGTGTAGCCAGATTCTTTAGAGATGCTATTCGATATTTTTTATAAGCTTGGAAATAATTATTGTCGGAATATTCGTATCGTAAATTAATTTGATTAATAAAAGTATCAACATCTGTCTCTAATCCTTGAGTATATACATCTAAAAACTTTAAATCATGATACTTATAATAATAATAATCAAAATCCATAATTAGATAGTTGAGATCTGTCTTTTGCATATCCTTAATCCCAATTTGGATTCTTTCAGGAGTAAAAAACGGATTAAATATATCCTTTTTTTTCATAACTGCTATAGGAGGCAGAATAAGCTCGTAATCCTTATCTGGTTCAAGAAAAAAATATGCATGATAAATTCCAAACTCACCAAAAACATATGTTATTTGATCAACATCAACAGAAGCACTAAAATTACCATCAGTATCAATATCTAATCGAAATACCTCCTCATTCATAAAAGTAATTCGATCTAAATATTTATAAAAAATCAATTCACTACCTGCATACTCAGGTGCATTCCCATATATTTCTGATGCCGATAGGCTCCCTGAAATAAAAATCGAAATCAATATATTTAATAATACTTTACGCAAAACAATTGTTTTATGGTACAAATTTATTCCTTTTTAGCAAATTCTATACTATAACTTATAAAAGTGTTATAATATTTTGTTGAAAAATAAATTGGTTCTACCACGAATTTAGTGGAAAGAATTGCTGCATCGTCAAAAATCACTATGTATTTATACTAATTAGTTGTCTTCCTTTCTTACTTGATTAAGAAAGGAACAAAGAAATCAAGAAGAACCAATCCTTCATCCCGCTCTTTTGAATCAATAGAACTGTAAGCAAAGCGGGATAAACCTCGTTGCAACAGTTCTAATTGTTTCAAAATTCACAAGGCTAGTGCTGGCTCGGTGGTTCTTCGTGTCCAACGCACATCGCTTCGAATACAATTTTGTGCTTAATTTGTCAATTTGCATCTCGTAATATTTATCCAATTATCTTAAAAGTTATAAATATTTTAAAGTGTTACCCATTAAAATAAGGGTAGAACCAATAAATTTAATATTGTTTTTGCAAATTCGGATTAATTGTATCAATAACGGATTTTATCTTATCCCATTTTAGTAAAATCATAATCTAGGATTTTATGCATATGCCTTATTATTTGAAAATATGCAAAATTTACTGTATTTTCGCATGATGTTATTTGCCAATATAGTGCTTTTAGGAGTGGAATTACAAGAACCTGGAACAATAATCAGTGATTTGATTATGGGAATATTTTGTTTTATATTCTTTGCTAAATTATTAAATCGTAAAGAGTTTAATGATCAAAAATACTTTTCGCAGTTCTTCCTTTTTCTCGGATTATCCTCAATTATTGCTGCGTTTGCTCATGGACTTTATCAATACTTCGGCCTTTATCTTCACAAAGTAAGCTGGATTCTTTCAGGTTTATCAATATACTTTCTACAGCTAGGATCTTCTGTTCTTTTCAAGAACGAAAAATTTAAAACCAGATATCTATTTTTTATTAAAACACAATTATTATTGTATATCGTTCTATTATTCTTCTTTGACGGTTTTTTAATTGTTAAGTTAAATTTTGTTCTGGGCTTACTTTGTATTTTAACTCCAGTTTATTTGATAGATATGCTTAAAAACAAATTAAAACATAACATGTTTATTGTTATTGGCGTTCTTTTAGCAATTATCCCAAGTGTGTTTCACAGAGTTGAATTTAATTTCTTATACATCTTTAACATGAATGATTTAAGCCACTTCTTTCTTATTATTTGTATTTTCTTTGTTTTTCTTGGCCTAAATGAACGTTTTTATAAAAGCTCTACCAATATTAGATAAAATAATTTTACTTGTCAGCTTCTAAACACCGTATTATAATCCAAATAATAAATCAATTTTAATGAAAAGTTATTTACCTGAGATTCATCCCAAATTTGTTTAAAGTTTTCGAAATATCCTGGCATTTCTGTTGCTTCAGGCACATCTCCAATTGAAAATATTTGGTTTTTCCACATAACTGACAGGTAACTTCCTGGCAAGAAATTCCATGATAGTAATAAATCAACATTAAAAGTATTAAAATTATAATCGTTAGCAAAACCACTTTCATCATACAACAATAAAGTACCATCATTTTCAAGTGTGTAAAATTCATGATAATCAACAGATGAAACATAATGTCGCGCTCTTACAGATAGAGAAAGTTTATTTGAAAATACATAGTTTGCATTCACAAAGTTTGTAAATGATATTACATCTCTGTTTCCGAAGATAATCTCATCATCATATGTACCAGCATAACCAGACGCACCCATATCATAATCACCACTAATTCTGTATCTTAATGAGAATCTTTTACCTACTCTTGTAATTGGACTAAGACTAAGCCATATACCATTACGTTGAACTCGGTCAAAGTAAATTCCACACCTAAGGTCAAATGCTATTCTTTTTCTATAATCTGTCGATATAAAAAAGTTTTCATTAAACAATCCTGGCCGTTTGTAAAATCTATCAGGACTTCTTGGCTCATAATAATCGTTATTATCTGTCAATGGTATTGATAAGTTATTCCAAAATGTAATATGCTTTTTAGTAGTTGCATAATTAAAAACATGTAAACTTGATCCTGTAAAAGCTTTACCCTCAAACAATGTATTATAATAAAGCTCTAGTGAATTTCTTGTCTCGTTAAATATCCAAAACTGGCTAAACTTTCTGTATGAAACTTCTGCACAAGTATTAATCTCGTTGTATTCTCTCTGATAACCAAGATCGTTAGAATTATACTTATCAGTAACCAACTCGGTTCCTATAGAATAAACCCAAGATCCTGTAAATTTCCCAATTGAAGAATTTAATTTCCAACCATCTGCGATATAATTTCCTTCAAGATTTTGCATACTATACGATGCCAAAGCATCAACGCCAAACCTATTCTTCTTATCCATAATTTTCATTGATGTAGCAGTAACATTCGAAAAATACGTTTGTCCCGACCTAATAACATTAGCATTTGTTAAATTTATATAGGAGTTTTGACCAATACTTTGATCCAATACCAATATATTATAATTTGATGCTGGATCTGTTAATACTCTGTCTTCAGAACCATCGGGTAGAGTTACTTTTGCCCAAGTATCAGCAGTCACAGCATTAAAAATACCAACTGCTAAATTATTCTTCCCTCTACCACTAATTTTGAATGCATTAATAAGTTTAGCAGATCCGGGATTTTTGTCAATAATATAATCACCATTTTCAGCAGCATCTTCAACAATATAATAATTTTGAGGAATTCTACCTATGCGTCTAGAGTAAAACAAATCACATTTATTAAACAACTCTGTCCCTTCTGTAAAAAATGGTCTATTTTCGCTATAAAATGTCTCATGAGGAGTCAGGTTAAGAACCACATCATCAGAAGTTGTTTGACCAAAATCCGGAATAAGTGTCATATCCAGAGTATAAGTTTCACTAAGTCCTAACTTCAAATCCATTCCTCCACTAAAAGATCTTCCCCAATTACCTTTGTAACCATTAGCATATCCCGAAACATATGGCATTAAAGCCAATCTTAAAGGAGCATCAATATCTTTGATATTATCAATTAATCCCATCTGAGAAGATTCAGAACCCTTTGATAAATCTACAGCACTCCATGTTGACTTTTCCCTACTTCTACGTACTGTTCTATAAAAATTAACAGCCCATTTTTGGACAGGATCTTTAGGAAAACGGATTGCGGAATATGGAATTTCAACTTCCACAAACCAAGCTTTCTCTGTTATGCTTACTGCACTAAACCATACTGCATCCCATGAGTAATCATCATCAATCTCAGAAATTCTTATGTCTGTCTGTACATTTGCAGCACTAACAATGAATTCAAATGTATTTTGCCCATCGTTATTTGGATTCAGGCTAATTCTAAAATAATCGGCATTACCATTATCATTATCTCTTACAGTAAATTCCGAATAAACACTATCAACAGCCTTATCAAACAACTTTGCTAAAAAATATATCGAATTATTATCATATAAAACTTTAACTTCAGATAATTGTGCTGGATTACTGCCATATACAGGATAGAAACCCACAAATCCTTCAGTTGGTTGAGCCTCAGCCCAAGATTGCTCATTTATTTCTCCATCAATTTTTATTTTCTCAGATGTTCTATGTGCTCTAACCGTCTTTTCCTGAGCATAAGTATTAACACATAAGACTATTAATAATACAAAAAACAGACTTCCTTTTATCGATATAATTAGTTTCTCACTCATATATTATCGCAAAAATAATGAGTTCAATTACCTGATAAATATAAATATCTACTTATTATCTTAATAATTTGTTAATCAGAAAGTCTAACAATTAAATAATATCATTATTTTTGAAAACTAAATAAAACAGAATGATTGTACTAACACTAGATGCAGGTGGAACCAACTTTGTTTTCACAACAATAAAGGATGGCAAAATAATAGGGGAGAAAAAAAGAATCCCATCAAATGGAAACAATCTAGATTCTTGCCTAAATGGCATAATAGAAGGATTTAAAAGTTTATTATTAGCTAATAACAATAAAGCTGATGCTATTAGTTTTGCTTTTCCTGGTCCGGCAGATTTTGGTAATGGAATAATTGGTGATTTACACAACTTAACAGGTTTTCGTGGTGGAGTTGCTTTAGGTCCAATGCTGGAAGAAATATTTAAAATACCAGTATTCATTAATAATGATGGAGATTTATATGCTTATGGGGAAGCTCTTGCAGGATCATTACCCTGGATAAATAAAAAGCTTGAAATATCCAAAAGCAAAAAACGCTATAAGAATTTAGTAGGAATGACGATCGGCACAGGCTTTGGAGCAGGTTTAGTGCACGACAAAACTCTTATTAAAGGCGACAACATTTGTGCTGGCGAGATATGGATTACATCTAACAGAGCAGATTGTAATTATAATAGCGAAGAAGGTGTTAGCATACGTGCAGTCAAATACTTCTATGCGGATTTTGCTGGAATTACATATAATGACAGCCCTGAACCAAAAGTAATTTATGACATTGCTAAAGGACTTGCAAATGGTAATAAAATAGCTGCAATTAATGCATATGAAAAACTTGGGAGATTTATTGCCGATTCAATTGCTAATATGATAACTCTTTTTGATGGCATAGTCGTTATTGGTGGAGGTGTAGCCGGAGCAAAAGATCTAATAATACCTGCAATAGAAAAAGAACTTGGACATACTTTCAAAAAACTCGATGGAGGGATAAATAATCGTCTAACACAAAAAGCTTTTTGCCTTAATGATGAGACACAATTAAATGAATTTCTAAAGGATTACTCTATAACAATTGATATTCCAAGAACAAATAAAAAAATCCAATATGATGATTTTCCAAGAAATGGATACCTCTTCTCTGATTTTGATACCAGTGAAATGATAAGCTTAGGTGCATATTATTATGCAATATCTCAAATTCGATAAGGTCATAAGTATTCATACGACTATCGCTTTTATGTTGTTAGAAGTGTATTAAAAACATATTCTCAATATTGACACTTGAAAATGTCAAATAAAATATATTAGACACATCTAACTTAAAAAGTATTAATCTTGCACAATAACATCAAAAAAACTAATTATGAAGCAAAAAGTAGCATTAGCCCTCGGAAGTGGTGGAGCAAGAGGCTTAGCTCACATCGGGGCAATTGAAGAATTAGAAAGTCGAGGTTTTCAAATCTCATCAGTAAGTGGAACTTCTATGGGATCAGTAATTAGTGGTCTTTATGCAATGGATCAATTAGATGTTTTCACTGAATGGATTTCTAAACTAACAAAAAAAGAGGTCTATAGCCTTATGGACTTCACGGTCAGCAAAAGTGGTCTTATCACTTGCAATAAGCTATTTAATACCATGAAAAGCATCATTCCTGACATGAATATAGAAGATATGAACAAACCCTATATTGCTGTCGCTACAGACATTATTAATGGTAAAGAGGTTCATTTTACAAGTGGTAGTTTCTATAAAGCGATAAGAGCCTCTATTGCAATACCTAGCATTATAACTCCTGTCTATTATAATAACAAAATCTTAGTTGATGGTGGAGTGTTAAATCCTATACCTTTAGATTGTATTTCACGAACAGAGAATGACATTTTGGTTGCAATTAACTTATATGATAGAAATACTGATATAAATAACACAAAAGGAGAATCAAAAAAAGTTTTGGATCAAAACTCTACTAAAACTAAATTAATTACTCTAAAAAATAAAATATTGGAATTTATACCTCATGGCAGAAAAGAGAGTAAGGGTTATGTTGCACTTCTCAATCTAACAACATCAGCAATGCTAGATAGAATTTCTTCACTTTCACTGGAATTAAATAAACCAGAAATAATAATCAACATCCCTGCAAACTCAGCAAAATCATTTGATTTCCATAGAACAAATGAGATTGTCGAAATTGGAAGAATTGCAGCAAAAGAAAGTATCGACCTTTATTATCAAAAAAACAAAACAACCTAATATCCATAAAAGAATCATTTCTTTACATTATGTCCCAAATAAAAAAACTTAGCATATTTAATAATCCATTTTATATCAAAAGCATGTTAAGATTAACTAAATCAAAACGTTAGAGAGAGGTAAAAAAAACATTTGTATAAACAATTGTATCAAAAAGTTTTTTATTTTTGTAATTGCAAAACATTTTTAAACTTTTTGAGTTATCTATTTTACTATGGTATAAAAATTGCAAATTAATTAACTTTTAATACAAACTAAAATTAACAAAATTATGAAAAAATTAAGTATCTTATTACTTATCACAGCTGCTGCAGCTATTTTATTCAGTAGTTGTAACAAAGAGTATGCAGAACCTACAATTGCATTTACTCCAGACAATTTATCTCACTACGTTGATTTTGCTGACGAAACTACTTTTGATGTAGCTTTTGATGTGAAATTTGACGCTGAAGCTGGAATCAACAGCATTGAAATTTGGAAATACATCACTTTTGCTGATGGCACAGAAACTTCTGTTTCATTAACTGCTCCAACTGGATATGATGGACTTACTTCTTTTGATTATGCTTTTGCTGCAACAAATGTAGCTACTGATTTTGACGGAGTAGAAGATATTGTTTATGAATTTATCGTTACTGATGCTAGCGAAACTCCACAATCTACAAAAAAAGAATACACCATTATTAATGTAATTCCTGAGGTTTACACAGTAACATTTAATGTTGTTGACGAAGCTGATGCTGCTATTGATGATGCTGTTGTAACATTTAATGGTGTTACTAATGCTGCAGGCGAATATACATTCGAAGCTGAAGCTGGAACTTATGAGTATATTGTTGCTAAAGAAGGTTACCAAAACGTAACTGTAACTGAGTATGTATTAGGTGAAGCTAATGTTACTATCGATGTAACTTTAGTTGCAGAACTTTCAGCATGGAGTGATGATGTTATGATTTCATTACTTGACAATGCATTTTATAACAGTATTGCTGTTCCAGATCATGAAAATACTACTATTGGTTTCAAATACACAACAAATACTGCTACTACAGGTGTTGTAGTCCCTACAGCAAATTGTACTGGTTGGGTAGAAGTTGACAATACTGATTATACTACAGCTGCAGAACTAGAAGCTGCATTTACAGCAGGACCAACAATAACTACTGCTGATTTAGAATTTGATTATGAAGCACCTAAAGGTTATACTGAAAGAATATTTATCTCAAAAGTTGATGATAAGTATTTACTTGTAAAATATGTTGCTGGTGTAACTTGTCCTGCTGACCACACATCAACTACTGGAAATAAAGGAAATGTTTTAGTATTCCAATACAAAAACTAATTTCATTTAAATAATATAAAAAGACCATCCGCAAGCTTGCGGATGTTTTTTTTATTAATTAATTCAATATTTCGATTTTTTGATCACAATATTCTTCCTTTTATGTAAGTTTGTAATTAGAAATATTTAAACTAAGAAATTATGTTTTCAGGAATAGTTGAAGAAACCGCAAAGGTTGTAAAAATTGAACAAGACAAAAGCAACTTTCATTTTTATCTAAATGCCTCATTTGCAGACCAGTTAAAAATTGACCAAAGTGTTGCACATAATGGAGTTTGCCTAACTGTTGTAGATGTAAACAAAGCCGACAAAGTATATAAAGTTACTGCAGTTCAGGAAACATTGGACAAGTCAAACCTCGGGCATCTAAATGAAGGTGACAAAGTAAATATTGAGCGCTCAATGACAATGGATAAATTGTTAGACGGTCATATGGTTCAGGGACATGTTGATCAGACAGCTACTTGTACTGAGATTAAAGAAGTAGACGGAAGCTGGTACTTTACTTTTCAATATGATAGAACAAAAGGGAATATTACTGTAGAAAAAGGATCTGTTTCAGTTAATGGTGTCAGTCTAACAGTTGTAAATTCAAGAGATGACAAGTTTTCTGTTGCAATAATCCCATTTACTTATGATGTTACTAATTTCCATACTTTTAAAATTGGAACAGTTGTAAATCTCGAGTTTGACATTATTGGTAAATACATCCAGAAAATAATGGCTGGTTATCTTGAAAACATGAACAAGTAAACCCAAAATCTCAAATAAGATAAACATTCCCAATTGAGATTTGAACATTATAAAATAGCTTTTTGAACTTTAAAAAATATATAACTAACATAAGCAGCTTGCAATTTTTTCAGCTGTTTCGTTTTGGAATTTTATTTCTTATCAGTATTGTTTTTACCAAAACGAGTCTTAGTACTGGAGAAATTGGCATATACGAAACATTCCTTCTAATATCTGGTGCTGTTAGCTTTTTCTGGATTTCTGGAATTATACAATCGTTAATGCCATTATATCGAAAAAGTCGAAATTTTGGTGATTCTCTAGACACTAAAAGTCCTGCTATTTTTAATGCATTTATATTACTATTATTATTCAGTATTTTGGCTGGATTATTTGTATTTACAACACAAAAACATATTGCTGACTTTCTTGGTTTGTCAAATAATAGGTTACCATATCTTAAAATTATGGTTGCTTATATTGTTCTTAGTGGTCCTAATAATCTTATCGAATATATCTACCTATTAAATAATAAATCATCCTGGATTATTCGTTATGGACTTATTACTTTTATATTACAGTTTATCTGTATTACTACTCCAGTAATTTTAGGTTTTGATTTAGGATATGGGCTGTACGGACTTGTTTTTATTAATATTATTCGATTTATATGGCTACTATATTTAATTTATAAATATAGTAGTTTCCATATATCATACCCATTTATTAAAGAGCATTTACGTTTAGGTAGCCCCTTAATTCTAAGTATTCTACTAAGCGGAAGTGCTCAATATATTGATGGAGTTCTTGTCTCTCATAAATTTGATGAATTCACATTTGCCGTTTTTAGATATGGAGCAAGGGAATTACCTTTTGTTTTACTTCTTGCAAATGCTTTTAGTAACGCAATGATACCTGAATTTTCTACTAATGGGATTTCACAAAGTCTTGAAAAACTTAAAAAGAAGTCGCTAAAGTTAATGCATTTACTCTTTCCTGTTAGCATACTATTTCTAATTAGCAGTGAATGGTTATATCCTCTTATTTTTAATCAAAACTTTGCTGAAAGTGCGAGTGTATTCAACATTTATTTACTTTTAATAGTGAGTAGAATGGTTTTTCCTCAAACCATAATAATTGGTATGGGAAAATCAAAAATAATGCTATTAGCCTCATCATTAGAGTTAGCAATTAATCTAAGCTTAAGCATTATTTTTATTAATTACTTTGGAATTATTGGTGTTGCATGGGCAACTGTAATCGCATATATTCTCGAACGAATTATCTTGATAATCATACTCAAATCTTCATATAATATAAATGCAAGACAATACATTCCTGTAAAATGGATAAGCTTTTACATAATATTAATTAGCATTGCATATCTTCTGATATGGTTTATTTTCTAATATTATTTTTTTACCTCCCCAATCTTTCCTTCAATAGATTTTACCTTTCCACTAATTCTCCCCATAGGTTTATTGGTTTGGATATCAAAAGTAACTGTTGAGTAAACTCTGTCGGAGAATGGCTCAAGAACTTTGTAGGATTTACTTACCATTTCCAATGACTGATCAAGAGTTTCTGTTTCGATAATTGTCCCCATTGCAGTCAGCTTATACTCAAAGCCTGATTCGGAAACCATTTTTATTATCTTACTTACAAATTCACTAACACTGCTTCCTTTATCTGTAGGAAACATCGCATAATTCATTAATACTGACATATCTTTATTTATTTACTGCAGATACTATTTCTCTTGCCACCGACCTCTCTATTGTCTTGGAAACCTCAATATAGGCTTTGTTTGCTGCTGCTTTATAATCAGCACCAGTAAACTCATCGCTTTTCGTTTTACGGAAAACGACATTTCCATTAGCATCAGTTAAGTCTATTGTGTAATCAATTACAGCTTCGTATTCGCCATAATATTCACCATTCTCGTATGTATTGCTGGTAATTCTAAGGATAAAATCGGCATTTTTGTTTCCATTTACAATAAAATCCTTACTTAATACACCCTCAAATGTATTTCTCAAACGACTAATATTTAACACAGAATCATAAGCAGCTTCTTCAGAAACAATATGCAGAACTGGTTTCTCAACAACAACTCTGACTTTATTTTCACTTGCAGGAATATTCTTAATAAGGCTCCTTATCATATGGTCTTTTGCAGCACGAGAAAAACTCAACATATCAATTGTCACAGACAAAGTTTCTACATTTGGCTGTGATTTTATTTTACGTATTGAACAGTAGACTTTACCATCATTACCAGAAACCTCAGAATTTCTTAACAAGCCAGTACCGGTAAACTTTATTTTAACAGGAATACCTGAAACAGGTTTCCCATTTTTATCAGTAATAATAAAAGAAAATATTTCAGAGTCAATATCTACTCCTTTTTTAACCCTGATATCGTCTTCAATAAACGTAATATTAAGCTCATTTACAAAATCAGCAATTGCTCCAAAAATTTCGTTTCCAAGATCTTTTTGATCACCATCAATATCTGTTAAAGTACTTTCGGCAAGATAAGGTTTTAATGAAGTAAGAGATTCAACGTAAAACTGAAAAGCATTATAGTGTAAATCACGCCCTAATAACTCTCTGGCTTGATAATATTTGTTTTTTGCATCAAGAATACTCAATTCTTTCTTTTCAAGTTTTTGTGCTCTGTATTTAGTTTTTGACAATCTGTAATAAACCCAATAATAATCAGAATCTTCCCATGAATCTACAAGTTCATATCCTTCGAGTTGTTGATTTGTAGAAGCTGTTATTTCGCTTGTAAAATTCTCGTTAATATTATAATTCATCTCAATAATTGACAATACAGAAGTTGACTCTATGTTAACAGAAATACTTGATGCTAAATCTCCTAAAGCTTTTTGCTGTGCATTTGCCTGGTAATCTGCAGGTAAATATCCCTTTTTAGGCGAAGAGCTAACTCCAGTGTAGTACATCGAGCTCTGAGGCTTTGCCATAACCCAGTCTGGTTTTGGTGTTTTACCAAATCCTGCTTGTTTCATTATCTGACACGAAGAAAACAAAATCGGTAACAGCAAAAGAAATATTAGTTGAATCTTTCTCATATTAGTTTTCATTTACAAAGTTATTTACTTCGTTTGAAATATAATCTGATGCATTATTTAATGCCTCGATAGAAAGTGTATTATAGTCTTTAATCTGTGATCTTGCATTCAATAAGGCTCTTAATTTTTTAATTGAGCTATTATTATCTCGAATATAATCGTCAGGACTGGTTGTTTTACGACTTTTCCAGTATCCGGGAACCAGATTTTTATCCTCTCCACTATATTTTGCATAATGAATCTCATCTTTTGTGTAAACACTTTTCGATGCAGTTGATAAAATTTCTCCTGTACGATTATTTACAAGCTTAAATGTATAAGTCATATTGATGTCTCTGGTCATATTATACTCAGTATATGTTACCTTGTCGTACTCTGTTTTATACTCATACTCTTCGGTCTCACGATTTAATACTTTTACTCTCTTTTTCAAATATCCTCTTTTTTCTTTCTTAACCAAATTTCCTTTGTTGTAAGTAAATTTCGAGATATCACAATATAAAGTAACAGCAGAAATTTTAGATACAGCTTCACTCCTATTGGTTGTTCTAGTAGACCTGTTCATACTGGTAGCATCAATAAGCTTTATAAACGGATTGTTAAACCCTTGTAGTTTAGAGATAATCTTACTTTCAAGTGTGCTTTCAATCCCTATCATTCCAGTATTATTTTCAACGCTCTCAACAGTAATAGTCAAAGTCCCTTTTTCTAAACTTTCTGCTTTAAAATCATAAGAACTTTTATATGCTCCTGCACCAGTAATTATGTCATCAAAAATATAATATGCCTGACGATACATTCCATTATCCATCTTTTGTAAAGCATCTCTGTATTTAGGCTCATAAGTTGCGGTAGTAAGTTTATCTCTGGAGTCTTTATAGTTAGGTTGAAGTCTTACAATTTCTTTAAATACTTTTTCGGCCTGAGCAAACTTCTCCTCATCAAGTAAAGTTGAGCCTTCATAATATTGATCCTCTAGAAAAATATCCTTTACTTCCTGATAATACTCATTATAAAATGAAGGAAAGTTTAATTCTATAGCTACTGCTGATATCTTATCATAATATTTACGAGCATCTTCGTACAAATAAACTGCTTCCTTATTATTTTGATTATTATATGCTTTATTAAAATCTGATAATTTCTTGCTTAGGGTCATTTGACCTGTTCTTTTTAATCCTGCAAAAGCATCAACATTTGTTTTTTTTGTAATTAATGCTTGATAATATAAATCTGCAGCTTCTGCATATTGTCCTTGCTCCTCCAATTTAGCTGCCTTTTTTGTGTACCTCCTCGAAGCACAACTTCCAAGCACTAAAACTAAGCTTAACATTATAGCTGAGATGGTAAATATTTTCTTCATGTTGTGTAGTTTTAATTATCCTTCAAATATAGCTTATTTTAATAAATCTTTTTCAACATTAATAACTTTTTGGTCGTTATCCTCATCGTAATCTATTACAATGTTTCCTGAGCTCTTATAGAGTTTAAGATAATTTACTCTATGCTTTCTCAAAAATGGCTTATATGAAATCCCTGATAGTACAGCGATTTGAATATTGCCGTTTTTTAATGACCTTATACTAATTCGAGCATTATCGTCAATTATCAATCCACCTATTTTAAAATTATCAAGAGCTTTTACATCTATAGTTACAATATCGTTTTTGCTTTTTATTTTCACAATATCACGCAAATTTTTATGCAATTTTGGATATTGATTTTCAAATTCCGGATTCATTGCCAATGCTGCTGCCATAATTTCTTTACCCTTAAGCTTTAACTTACCACTTTCAAGAATTGTTAAAAATGCAAATAAAGAGGCAGATGTTGGATTATAATTTCTTGCAATAAAGCTTTGTGTTAGTTCATTTAATGCAGTTGCAAATTCATATGCTGTTTTCTTTTCATAAACCTGACTTTCTGCTAATATTGAATTTAAAGCAGGATAATACCCATGAAAGACAATATTATTCTCATCATCTTCAAAAATGAGATTCTGATTAAAATATGACTGTTCACTAATGTCAGTATTATATAGAATTTCTCCACCTTCGCTTACAACAAGATTAAAATACTGATTTACACTCTTATTTTCCTGAAAAATACATGAATTTTTAATCCATAAATTATTTAAATCAGAATCAAAAGCTGAAACAAACATATCTTTTGTTGTTTTTGCATCGAGCTTCACATTATCAAGTTCCAAAACTTCACTATAATATCCTACTAAATATATTTTATCATCAATCAATTCAATTCCAGAAGGGATTAACAAACCAGTACCATTAATTAGTTCAATGTTCAAAATTTTACCTTCATAATTTGTTTTGCAAATAAATAACCTCTCTGCAAAATCTTTAGATTGAATTTGCTCTTCGTTTAGATCTAGTGAATCCTGTAATATTCCAACAACAAAGAATTCGCCTGATTCTGTTTGAATAATATCGTTTTTATAATTCGTTCGAATAAAACCTTTATTCAACAACGCTTCCCAAACATTATTCGCTGATTCATTACTTAAATGACTATTGTTAAGTTTTAAAACTGATACTTCTGATTTTACATATTCTGGCATACAAACCCCTACTGGAGCATTTATATATGTAGGATCACAAATTACAAACCTTTCATCTCCAATTTGAAAGTACATACCATCTGTTTTATCGCTAAACTTAACAGCTGTTGCAATATGCCCGGGATAATTTAATCCGACTACAGAAAGATTCAAATACTCATTAACCAGATAACTAAAAAATACAGAACGATCTTCACAATCTGCATGTTTATAATGAAAAATTTCTTCCGGAAAGAAAAACTTTTCGTATCCAAATTGCTCACCATCTGTCTTATAGCTAAAAGCTGTTTGAGTAAAATGCAATAAAAAGTTTGCAGCAGTTATTTCGTCCATACCTACAATTACTGAATCCAGATACCTGTCTAATGATTCTTTTGCAACATGAGAAATTCCAGCATTAAAGAAAATCTGTATTTCTCCTTGTGGATAATCAGAATAAAAATCTATTAAGTTTTTATTGTACTTAATATCAAATTTGTATTTCTTATTGTCGAACGAAAATTTGAGATTTCTATTTAGTAGGTCTTCCGCAAATGCAGGAGCGGTATACATATTAAAATTCATAATTTTATTTGCATCTGGATAATCCTGTGTATAAGTATAAATTGTTCCAATCTGACAATCTTTTTCGAATACATAATATTTTAGGTTATCGAATACAAAGTACGAATATGAATACAACAGATTAACAGCAGGAATTAACAAGTGTATATTTTGTTTTTCATAACCAACTTTTGTTTGATATCCAGTTTTAGATAGTAGAAACCAGGTTAATAATCTTTGTTCATTTTCGGATGACAAAATACTATTAGAGGTTTTTTCGCAAAGCTTATAAAATGCAAAATCATTAAGATTCATGTCATTTTTATACTCCAGCATTTGTTCAATGAGTCTAAAATGATCTGTTTCAGCTGCATTAGTCCAAAATTCTGAAATATTTTTCTCACTTACCGATTTTAATTTCAGATTTTTAAACTTTTTTGGATAAATAAAACTAAGCTTTGAGCCATAAAAATCTACTTCAAGAAATGCATAATCCTTTTTTGCCGTAGGTTTTTGGAGTTTGGGCAATGGTCTCAAATTCATTTTACCTTCTTTAAAACCAGGAACTTCAACTTTAGTAAGCTTCTTCTCTGGAATTTTCTTAATTGGGATTTTTGGCTTTACAGATTCATAAACCGGAATTTCTTGTGGTCCAGGAAATCCAACAGGTTTACCCGCTTTCATCAATTTAATGTTTTCCCAATCTTGTTTTAAAAACTCCGAAAACTCTCTATCTCTCTCCTCTTTAAATCTCTCAAAGGCAGCTGTTTCATTTTTTACATAGTCTTGATATTCTTGCTGCAGATTTTCGTAAGTTATTGAATCTTGCTGTGCAAAAAGACTAAAAGAGAATATTATAGTAATTAAAAATAGTAGTAGTTTTTTCATATGCTATATAGTTTTGAGACTTACCAAAAACAATTTTTGTGCCATTGGTGTAAATATAAGAACTTTCTAATAACCTCATTCCAACGTTTTTAGCTTCATTTTATTCTCTGCTAATTATTCTTGTCTTTTTATACCAAATTTTAACACAAAAAAAAATGTATTTTTTTCTTAAAACTTCTTTCAAGTAATTATTTTTTTTTCGACATTTACGTCGAAATTATTTCATGCTTTTAACGTTAAAAAAATGCAGCTATGAGCACTAGTAAACTTAGAGTAATAAAAGATTTTGAGAAGCTTGACCAAGAAATAGTTGAGCAAATAAAATTCACTTATCCTGATGGTTTTAGTCAACATTTAATTCAATTTACAAATCGCGATGGTTTATTGGTAAGTGCTCTTCCTTTTGAAACAGATGATAGAATTTATCTTGTTAGAATGACAACTCAGGAAGCTCAAAGCATTATTCTTGACGATGATGATTATGATGATGATGGAATACTAAAAGACACCAGCAAAGTAGAATTTGCAGATAAATATGCTGAAATTGATTACCTCAGTGACTCATCAGATGAAGAAGAAGAGTCGGGTTACAAAGATAATTCTGATCAGGTTTTTAAAGGCTCGCTTCAAGACAAAGAAGATGATGACGACGATGATGAGTAGTTAAGATTCTTGTATCACATAAGTAGTACATATCACATAGTAAAAAGCCGGTTTTTAAACCGGCTTTTTACATGTTCATATGTGAGAGTATGGTTTATTTTAACACACCTAGTTCTTTTCCAATCTTTTCAAAAGCAGCAATTGCTTTATCAAGATGCTCCATTTCGTGAGCAGCAGAAAGTTGAACTCTGATACGAGCTAAATCTTTAGGAACTACTGGAAATGAGAATCCAATAACATAAATTCCTTCGTCAAGTAATTTTGCAGCAAAATCCTGAGCAAGTTTTGCGTCATACAGCATTACAGCACAAATAGCAGAAGCTGTAGGTTTAATATCGAATCCTAATTTGCTCATTTTCTCCATGAAATATTCTGTATTTGCATGAAGTTTATCTTGTAATTCGTTAGTTGCACTCATCATATCAACCATTTTGATACCAGCAGCAGCAACCATTGGAGGAATAGAGTTTGAGAATAAATATGGACGAGATTTTTGACGCAACATAGAAATAATTTCTTTTTTACCTGTTGTAAAACCACCAATTGCGCCACCAAATGCTTTTCCTAATGTTCCAGTAATAATTTCTACTTCACCTTTTAAGTTAAAGTGTTCTGTTACACCTCTACCTGTTTTACCAACAACACCTGCTGAGTGAGACTCATCAACCATTACCATTGCACCATATTTCTTTGACAATTCAATAATTTTGTCCAAAGGAGGAACATTTCCGTCCATAGAGAAAACACCATCAGTAACGATTAACTTAAATCTACAATCTTTTGCAGCGATTAACTGTTTCTCTAAATCTTCCATATTTGCATTCTCGTAACGGAATCTCTGTGCTTTACAAAGTCTCACACCATCAATAATTGATGCATGATTTAGAGAATCAGAAATAATTGCATCTTCTTTAGTTAAAAGAGGTTCAAAAACTCCACCATTAGCATCAAAACATGCAGCATAAAGGATAGTATCTTCTGTTCCGAAGAAATCAGCTATTTTTTGTTCCAGTTCTTTGTGTAAATCACCTGTTCCGCAAATAAATCTTACAGAAGACATCCCGTAACCATGAGTATCTAGAGCCTCTTTAGCAGCAGCAATAAGTTGTGGATTATTTGATAACCCTAAATAGTTATTAGCACAAAAGTTTAAAACCTTTTTCCCGCTACTAACTTCAATTTCTGCACCTTGAGGAGATACAATTACTCGTTCGTCTTTGTAAAGACCTGCGTCTTTAATATCAGAAAGTTCTTTTTGTAAAAATTCTTTAAAATCAGCGTACATAACTCTTTTGTTTTTGTTAATTATTTGAAGACCAAAAGTAATGATAATGTTTCAAGAAAAAAAGAATATTTTTATGGTTACGATAATAATAAATTGGCGTGTCTTCTTTATATTAGATTTAGTGTCATTTGTTGACTTCAAATTTATTCCTTTGTTTCAATACCAATTATTTCAATAATAGCTGACTCTAATTCTATTTTATTAAAAGGCTTTCTAAAATACTTTATTATCAATCCACTTTCCAGTGCATCTTTAATTTCTTTGGTAATTTCAAAACCTGTTAAAATATAGTACTTCTTTTTAGGAAACTTTTTTTGTGCAATTTTTATAAATTCCAATCCATTCATTTTAGGCATTCTCATGTCAGAAATAATAATTAAAATATCCGAATCACTCTTTAAAATATTTAGCGCCTCAAATGCATTCTCTGCAGTTAGCACATTATATTTTTTCCCAAAAATTAATTTAAAAAGCTTTAAGTTTATTTCCTCATCATCAACATATAGTATCTTATTCACTTTCATCATTATTCTTTATTTTAGGTAATGATACACAAACTTGAGTTCCTTTACTTACCTCTGACTTAAACTCCATTGATCCTCCATGCTCTTTAATAATAGAATATGTAATCGACAAACCTAAGCCTACACCTTGCCCTGGAGGCCTTGTTGTAAAAAATGGATTTATCATCTGCGAAATATTTTCTTCACTTACACCATAACCATTATCTGAAATCAAAATCCTAATGTTTTTATCTATTTCCTCGGTCACAATAATAATTTCACCATTTTCTTTGCCTTCAATAGCTTGAACAGAGTTCAAAATTATATTTAGGAATGCTTGATGAAGTTGTCCAAGATTACCTTTAACAATAACCTTTTTATCAAAATAGTTTTTAATCACTTTCTTTTTCCCACTTGTCATATTTTGCAGAATAATAAGACAGTTATCCAAAATAGAATGAATATCACAATTAGCATCATTCTCAGAATTATCCTGACTAAATTGATTTAAGCCTTTTACAATATCAGAAGCCCTTTCAATTCCTTCATTTAAGCTTTCCAACATAAATTCTGTATTTTTTTCATCTGAACTTCCAAATTCTTCGAAATAACTATTAAGACCAACATAAGCACCCATAATATAATTAAGAGGATTATTAATTTCATGTGAAACGCCTGAAATCAATGTCCCTAAAGAAGCCATCTTTTCAGCCTGTATTAACTGAGATTGTGTCTCTTTAAGATTTTTAATTGTACTTTTTAGTTCACTATTTTTATCATTTATTATTTCATTCTTTACAAAAAGCTCATCGTTTATATTTTTTAAATCTTTAACTTTTTCACTTACTAATAACTCCAAATTGTTTTTGTGATCTTCTAATTCCCTTTCGGTTATGCGTAAATGTTGTAAATGTCTTTGCAAAAAGATAAAAAATAAAACAGCTGTAACAAATACATAAAACCACCCTTTATATGTTTGGAACCGACTTATGGTTTCATTACTAACTAAAAGATATTCTAAAATCCAATCCGAACCAATAATCCACAATCCACCAACAAAAACATATAGAATTGTTATACGATATTCAAATTTTAGCTTTTTCATCTAATTCATAAACACAGATTCGAGACTTTTGTTTAATGTAATGTATGTAACTCAAATGACAACAAACTATTATCTATCAAATTTGATAATCAATTAAAAAAAGCAAAGCACTTATATCTCTCAATCAATTATTAATCAAATTCTTATGACATTTAAATTAATGTATTATCTTTGCAGCCCGGTTCGAGAAACCGAGAACTAATTTTTAAACTAAAAAAAATTAAATTATGGCAGTTAAATTAAGACTTGCAAGACACGGACGCAAAAGTAAACCTTACTACTACATTATTGCATCCGACAGTAGAACATCACGTGATGGTAGATTTATTGAAAGAATTGGCGCTTACAATCCTGTAACTAATCCTGCAACAATCAATTTAGATTTTGATAAAGCTCTAGATTGGATGATGAAAGGTGCTCAACCAACAGAAACTGTAAGAAGAATTTTATCTTACAAAGGTGTTTTAATGAAGAAACACTTACTAGAAGGCGTTAAAAAAGGTGCTTTCAGTGAAGCAGAAGCAGAAAAAAGATTTACAGCTTGGTTAGAAGACAAAAACCAAAGAATCAATACAAAAGTTTCTGATCTTTCAGCTAAAGAACGCGAAGAAGCTAAAGCTAAACTAGCAGCTGAAACAAAGATTAAAGAAGAAAGAGCTCAGGCAATTGCAAAAAAATATGCAGTTGAAGAAGAAGTTGCAGAAGGTGAAGTAAACGAAGAAGCTGCTACTGAAACTCCTGTTGCAGAAGAAAAACCTGCAGAGGAACCTAAAGAAGATAAAAAAGAAGAATAGTCAATGAAGTTTGACAACCAGGATTTAATTCACATTGCTAATTCCATTAAGCCACACGGATTAAATGGACATATAAGCTTTAGGTTGATCCCGGGTTATTCTGAACAAAATTTCAAAAAAGACAAACCGGTATTTCTCATGATTGGAGGGATACCGGTTCCTTTTTTTGTTGAAGACAAAAAAAACTCAGGAGAATACGTAGCAGTTAAGCTAAAATTTATTGACAGTAGCGAAGATGCTCAAAAATATAAAAACTGTAAAATATACTCCTTCGATGCAGAAACAGTGGAAATAGAATCTGGTGCAAATAAATTTGAACTATTAGACTACGCTGTTTATGATCAAAAGCACGGATTTATTGGTAACATTAACAACTTTAATGATATTCCAGGAAATCCAGTTTTCGAAACTCAATTCGATGACAAAACAATAATTATTCCTTATACTCAGGATTTAATAATAAAAATCAATCACGACACAAAATCGGTAGAAATTAATGCCCCTGAAGGATTAATCGAAATTTATCTGGACAATTAACACCTTTTCCTTGTTAAAACCCTGTGAATAAATCTTTTTATGTATATATTTGTTTCATTAATATGCAACCTTTTGAATGGGTTCAAAGTCTGAACTATTAGCTTAATAAAATGCCTGACTTACACGAAATAATTGCTGGATGCAAGAAAATGGAGAAACGCTCACAACGATTGTTGTACAATCAGTATGCGCCTCTGTTTCTTGGTATTGCATATAGGTATGGTAAGTCGAAAGAAGATGCTGAAGATATTCTGCAAGAAGCTTTTGTGAAGATTCTTACCAGAATTGAACAGTATAGTGAAACAGGTTCTTTTGAAGGTTGGATGAAAAGAATTTTGGTAAATACTGCAATTAGTCATTACAGAACGTCACAAAAACATGACTTCCATAAAGATTTTGACAGTATTTCTGAAATCAATATTGATGATTATGAAATCGACAATAGCGAATTTACAAGAGACGAATTATTTAATAGTATTAATCGTCTTCCTGAAGGGTTTAAAATAATATTTAACTTGTTCGCTATTGAAGGATATAAACATAGAGAAATTGCAGAAATGCTAGACATCTCAGTAGGGACTTCAAAATCCCAGTATAGTAGAGCAAGAGCATTATTGCAGACAAAATTAGAACAATTAAAAGCTGAAAAAATCAGCTAGATATAAAGAAAGTGAGTAATAAAAAAAACATAGAAGACTTATTTAGGTCAGAGTTTGATAATTTCACTCAAGCTCCATCTGATAAGGTATGGAACGGCATCAATAAAAAGATGAAAGGACCACGTCTTGAAAGCTTGTATAGAAATACTTTCAGTGGTTTTAAGATTGCTCCTGCCGAACAAACCTGGCGAAGGATTGCTGCTGCTGTCTGGTTTAATAAATTTATCCATTTTACTCCTTTCAGCTTTAACATATATTATGCAGGAATTATCCTTACTGCAGTTGTTGGATCCGTAGTTACTATTAATAATAATCCCAATCTTGATTTCGTACATTTTTCAGAAAAATATGATGGAATTAGCAAACTTGAGCCAAAAGAAATTCTATTTGATCAGATTAAAGACTACCAGTTTGAGTTACGTAATACAAAACCTGATGATTTTGAGTTAAGTGAAGACATTGAAATTGAAAATCTATCAAATGAGATAAATACCATTGACTACACACTTGTCGAATCTCAAAATCAAGTTGAGAATTTAATTTATGTATCTGAAGAGAAAGTTAGTACCACCGAAAATATTGAAACGACTAATGTATCTAATGATGTAAAAGAAGAAAATATTATTGAAACAGAAGAAACTACTGAAAACACTACTGAAATAGCAACCAGTTCTTCTGACAATATAATTACTGCAGAATCTGTTAACAATCTATATTATAAGCTCGACAGATTAATTAAAAATAAAAAATATACACTTACATATCAACCTACTCCTTTTGAAATTGCAGATTTAGTAATTAATGGAATTCCTGAGCAAGATGTAATTTCTTATGATACTCTAGGGGTTGATTATCATGGAGATCCAATATTATCAGAAAAATCATACTTTGCTCTGGACTTATACTTCTCTCCATATATGCATACTTACAACACTGTTTTGTTAAACTCTGAACTAAACACAAATTATGATTTATATACAGAAAATATAAATCCTCAATTTTCATATAGTGCAGGTATTGGATTTGCTTATTCATATAATAATTACAGATTAGAAACCGGTATAGGCTACCAACAACTACATGAGTCTTTTTACTGTAAATCGGACAAATACGAGACAAATACATATTCAGAATATGATTATTTTGATAATGAAGTATGGAATTATGACACTGTCTTAATTCTTGATCTGGACGAATATCTACAAGGAAATACTGTATATATTGAACATACAGACTCTACATTAATCCTAACACCTGATAGTACACTTATTACCATTACTGATTCTACTCTTGTTAGTATTGAAAGAAATGCAGGCAACGCCTATAGACTAATTGACATCCCCCTTATTGCTGGATATGAATTTAAAATGGGAAAAATAAGCCTCACTCCTAAAGCTGGTATTATTAGCAGTGTGTTATTTAGCAGAAGTGGTACATATTACGACCTTTCAAGCGATGATGTGCTAACTACAGAAAACTGCCCTGATACAAAATTCATGTTTGATTATTATGCAGCTTTAAACATTCAATATCAAATGGGAGAACATGCAGGCATATATATTGAACCACATATTCGAGCAGATATTAATTCTATGTATGATAAAACATATGCAATTAATCAGAAAAGTCGCAAATACGGTATAAGAACAGGAGTTTACTTTAAATTTTAATGCTTTATAAAAGAATATATATAACAAGCTTTTTCCTGCTGGGATTTGTAGCACATATATTTGCTATTTGTAATGCAGAATTTCACTATCACGAGCCCGAAGATTTACTTATTAGTTTTATTAATGAGTCTTCAAGTTTTGATGAAGGAACCATACACTATTACTGGGATTTTGGTGATGGAGCAGTAAGTTATGAAACAAATCCAGAACACTTATACAGTGAACCAGGAATCTATAAAGTAGGATTATCAATAATTACTTCTGATTTATGTTATGACAGAATTGTTCATGATGTACGTGTAGGTATATCACCAACTTCTCCTTATTGCGATCTTGACATATTTTTTGAAACAATAAACGCAACAGCTCCAAACTATGATAATGGAGCAGTTCATGTTTATGCCTTTTCTGATGTACCTTGCTGTTATTACGCTTTTTGGAATAATGGTGGAGATGGAGAATATCTTACAGATTTAGAACCTGGAACATACTGTGTTACCTTAACAAATGGTGAAGAATGCTATGGCTCTAACTGTGTTAATATTGGATACAATAATAATTGCACTTCTTCATTTATAATTGACTCTTTAACATTTTCGCACCTTGATGGTGCTTATCGTTTCATAAACAACTCACATGGAGAAGCAGAGTCATATAATTGGAATTTTGGAGATGGACAAGAACTAGAAGCACATAGCCCTTTACATATTTATGATGAACCTGGAACTTATAACGTTTGCCTTGAAGTTCACACTCTTTATGATTGTATTGATGTTTTTTGTCAAGAAATTACAATAGGAAATACATATCCTATTTTTTCAAACTTATATGGAAGTGTTTTTGCTGGAGATAATCCATTACCTCAAGGAACTGCGGTATTATATAAAGTAGATAATAATAATTTTACTGCTCTTGATTTTACACTTATAGAAAATGGTGAATATATGTTTAGTAATTTATCAAAAGATAATCTATACATTACTCACCTTATTCCATATTTCAATACAGAAGAAACTTATTTTCCGAAATACTTGGCAACATATAACAATAATGTTACATATTGGCAAGATAACTCATTTATTAATTTATACACCGACTCACTATTTAGTAGTCAATTAGTGTCGTATAATGAAATTTACTTTGATGAAGGACTAATTACTGGTAAAGTGTTTTTTAGCGATATTTCATCTTATGAAAATGAAATCTTTGCACAATCTTGGATATTACCTATATACCCTCAGCCAAACATGGCAAGCAATATGGTAGTCTTTTTAAAAAACAGCAATCATGAAATTCTCGATAATAAACTAACTAATAGTTATGGTGATTATATTTTTAAAGATCTTGAGTATGGTGATTACTATTTGTCTGTTGAGAAAGCAGGAATAATAAGTGATGAAATATTCGTAAAAATTAGTAAAAATGAGTCTGAGAGTCACAATAATAACTTTAATATCAATCAATCAAGAATAAGTGGCAAAACTACTCCTACTTTTTCAGATGAATTTTCAATATATCCTAACCCATGTACAGATAAAATTAATCTTGAAATAAATTCTTCTAATGTAGAAAAAATTGAATTAATTAATTCTGAAGGTAAAACTATTGATATTTTCTCAAACTTTTCTAATTCTCTCAGATTCAACACACATCACTTATTACCAGGACTTTACACCTTAAAAATTTATAAAACCAATACTGTTTTTATAAAAACATTCATAAAATTGTAATTTTTTTCTCCCTGTGTGCAACCATTTTATCATTTTAAGGGTTATGTTAATAATCGCTTACTCCTAAGCAAGGCGGCAATTATTTCTAGTAAGCAAACAGGGTGCTCTCCAGCACCCTTCCTCATTAATATACCTTTTTATAAATATTAGAAAAACGCCCTCAACTGTACTCCACCGGTATGTATAATCTCTGAGTCCTCTGACTTTCTGGCATTATAATTCAAGTTTATCTGTAAACCATTTGATAACTGCCTTTGGAAATTTATTGACCATGTTAAGTTCGATCCAGGCATAAACCCTTGCAACATTTCATAAGAAACGGCAGTATTTGTAGCAGCATTATAATCGTAATAAATATAATTAAATGCTGCACTTAATGATCCCTTTTTAACAGAACTCAAACGATATTCAAAACCAGCATCATGTACAAATAAAACTTCATTCCCTGCAATATTTTCTTTCGATTTATAAAGATATTTTAAAGTAACTCGATTATTCATATTTGGCTGAATGTTTAATCGGGTCTCGTTCGATATATATTGAATCTGATAGTCCTTGTTAGTAAAATATTCTGATGCATATGATTTATCACCAATTCCTGCATCATTTGTAATTCCAAGGACTTTCCCAATATTGTATCGTATTAAAACATTATGTGATAAAATTGTACGTGTATCAAATCCGGAAACCAATAATATCTTGTTATTATTTGATTGAATAATGTAATCTATTCCAAATTTTGGTTTCCCACGATTAAAAGAGAAACTATTCCTGAATGATGAGCTTAAATTAACTAACTGAGTCTGGTCTATACCCTGACTAAATGGATTTGCAAACTCTAAAATATCAGAAGATGTGTTTTTTTGTGAAATTCTATATGCAAACTGATCAGAAAAACGACTCACAATGCCTTTTACGCCCTTTTTAGAGCGCCAAAATGCTGCTGGATTAATTTTCAGACTCTGATTAAATTGATTGGAATATGTCTTTATATATTCGGTTGTTGGGATTAATATCCTGATAAAATTCGCCTCATCAATAAAATTAGCAATCTCAAACTCATCAAGTTCTTGAATTCCATTATCATTGTAATCTGTCCATGCAAAAACCCCTTGTCCTGCAGCAACTTCTATGTATGAGAATTCTGTTTTGCGTTCCAGACCAGAACCTATTTCATACAAAGTAGATGAAGAAACCAAACCTTTAAGCAATTTAAAGCTATATTCTGCCTTACCTGTCATATTATCTTCCGATTCGCCATCGTACAAACTTGTATCTTTAACCTGCAAATTTCTGTAATTGAACACAGTTTTAAATCTATGATTTGATTTCACAACAAATTCTGCCCCAAAACCAGCATCCTGAGCTATTGTAGAATTAATCAGCCGGTTATCAAATGGCAAATCATCTTCTCGATATTTATAGTTTACAAAAAACCTATTTTTCGAACTATCTTCAGTGGATATAAAGCCTTCGTACTGATTAAAATTAAAGCTATTCAATGCTAAGCTATCTGTCAAAACAGAATTCCACTGGTTATTTTCGGAAATTTCTTTAACTCCAATTTCGAAGATTCCAAGCTTCTTAGAAAGGGTAACATTATGACGCAAAAATGCAGTATTGTACAAACTGTTTTTGGAATCCAGATAACTAAGGTTTCCATTTAATGACCATCCATTTGTTTTAAAATTGGCAACAGCTCTGTTTTGAAGACCGGTATATTCAGTTCCTCTGTTTATATATGATGAACTAATACCAGATGAGCCTATATTTTTATTTGAGTAAACTAATCCAGCATTGATTAGATTTTCGTTCTTTGTAGGATAAATTGATTCCAGATTCCAATCACGTGTAAATTCTGTTTCTCTGAAATTCTCAATTGCATTAAAATCCCTATTTATAAAACCATAAGATACATTTGCTGTAAACAAAGAATTATCCGTTTTTAGAATATCCTGATTTAATCTGATTTTTGCAGCATATCCCTGATCGTCTCCAGCATCAAATTTAGAAAAGGTATTTAAATCTGTTTTACTATAAGCCAATTCAAAGTCTACAGCAGTTTTTTCGGTAATTTGTGTTAGTCCGCCAAAAGTAACAACCTGATTTTTCTCTGGAGTAATTATTTGTTTCAAAGGCAAATAATCTCCTTGGGGTACTCCATTAATAGGTGATACCCATTCATATACTCTACCGTTTGCAGCAGAAATACCTTTTTTGTAGTTCCCTTTATTTGCTCCAACATATGAGAAACTAATACGATAAAAAGCAGAATCTGGATTTGTGCTGTAAACAAAAATTGAATCAAAAGCAATTGCATCTACAATAGTGTCAATCATTGCATATCTAATCTCTCCTATTTCATAGGCAATACTGTCGTACCCAGGAATTACAGCAAGTTCAAGATTGTCACCAATCTGTCCCAATAAAGCTCTGTCTTCGCTGCTTATTGTCTGATCAAATGGTTGGTTCTTATTATCTGATTCATCATAAACATTAAGCCAGAATTTTGATTTACCAATATCTACAGTATTAGATGTCGTTACAAGAAAGCGGGTGTAGTTTCTATCAGAATATTCGAATTCTACAATTATTCTCTTGTCTTTATTGATTGGCTGATTTGCAGTAAAAATAATCTCACCAAGATTATAATCTATAACATAATCATTTTCGGTACCTCGTGTAAGAAGAATACCATCAATATAAACCTTTTCTGTCCCGGCAAGTACAACTATATATGTCTCATTGTTTTCGCCAGTTAACTTGTATGGTCCCTGATTCCCCTCAACCCCGGGAATTTGTTGTCGTCGCAATTTTCCTTTTGCAACAGCTCCACTAACAGAAGTATTTACAACAACATCTTGATTCAATTTATTTTTAAAGCTTGTGCGATATTTAATCTCTGCACCTTGTGCTTTTTTGTAATAATTTAGAAAATATCCCTGTGGTTTTTTAAGCTCAAAATCTCCGGCAATTACAGAAAAATTGTCATTATAAAGCTTTATAAATACTTTATCAAATTCCTGCAATTGTTGCGATGTCCCATCTGGTTGAATAGGAATATTATTATCACTTATTGCTGCTGTAATAAACAAGTCTTCATTTAATTTTCCCTCAAGCTGAAGATTTAAGCTACTATTAACTATCACATCCTGTGCATTACCAAAACTTATTCCACGGCTTATACTTCCTTTTCTCGACAAACTACTTTTATTAGTTACAGACTTATAATCTTCCGGACTAAAAACAAAATTATATTTATCAGAAATATCATCTTCTGCACCGACTAAAAAATCTGATTTATCAAACAAACTCACTGGTTCAAAAAAGTTTATAGGAAATGTCCTAAAACTTATTATTATTTGCTCATAATCTGGGATTTGAACAAATGTTAGAGTAGATTTTTCGAAATCAAAATTATATTTTACATCTTCAATTTTATTATTGTCCACATCGTAAAAACAAATACTACTTTGAGCAACGCTTAACGAGTCTAAAAATATTGTATCTGTAGAAGGTTTAACTGTAATAGACTTTAGATTAATAAGAGTCTGGGCGGACATAAGCAATCCGGCAATCAAAAATAACGATATTACAATAAACCTTTTCAACTAAAAGCTTTAATACAAAGATAATCAATGATGATTATACTCAAAATTTCTCAAACTTGAGAGTAATAACGTTTATTTGAAAGGATTTGTTTTGTAATAGTATATTGAACAGACGTTATTATCCAATTTACTTTTTATAAACGATACCTTTGCTTGTTTTTCCATTTATCTCAATCTTTAGCTCATCCTCGAAGCGAACATGTCTTATAAATTCATCCTCATAAACACATTCCTGTTTATTAAGGTAATCTACATCGAACAGTCCATCATTGATAAATGGATTTATAGTAAAATAACCAACTCTAAAAGATGTAAGATTATGGAAAAAGTGTGTTCCCTGACTAGGATCAATCCTGTAATTATCGAGTCCTGATTCAACAATAATTCTAGATGCTGAAATATTAGACCATTTCACTGGTATACCCAAAGCTGAATCTGATGATCCCCACCTTCCTGGACCAACCAAAATATAATTTTGGTCTTTTTCAACAAATTCTTGATTCAATTTGTTTATTCTTTCAACAATTTTAGGATTATTCATCGAATTAAATTCTTCGACTTTCACATAAATAATATCCTTTATCTCTTTGTATAATCCATTTCCCAAAACAGATTCAGAATAAAGAATTGCTTGTGATAAATCGACATCATCAAGATCAATATTTACATCCTGATCGGTTTCGATGATTGGACGAATCTGTAAGAGACTAAATATTACCTCTTCATTACTACCCTGAGGTGGAAAGTTAACGGCAAATTCAACTTCAATATGATTATTCATTTCATGTTTCCCAAGTTTCATAAAATCCATAAGAATTTCACATAACGGGAATGAGTTATACTTAAGTATATTAGCAAATGTTACCAATTTCTTACCTTCGTACATCACACCATCTTTAATTACATTGTTCTGAAAATCATAAGTAGATCCTATCTGACGTAATGCATTATCTTTATGAGCTTCATCAACTCTCAATTTAATAATATTAACATCTTCGCTAATTGAAGGAATAAACTTATTTGGGTCTAAATCGAGAGCATAAAAATATTTTTGACTATCTCGTAAGGTTAATGCAGGAGTTGAAAGTTGAAGAGTTTTTGCAGGATATTTTGGTGAAAAGCGTATCGACTTTCCTCCGTCAACAATATGTTTACCTAATCCCGAAGCTACATTAACAATACCGTCTTCTGCTTTTTCGGGTTCTATTGGGTAGAAGTTAATCGATCTGGCTACTCCCGAAAAAGTTGGATAAAAACGATCTTTATATGTTACACCACAAACATCTTGCAGTACAACTCCCATCTTTTCCTCATCAATAACATTAGATGTAGCTGTCATATATGCTTTAGAATCTTTATAAAACACTGATGCATATACACTTTTAATAGCCTCTGTAAGGATTTTTATCGTTAGATGTTTATCGTTTACAATATTGGGCACCATATATGTCGAGTAGACACCAGCAAATGGCTGATAATGCGAATCTTCCAACCTACTGGACGATCTTATTGCAATAGGGTTATCTGTATATGAAATAAACGAATATAGACTTGTAAAAATTCGGTTAGGTAATTTTGCATTGATAAATTCTTGTAGAATTTCCTCATCTGATCGATTAGAAAGTGCAATTTCGTACAAGCTATTTGTCTCCATAAACTCGTCAAAAATATCTGTACACAATATTGCTGTTCGTGGAATAGTAATTGTTACACCTTCGTACTTCTCTCTAAGTTTGTATTTCTTTATCAATAAGTCTGTAAATGCCAGACCTCTAGCTTTACCGCCAATATAACCATCTCCTATACGAGAAAACATCGAATACGAATCGAATGTATTTTGTTCAAATTTTGTAATTACTCCCCTTCCGCTATTCAATCGGAAATTAGAAATTACCATATAAACAAACTCACGGATATCTTCAATATTATTAAAATGACCTATTCGCAAATACTTAAATTTTCTTGCCAACATAAATAGCGAACGTGAATTAAGCCATTTTGTAATATGATTTTTAGATACGTGATACTCCAAACACTCTGCCGAAACTTTTAAAATCAATTCCTGAAAAGATTTAAGGCTGGTAGCTGTACAAACAACCTTTTCTTTAACTGGATCATAAAAATGAAAACTCCCTAGGTGAAGGTTTTTAATAATAAAATTACGTAATTCAAAAGAGAAATTCTTTGTATATTTCCCTAGAAAATCGACACCTATTTCATTTGCAAGTTCTTTGTTATGACTCTCGGATGATAACAATAGCAATGGTACATTCTGATCAATCGATTCAATCTCTTTACAAAGTTTTAAGCCAGCTTCTTTATCAACAAGATCATCAATTTTATATCTCACATCAGAGAAAACTCCCAGTACATTTTTCCTGTACTTGTGAAAAAGTTCCATCGCCTCGTTGTAATTTGTCGCCAGCATAATTTTGGGGCGCCCTCTCATTCGAAGATTTCGTTGGTGTTCGTTTGCTCCCTCAATTGAGGCTCGTTGCGATTGAATAAAGAAAATTTTATAAAGTATTGGCAAAATACTCGAGTAATATCGAATACTGTCCTCAACAAGAATTACAGACTGTACTCCCATATCTAAAACATCTTGAGGAGCATTCATTTTATCCTCAATAAGTTTTATAATCGCCAACATAATATCTGGATTTCCTAACCAACAAAACACATAATCAATAGCACTTAAGTCTTCATATTCTATCTGTTTGGTTATCTCTCTTGAAAAAGGTGTTAAAACAACAATAGGTGTCTTTTTGTACCTGTTTTTAATTTTCTTAGATAGGTCAAATGCATTGTCATTACCAATATTAAGCATAGTAATAACAAGGTCTATATCTTTGTTTTTAAGCTTCTCGAATGCTGCCTCAGGAGAATCGACACGAACAAACATTGGCGGGTAACGTAAGCCAAGAGTCATATATTCATTAAAAATCTGCTCATCAATTCTACCATCTTCTTCAAGCATAAAATTATCGTAGTTATTACAGATGAGCAACACTTTCAATATTCGCTTTTTCATCAATTGCGAAAATTCAGTATCCTGAAAGTCAACCTCCGAGAATTCAACGCTCATTTCGTCGTTGATTTGTATAGAATCTATATTAAAAAATTTCTTGCTGTGCATTCTTTATCATTTTTATGTCAAAAGTAATAATTGATAATTGATTTGTATCAATTGCAGCATTAAAACTATGGGTTTTTCCTATAATTTGTTTCCAACTACCTGTTAATCTTGATGATTCGTGAATATGCCCATGCATAGTTAGTAAAGGTTGCTTGTTTTCAATAAATTCCTTAATTGCAATACTTCCAACATGAACATCCATGGGAACATGGTCGATATACTTTCCCTCAAGATCTGCTCTGTCAAGATTTGATTTAAACGGTGGAGAATGAAATAGTACAATTGTTTTATTTGGATTTATATCACTAAACAATTTCTCCAGATCTTTTTTAATTGTTGCATACTCAATATCTCTTTGGGGATCTACAGAGCGTTTCCCTTCTGTTGGATGAATACTTCCGGGATCCACATATCTAGAAACATCATAAAGCTCCCAATCTTTATAAATAAACGGGCTTGGAGGAATATTTGCATAACCATAAATCTCGTATCCTTTGAAATTAATTTTTCTGTTATGAATATAATTCCAAAGTTTATTGAATTTTTTATCCTGAAATCTTACTTCTTCAGATTTTGGATCATCATTTCCTAAAATGATAAAAAATTCGGGATAATCATCACCCATATCAGAATATAAGTCTTCAAAATATTTGACAAAAATATCTTCAAAAAAATCTATCTTGGAGTTCAACAATAGTTTAAAAGATGGGTATAAATCGCCCCCGAAAAAAACAATTTCAGGCTTTTCTTTTCTTATTTGTTCAAAAAGTTTCTCGTATCTGTCTAACTTTCCGTGCAAATCACTTACAAAAAAACAATTAGTATTATCCTTCACTTCTTTTCCTCTTGTATTTGTCATAATATTGTTTTTATCAGTCTGGCACTATTGCTAAAGGATTTTATCATAACAGCATAACTGCTTCCTTGTTCAATATCGGTTTTTGTAATAAAGTGAAGATCAAAAAGATGCTCCATGTTTTCGATCTCATTATAATACCTACCCGACTTTATCACAGATTCGCTCCATGCTTTAAACCATAATTTAATTTTTTCCATTGAAAGTGGCTCTCCATCGTAATAAACAATCAAATCTATATCGCTTGATACTCCAGATTCGTAATTCTTTACACTACCAATTAGATAAATGCTATACATACCTAAATCCTTAAAATTTGCCGTTCCAACTGCATCTTTAAGTATTTTATATCTCGCATCTATGTGTGTATTTTTTGCACTTTCGAGATTTTCATTTTGCGTAACAAGCATATTTAAAAACAGATAATCCGAAATTCTTTTCCCAATAGAATCAATAAGGATTTGTTCCTCATCAAGAAATGGATTTCCATTCTTTTTCCCAGAATAAAACACTAAAATTACCCCTTTTTCATTATTCGGATGACTAATATTTGCACTTAATCTATTTTTACCTTCCTGAAAATGTGGTGATTTAACAATAATATCTCCATATTCGATACTTACAGATGTATTTGCTGGAAACAGGAAACCATCAGCAATTATTCGGCATGTTTCACTTAGGAAAGTATGTACATCTTTGTTTTCATCTATCAGTCTATCGATTTGATAAATGCAATTTAGTTCCTTCTTTCTTTCGTTAAGTTGATTATGTGGATCCATTACGTTTTTTTGTTTTTATGACAGATATACGTTTTTTACCATCCATTACAACATCGAGAGGCTTATTAAATCTAATATGTTTTGTAAATTTCTTTTCTTCAATAACCTTTTGATCTCTTAGCATATCCCATTTAATAAAATCGTTTGAGCCATGATGCTGAACAGTAAAATATCCAACATTCATTGATGTTACATTATGGAAGAAATGCGATCCTAAAGAAGCATCAAGTGGGAAATTCTCTAGGCTCATTTCAACAATTACCTTAGCATTACAAATTTGTGGCCATACAACAGGAATTCCTATAAACTGATCTCTGGTTCCCCATCTTCCAGGTCCCATCAGGATGTATTTTTTCCCTTCTTTCATCAGTTTCTTATTTATAGCTTCTACCTCTTCGGCAATCTGGATTGTTTTGGTATTATCGAAAATTTCAGGATCAATATAAACAATGTCATTTATGTCTTCTACAGCTCCATTACCCATACTCTTTTCGGAGTACAATATAATATCTGAATAATCTAATTTATCTACATCAATGGAATAATCATCATCGTTACCAACTAAAGGTTTAATTTGTAATAAATAAAATGACGCTCTTGAATTATCGTCCTTATTTAAATCAATTGCATATTCTATCTCAACAGGTGAACCCATAGCTTCGCGAATAATTGCTAAAAGTTTAGAAATTGTTTCTGCTAGTGGGATATATTCATAGCGCAAAATATTTGCAAAATTAATAACTAATGGTCCATAAGTATCTGTTCCGGGAACAATTCTTTCGTTATCGAAATCATAAACAGAAGCCGAGTGTTTAATTGTTCCGTGTTTTTGTGCGTCGGTAATTTCCATTCTTACCAAACCTGCATCTTCTCCTTCGATAAGATTAGGGTTTTGATTTTTTAGATTTACAGCAAAAAACTCAACCTGAGATGTTTTATAAATATCTTTTTGCGAATTTATTTCGATTTGAGGATACTTTGGCGAAAACCTAAAAGTTCTTTCTCCTTCTACAACATAAGTTCCCAAACCAACAGCCAAGACAGCAAATCCCTCATCGGGTTTCATGTGAGCAACAGGATAATAATTGTGTGATTGTGCAGTACCACTAATATGTGGGTAAAACACTCCATCGTACTGATTTCCTACAACTTCCTGAATTACAATTGCCATTTTTTCTTCTTCGATTTTGTAATTTACAGCTTCGAAATATGTGCGGGCAGTATTAGAATAAATTGATGCATAAACAAGCTTTATAGCATTAAGAGCTTGCTCTAAACGAACATTTAATTCCTCGTTATTATTTGGCAAAATGTAAGTTGCAAATATTCCCGAAAATGGCTGCATTAATGAATCTTCGAACAAACTGGAACTTCGTATCGCTATAGGTTTTGTGATATTCTTTAAAAGAATTTTCATTTTTTTTCTCAATCCTGACGATAGATGAGAATTAATGAATTTTTCTTTTAATTTTTCATAATCCGTTTCTTCAAAAATAAAATCCTGTAACTTATTTCTTTCAATAAAATAATCGAACTCATCACTACCAATAATTGAGGTTTTAGGAGTTGTAATATTTATATCTGGAAATAACTTAGAAAGTTCAAAATAGTGAATCAAAGTGTTTATAAATGCAATACCTCTTCCTTTACCTCCTAATGCACCACCCGACATACTAACAATGTTCTTTTCGTCAGTAATAGCCTGTTCTTCGAATTGTACAACTTTACCTTTATTTTGCTCATTTCTATGCTGGTTGATGGTTTTTATTAAGAACTGTCTGAGCTCTTCTGTATTATCGAAATCATTGGTACGATAGGAACAAATATTTTTTGCAATTTGAATTTCGCCACGAGCCATTAACCAAAGTGAAAAATGATTTCGTTGACCGTGATATAATAGGGACTCAGCAGGTATAACCTGAAGGTTTTTTTCGAATTCTTTTAAGGATTTTGCAATAACAATTTGTCTACCACTTTTGTCCCTATACACAAAATTTCCAAAACCAAGATAATGGCGAATAAAGCTCTTAATATCGTGAGATAATGTTTCGGAGTTCTTATTAATAAAACTGGCATTTAAAGCATAGGCTTTTTTTGCATTTTCGGGTTCTGAGGACTGTAGAACAACTGGCAAATCGGGGTAATCATCTTTAATGTATGAAATTAAGTCGATACCAGCATCATCGCAACATTCTCCTGCTTTAGGATAACTAACATCTGAAATTACACAAAGTAAATATTCTTTAAATTTCTCATAAATAGAAATCGCCTCTTCATACGATTGAGCGAGTAATATTTTAGGTCTGGCGCGGGATTTTAATATCTTATATAATTCGTCAACATTTGTTTCTTCAATAAGATCTTTTGTTTGTTTTAAAATTACCTGATATAGTAATGGCAGATATCTGGAATAATATTTTGCTGAATCCTCAACTAAAAGAATTACTCTTACCATACCAATATTTGTATCATTTTCGGCATTAACTTGATCTTCTAAATGCTTTAACATGGTAAAGAAAATCTGGGAATCTCCATTCCACACAAACTTTTTATCGATATTACTAAGCAAGTGTGGTTTTTTCTCAAATATTGCAATATCCTGATTATTATTCAACAGCATATAAATTGGAATATATGGAAATAAAGATTTTACCTGCCTACTTAGAGCAACTGGAGTTTTTTTATCGATACCCATCATAAAAATAACAAGATCGTAATGCTTGTTTTTTAAATGCTCCATTGCTTCTTTTTCGTTAGAAACTCCTGTTACACGTGGTGTTGATGTTAAGTTTAGATGATGATATTCGCCAAGAATATACTCAGAAAAACGCCCTTCTTTTTCAATACTGTAAGCATCGTAAAGATTTGCAACAATAAGAATTTCTTTTACCTTAAACGGCATTAAATCGTGATATACATCTCGATCTGAATTATGTTGTGAGATAAATTTTGCCATCAACTGATGGTTTTCTTCCAGATTATCGAGATTTTGTAATTCTGATGTTTCAACCTTTTTTCGATTCTTAAAAACGGTTTGTGCAATTTGACTATTAATATAACCCGCAATAATATTCGATAAATTATTCAATAAGTCTCTCTCTTCTTTAAGAAAAGGTCCCTCATCAAAATTTGGAAACTTCTTATCGTAATAAACACATAATTGCCCGGATTCACCATCAATTGTCACAAATCTCTGACACATTCCCCATTTACTCTCACAATAATTAGTAGATACAAAGTCTTTTTTTTCGTACTCAATTTTCGCAAATGTATGTTCGGGGTATTGCCATGCTGCAGGAATAATCAAAGCAATATGCTTAAGGGTTTCTTCTATTGATTTATTCTCCTTAATAATTGCTGTTGTCTTGTTTATACACATTAATTCTTTAACACGTTCCTGATTTTCAGCAAGTATCTTCTTTAACGACTTATTCTCTTCCATGGTTTGGTTAATTTTTGAAAAGAATAAATTTAGCTAAAATCTTAATACAAAAGAAGTTTAAACTTGTGTAAATGCTAAAAAACATGTGGCTTGGTTAGTTGAAAGTAAAAAGTTGGAAAGTTAAACTACAATACAAAAAACTTTCAACTTTCTTACTTTAAACTCCCTATCTTTTTTTTCTCCACACTAAAATCAATTATAGAAATTTGCTTTACTACCTCATCAATTTTGGCTAAAATGCTTTTACAAAATTTTTGATATTCTTCTGTTTGTGTATTAAAAGGACGATGGTTTGCAGCTGAAATAATTTTTTCAATAAGTCCGTTGAGTTTACGAGTTTTATCATTAAAATACGCATTTGCAAATTTTTCCATTATAAAATCTACGGCCAAATTTGATGGATGAACCATATCCTCACTGTAAAATCTGTAGTCGCGCAATTCATCCATTAAAATTTCGTAAGATGGAAAATACAAAACATTATCGAACATATCGATAAACTTATTTACTGCAACAAAAAGAGTCGATTTACTATGCTGATTTGCAATAAAGCCATCACGCTTATGACGAACTGGACTAATTGTAAAGATCACTTTTAGTTTTGGGTTTATCTTTCCAAGTTCTTTAAGTAATTTCGTCCAAACTTGCACAATTTCATCAACTTGTAAAAGTCTTCGTGAAAAAATATTATCGGGTTGTTTATGACAATTAGAAACAGTTTTTTTTGTTTCTTCCAATGCATAAATGTATGCTGTTCCGAGACTAATAAACATAATATCGGCCTCTTTAATAAATTCATGTGATAACTCGACAGAACTATTTATTTTTTGAAGACAAACATCTTTTTCAATATCAGAAAATTTACTATGAAAATCATAATTATTCCATAAACCATTTGAATAAAAGAGATTATCACTAACTAAAAAATTATTGTTTAAAGATCGTTCAATCGAATTAGCTAAAGATATTGGATTGTAATTTATCCCTAAAGGATTTACTTGTGTTGGAAACTTCAATTTACTTAACTTTTCTCCAATATTTTCAGCAAAACATGAGCCTGTGAATATAGTTTTAGTATCATGAGAAATTTCAAATGGGAATTTTGGTATTTCAACTGGAGTAGTAAGTTTCATTTGCCTGTTTATTGTTGTGTTAAACAAAGTTATCAAATTTTGAGGAATAGCCACGAATGCACGAATAAAATATTTTAACCACTAACGGCTTTAGCCCACAACGAAGCTTATACATAAATATTTTAACACAAAAACTCCCCTCCGGGTAACCCGAAGAGGAGTATGTACCACTACATTTACCTATGATTAACTACTATAGTTTTGCTAATAATTGTGTTTTTTGAACAAGTGTGATTAATTCAGCAACATAACCATAAGTATCTTCACCTTTTGCTCTTTTGGCCCATAGTAAAACATGATCGTAACTTGCAGTTCCTTTATGTTTAGAATCTCTTAATAGCATTCCAAATTCAGCAACAGAAACAGCTAACATAAAGTTATCAGAGTTTTCTTTTTTCTTTAAATCGTTCATTGTTACTTTTTCGGAAATCAATCTGCTAAAGTCCTGATCGGGCTTTTTATATCTGATTTTAAGTGTCATAATATCATTACTTTTAACAATATTACTTGTCTGATAGTTTAGCGGATCTACTTTACCCGATGATTCACTTCCATCGTTTAAAACAAGTTCGTATATTGCAGTAACTGTATGTCCACTTCCAATTTCACCAGCATCTTTTTTATCATCATTAAAATCTTCGTTATTTAACATTCTGTTTTCATAACCAATTAAACGATATTCCTTTACTTTTCCTGGGTTAAATTCAATCTGAATTTTAACATCTTTTGCAATTGTGTATAGTGTTCCCCAAAGTTCTTGACCAAAGATTTTATTCGACTCCATAATGTTATCTATGTAAGCATAATTACCATTTCCTTTATTTGATAATTTTTCCATTTTAGAATCTTTGTAATTACCCATTCCAAAACCTAATACTGTTAAGAAAACACCATGATCTCTTTTCTTTTCGATAAGTCTTTCCATCTCACCATCGCTACTTGCCCCTATATTAAAGTCACCATCTGTAGCAAGAATTACACGATTGTTTCCTCCTTCGATAAAATTATCTACAGCAATTTGATATGCTAATTTAATACCTGCTCCACCTGCAGTTGATCCACCAGCAGAAAGTTCGTCAAGTGCTGATAATATTTTAGCTTTTTCTTTACCGCTTGTTGACGGTAGTACACAACCTGCTGCACCAGCATAAACAACGATCGAAACTCTGTCTTCCGGTCTAAGCTTATCAACTAATAATCTGAAAGATTTTTTCAACAATCCAAGCTTATTTTCTGAACTCATTGAACCAGATACATCAATTAAAAATACCAGATTACAAGCAGGAATTTCTTCAGTATCCATTTCCTCACCCTGAATACCAATCATTAATAATTTGCTGTCTTTATTCCAAGGGCAGTCTCCAATTTCAAGGTGAGTAGCAAAAGGATGCTCTCCATTTGGATTTTCATAATCGTAATCAAAATAATTTATCATTTCTTCTACCCTAACAGCATCTGCATAAGGCATTTGAGAGTTATTGATAAATCTACGAACATTAGCATAAGAGGCACGATCAACATCTATTGAAAAAGTAGAAAGAGGCTCGTCAACAACATCTCTAAAACCATTTTCTTGTATAAAATCATATGATTCAGTATTATGTTCAACATATCCAACATCATAATTTCCAGCTCCACCAGCATAACTGGCAGAAATTTTAGCATTACTTCTACTACTTGTTGGAGCATAAAAAGCTACCTCATCACAATCCTCCATTTCAATATTATCTTCAATAATAGTTAATTCTTCAAGTACTACAATTTGCTCAGTATCCATAAAAATTGTCATTCTATGAAAGTCACCTTTTTCAAGAATAATATTTTTCTGGTTGTATTCCTCGTAACCAGATGCTTTAACTTTAATACTGTATGGACCTTCATCTAGTTCTTTGAATTCGAACATTCCTACTTTATCAGTATTTACTGTCCGGATTATAATTCCCATTTTATAAAGTTTTACTTCTGCACCTGATATAGAATTTCCGGTTAAATTATCACTAACATTTCCCTCAATTGTAGCTGCCATTGAAAATGAGCTTAAAAAAATTGCGAGAATTCCGATTAAAAAAAGTTTCGTTTTCATATTTATATAGTTTAAAGTTTTTAATGTTGAAAATCGATAACTTAGATACGAGTGATGGGGAAATTCCATAAAAGAATTTTAATTAATGCAAAAATGCCCTGATATTATTTACTACAAACAGGGCATTAGAATTAATTTATTAATCATGCTTTAATAATCAATATTTACTTATTAATTGTACTTTTTCAATAAGGCTTATACATTCGCTTCTATAACCAAATTTATCATCACCTTTTGCTCTTTCTACCCAATCAAGTACATGATCATAGCTTGCATTACCTTTAAACTCCGAATTGCGTAATAACATTCCAAATTCTGCTACAGCAACTGCCATAATGAAGTTGTCTGAATTCTCTTCTTTTATCAAATCTTCAGAAGTAACTTTACTAACAATTAGTTTGCTCTTTCTCTCATCAGGTTTTTTATATCTGATTTTTAAGGTCATAATATCCTCACTTTTTACTATTTCTGATTTCTGATAATTTAGAGGATCAATTTCTTCTTTAGATGCCCTTTTAAAATCAGCCATTACAAGTTCATATATTGCAGACACTGTATGCCCACTACCAATTTCACCAGCATCTTTTTTATCATCATTAAAATCTTCGCTGTTAAGCATTCGGTTTTCGTAACCTATCAACCTGTACTTTTTAACTTTACCCGGATTAAATTCAATTTGAATTTTAACATCTTTTGCTATTGTGTAAAGTGTTCCCCAAAGTTCATGTCCAAAAATTTTATTCGATTCCATAATATTATCAATGTAAGCATAATTACCATTTCCTTTATTTGATAATTTTTCCATTTTAGAATCTTTGTAATTTCCCATTCCAAAACCTAATACTGTTAGATATATTCCCAAGTCTCTTTTTTCTTCTATTAGTCTTTCCATTTCACTATCACTACTTGCTCCTACATTAAAATCTCCATCTGTAGCAAGAATAACTCTATTGTTACCATCTTCAATAAAGTACTCAGAAGCAATATCATATGCTAGTTTAATTCCGGCACCTCCTGCTGTTGAACCCCCCGCTCTCAAATTATCTAAAACAGCCAGAATCGCTTCCTTATCATCTCCACCTGTTGAGGGTAAGACACAACCTGCTGCACCAGCATATACAACAATTGAAACTCTATCTTCCGGTCTAAGTTTGTCAACTAATAATCTGAATGATTTTTTTAATAATCCCAGTTTATTATCCGAATTCATTGATCCAGAAACATCAATTAAAAAAACTAAATTACATGGAGGAATATCTTCTTCTGCAACCTCTTCACCTTGAATTCCTATCAACAATAGTTTGTTCTCCGGATTCCAGGGACAATCTCCAATCTCCAAATGTGTTGCAAATGGTTCATCATGCTCAGGTTGAGGATAATCATAATCAAAATAATTGATAAGCTCTTCTATTCTTACAGCATCAATAGTTGGCATTTGAGAGTTATTAATAAATCTTCTCACATTTCCATACGATGCCCTGTCTACATCAATTGAGAATGTTGATAGAGGATCTCTTTTGGCCTTTTTAAAAGTATTTTCTGTAATATAATCGTAAGATTCTGTATTATAATTGGTTTGGTTATCTTCATATGAATAATTACTAACCCTTACAACAGATGCACTACAAGCCTCATCTTTACGAAGTATTGGTACGTGATATTCAACAACCAAGCATTCACTTAAAACCTCATATGATGGTTCTAATTTTATAGTATCTAACTTAAGTGTCTTATTATCACTTATTTTACAATTAGTAAGTTCAAAAGTCTTAAAACCTAAAAATGAAACTTCAATATTATATACTCCTTCTGGAATATTAATAATTGTAAATTTGCCGTCAAAGTCTGTAACAGCTCCACTTAAAGAAACTTCAGATTTTATTACTACAACATTCGCATAATAAACAGGATCTCCATTTGAGTTATCTATAACTATTCCAGTGATTGTTCCTGAGGCATTAACAAACAAACAAATCAGAGATAATAGTAGGCTGAGGAATACAATTTTAAATTTCATAATATCTAGTTTTAGTGAATATCATTTTTTGTTGATGATGACAATGTTTTAAAAAATCCACGTATTAATTTATTTTTTTTAACTTTATTCCAAATTCCAGATACAATTGACCAGTATAAAAACATATATAGAAGATTTTTGGTTTCTGATATTTCCATATGTCTGTGAGGCTTGTGGTGCGACACTTCAAAAAAACGAACAACCAATTTGTACAAAGTGTTTGTACGAAATTCCAAGAACTGATTATTGTAAAGATTTAGATAATGATATTGCACATTTATTTGCCGGAAGACTAAAAGTCGAAAAAGCTACAGCTTTATTTCACTTTCATAAAGGAAGTCGTTTCCGTAAACTTTTACATAGTTTAAAATATAAAAGCAAACCAGAAATTGGTGTCTTGCTGGGAAAAGAACTTGGTGCTGAAATGTATTCGTCTAAAAATTTTAAAGATATCGACTATATAATACCTGTTCCGCTACATCCAAAACGAGAAAAACAACGTGGCTACAACCAGAGTGAACGTATTGGACATGGAATTTCTTTAGTAACTGACATTCCTCAACTTACTGATGTACTACTAAGAAACGTGGAAACTGTTACTCAAACCAAAATGACCAGGGAAGAAAGGTGGAAAAATGTATCAGGTAAGTTTATAATAAAGAATCCTGAAATGATAGAAAATAAACACGTTCTTTTAATAGATGATGTCGTGACTACTGGTTCAACTTTGGAAGCTTGTGGAGAAATTTTACTCAGTATTAAAGATTTAAAATTAAGTATTGCTGTTTTGGCAAATGCTTAAAGTCTTAAAGAAAAATTACCTCATAATTAATATTAAACTTTCTTACTTAATCAACTGAATAAAGTCAACTCCCCGAAAAGTCGAGGCAGGCAGTTAACACCGATCAAATATTTTTTTATAAACAAAAATTTACAAAGAAATCAAGTATTGTCAGATAACAGAAATAATAGTATAATACCCTCATAAAATTTTGTCTTAAAACTTATGAGGGTAGTTTTTAGGATTATTCTACATCTTTAATGTCTACCCAATAAAGTATATTCATTGTTTCTTGTCCATTTTGAGAATGTAATACAAAAATAGGAGCAACTGCTACTACCTTTTTGCAAAACTCTTCCCCTTCATAATACCACTCTTCAAGAAAGCGAAGCTTTTCTATTTGATTTTTATCTATCGCTGTGGGTATTCTAACATCAATAATATTACCATCAACATCTGTTTCCTGAATTGTTTCATAAATATACCATTCTCCCTCAATTTTTTCTTCAAATTCTTCCTTTGAAATTTCTTCAAATTTTTCATGATCTCCCATTACATCATACACATATGCCTGTGTTTCACCAGAAATAACATTATCGTACACTTTTGTTAATAATCTGTCAAGATCAGATTCAGGAATGTTTTTCCAAAACCAATCGCGCTCATAATCTTCTTCGGTAACAATATCAGAATTTACAATTGGAACATCATACATAATTTTTTGTGTGATAACTTCCTTTTATTTTGTTTCAGATTCTGAACTCGAACATGAATAAATTCCAATAGCTAAAATAGCTAACACTCCTAAAAATACAATTTTTTTCATAGTAATTAGATTTTAAGTTAGTATAAATACGACTTAAATATAACAAAAAAAAATGACAACTTATTATTTATCGCTTTATGTATATAAAATGAAAAGCCTCAGAGATTCTGAGGCTTTTCAATTATGTTATAGATAAAAATCTAATACGGTAACATTTTCATGTAATCTACAATCTGGTCAACACCTTGTTGAAGAGGTTTTTTAACAGCAGCACGCATAACCATATTAAGTTCGGCGCGAACAACGATACGTACAGCAGTTTCATATGCTGTAAGATTTTTTATTTGTAACCAAAGAGTAAATTTGTATGGAGAACCATCATCACCTTGAATTTTGATTGTTTTAAAAGGTTCTCTATCAACAATCTTTAAAGACATTCTTTGTCCTTTTGCAGTAAAACTACAAGTATCTTCTGTAGCATGCCAATCCTCTACATCAGGAGGAACAAGCTTTGATATATTTCTTAAATCTGCAAAAAAGTTAAATACCCTTTCATCCGAATTTGGAATTTTTCCAGTTTTGCTTATTATTTCTAATGGCTTCATTTGATAATATAAATTACTTTTTCCAATTTCCCGGATCTACTCTCCACTCTTGTAATAATTTTACATCATCTTCAGATACATAACCTGTTTCTGTTGCATGAGAAATAAGTGCATCATAATTACTAAGAGTAATCAATTCTACATTTGCTTCGCGAAAACTATCATCAGCTTTTTGAAAACCATAAGTAAAAATAGCAACCATACCAACTACTTCGCAATTAGCAGCACGAAGAGCTTCCACAGCTTTTAAACTACTTCCGCCTGTTGAAATAAGATCCTCAATAACAAGAACTTTTTTACCTTCTTCAAGAAATCCTTCTATCTGGTTTCCCATTCCATGCTCTTTGGCTTTTGGACGAACATAAACAAATGGTTTATCAAGAGCCTCAGCTACTAAAACACCTTGTGCAATTGCACCAGTTGCAACTCCTGCAACAACATCAAAATCACTAAATTTTTCTTTAATTACTTTTACAAAAGAATCCTTAATAAAAGTCCTTACTTCAGGAAATGAAAGAGTTTTTCTGTTATCACAATAGATAGGTGAAAACCATCCTGAAGCCCATGTAAAATGATTTGCAGGCTCTAATTTAATTGCTTTAATTTGTAATAGTTTTTCTGCGACTTGTTTTGAAATTTGTTCCATTTCGTTATGATTAAAATTTTTTATAAAAATAAATTTATCCAATTATCAGAAAACATCGCTGATAATAACTCGCTCACAAAAATAAGCTTTTCGAACGAAGAACTTGTTAAAAATGAGCTGAATATTTTCTTAGATACTAACAATTCGGACTGCTTAAATATTTACAATATTAAAGAATCGGATTTTTTGAAGTTTTTTAACACTTATTTCACATTTATAAGAGCTGCAGGAGGTATTATTTCTGATACTGAGAAAAGAGTTATTATGATTGAAAGATTAGGGTATATTGATCTTCCAAAGGGAAAAGTTGAAATAAACGAAAATATCAAAACAGCAGCAATAAGAGAAGTTTGCGAAGAATGTGGTATCAAACAAAATGAACTAACAAAGGTTAATGAATTTGACAAAACTTATCATATATATCCTTATAAAGGTAGATATGCATTAAAAGAAACAAGTTGGTTCACTATGTTATACACAGGCGATTTTTGCTTTGCTCCACAAACCGAAGAAGATATTTCAAGTGTATTTATGGTTGACGAAAATAAAATCACTAATTATTTCGAAAACACGTATTCAACATTAATCGATTTGTTGACCAAATATTTAAAAACAAACAATTAAAATCTTTGTTAATTTTGTGTAACTCATGAGCTTATAAAAAACAAATTTTAGTTATAAACAATTTAAAAATTTATGTTAATTTATTGCTTAACAAGAAGTTAAAAGATGACAAAAATCATAAAGCACTGATTAACAATGTTGTAAATTATTAACAGTTTTTATAAACTATGTTAATAGTTATAGAAAAACAAAACATAAAATTAATTAGGATATTAATTGCAAACTTGAGATATAAAGATTTTTGAAATATGCAAGAAAGTTATTATTAATTTAAGATAAACTAATGAACATCGTTATTAACTAAATTGCTATGTTTTTTGATTAGATAGTATTTTTACAAACAGGTGTTAACAAAAAATTTAATAGTCTGATAATCAAAGAAAGTTTATTAAAATCGATGTTTATAACATATAATAATCCATCTTTGCAAGCGATTTTTATTAAATTTGACAAAAGTTTTACAGTTATTAACAGACTATAATAATAATCATTAAAGATTAATTAATTAAATATATTAATATTAATATAAAAGTATGAGGTTATCGGATTTAGAAAATTTTGGATTTTTAAAAGAGGAAATTCCTGAAGGTATAAATTTGAAAAAGGAAATTCAAAAGTTAAAAAAGGAAAAGAATGCTGTTATATTAGGTCACTTTTACATAGAAGGTGAATTACAAGATATTTCAGATTATGTTGGAGATAGTTTACAACTTTCTCAACAAGCCGCAAAAACAGATGCAGATATTATTGTTTTTCTTGGTGTACACTTTATGGCAGAAACAGCCAAGATATTATCTCCGGATAAGAAAGTGATTATTCCTGATCTAGAAGCAGGATGTTCATTAGCCGATTCATGCCCATCAGATGAGTTTGCAAAGTTTATTAAAGATAATCCTGGACATACCGTAATATCTTATGTTAATACTACAGCTGAAATAAAAGCATTAACAGATATTATTGTAACATCTTCTAATGCAAAAGAAATTGTTGATAGTTTACCAAAAGATGAAAAGATACTTTTTGGTCCAGATAAAAATCTTGGTAACTATATAAATAGTATGACAGGACGTAATATGCTTTTATGGGATGGTGCTTGTCATGTACATAAAGAATTTGACCTTGAAGCAATTTTGCGTTTGAAAGAAGAAAATCCAGATGCAAAAATAATAGCACATCCTGAATGTGAAAAACCAGTTTTATTAGTTTCTGAACATATTGGAAGCACTTCTAGTTTATTAAAATTTACTCAAACAGATAGTGCCAAAAAATTTATTGTTGCAACTGAATCAGGAATTTTACATCAGATGGTTAAGTATAGTCCAGAGAAAACATTTATACCTGCTCCAGCTTTAGATTCAACTTGTGGTTGTAATGATTGTAATTTTATGAAACTTAACACATTAGAAAAGTTATACAATTGCTTAAAATTTGAACTTCCCGAAATTAAAGTAGAAGAAAATTTAAGATTAAAAGCAGAAAAGTCAATTATTAAAATGCTAGAAATATCTGAAAAGCTTGGATTGTAATGAAATGGATTTTTGTATCAGTTTTTTGTTTTGTGTCGTTAGCGATATTTTCGCAAAATAATTCTGATGTAAGAATAGCTGTTCACAATGTTTATGTTGCGCCAAATTATAGTCAATTACCACCAATAAAACCCGGATTTATTGGTGAAATTTCTTTTGGAGAAAAACTAAATGGTGAGAAATATTGGCACTACTATTATGGTTTTCCAACATTTTATATGTCTTGTTTTGCAGGATATCCAGGTGGTTTAGAATATGGTTATGTTTTAGGACTATGTCCGCAAATGTCTTTTGATAAAATATTAAAAAACAATTGGAATTACCATATTAAAACCGGATTTGGAATTGCTTATATTACCAATCCTTATGATAGAAAATATAATCCTACAAATATGTTAATTGGTGCTAATATAAGCCAAATGACAAATTTAGAGATTGGTTTATCTTATCAATTTCAAAAATATAATTACGTTGGAGCATCTATAGGAGTTATTCATTTATCGAATGGTCATACAAAATTACCAAATATTGGAATGAATTTACCAGAAGTAAGTGTATTTTTCAAGTATAGTATGTATGATGATCCAGAAGATATAGATTTTAAGAATCGTGAAAATAATAATGAAGACTGGGATTGGTTTGTTAATTTGGGTCTTGGAATGCACGAATTTGGAACATCAACAAAACCAGCTAATGGGCCTAATTATAAGATTACTGATATTGGTTTTGGATTAACAAAAAAAGTAAACACTATTCATAAATATAGAGTTGGAGTAAATTTATTGCATTACGAAAGCTTTAAGAAATTTATTATTTATCAGGAGTTGGATTTTGGAGATCCTTTTTTCAATAGTTCTGTTATAGGAGTATTTGGTGCTCATGAATTTTTATTTGGAGATTTTGCATTTTATACTGAATTAGGTCTAGATATTTATAAGCCATTTTATAGAAAAATGCTTACTCTATATGGTGATGAATTATCAACAAAAGATTATATAAAATCAATCAATAGTAATAAATTAGGTTGTAGATATTACTTTACAAAGTCCCCAAACTTTGGTGCACTTGCCGGAATAAATTTGAAGGTAAATATGGCACAGGCTGATTTTGTAGAAATTTTTTGTAGTTTTGAGTTTTAAAGAGAATTGTTAGAGAATTGTATTTGATTGTTAGAAATTATTAAATTATTGAAAATGAAAAAAGTAGCTTTTATTATTGTTTTATTGAGTATTTCTGCAATTAGTTTTGCACAGCTTACTATTGGAGGTCATTTTGGTTATAATAGTACATGGTTAATGAACAAGCAAGTATTTGATACAGGTGCTGAAATGGGTGTAGCTGTTTCTTATGGTACATCATATGGTATTATTGCAGGTTATTATTTTTCCGATGATTTTGGATTGGAAGTAAATATAAATTCTAATAAAATTGAGCAAAAATATGAAGGAAGTATTAAATATGTTTTAAGTGACGAAAGAAATGCCTATAATGCTTCAACTGTATTAAATACTATGGATATTCCAATCTTAATGAAATTTGGAAAAAATACATATTTTGAGGTAGGACCATTAGTTCAAATTATTAATAAAGCAACTTATAACAGAACTTTTGATGAGTCTGGATCTTTAGGATTTGGTTGGTACAATAATAGTTTTTATACTTTTTCGGATGAGCAAAACTTAGCTGTTAAATCAAATTTTGTTAATTCAGCTTTTGGTGCTTCTTTAGGTTTTGGAGGTAATTTTAATCTTATCGAAGATGCTTTAAAGCTTAATGTTGGTTTCAGATTTAATTATATTATTACTGATATTGAAGGAATTAATGGTTTAGCTCAAGTTAAAGAAGGTCCGTACGTTGCTACTGATGATAAAGAAAACTTTAAAACTAATCCATTATATGGTGGAATAAAAGTTGGTTTGATTTACATATTTGACTAGTTTATAAAATATTGATTAATTTCAAAATATTTAAAACTGCTCTTAATTAAGGGCAGTTTTTTTTGTAAAAAACATGGTAAAATTGGAACGTAATCCAATAATATTATGGTAATTTTGGAACGTAGTCCAATAATATTTTAATAATTTTGGAATTGGTTAATTAAATAAACACTCATGAAAATCAATTATTTAAAAGTCGAAAGATTGAATTCAACTAATTTATACTCTTCTGATTTGTTAAATAAACAAGAGGTAAGTGATGTTACTGTTGTTTATACGTTACTTCAGACTCAAGGAAGAGGAATTGGTACAAATGTCTGGTATTCAGAGGACAGTAAAAATCTTTTATTTTCAATTATTAAGTTTACAGAAATTGAGATTGAAAAGCACTTTTGTTTGAATATGATTATTTCATTAGCTATATGTGATTATTTAAATTTAAAGGGTGTTTTAGCGAAGATTAAATGGCCTAATGATATTTATATAGAAAACAATAAGATTGCCGGAATACTAGTTGAAAATAAATTTTACGGTGAAATTATTAAGTCATCTATTATTGGTGTAGGATTAAATTTGAATCAAACTTATTTTCCAGAAGAAATACCAAATCCAATATCCTTAAAGAAAATTACAGGAATAGAATTTAATATTGATGATGAAGTTAGAGAAATATCAGAAATTATATCAGCAAAAATTGATAAATGTAAGAACTTAGAATTTGATGAGATAAAATCTAAATATCTAAAATTCTTATACAGAATGAAAATTGAATCAAAATTTAAAGTTAATGATGATATTTTTACTGCAACAATAATTGATGTTGATAAAGATGGATACCTTGTTGTTGTTGACAATAAGTTGCAAACACGTAAATTTTATTTTAAAGAAATAGAATATGTGATTTAATATATGGCATAGAGTAACTATTGCTGGATATATCGCATTTTCTCGTTTTTAGGAGTATTATTTTTAAATTAAAAACTGTTTACAAAAATTATTAATTATAATTATCTTAAAATCAATATTTTAACATATGTTTTACTAAACTTTTAGACTGTAAAACTGTTCTTCTAGTATCAATTTATTATAATTTAAAACTGATACTATGAAAAAAATTATACTTATTTTACTAATATCATTTTTGATTTTTCCTGCATTTTTAATTGCTCAGCAAACTCATATTATAACACAAACAGGTATGACATTTGAACCATCTACCTTAACAGTTGATGTAAGTGATACAGTAAAATGGGTTTGGACCGAAGGAACACATACTACAACATCTACAAATATACCAAATGGTGCAGAAGAATGGGATAGTCCATTAACATCTTCAGTAACAGAATTTAAATATAAGGTAACTCAATCTGGAACATACGATTATCATTGTACTCCACATCAGGCAATGGGTATGACAGGAACTTTTACAGCAGTAATTCTTTCTGATATAGAAAAAAATGAGAATGATAAAATATTTGTTTATCCAAATCCTGTAAAAGAGTTGATGTACATAAATGGAATTAACAAAAAGAAAGTTATAATACAAATATACAATGTTGCAGGATTAAAATTATTAGATGAAAACGCAGAGAATATAAATACTTTTAATCTTAAAAATTTTGATAAAGGATTGTATATTTTGAGTATTACTGATAAATCGACTAATAAAGTTCACATTATAAAATTTTATAAGAATTAAACTAGTCATTAAGTTGTTGGTTTAACCTGTTAATTTCAGCTTCTCTACCTGTTAATATGTTAATATAGTTGTAAGTATGATTATTTGGATATAATTCATTTGCTTTGTATGCATTTTCCAAAGCTAATTTTATGTTATCTTTAAATTCGTAATATACAGCAATATTATGGAAAGCATAAGCAGCAATTTTAGCATTTTTATTTTTATATATTTCTGATGACCATATTTCATAAGCATCTTCCCACTGATTATTTCTAACATATTTATGAGCAATTTTCAATTGTTCGTTACCCTTTTTAAAGTAAATTCTGTATTCATTTGCCCAGGTTGGAGAAATGCGTTTAGCATACATATAACCAGCGTAGGCTCCTCCTTCGTTAGTAGCTTCTCTTTTGCTTGGAACTTTACGTTTTACAGATGATTGTGAACTTCCTTTTTTCTCCCAAAATTTTCTGTCTATATAGCTATTTTGATCGATAATAAGTTTTTTATATGGATCGTAAATTCTCCAACCAGTTTTAATAGTTGCTTCAATACCTTCAATATATTCTGTTCCATCGTCATCATATCTGGAATCAGACCATTTTCTTGTATCTGAATCAAATGTTTCGAGTGCAATTAATATGTCAGTATTATAATAATCAGTAATTTGTTTTACCGAATCCCAGTTAATAGGAATAGGCCATATATCTGATCCTGTACCAAATAATTCAAAATCTTCGGAAAAGTTTACTTCATATTTTGGAGCTTCATTTACACTTGTTGCAAAACTACTGACACAATTAAACGATGCATCTCTATCCTGATGAATTCCTTCACCTGAGAAAAGACCTTCGGTAAAGTTTCCTCCTTTGTGACCTTTACCAGGTAAACTTCTGTTAATAACTGTAATTTTTTCGTAATCTCCTGGTATGTTAATTTCTGCTGGTTTTAATACATCAATTCCTACACTGGATGTTTTACATGATGAAAATGCAATTGCAAAAATAAATAGTATTGGTAGTAGTTTTTTCATGGTACAATTTTTTTTCAATAACATGCAAAAATTATACCTGTTAAGATTTAAGATACAAGATACAAGGAACAAGGAACAAGAACGGCGTAGCCCTCACCGAAGGTAAACAAGGAACAAATGACAAATAACAAGATTAAAATCTTTAGTCACATATTAACTTACTATTTATACCAAAAACATATTCATCAATTACGTTAAGAGATTCAGCTAATTCGCAACCATTAAAACCATTAAGATCTTTATAAGTAATATTTTGTCTAAAATTGAATTGATATTCTTTTGCAACTGGTAAATAAGACCAATGCCATTTTTCTTCATTATATCCAGTACTTCTGTCTTTTGTGTATACTTGATAAAAACCAAAATCAGCTGCATTATCGCACATCCATTGATATGATTTTTTACCTTCTTCTGTTTCGAAGTAGTACAATTTTGTGTTTAGAACATCGATGTCTGTTCCCCAATGATGTCTTGAAGTTCCAGGCATAGCAAGATAACTTAACACGTTTTTTGCTACAGATTCGGGATTCGATGAGTTATAATATCTTTGATTCCAAAGCCATTTTTGAGTTACAAAACTTCTATGCGCTGAAACAATACCTAGATTTATCCCTTCTTTTGCAGCAGCTTCATACATTGCAATAAATGGTTCAAGAACATCTTTATGAACATATTCTTTTCTTATTAAACAATATTTTTGTGGTACTTCGACAAACATTGAATCATTAACAGGATTAACTTTTCCCAGAACATATTCATTAGAAATATATGGATGTTCTACTATGTTTTCAGTTATGCTATCTTCATGATTAACTGAATTTTGTATTGTATTATTTTCGTTTGAAGAAGAAACTCTATTACATGAAAATGCAGCAAATGTACTGATAATCAATATTGAGAAAAATAATTTATTCATTAAAAAGTGATTTACAATTTTTGATAATATTTGTTTCATCTAAGCCATGTAATTTTAGTAATTCTTCAGGAGATCCTGATTCACCAAAACAATCTGGAATACCAATAATTTTCATTTTTACAGGATAGTTTTGAATTAATACTTCGGCAACTGCACTACCTAAACCGCCAGAAATTTGATGCTCTTCAAGACTAATTACTTTTTTTGTTTTTTTAGCGGATTTGATGATAGATTCCTTATCAATTGGTTTGATTGTATGAATGTTGATTACTTCAGCATCAATATTGTTTTGTTTTAGTTTATCTGCAACTTTTAATGCTGTCCATACCATTGATCCTGTAGCAATAATAGTAATATCATTACCTTTTTTTAGAATTTGTGCTTTTCCAATAATAAATTCATCATTTGGATTAGTGAAGTTTGGAACTGGTTCACGACCATATCTGATGTAAACAGGAGAAGAAATATTTTTAATGATATTTTTTACAGCCAGTTTTGTTTGATTTTCGTCGCAAGGAGATATGACAGTCATATTTGGTAATGATCTCATAACTGCGATATCTTCTAAAGCTTGATGAGTTGCACCATCTGCACCGACAGAAATTCCTGCATGTGCACCTCCAATAATAGCAGGAATATTATTATAACACAATGAAACCCGGATTTGATCAGTTGCTCTCATTGCAGAAAAAACTGCATATGTTGAGAACACAGGAATTTTTCCAGATAGTGATAATCCAGCTGATACTGCAGCAGCATTTTGTTCTGCTATACCAAGAGAAACAAACCTGTTTGGAAATTTATCTCTAAAGTAATCTATACCAACAGATTTGGTTATATCAGAACCTATACAAACAATATTATTATACTCCTCTCCCATTTCGGCTAAACCTTTGCCAAAACCATTTTTCATAGGAGTTTTTAATATGTTTTTACTTACCATTATTTAAATTTGATCAGATGCAAACCATTCAGCAAATGAATTTGTTGTTTCATGAAGTTTTAAGCTAAATAATTCGATATTTTCTGGTAATAAAGGTTTAATAATATCAGCAAAATATATTACCATATTTTCTGCAGTAGGTTGAAAATCAACAATATGAATTCTTTTAAAAAGCATATTTTCCTGTTCAAAATACCTAGTATCTTCATTATTACTTAGCAAAACACTATGATCGTATTTATCAACAATATTTGGTTTTACAATATTTTTAAGTAATCCAAAATCAAGTACCATCCCAAGTTTTGTTGATTCAGTATTTTTCTCAGGTTCTCCGATTACAGTAACTGAAAGCTTGTAAGTATGTCCGTGAATATTTCTACATAAACCATCGTAATTATGCAGAGCATGTGCCATTTCGAATTCGAACATCTTCGTGATTCTTATTTTTGTCATTTTTGTCATTTTATTTTGTAACAAAGTTAGATAATTTTTTGTTTAGATTAACGTTTTGTTAGTTACACATTAACATAAATCTAAATATCTGGCCTAGTATTGAAACAAAATATTAATTTTGTTGTTTTAAGATTTGAAATGAAATTTAATTCTATAACAAATAGTATAAAAAAAGATCTTGATGTATTCGAGAATTTATTAAAGGATATTGCTGGAGATTCAGAGGTAGTTATTGCTGAAATTCTTGAATATATTTTTGAAAATAAAGGAAAACGGGTACGCCCAATTTTAGTTTATCTGACTAATAGATTATTTAGTGAGCCAAATAAGTCGACTCATAATGCTGCTATATTACTTGAATTAATGCATACAGCAACTTTATTACATGATGATGTTGTGGATAATGCCAGTTTACGTAGAGGACAAAAAACAGTAAATAGTAAATGGGATGATAAAACTGCTGTTCTTACTGGCGATTACTTATTTGCAAAGTCAATGAAAATAGCAACTGATAATAATGAATATAAATTATTCGATATTATTACTCCTGCAATTATGCGTTTAAGTTTAGGCGAATTGCAACAAATGCGAAAGTCAGAAGATTTTGATTTAAGTATAGATAAATATTACGAAGTAATTAAAAATAAGACAGCATCTTTAATTTCTACTTGTTGTAAAGCAGGAGCTTATACCGGTGGAGCTAGTGATTCACAAGTTTCTATAATTGAAAACTTTGGTGAATTATTAGGAATAATTTTCCAAATTAAAGATGATATTTTGGATTATAATGGAGATAAGGTTACTGGTAAACAAACAGGAATTGATATTTTAGAAAACAAAGTAACATTGCCTCTAATATGTGCATGGGATAATATGAATAATTCTCAGAGAATTAGTTTTAATCTATTATGGAAAGTTGAAGATAAAAACCAATATCATATAGATACAATTATTAAATATGTTATTGATAATAAAGGTATTACTGATTGTTATAAAGTAATTGAAGAGTTCAAGAAAAAAGCACTAGATCTACTTATTGATATCCCTAATTGTAAAGCAAAATCTGCTTTAATTGAGTTGGTTGATTTTATTATTGATAGAGAAAAATAAAATACACATAGGGACTTCGAGAGCCTCAGTCACCTATGTGTATTTTATTTTTTAGAAGTATTTCACTACCTCGTCTTTACCTTCAATCTTATTTAAATCTGTAAGAATGCTGTTAGCAAGTCTTGAAGCGCCTAATCTAAAAAGTCTATTATTTAACCATTCGTTTCCTAGAACTTTTTTAACTATTTGGTAATAAATAATTGCATCTTCAGAGTTTGACATTCCACCTGAAGGTTTAATACCAACTTTACGTCCTGTTTTTGCATAGTAGTCTTTTATTGCTGAACACATTGTATAAACTGCTTCTGGTGTAGCAGATACTGGTGTTTTTCCGGTTGAAGTTTTAATAAAATCTGCACCAGCTTCCATTGAAAGTATGCTTGCAAGATGAATATTATCTGTATTTAACAATTCTCCTGTTTCAAGTATAACCTTTAAGTGTGCATTACCAATAGCTTCTTTAATAATTGCTATTTCTGCAGCCATTTTTTTGTAGTCTTTTTCTAAAAATGTACCTACTGAAATTACAATATCAATTTCATCTGCACCTTTGTGAACTGTAAGTTCACATTCTGCTGCTTTTACAGAAATAAATGTCTGAGAAGATGGAAAACATGCACCAACAGCTGCTAAATTTATGTTTTTTGCAGTAAGATTTTCTTTGACAGTAGGAACTAAAGAAGGATAAACACACATTGCAGCTACATTATTATATGCAGGAAATGACTTAGAAAAATCATTAACTTTTTTAGTCATATTTTTGATTTTATCTGTAGTATCAGCAGTGTTTAAACTTGTTAAATCTATGCAGTTAAAAAGTTTCAAAAGAACATCTTTTGTTTTATAATTTTGTGTTTCTTTTTTAAGTTCAGTAATTGTAGTATCGATAAACTCTTTTGAAGGAGCTTTAGTGTAGTCTAAATTTTCCATGATCTAAAATTATTTGTGAAATACAAATATAGTAATAATAAGTAAATATCTGAAATACTACTTTATATGATAGGCTTTAAATAAGGTGTTATTTTGAGAGTTTTTTATTTTCCTTATGTCTAGAATAATCTCTGTTTGTTTTCTTTGCAATATTATCGTGTAGTGCTTTAGTTAGATCAATATCTGTTTGGTTAGCTATACATAAGAGTACCCATAATACATCTGCCATTTCATCCGCAAGGTTTAGATTTTCGTTAGGTTTACATGATTGTTCACCATATTTGCGTGCAATTACTCTGGCCATCTCTCCTACTTCTTCTGTAAGAACTATCATATTTGTTTTTACATCAAAATATCTTAAACCATATTCTTTAATCCATTGATCAACTTTGTTTTGTGCCTCTTGAATTGTCATGTTAAATACATTTAAAAATAAAGAAATCTTGTTCTGTTGTTTGATTTGGTTGTATTGTAAAGTAATTATCTGTATTTGTAAACTGATATTCTTTGATGCTTAAGTAATAAGTTCCTACTTCCAATTTAATGTTAAACTTTCCATTTGTACACATAGTACTGTCTGATAACGAAAGTAATGTATTTGTTGATAATGAAGAGGTATCTACTGTTACAGAATTAATAAAGTATACATATCCTGTATATGGTGAATATGTTCTAAAACTAGGATCAAATAAGCAACTACCTTCGCCGTATTGTAAAGTACCTGTAATACCTGATTTTAAGGAGTTTGTTGTGCACGATGAGATAATTATTCCACTTAGTATTATTATAAAAACTATTATTTTTGTTTTCATTTTACAAATATATGAAAAATTGTAAATTTGAAGGACACTGAGGTCACTCGAAGTGTCCTGTATGGTGAATGAATTGGGATTCGAGTACTCCGAGGGTTTGCATACATCAGCCACCTAATTGTAGCTATGTAAAAGGACACTGAGGCTCTCGAAGTGTCCGATATTATGTGTAATTTCTTAACTTAGCAAAATGGTTAAAGGTTATATGTATATATTAGAGTGTAGTGATGGAACATTTTATACTGGAAGTACAAAAAATCTTGGGAGACGATTAAATGAACATAATTTTGGAGAGGGAGCTAATTACACAAAAAAACGTTTGCCTGTTAGCTTAATTTATTATGAAGAATTCACAAGAATAGATTGGGCATTTGAGATAGAAAAGCAAGTTCAAGGATGGAGTAGAAAAAAGAAAAAAGCTTTGATTAAAGGGGAAATTGAAAAGCTTCCAAATTTAGCTATCGCATATCGTGATTTATAGTAATTACTTAAGCCGTGACTTTGTTAGCCTCAGCCACCTACTGTATTCGTATTAAAAGGACACTGAGGTTACTCGAAGTGTCCTGTATGGTGAAGAATTGTGACTTCGATAGCCGCCTCAGTCACCTAATTGTAGTAATGTGAAAGGACACTGAGCTAACTCGAAGTGTCCTATCTTCTATTCTTTGAATCAATACTAATTGTAACAGGACCATCATTGCATAAATTTACTAGCATATTAGCACCAAAAGATCCTGTTTTAATTTCTTTTTTTGTTATATTTTTTAATGTTGTAACGAATTGATTATAAAGAGGTTGCGAAATTTCTGGTTTAGCAGCATCAATATAGGAAGGTCTATTACCTTTTTTTGTTCTTGCATGCAGAGTAAACTGGCTGATAACCAATATATTACCATCTATTTCTAAGCAAGATTTATTCATTACACCGTTTTCATCATCAAAAATTCTTAGATTAATAATTTTGTTGCTTAGCCAATCAATATCGTCATTTGAATCGTCAGCTGTTATACCAAGAAAAATTAGAATCCCCTCTCCTATTTCTGAGTGTATTTTATTTTCTATAATTACATTTGCATTTTTAACTCTTTGTATTAATGCTATCATTTTTTTGAATCTTAAAGTCTTGAAAATAAGTTATTTAATACTTGTTCCACATGGAACATTTAAATGTATAGATCTGTAAATTCAAATTTTTCAACATCGAAAAGTCCTTTATCTCCAATTTTAAGTTGAGGAATTACAAGAAGTGCCATAAACGATAGTGTCATGAAAGGTGCAGTTAAGTTACATCCGTTTGCATTAATAATACTATTGATTTTGCCATATTTCTCGGCAACTTCGTTAGGATTTGCTTGTGTCATTAGACCGGCAAATTCTAAAGGAAGTGTGTAATAATCAGAATTATTTACATACGTGAGTCCTCCTTTGTGTTCGATTATTTCATTGATTGCATTAGTGATTTCTTTGTCAGTGGTACCAATTGCAATGATATTGTGGCTGTCGTGAGCAATAGATGTGGCAAGAGCTCCAGAAGTTAATTTAAATCCATTGATGAAACCTACTTGTGGTTTTGCTGCTTTGTTGTATCTGTTGTAAACAACGATTTTTAAGATGTCATTTTTTGTATCTGCTTGTATTTTCCCATCAATAACAGTTGGTGTAATTTCAAATGATTTTGTAATTAGTTCTTTATCGATTACTTCAATAATTTTAATTTTTGAATTTTTGTCATCTACTGCAATTTGTTCTGGTAAAATCTTCGATGCATTAAAATTATTAATTGGTTCGACAATATTAGTGTTGAATAAAATTCGACCATGAGAAAAAACTGGTTTACCGTTAATGTATGTCTCCAAAACATTAAAATCATCTAAATTGTCAACGATAATAAAATCAGCAAAATCTTTTTCGCGTAAAAGTCCAACATCTAAATTATAATGTTCAACTGGATTAACACAGGTTGAATATAACATGTCAAATATGTCAATTTTATATTTTTTGCCCAATTTCAATATTTTGTTTATATGGCCATATTTTATTAGGTCATCAGGATGTGAATCGTCTGTGCATAGCATAATCATTTTATTGAAACGCGAAATTAGAGGGTAAAGAGCATCAAAATTCTTAGCAGCCGAACCTTCTCTTATTAAAATTTTCATTCCAAGATCGATTTTCTCAATAGCTTCTTCGATTGTAAAACATTCGTGATCTGTAGATATTCCTGACTCGACATATTTTTTTAAGTCATCACCAAATATGCCTGGTATATGACCGTCAATGATTGCATTGTATTTTTTTGCAATATTTAATTTTGCATGAACTTCTTCATCCTTATAAATTACTCCTGGGTAATTCATCATTTCACCCAAAGCTTTAAGTTTATATTCTTTAAATAAAAATTCAATATCATTACTATTGAGTTCGGCTCCTGATGTTTCAAAAGGTGTTGCTGGTACGCAAGATGGTGCGCAATAATATGTTTTTAGAGGAGTTTGTTTTGAATCTTTTATCATGAATTTTACTCCATCTAATCCCATTACATTTGCAATTTCATGAGGATCTGTTACAACAGCTACTGTGCCATTTTGTATTGCTAGTTTGGAAAAAACTGAAGGAATTAACATTGAACTTTCAATGTGCACATGAGAGTCGATTAACCCTGGTAATATAAAAATTTCACTTTTAGTATCTTTTTCTATTATTGAAATAATTTTATCTCCCTCTATACAGACTTCACCTTTAAAAATTTTTCTTTCAAATAAGTCTACAATATTTCCTTCAATTTTTGTCATAATCATTATTTTTTAAATGTAATTACGAAGATAATAAATTGTAACTAGATAATGAAATGGAGTGCGTAAATATGTTTTTAGTTTTGTTATTCGATTGTATTGAGAAGTTGTTTAAGGTAAAATAGACAAATGTTATGGATATTAAGGCTCTTGAAGTGTTATTGTTTTGTGAAATTCTATCTGTGATTTTGGTCAATCTCAATCTTCTATATCATATTGCGAAGGATGCTGCGATCAATAAAATATAAGATGTTTTTATTTAGTTCCAATTCTTGTGAGTATGCTTGTGTTTTTTTATTTGATTCGAAAGATTATAAATTGATTCAAGATTGTGATAATTTAACTATGATTTAAAGGGATTGTATAGAAAAAGATAGCAATCTAATAAGGGTATTTTGATGTGTCTTATTTGTTTGTGTGGTTTCCTTTGCATTGAGATCTTTAGTGAGTTAAGTGTTTTAGTGGAGGGAATGGATCTCGATGCAAAGGAATTGTTTATATTATTGTTCCACGTGGAACAAGATTGTTTATCTTCCGAGGAAAACTAGTAGAACGCTGATGTCAGAAGGTGATACTCCACTAATTCTAGACGCTTGTCCTATGGTTTTTGGGTTAATTTTTATTAATTTTTGCCTAGCTTCTGTTGAAAGTGATAATAATTTTGAGTAATCTATTTTGTCTTGAATATTTATGTTTTCCAATCTTTTAAGCTTATCAGCTATCAATTTTTCTCTTTCTATATAGCCAGAGTACTTTAGTAATATTTCTGCAGCATCAATAATTTCTTGTGCTTTAGGTCCATATTCTTCTATTTTATCTTGAAGTTTTGGGATTAGAGGGATTAGATCGTTAACTTTAACTTGAGGTCTAGAAATTATAGTTTCAATTTTGACGCTTTGTTTGAGTTTTGATGTTCCTAGTTTTTCTAGAGTATCATTTATAATTTCTGGTTTAGCGCTTATTTTCTTGAAAAGTGCAATAAGTTCATCACGTTTTTTTATCTTATCTTTTAATGTTTCAAAACGTTCTTTTGTTGCTAAACCAATATTGTATGATAATTCTGTTAATCGAACATCAGCATTGTCCTGTCTTAATAGGATTCTGAATTCTGCTCGAGAGGTAAACATTCTATATGGTTCATCAACACCTTTAGTTACCAGATCATCTATTAAAACACCAATATATGCTTGATCGCGATTTAATGTAAAATCTGGTTTGTTATTGATTTTATTGTGAGCATTTATTCCTGCAATAATACCTTGCGCACCCGCCTCTTCGTATCCTGTAGTCCCGTTTATCTGACCAGCAAAATATAAATTTTTAATTGGTTTAGTTTCTAATGTATTATATAGTTGTGTTGGTTGAAAAAAATCATATTCTATTGCATATCCTGGTCTAAAAATTTTAGCATTTTCAAATCCTTCGATTTTTCTAAGAGAATCAAATTGTACTTTCCAAGGAAGTGATGAAGAAAAACCATTTAAATAATATTCTATAGTATCCTCTCCTTCTGGTTCTAAAAAAAGTTGATGCTTATCTTTATCCGGAAAAGTAACTAATTTAGTTTCTATACTTGGACAATATCGAGGACCAATACTTTGAATAGTTCCATCAAAAAGTGGTGATTCATCCAGACCTGTTTTTAAAGTTGAATGTACTTCCTGATCAGTAAATGCAATATAACAAGTTCGTTGTTTTAAAAATGTTTGATTGTAATTGTGAAGATAAGAGAATGGCATTTTGTGTTCATCTCCTTCTTGAGTTTGTAATTTATCGTAGTTAACAGTTCTACCATCTACTCTTACAGGTGTTCCTGTTTTCATTCTATCATATGTGAAACCATGGTTTACTAATTTTTCTGTTAATCCATATACTGAAGGTTCAGAAATTCTACCACCTTCGATTTTTGTTTGACCGATATGCATTAAGCCATTGAGGAATGTTCCTGTGGTTAAAATAACAGTTTTAGAATGGAATGTTACACCCAAATCAGTTACAACACCTTTTACAACATTATCTTCAATTAATAAATCGCAGACAGAATCTTGCCAAAAATCTAGGTTTTCTATGGATTCAAGAGTTTTTCTCCATTCGGCACTAAAAACCATTCGATCGCATTGCGCTCTAGGGCTCCACATTGCAGGACCTTTAGACATATTTAACATTCTGTATTGAATCATAGATTTGTCTGTGATTATTCCTGCATATCCACCAAGAGCATCTATTTCTTTGACTATTTGACCCTTTGCAACCCCTCCCATTGCTGGATTACACGACATTTGAGCAATTTTGTTCATATCTATCGTAATGAGAAGAGTCTTACTTCCCAAATTTGCCGCTGCTGCTGCTGCTTCACATCCAGCATGTCCTGCTCCAACTACTATAATGTCATACTTATCTATCATGTACTTTTTTTTTACAAAATTAGTTAAAATTTTATTCCTAAAACCAATATATCATCAGTTTGTTCTTCATCTTTTCTCCATAGATTTAGTTCATGATGTAAAAATGTATATATTTCCTTTGTATCCTTGGTGTAACATTGTTTTAGCATGCTTCTAAAACGATTGTATTTTAGTTTTCCTCCATTATTTGCTCCAAATTGATCAGGAAAACCATCACTAGATAATATGATTATGCTATCTTTTTGTAGTTCGATTCTTGTATTTTCGAAATAATAATTTTCTTGAATGCCAATAATTTGTGAATCTGATTTAAATTCTTTAATTTCATTTTCATTGTTAATAACCCAAAGTTTGTGTTTAGAACCAGCGAAATATAATTTATTTTCATACAATGAAATGAGGCTGATACATAATGATTCATTACTTAAATTATCACTTTTAGTAATACTATTGTAAAATCTGTTATTAAGATGATTAAGAATCTCTTCTACATTATCATATTTATCAATAGATTGTTTTAAGAATTCGATTCCAAGAACAGATAAGAATCCTCCGGAAATACCATGACCTGTTGAATCTGCTACAGCATAAAATGTAGTTTTCTCCTTTTTTCTGATCAAATAGAAATCACCACCTACTTTTGTTTTAGGCAAATCCAATACAAAATAGTCATGCAATGAAATTAAATTATTGTTTAACATGCAATTTTTTTGGATTTTTCTAGCGTATTGTAAATTTTCATTAATTTCTATCTCTTTATCTTTTAATACACTATTAGAAAGAGATAAAAGTGTATTTAATTTATGTTTTTGTTTAACTAATGAAATTAGAAATATTACTAATAATAAAATTATTACAATAACTAATAATAAAGCTAGATTTATTTTTTGTTGTTGTGTGATTTTATAATCTTTAGCTTCACTTTGAAGTTTTACCTTTTCTACTTCATATTTAGTTTCTATATCTTTAATTTTTGATTGAAAATCATTGTTATAAACACTATCACGTAATATTACATAAGTTTCATAAAATGTTAATGCACGATTGTAATCTCCAATGTTTTTAAATAACTGATATGCAGTTAAATAAAGATTACTTCTTGAATTTGTAAAATTCATCAAATTATGTAGACTGTCAGCTTGATATATTAGTTTTTCTCCTTCTATTAGGTCATTTTGTTCAATACAAATTTCAGCAAGATTATTTAAAGTTACTGCCATACCATATTTGTTATCAATACTGTCAAAAAGGTTATATGCTTTCTGATATGATTCTTTAGCAAGATCAAATTTTTTATTTTCAAAATGGATATAGGCTATATTGTTATACAACATTGGTAAATAACCTATGAATTCTGATTCTTTGTAGCAGTACTCTAATGATTTGTTAAAATAATGTAGTCCACTTTCAAGTTCATTTTGTAAGATATAAACATTTCCTATGTTATTATATGTTTGTATAACTGTATTTAAATCATTACATAAATCAGCATTATATAAAGCCTTACTATAAGATTGTAGAGCTAATTCGTATTCTTCGGCATACTTGTAAATTATACCTAAATTATTATATATAGTGTGTAGCTGATAGAAGTTATCATTTTTTTTTGCTATAGGTATAGCTTTTTCAAATTCTTCAATTGCTTTATTATAGTCACTCTTAGAGAAATATGTGGATCCAAGCATAATATGTGCATATGCTTCTCTATTGGTCTGCTTAAATTTACGAGACAATATAAGAGCTTTAGTAGCAAAGTTTAATGCAATGTTTCCAGATGAGTCACTATAAATGAATGCCAAGTCGTTGTATATACTAGCTTTTGAACTATCTGGCGCAGATACTAGTAGATTCAGTAAGCTATCTCTATGAAATATTATGTTGTTTTGTGTAAAACTGTTATAAGAAAATGTAATAACAAATAATAGAATAATACCAAAAGCCTTAGGGACTAATTGTTTTTTAGACAACATAGACATATAAAATATTTAATTTATACTAGAATATATGCGTGCTAATGCGTAGAAATACAATTACATAATATGTTATTGTAATTTTCTGTATTTAATTTTTTTAGGTTCAATATCTCCTAATCTTTTTCGTTTGTTTTCTTCATATTCTGAATATCCTCCTTCAAAAAATACAACTTCAGAATTTCCTTCAAAAGCAATAATATGAGTAGCAACACGATCCAGAAACCATCTGTCATGTGTGATTATTACTGCACATCCAGCGAAATTTTCCAACCCCTCTTCTAATGCTCTTAAAGTGTTAACGTCAATATCATTTGTAGGTTCATCTAGTAATAGTACATTAGATTCTGATTTTAGAGTCATTGCTAAATGCAGACGGTTTCGTTCACCACCAGAAAGAACACCACATTTCTTTTCCTGATCTGCACCACTAAAGTTAAATCTTCCTGTATATGCTCTGGCATTCATCATTTTACCACCAATTTTTATTAGCTCATTACCACCAGAAATAACTTCGTAAACAGATTTTTCCGGATCAATTTCTTCGTGAGCCTGATCTACATATCCAAGTTTTACTGTATCTCCAATTTCAAAATTTCCGCTATCTGGTTGTACCAAATCCATCACCATGCGAAATAATGTAGTTTTACCAGCACCGTTAGGACCTATAATACCTACAATACCTGCAGGAGGAAGTGAAAATGTAAAATTTTCGAATAAAATTTTGTTGTCAAATGCTTTACTAATATTCTGAGCATAAACCACTTTGTCTCCAAGTCGAGGTCCGTTAGGAATATAAATTTCTAATTTTTCTTCTTTTTGCTTTGTGTCTTCGTTTAGCATCTTGTCGTAAGCTGCCAAACGAGCTTTTGATTTTGCGTGTCGAGCTTTTGGTGACATTCTAACCCATTCAAGCTCTCGTTCAAGAGTTTTACGGCGTTTAGATTCTTGTTTTTCTTCATCAGCTAGACGATTTGTTTTTTGTTCAAGCCAAGATGAATAATTTCCTTTCCAAGGTATACCTTCTCCCCTATCAAGTTCTAAAATCCAACCAGCAACATTGTCTAGGAAATATCTGTCGTGAGTAACTGCAATAACAGTTCCTTTGTATTGTTGAAGATGTTGCTCCAACCAATGCACAGATTCTGCGTCTAGGTGGTTGGTTGGCTCGTCGAGAAGCAGAATGTCTGGCTCTGTTAATAGTAATCGGCATAATGCGACTCGTCTGCGTTCTCCACCAGAAAGATGTTCAATAATTTCATCAGCCGGTGGACATCTAAGTGCATCCATTGCTCTTTCTAGTCTACTATCAATTTCCCAGGCATTATGTTGATCTAGCAAATCTGTAAGTTCACCTTGTCTTTCGATAAGTTTGTTCATCTCATCGTCTGACATTGGCTCAGCAAATTTTGCATTAATATCTTCGTATTCTTTTAGTAATGCTACAGTTTCGTGTAAACCTTCTTCGACAATTTCTTTTACAGTTTTTGAATTGTCTAGTTCTGGTTCCTGAGCAAGATATCCAACCGAATATCCTTGAGCAAAAACGACTTCGCCTTCATACGCTTTATCGAGGCCAGCAATAATTTTTAACAATGTCGATTTACCAGATCCATTAAGACCAATAATCCCAATTTTGGCACCATAAAAAAATGATAAATAAATGTTTTTTAAAATTTGTTTTTGTGGTGGAACTTTCTTTCCAACTTGTACCATCGAAAAGATAATTTTTTGATCGTCGCTCATAATTGTATTGTTTTGTTAACAAACTTACGCAAAGTTTTTTAAGATTGCAAAATGAGCCCTGAGTTCTGTGGTCTGAATAATATATTTTCCTTTTTGTTTGACAAACTTACAATAACTAAACTAGCTAATACCAAATTGACCACAAAATGCCGTATATAAACTTATTCTTTTCCATTTACTCATCGTTAAAAAATTGTACCATAGCTAAGGCTATGCTATAATTTTTCGCCTTGATAAAAAGGGAAAAATAATGGCGTATCCAATACGGCATTCTATAATCAAATTGGTATAAAACGAATCCTGGAATAATTTCGTACATTTCGGAGTAATGGACATTTTTAATGGTTTTTAATTGAAGATGTCTTCTAATGAACATTTGTATCGTTGAACTCCTTTTCCAAAGCCATATTTCTGAACAAATTCTTTATTACAATAAAAGCACTTTATTTTATTCATAACCTTTGATTTGCTTCAAAAGTAGTAATACGAATTGTTTCAAAGAAAAATTCCATTATTTTTGTCCATTAAGCCTACATTTCAAATATTTCTCCTAACTGCTTAGTGGTTTGTATCTCAATACGAAATAATACCACTTCCAGTATTATCAGTAAATACTTATGTGAATTGAAGCTGACATTATCAACTTTAAGGGGAATAAAAAATATATTAATTAGTCTGAGTTTTAAAAATATGTGCGACTCCTGCTGGAGTCGAATGTTTGCAGCAATATTGATTGCTACTACAAACTTAGGACTCCTAAGGGAGTCCTATAATTATTATTTACTTTAATTCAGCTCCGACACTAATTTGTAAACCATGATAAAGTAATGAAGTTTTTTGGAAATCGAAACTTCCATGTGTGATAGTTGTATTACTTACGCCATAATATTCGCCATTTAGAGCCATTTTTTGCTCTCCCATGTAATAATGAGCCCCAATGTATCCCCAGGCCGATTTTGTGACCTTAAAACTTATTTTAAGCCCAAAAACACCACCCCAGCCAATAGCTTTTTTGTCGATATTAGTATTTGTGTGGATAAAATCGAAATTATTTGCATCGGATAGCATAGTATTAAAGTTTCCTTCGAGTAATCTGGTATTAAAACTTGCAAATCCGAAAATACCTCCAGCAAAATCAATCTTAACTGTTTTAAACGGAAGAACAATAGCTGGAATCAGATTTAATTCCAGTGTTTGAAAAGGACCTACTAGTGGGACTTCAGAATTATAGTTATCGGAAAAACCTGACATGCTCATTCCACCGATGTTTGATAATCCAATTCCTGGAGAAACTTTAAAGTAGTTATTAAATTTAAGAGGCAAACTAAAGTTTATTGGTGCAACAGGATTTGAGAAGTATCCATTTTTGGGAAAAAAATAAGAGAATCCAACAGACTGGGAAAAAGCTGCTCCAATTCCAAAGCAGGAAATTAGAAGTAATGTAATTATCGTTTTTTTCATGGTATTGTTTATTATCGAAGGGCATTTCGAGTGCCTCAATGTCCTTCTAGTTTAGTATTTAAATTATTATGGCTGAGATTCTTGAAGATATAGTGTGTACTTGTCAAACTGTTATGGAAGTGACTAAGCTACCGTACTATATTATTATTCTGCAACCCCCTCTTGCCATAGGATTTTTCCGTTTTCATACATTACTTTACTAAGTAATGCCCCTTCTTCGTCAAAAAATTCCCAAAGTCCTTCGGCAACATCTTGTTCGTAATTTTTAGTATATCTTATTTGACCATTTTCGTAAAAAACATTGCTAGCACCATGTTTTAATCCATCTTTAAAATATCCAATACTCCAGATTACACCATTTTCGTACCATGCTACCCACTTGCCAGTTCTTCTTTCGTTATTTAGTGCTCCTTCGATAAAAATTTTGCCACTTTGATAGAATTGCTTTTGATATTTTATATCATTTGAGTTATTTGGGTTGCAATAATTAATCTTTAATGGACTGCCATTTTCAAAAGTATCGACAACAAAAACTAGATAATCTTCAACTAAAGTATCGTTCTTTATAATTTCTGGAAGGGTGTCTTTTCCATTAACCTGTGTTTCGTTATTTGTAGTATTATCTTCATTATTATCAGTAACTTCAGTATTGTTGCAAGCTGTAATTACAAAACTGATAAATGCTATGAAGATTATTCCCAATAAGATAGATTTGTAACTTTTCATATGTTTTTATTTTTAGTCATTAAATAAAAAATCGGTAGTTTAGTGCAATGTTATTAACGAAGCATAAACTACCGATTTTATAAATATTTTTGTTTATTTCTTTTCTTTTATCACATAAATGTAAACAGGAAAGTGGTCGCTATATCCACCTTTGTATGTGTCACCAACATAAGTTCTAAGTGGGTATCCTTTGTATCTTCCTTCTTTTTGCATTAAAAATGGTTTATTGTGGACAAATACTTTATAGAATCTATAAGATGATTTGTCTTCTTTTAAGAATGAAGAAGAAATTACAATTTGGTCAAAAAGATTCCATTTATCGCGATATGCTAAAGAACCAATACCCATTTTGTAAAGTTTTAACATTGGGTTATACATAATGTCACTTGTAACTTTTTCTTTTTTACCAGTAGTTTTCAGATGTTTTTTTACACTTGAGTTTACAGGATCATCGTTAAGGTCACCCATGCATATAACTTTTGCATCTTTATCAACAGCAAGAAGAGAATCTACAATATGACGAGTTACGTCTGCAGCAGCTTCACGTTTTGGTTCACTTTTCTTTTCTCCACCTCTACGTGAGGGCCAATGTAATACGATAACATGAATTTGTTCTCCATCAAGTTTACCAGAAACAAGAAGTTGGGCTCTTGTTCTCCATGCTGTATCTTCCATTCTAACATGATACATTTCAGTATTTGTTACTTCGAAGTGATCTGGTCTGTACAAAAGAGCACAATCAACACCTCTACGATCAGGTCCGTCGAAATGAACAATTTGATAGTTGTATTTTGCTATTGCTTCTGCTTTTACAAGATCTTCAAGGACTGAGCTATTTTCAATTTCACTAACACCTACAATTGCAGGAGCGGTACCAGTTACTTCAGCACCTAGTCCATTAATAACACCTCCTATTCTTTCCATTTTAGAAAAATATTTTTCGGTATCCCAATGTTTATCGGACTCAGGTGTGAACTCATGGTTTAAGAATATGTCTGGGTCATTAATGGTATCAAATACGTTTTCGATATTATAAAATGCAATTGTTGCTACTTGGTATTCTTTTTCTTCTTGTGCAAAACATGTAGATACAAGAAAGATAAAGACAATGCTTAAAAAAATGTTTTTCATTATTGTATATTTTTAGTTGTTGTAAAGATAATCAAAAATCAGACCTTCTTTTATTGAGAAGTTTGATTGAATCATCAAATTAATATTAAGTTCATCAATAATATACTTTGTTATTACAGATGCCAGAGGGATTAATTTAACCCTGATAATTTCCATGCCTGGCATATTTTTTCTTTCTTCAAAATTATACCTTATCAGTTTATTATGAATTTTATTGAAATAGTCTAAGTCAATAGTGTTGAATGCATCTGTATCTCTGATTTTTGCTACATCAAATTCATATTTTATTAAATCAGCAAATGTTTCATATGAGCCAGAAGCTCCAATTAAGTTTTTAATGTTCAGAGACTTACAATTGTCAAAAAGCTCTGTTAGATTTGCTTTTAAGATACTATTGATTTGATAGATATCATCTACTGTTAATGGATCAGCAAAACGATATTTATTAAGTAATCTTGCAGCTCCAATCTGGAAACTTTCTTTGTAGATAATTTCTGATGATTTTGCAATAATAAATTCGATACTTCCACCACCAATATCAATTATTAATGCTGGCTGTTCGTTAAAGTTTACAGCATTTTTAACTCCAGTAAAAACTAATTCTGCTTCTCTTTGGCCATTTATAAGATCAATATCGATTCCTGTTTCATTTTTTACTGCGTTTAATACCTGATCTTTATTATTTGCACTTCTTATTCCACTAGTAGCTGTTACAATAATTTTTTCTGCACCTAGTTCAGATATTTTATCTTTATAAATATTAATTACATTAATAAGATTACTGATTGACTCTGAAGAAATATTATTATTAGTATAATCCTTATTGTTGATTAGGGTTATAGCTTTTTTATCTCTATGAATAAACACAAGTTTTTGCGTAGAGTTAAGCTCTGCAACTAATAAGTTACAAGTATTTGTCCCGATATCAATAGATGCAATTTTCATTAGTTTTTATATCTAAACCATTTCCAAAGTTCTTTATAAGTAACTTTTTTACCATACATAAGAATACCAACTCGGTAAATTTTTGCAGCAAACCATGTCATAAATATGAAACTTGCAACAAGTAGAACCATCGAAATAATCAAATCTGTGTATGGGACTCCAAACGGAACACGCACAAGCATTACAATTGGAGAAGTAAATGGAATTATTGAGAACCAATAAGCTAAACTTCCTTCTGGATTGTTAATGGCAGATACCATGACAATAATTCCCAAGACCAGAGGAATTGTAATTGGTAGCATAAATTGTTGTGTGTCAGTTTCATTGTCAACAGCAGAGCCCACAACAGCAAATAATGCAGCATATAATAAATATCCACCAATGAAGTAAAACAAGAATAAACTAATTATTGCGACATAGTCTACAGCATAAACAGCTTTAAACATTTGTTCGAATTTAAGAGCATCTTGATCCATTGGGTTACCATCTTCTCCTAGCTGAGATCCCATATCAATTTGTTGAGTCATATCGCTAGGGCTATAGTCTTTAAGTAGGAATGATTGTCCTACTGTAACTAAACCTGCAGTAAGAACGACCCATAAAACAAATTGAGTCAGACCTACTAAAGCAACACCAAGTATTTTTCCCATCATCAATTGGAATGGTTTAACCGAAGAAACTATAACTTCGATAATACGATTTGATTTTTCTTCGATAACTCCACGCATTACTTGAGATCCATACATGAATATGAACATATAAATTAAGAATCCGCAGATATATCCTATAATCATTGCAATTTCTGTCGAAGATTCTTTTTCGTTTCCATCATCATCTAGTGTGGAGGTAACAACATTTATATTTGTGTTGACAACCCTAAGAATATCATCAACATCTTCTTGTGTAATTTCCAGTTCAGCAGCTTTTGAGCTTAGTTTTACATCCTCTAAATATTTTTCAATTCCATTTGCAATATGCATCTTTAAACCCATATTTGGTTGTTGATGTGAAATAAGTTGTACGATTGCTGGAGAACCATTGGTTGTTTCTGTTGCTGTATGTGGGATGTAAAGAAGTGCGTAGTATTCAGAATCTTTTAGGTCGACTTTAGCTTGAGCGACATTATAACTTACTGAAATTGGGTCGTAGTAGTCATCAGACACAAAATCAAATTCAATATATTCTGTATTTTTTAGAGCAGAATCGAAGATGCGATTTTCATCAATAACAGCGATTTTCTTGAAATCGTCATCTTCCATTTTCATTAAAATGACTGGTGCAATCATCATGGCAGCAAATAGGATAGGTCCCAGTATTGTCATAATGATGAAAGTTTTCTTTTTAACTCTGGTTGAATATTCGCGTTTTATTATTAGTCCTATTTTATTCATAGTCTTTGAATTATTCTGTTACTGAATTTGTGTCGCCAACCACTTTGATAAAGATATCGTTCATGCTTGGAAGATTTTTGTTAAATGATGAAATCGTTCCGTGTGCCATCATTCTATTAAGTAGGTCGTTACTGCTCATTTCTTTATTTAAAACCTCTACTTTAATGTTTCCACCTTTAATTGTTTCTGTGTATTCAAGTATTTTGTAATCTGAAGTTAAAGTTGATTCCAGTTTATTGAAGAATCCATTAAACTCAATTTCATAAATTTCTGATGCATGTGTTTCGCGAACTACATTTATGTCTCCGTCAAGAATTTTATGAGATCTGTTAATAAGGGCAATATGAGTACAAATTTCTTCAACTGATGACATATTGTGAGTAGAAAAGATTATTGTAGCACCATTATCCCGCAATTCAAGAATTTCATTTTTAAGAAGATTGGCATTTATTGGGTCGAATCCACTAAAAGGTTCATCAAAAATTAGTAATTCAGGTTTATGTAAAACAGTTGTTATAAACTGCACTTTTTGAGCCATACCTTTTGATAATTCTTCAACTTTTTTATCCCACCAGCTTTCAATTTCGAATTTTTGAAACCAGTGTTTTAATCCAACTAAAGCATCTTTTTTGCTCATGCCTTTTAGCTGGCAGAGATATAAAGACTGGTCACCAACAGTCATCTTTTTGTATAATCCGCGTTCTTCTGGTAAGTAACCAATACGAGCAATGTGTTTTTGGCTCAATCTTTCGCCATTAAAAAATACTTGACCTTTATCGGGAGCAGTAATTTGATTGATAATTCTGATGAGTGTTGTTTTACCAGCGCCATTGGGGCCTAATAGACCAAAGACACTACCTTGTGGAACTTCTATTGAAACATCATCTAAAGCAAGATGAGTAGCAAATTTTTTCTCAATATTTTCAGCAACTAATGTATTCATTTTTATGTATTTTCGAAAAGTATAAAGCTATAAATAAAAATTGATTTTTAAAATATAAAAATCTTAACGTCCCTCAACATCAAGGACATTTGTGAATTTTTTAAGAATTTTTAAAATCAGGAATATCAGTAGACCAGCTCCAAAAACGATAATCCATGCTAGGTCGAGATAGAATTCTTCGTCAACAATTGCAAAAGCAATTACTCTGAAAGAAGTCATGATTAGAATCAGATTAAAAAATCCATTATACTCACGTTTTAGGACGTTTTTAACTGAAAAATCTAAATTTGATTTTTTGTAATTTGATAGTTTTGGAAAGAATGCAGGAGTTTTTTCTGCCCATGCAAAATATTCTTTTTCGAATTTGCGACGTAAAAATGCCTCCTCAGCAAACATAATTCTTTCGTAATATATCCAATAAAAAGCACAGAAAAACATTGCAAACCAGATATCGGTTATCATCAAAACCGGAGCTAGCCACATAAAGAAATTACCTAGATATAAGGGGTGTCTAACTGTTGAATATATTCCAGATGTGTTAAGGGTTTCGGCAACTTGTCCTTCGGTTGTGTTACGTCCACTTGTGCCTTTGGGAGTAAATCCTACTGTCACAATTCTAATGAAAAGGCCTAAAAATCCGATAACAAGAAAAATAATGTCCAGCCACCAAGGATTTACAAAACCTCTTTCGAAGCTAAGGTAAATATACCAACCCAAACCAGGTGCAAAAATTAATAATGGAAGATAGCTACGATACTTAAATAACCAGTTACCTTGTTTTTCGATACTTTCTAGTAATGCCATATTATAAATTTGAAATAAAAAACAAAAATATTGTTTCTTTTTGATTTTGCGCAATAAGGAGGCGATTTTTTGACGAATATGGGTAGTAGTGAAGACTAGAATTGGTTTTATTTGTCAAATGTGCTAGGTGTACGTTATTAAGAGAGAACAGGATAATCAATATAAAAGATTATCATTTAAAATCTGTACAGTTACAATTCAAAATATTACTTTTACAAAATTATTATGGATTACTTATACCTCATAGGCGGAATATTATTACTTATATTATCTGGTAACTGGCTTGTTAAGTCGGGAACTTCAATAGCTGAGTACTTTAAAATTCCTCCATTTATTGTCGGGGTTACAATAATTTCGCTGGGAACATCTGCTCCTGAGTTATTTGTTAGTTTACAAGCTGCTTTAAGTGGTTCTCCTGATATAGCCATTGGTAATGTTGTGGGTAGCAATATTGCAAATATTGGCTTGGTATTAGCTTTAACTGCAATAATTATTACTATTCCGGTAAAAAAATCAACTATTCGTTTTGATTATCCTGTTTTGCTGTTTACAACAGCACTTTTTGTGATTTTTATGCTTGATTTGAGCGTTACAAGAGTGGAAGGAATAATTATGTTGGCAATTATGCTGACTTATATATTGGTGATTATTAAGTTAAATCATAAGAAAAAACCTTCTGATAAAGTTAAAAGAGAGAAGAAAATAGGAAAACAAAATCCGCTTTATGCTTTTGGAGTAGTTATTATTAGTTGTTTGGGACTCTTATTTGGATCAAATATTCTAGTAGATGGTGCTAGCAATATTGCAACTTCTCTTGGAATAAGTGAAAGAATCATTTCTATAACTGTAATTGCTTTTGGAACAAGTGTACCAGAATTGGCAACATCAATAATTGCTGCATTTAAAAAGCAAATAGATATATCTGTTGGAAATATTATTGGGTCAAATATCTTCAATATTTTTATGATACTTGGTGTAACTGCAACTGTGAAACCTCTGCCGGTTAATCCATCAACATTAAGTTTTGATGTTTATTTTCTGGTAGGATTTGTTGTGTTAACGGGTTTGTTTTTTATTCCGTTTAAAAAAGCTAAAATAACTCGGGTAAAAGGCTTGATTTTCTTAGCAGCATACTTTGCTTATTATATTATTTTATTCCACAATTAAGTCTTTAATAAGCCTTGCAACTTCTTCAGTTTTGACGTTAATACTACTAATTGTTATTTGGGCTTGTTTATAGTATGGGTTTCTTAAAGTTAACAGCTCAGAAATTTTAGTAAGCAATTCGTCTTTATTTAGATTTTCGATTAGAGGTCTTTTAGTTTTTGAGTTCAATAATCTATCGGCAAGTGTTTTTTCGTTTAATTCTAGATAAATGCTAATTCCAGATTGATTTATTGTGTCCATATTATTGTTGAAACAAGGAGTTCCACCTCCACAGGAGAGTACAATATTATCATCTTGAAAAATCAAATCAAGTTCTTTGGTCTCAAGATTTCTGAAAACTGTTTCGTCAAAAGTGCTAAAAATTGAGGGGATTGTCATCCGATATTTTTGTTCGATGTGCTTGTCGAGATCAATAAATTTAAGATTCATAAATTTGGCCAGCTTTTTTCCGAAAACTGATTTTCCACTACCCATGAATCCTAAAAGTATTATTCTCATGTGCCTTGTATTATTAAAATGATTGATTATCAATTAGATAATCTATAAAAGTGTACTTAAAAATCTAATGCCATTTGGATATTATCACCATCCTGATCATCATCTTTATTCGCTTTAGTTTTTGTTTGTTCTTCTTTATTTTCGACTTGTTTATTATCATTAATTTCAAGCTCGACAACTTCAGCTTGAATCTCTGAATTTTCGTTATCTTCTTCTTCCACTTCTTTTTCAAGAGGTTCAATGAAAACTATTTCTTTTGTTTCGTAGGTTGATAATCTTTTACCACGAGCTTTGATACCTTTAATAGCTATGAAGTCCTCGGCATCAATAATTTCATCTTCACGATCTTCATTTTTACCACCAAAGATAATCTTTACCTGTGGGAATCTGTCTTCTGTCATATCAACCAAATATGATCCTTCGGATTCTGAGATAAATAATTGTTCTTTTCCAGACTCATCAACTTCAAAACGCTTGAGATAGAAAAAATCTTGTTCTGCATCGAAATGAATAGCGGTATAAATTTTTGAAGAGTCATATTTTTCGATAACTCTAATGTTTTCTTCGTAATGATTAGATAAATCGAAATTACTTAAACGGCTGTTACCATCGTTGGTAATTATCAAGATTTTATCTTCACCAGAGAATTCACCCAGGAATTTACCTCGGGAATCAGCATTAAGCCTTAAAACTTCTTCGTCAAACCAAACTTTTCGTCCACCAAGTGTCGAAACACCTTCTTCTTTAAGAGTGATTTTATGAATATCGTTTTTGGTAAGAATATTTCCTTGAGCACTACGTCCTTTTATTGCTAATTCGGCAAAATCCTGTTCGAAAACGAGTTTTCTGATTTTTGGTTTTGGTTTTAGAAATATCTTGATAACTTCGGCTTCTCCATTAGGATTTGCAGTGAAATACAATAATCTTGATCCTGGCTCACCTTTCGAAATATCATATTCTTTGTCTCTGGTAATTGATGTTACAGCAAAACGTTTGATGTATGAAACACTTGTTCTACCATGACGATATACGGCATTATAAATTGTTCGTTTATCATTCTTTTTAAAGACTGCAACATGAATGATATCTTTACCAAAGAAAGCTTTATCAGATACTTTTGATACCATGTACTTTCCATCTTTGCGGATTACGATGATATCATCAATATCAGAGCATTCGCAGATATATTCTTCTTTTTTAAGACCATATCCAACGAAACCTTCTTTATAGTTTGCATAGAGCTTTTCGTTTGCAACAGCTACTTTAGCAGTATCAATTGTATCGAAATTTCTTATTTCTGTTTTTCTATCACGTCCAACACCATATTTCTTTTTAATATCCAGATAATACTTAATTGCATAATCAGTAAGATGGTCAAGGTTGTGCTGTACTTTCTTAATTTCTTCAAGAATATTATTAAGATCGGCTTCTGCTTTGTCACTATTAAACTTCAGAATTCTTTTCATTCTGATTTCCAAGAGTTTTAAAAGGTCTTCGCGAGTAATTTCACGAATAAGTTTTAACTCATGTTCGATAGCTTTATCATGAATAAAATCAAGAGCATCATCAGTGGTTTTAGCATTTTCGTATTTTTTCTCTTTGTAAATACGTTTTTCGATAAACCATTTTTCCAAAGATTGTAGATGCCATGATTCTTCGAGTTCTGATTTATGTATCAAAAGCTCTTGTTTAAGCAACTCTACTGTATTGTAAACAGAAATCTGGAGTATATCCTTAACCCCAATGAAATGTGGCTTTTCTTCTTCGATTACACATGCATAGGTAGGTATAGAGACCTCACATTTAGTAAATGCATAAAGTGCATCGATAGTTTTATCTGTAGAAACACCATTTGGAAGATGAATTAGAATTTCTACTTCGTCAGCTGTGTTATCATCAATTTTCTTGATTTTAATTTTACTCTTTTCATTTGCAAGAATAATAGAATCAATAATTGATGTTGTTGTTTCACCAAATGTTATTTCTCTTACAGCCAGAGTTTTTTTATCAACTTTTTCGATTTTAGCTCTTACACGAGCTCTTCCTCCACGACAACCATCGTTGTATCGTGAGAAGTCAGCCATACCACCAGTTGCGAAATCAGGATATAATTCGATAGGCTCTTCGCGAAGTGTTGATACGCAAGCGTCGAGAAGCTCATTAAAGTTGTGAGGAAGGATTTTTGTTGCAAGACCAACAGCAATACCCTCAACCCCAAGAGCTAATAAAAGTGGAAATTTTACTGGTAAAGTTATTGGTTCTTTGTTTCTTCCGTCGTATGATGATTTCCAAAATGTTGTTTTATGATTAAAAACAACTTCAAGAGCAAATTTCGTAAGTCTTGCTTCAATATATCTTGATGCAGCAGCTCTGTCACCAGTAAGGATGTTTCCCCAGTTTCCCTGACAGTCAACCAATAGATCTTTTTGTCCAAGCTGTACCAGAGCATCACCAATTGAAGCATCACCGTGAGGGTGATATTGCATTGTATGACCAACGATGTTAGCAACCTTGTTGTAACGACCGTCGTCAAGTTGCTTCATTGAATGCAAAATTCTACGGTGAACAGGTTTAAGTCCATCGTATACATGTGGAACAGCACGTTCAAGAATTACGTATGATGCATAATCCAAAAACCAATCCTGATACATTCCATTTAATCGAGTGATTTTTGGTTCTTCACTTTCCTGAACTTCTGTAGGATTAAAATCTTCGGGATCTTCTATATTTTGTTTATTCTCTTCACTCATAATCTATGTTTTATACATCTTCCTCAACTCTGAGGTTTTCAATAATAAACTCTTGTCTTTCAGGAGTATTAGTCCCCATAAAGAATTTTAATAATCCACTGATACTATCGGTTTTTGATAGTGTAACAGGATCGAGGCGAATATTTTTACCTATGAAGTTTTTAAATTCGTTTGGAGAAATTTCTCCAAGTCCTTTAAATCGTGTGATTTCTGGATTATTCTTCAATTTTTTTATTGCTGCTTCTTTTTCAGTATCATCGTAGCAATAGATGGTTTCTTTTTTATTTCTAACTCTGAATAGTGGAGTTTCTAAAATAAATAAGTGTCCATTTTTTAGTAAGTCAGGAAAAAACTGAAGGAAAAATGTTATCAGCAAAAGTCGAATGTGCATTCCATCGACATCGGCATCAGTTGCGATTACAACATTTTGATATCGGATGTTTTCTATACCCTCTTCGATATTTAGTGCAGCCTGAAGTAGATTGAACTCTTCGTTTTCGTAAACAATTTTTTTTGTTTTACCATAACTGTTGTATGGTTTTCCCTTTAGGCTAAAAACAGCTTGTGTGTTTACATCTCTTGATTTTGTAATAGATCCACTCGCAGAATCTCCCTCAGTAATAAAAATTGTAGTTTCAAACTTTCTATCGTGATTCGAATTGTAGTGTACACGGCAGTCACGAAGTTTTTTATTATGAAGGCTAACTTTTTTAGCTCTTTCTTTAGCTAGCTTTTTTACACCTGCGATAGCTTTACGTTCTTTTTCAGATTCCTGAATTTTCTTGTGAAGAACTTCTGCTGTTTGTGGATTTTTATGTAGAAAATTGTCAAGCTGTTTAAGAAATTCGAAGATGTAATTACGAACAGAAACACCATTTGGTGTCATATCTTTTGAGCCGAGTTTTGTTTTTGTTTGTGATTCAAAAATTGGTTCTTCAATTTTAATGCTGATAGCAGCGATAATAGATTGACGAATATCAGCAGCATCGTAATCTTTACGATAAAATTCTCGTATTGTTTTTACTAGTCCTTCGCGGAATGTAGCAAGGTGAGTACCGCCTTGAGTGGTATGCTGACCATTTACAAATGAGTAATATTCTTCGTTGTATTGTTTACCGTGAGTAATAGCCATTTCGAAATCATCATCTTTTAGATGGATGATAGGGTAAATTTCTTCCTGGTTTAGATTTTCTGTAAGTAAATCGAGTAAACCATGACGGGAAAAGAATTTTGATCCGTTAAAGTTAATCGTTAGACCAGCATTAAGGTATACATAGTTTCTTAATAATGGCTCGATGTGGTCGGTGATGAATTTATAGTTACCAAATACCTCTTCGTCAGGAGTGAAACTAATCAATGTTCCATTTTTCTTTTCTGGGGCTTCAAAAGAATTTTCAGAAATAATTATTCCTCGAGAAAAAATAGCTGTTTTTCCTTCACCTTCACGATATGCAGTAATTTTAAATGTTGTTGACAGTGCGTTTACGGCTTTGATACCAACACCATTAAGACCAACAGACTTTTTAAATACTTTTGAATCATATTTCGCACCAGTATTCATTTTTGATGCAACATCGATAAGTTTTCCTAATGGAACACCTCTACCGTAGTCTCGAACTGTAACTGTATTATCTTCAAGTTTTATGTTAATGTTTTTACCAAATCCCATTGCGTATTCGTCAATGGAATTATCAAGAACCTCTTTTATTAAAACATAAATACCATCGTCGCGGGATTTTCCGTCGCCAAGTTTCCCGATATACATTCCGGGACGCTTGCGGATATGCTCCTGCCAGTCGAGGGTTTTTATGCTATCTTCTGAATAATTTCCAACCATTTGTGCAGTCTTTTCCATTGTGCTGCAAAAATATAATAAAAAATCGTACTATTTGCAGTGAGTATCAGCGAAATATTAACAATTTTGGGTTAAAAGTAGAATTTGGTATAATTGTTTCAAAATAGCGCTTTAAAATTAGCCATTGGATATTCTAATTAAATAATAAAGCTTGATTTATTTGTGCAGAATAAATTGTATTTTTTTACCATTGTTTGTTCTTGAGTTTAGTTTTTTGAAATGTGATTCCATTTTCAAAATTCAACTTCTTTTTATTTACAATAACCACCTGATTTGTAATGTATTCTGGAATAGAGGATAATTTCATGTCTTTTATTGCAATATCAATATCGTTATAATTAGGATTTTCAATTTCAACGATTTCTTTTATTAAAAAAAAGCTGTATTCAATAAATTCAACAGATTGAGCCGAGAATTCAACAATTCCATTTTTGTCAGTTTCTTTTTCTTCATCGTTTATCTTTACTGTTAAAAATTGCATTGGCTCATTTTTCTCAGTAATTTTTATTCTGATTATATTATTTAAATCAGGATTTATTTTTCCTGTATAACTTGTTTTTAGGCTATATGGTTGTTTATATGTGTTGAGTAGGATAGTGTCATTCGAAATCCTCTTCCATGTTCCTTCGATAATATTGCCACCACCTACATCAAAAAAGATATAATATTCAAATGTATTATTTGCCTTAAGTTCTATTTGGGAACAAGCATAATATCTTTTTTTGCACTTACCATATAAACCATCTATTGATTTAGTGGTATCGCATGAAGTAGACAATAAAATGCAAATTGATATTATGGTGAAAGTTTTATATTTTGATTTATTCATGGTTTTAAGATTAAAATTTCTTCAAAATTATAAAACCTTTGTAAAATTTCAAGATTTATTATTGAATCAAATTGGCATTATACTCAAAATCAGTTCAACCGAGGACTAAGGACGAGCTCAGCGCAGCTATACTGTGACCAGATTTTAAATCGAACTCAGGTAAATAGCATAAAAAAAGGGGCAAAATTTATTTGCCCCTTTTAAAAAAACATAAATTAGTTTCTTTTAGTTCCTGTTCGGGGTGTACTTGATCCTGTACGACCTTTACTACTTCCACTCATATCTATTTCCTGAGTGCTAGAGTTACGTGTACTGTTGGTATTTGTATTGTCAGATCCAGATCCGGTACGTGTACTGTTGGTGTTTGTACGAGTGTTATTTCTTCCACCAACATTTATTTCCTGAGTGTTAGTGTTGTTATTTTCACGTGTGCTACTTGAATTTGTACTATTTGTGTTTGTACGTGTATTGTTTCTACCACCAACATTTATTTGGTTAGGTTTATCCTTAATACGTCCACCATTGTTATCATTATTACCACCCTTATCTTCACATGGACTATCAGGTCTACTGTTACCAACTCCTGATTTTGGAGCTTTGCTTGATTCTACACAAACCGACCATAATCCCATAGAGCCTGGATTACTAGTACTTACACTAACAGTAAGATTTCCGCTAAAATGGTAGTATTTACCTGATGAGATTGAGTATGGCTGTCCGTTAACAATTGCGTCACCACCACCTGCAGTCGCTTTAAAGTAAAGACTTGATGCAGAACCTGAATATGTAAAATTATCATCTAAATCACCTCTATTGTATGTCCCATTTGGAGTAATTAAACAGAATTCCCAATCAGCATTACCAGGATTAAATCTTGGTCCACAAGGATCATCTTCGATTACAATTTGTTCTGTATGCGTATCATTTCCACATGCGTTTTTAGCTGTAATAGAAATAGTATGTGTGCCAGCACTTAGATTTAAATTAGCGGTAATAGTATGTGATGAAGCATTATATTGGAAATTTGTAAATACAGATCCATCAACTCTAACACTTATGCCATTTGAGCTTATCATGTTTGTAATTGTTCCGCTGAATGTATGTGTGATATTACTTGCATTTGATTCAGAAATACTGAAGTTTACAACAGGTGCTATGCAAGGTTCTTTAACTGTAACCTCAGTATAATCTGAGTCATTACCACATTCGTTACTTGTTGATACCGTAACTTTATGTGTTCCAGGATTAAAATTAAAGTTTGCGCTAATTTGCCCCGATGAAGGTACAAATTGGAATGAATTAGTAGTACTGCCATCAACTTTAACAGTAATATCATTTTTGTTTTCAATGTTTGAAACTGTACCACCTAAGGTATGAGTGTAACTACTAGAAGAAGACTCATTTAGGTAAATGTTTACAACAGGAGGAACACAAGGATTATCAACAGTAATTTGATCTGTTTGTGAGTCTGTGCCACATTTGTTTGAAGCCATGACTTTAATAGTATGTGAACCAGGTGTTAAATCGAGAGTAGCACTGATAGTATGTGTGCTTGAAATAAACTGGAATGAATTTACAGATTGTCCATCAAGTAGAACAGCTATCTCACTTTTGTTGTTTGTAAATAGGGTTGTTCCTGTTAATTCATATCTCATTGGAGTAGATGTTGATTCCATAACAGAGAAGCTTACTTCAGGTTCATCACATGGAGCCTCGACAATAACTTGTATTGTTTCAGTGTCATCACCACACTCATTTTGAGCTTTTACTGTAATTGTATGAGTTCCTGCCTCAAAATTGAATTTTCCTCCTATACTGTTTGTATTTGGAATATACTGGAATGAATTGTCTTCATTATCGTTAACTAAAACGATAATTTCACTTTTGTTTTTCACATTTGTTACAGTTCCAGATATTTGATGAGTAAAGTTATTGTCGTTTATTTCAGAAACAGAAAAGTTAACAACTGGAGGGATACAAGGGTCTTCAACTTTAACCTTAATTGTTTCTGTATCTTCTCCACATTCGTTTTTCACAGTAATAACGATAGTGTGCTCACCTGGATCAAATTTGTATGTGTTAGCAATATTGTAAGAAACAGTTTCGAAATTGAAATTATTATCGACAACATTGTCAACGGTAATTGTAATTTGATTTTTATTTTCAATATTTGCTACACTACCACTTAATTGATGTGTGTAGTTTGGTGAATCTAATTCAGTAACAGTAAAGTTTACAACAGGAGGAACACATGGTTCTTGCATTGAAATTATTACAGATTCTGTATCTTCTCCACATTCGTTTTTAGCTGTAACCGTAATTGTGTGTTTTCCAGGTATGAGGTTAAATCTACCACTTATTACGTTAGTGTTTGGAACATATTGGAATGAATTGTCAATATTGCCGTCAACAGTAACTGTAATTTCGCTTTTATTTTTTACATTAGTTACTGTACCCGTAATTTCGTGAGTGAAATTATTAAGGTCGGATTCAGTTGCTGTGAATTTTACAACAGGGGTTTCACATGGTTCTTCAACAGTTATCTCAATTGATTCTGTATCTTCACCACATTCATTTTTTGCTGTAATAGTAATTATGTGGTTTCCAGGAGCAAGCCAATACTGTGATCTTAGAACATCTGATTTTGGATTATATGTGAAATATTCGTTGATTTCATCATCAATTTTAATCGTAATTTGGTCTTTATTATCAATATTGGTTATTGTTCCATCCAATTGGTAATTAAAACTTTTAGCATTAATCTCTTTCATAGAAAATTTCACAACTGGAGGGATACAAGGTTCTTCAATTACAATAACTACAGATTCGCTATCTTGTCCGCATTCATTTTTAGCAGTAACAGTAATTGTGTGTTTTCCAGGTTCAAGTTTGAATTTTCCACTTAGTTTATTTGTATTAGGTACATATTGGAAAGAGTTATCTTTTTTGCCGTCAACAAGCACAGTAATTTCATTTTTGTTTTGTACGTTTGAAACAACACCATTCATTTCGTGTGTAAAGCTGGCATGTTCAATTTCTGAAACTTTAAAGTCAACATCTGGTACATCGCACGGAGCTTCAATTTCTATTGTTACAGATTGAGAGTCTTCACCACAATCGTTTTTAACAATAACTTTAATTGTGTGTTTTCCAGGCTCAAAATTATAATTGTCAGAAATACTATTTGAGCTAGTATTATATTGGAATGAACTATCTTCTCTACCGTCGATAAGAACAGTAATTTCATTTTTAGAGTTTATATTTTGCACATTTCCATTTAGTTGATGTGTGAATGATGCGTTCTTTGTTTCAGATACTCTGAATTCAACTTTTGGAGTTTCGCATGGTTCTTCAACTTCTACAATAACGGTGTGAGTATCTTCACCACAATCGTTTTTAACGATTGCAGTAATTGTATGTTTTCCAGGTTTTAAATTATAACTATCACTGAATTTTGGTGTGTTTGGAGCATAAAGGAAAGTGTTTTTAATTTCTTTTCCATCAACTAATACAGTAATTTGATCTTCTGAATTAATATTTGTAACCATTCCATTTAGATAATGTGTATATGCAGGGTTTTCAATTTCAGAAATATTAAATGTTACTGTTGGAGGCAAACATGGTTCAGAAATATTAATACTTACTGTTTCAGTATCTTCACCACATTCGTTTTTAGCAGTAATTGTAATAGTGTGATTACCAGAATCTAGTTTGTAATTATCGGATATTGTATTTGAACTTGTAGAAAAAATGAACGAATTATCTACTTTGCCATCAATAAGTACAGTAATTTCATTTTTAGAATTTACGTTTTCAATCGTTCCTGAAAGCTTATGAGTATATGTAGCATTTTCTACCTCAGTAAATTCAAAATTAACAACCGGAGTTTTACATGGCTCTTCAACTTCAATCACTACAGATTGTGAGTCTTCACCACATTCATTCTTAGCAAATACTTTGATCGTATGTTTACCAGGTTCTAGTTTGTAATTATCAGAAATTTTATTTGAACTTGCATTAAACTGAAATGACATATCTTCTCTACCATCAACGAGAATTGTAATTTCATTTTTAGAATTTACATTTTTCACACTACCAATTAGTTGGTGTGTATATGTCGCGTTTTGAATATCAGAAATTTTAACTTCAACAACTGGAGTAACGCAAGGTTCTTCGACTACTATATCTACAGATTCTGTATCGAACCCACAATCGTTTTTAGCAGTAATTGTAATTATATGTTTTCCAGACTCAAGTTTAAAAGAGGTTTTTATAGTACCTTTTCTTTTATCAAATTCAAACTGGGAGTTTTCTTTACCATCAATTAAGAAAACGATTTGTTCTTTTTGTTTAATATTTTGAATATTACCTTCTAGTAAATATGCATTATCTGAGTTGATTATTTCAGTAATATTAAATTCAACTACTGGTAATTTACAAGGCGCTTCGATAATAACTTCTGTCGAACCAGTATTTTCTCCACATTCGTTTTTAGCAGTTACTATTACAGAGTGTTTTCCGGGTTCAAATGCAAATCTGGCATTGATTTTCCCTGAGCTTGTTAAGAAACCAAAATTTGTAATTGGTTTACCATCAACAATAAAAGTAATCTGTTTTTTGTTTTCTATATTAAGAATATTTCCTGATAATTCATGAGTAAAACTTCCACTATTATATTCTTTAACTGCAATTTTTACTTCAGGAGGGGTACATGGTTCTTCAATAATAAAATCAGTAGATTGAGTGTCCTCACCACATTCGTTTTTAGCTTTTACAGTAATAATGTGTTTACCAGGATTTAGTTTGTAATTTGCCTTTAAAACATCTGTCTGTAAAGAATATGCAAAATCAAAACTTTGTTTACCATCTACCAAAAGTGTAATTTGGTTTTTATTAGTGATATTTGAAATATTACCGAATAATTCATTTGTGAAGTTTTCATCGTTCGATTCCAAAATGTTGAATTTTACAATAGGAGTTTCACAAGGTTCTCCAACAACAATTTCTGTTGATTCACTTACTTCACCACAATCGTTTTTAGCAATAATTGTGATATTGTGAGTTCCAGGAGTAAGCTTATATGAAGCCGTAATAGCATTTGTGCTTGATGAGTAGTTAAATGTTTTATTTTCTCTACCGTCAATTGAGATGCTAATATCATATTTGTTGCTTACATTAAAGACAGATCCATTTAATTTATGAGAAAAACCAGAATTATTAAGCTCTGTAAGAGCAAAATCGATTATTGGCAAGTCACAAGGTGCATCAACAATAATTTGAGTAGATTCAGAATCTTGACCACATTCATTTTTTACAATTACTTCAATAATATGAGTCCCAGAACCAAACTTGTATTCATCACGAATTTCATGTAATCCATTGACAAATTCAAATGAGTTATCTTGTACTCCGTCTACTAAAACATTAATGTCATACTTTTCTTTGACATTATTTATTTTAGCATTCATTTGATGTGTGTATGTGTTTGATCTTAATTGAATTACATTAAGTTTAACACTTGGTGGAGAACAAGGTTCTTTAACATATACTTCAATAGATTGAGCATCTTGTCCGCAACTATTTTGAGCAGCTAATGTAATTGTGTGTGCGCCTGGCACAAGATTAAATGAAGAGCTAAGTCTTCCAGTTCCTGGATCGAAATAGAAGTTATTATCAGGAACACCATTTATTTTTATTGAGATATTAGATTCTTTCTTAATATTTGTAACAGTACCTTCTAATTGGTGACTTGCAAAGCTGGAGTTTGACTCTCTAACAGATAAGTTAACAGCTGGTGGATTACATGGAATATTTCCGCTTCCGTTTCCATGTTCAATATCCCATTTTAGTAGAAGTGCTGTGTAGTTGTTTTTATCCATACGGCTTCCGGAAGCAACAATACCATCAATATTTGCACCGATAATATTGTTGTTAGTTTCTTCAAGGAAATAGTTTACTTTATGTTCAATTCCCATAGAAAATCTAGGAGTAAATTGATACCCAAGGTATACCCCTAAAGTTGGACTAATGCAGCCATTGTTTATGCCATTAGTTTCAAATCTGTCATCAGACATGTTTTGAAGATCATTATAAATTGTTGCACGACCATCATTTCCATCTGAGTTAATTGTACTATAGTCATAAGGAGAGTTTCCATCTAATAAATCAAAGCTTGTAATGCTATGGGTTATCCCAGCACCACCAAAACCACTAAGAATTATTCTGGTTCTTTCTCTAAATCTGTTAAAAGTTAAAACTAATTCAAGATCATAGTTAAAATGAGTGTAGTTTACATTACTGTAGGTACTATCTATGTTTATTCTATCATCAAAAGCAGTATTATTACCTCCTAGGAATCTAAATCTCCAATCAAGACCAAAAACAGCGTTTGGTTTTTGATAAATTGAGTGACCAAAAGTAAAAGTTCCAGCTCCACCAGAGAAATTTCTTATGTCGCTACTTTGGTATGATCCGCCAAGACCAAAACCAATATCATATCCGCTTCTTGCAGAATAATCGACTCGTTGTGCAAAACCGTTATTTATCCCAAAGAATAATAGTGGTAGCAATAGTAGTAAGTGTAGTTTTTTGTTCATTATGTAGTAGTTTTTATTGTTGCTTAATTAACTGACAAAGATAATTATAAAATTATTTTTCATTGCTATTGTGTCGAATTTAACCAATTCTTGTGCCAAACTTGAAAAAGAGCGTCTTTGGTCTTCGGTCTCACGTCTTCCAACTAATTTACTTAACTTTGCCAAATGGAAATAATTTTCGAGCAGATATTAGTTCTTACAATAATGACTATTGTTGGTATTGTTGCATATAAGCTGAAAGCAATAAATAAGGAAAATGCAAACAGTTTAGTAAAAGTGATTATTAAAATTACTCTACCACTTTTGATTTTTACCACTTTTGCTGGTACAGAACTTAATGATGAGATTATTGCTAATTTCCCTTATGTGTTTTTATCTGCATCTTTTAGTGTTGCATCTTTATTTTTACTAAGCCTTATTACATCAAGAATATTAAAACTTGATAAAGAAAACAAAGCATTGCACAGTGTTCATACCATGTTTGGGAATGTTGTATTTCTTGGTTTTCCATTACTGAATGCTGTTTACCCAGGAGGAGAGGGGCTAATATATGCAACAATTTTTCAGCTAGGACACGATACTCTTATGTGGACCTGGGGAATATTTATTTTAAATAATGGGTCTTCTAAAAAGAGTTCTAAAAACTGGAAACATTTGTTAAATCCAAATACTATTGCATTTGCACTTGGAATATTGTTTATGATGTTTAAAATTAAAATTCCAGAATTGGTTTTAACTCCTTTGAGCAAAATTGGTCACACAACAATTTATTTATCAATGATTTATGTTGGAGCAGTTTTAGCTAGTGTGAAAATAAAATCGTTGATTTCGAACCTCAGATCATATGTACTTAGTTTTAATAAACTTTTACTTGCACCAATAATTTTGATTCTTACATTCTATTTACTTAGTGTATTAGGAGTTAATGTTTCCGAAAAAGCTGTAATGTCATCTGTTTTGCAAGCAGCAATGCCTTGTATGATCATAATTTCTGTTCTTGCTCAGGAAATGGGGCTTAATTCTAAACAGGCAGTTGAGAATATTTTTGTTACATCTGTATTGTCTGTTGGAACACTACCATTTATTTATTGGTTAGTGGGAGTGGTGTTTTAAGTTATTTAGAATTAAGGGACTAAAAACAAATATCCCTTACCTTAAAGCGTAACAATTTAAATTGACTTATCTTAAAAAAAGGAAAAATGGGATATCATGACAGGTGTCTTGTTTGAAATTAACGATGATATTTTGAATAAAAATATTGGCATAAACAGAACAGCCTCAGAAAACTACTTGATGGAAACCCGTTCAAATACTATTGGCAGATACTTTTTGATTTCGTTTAAGTATAGACTTAGCAAATTTAAAAGGGATAGTGGTGTGACGATAAGTGTGTAAGAATATATTATTTATTTGAGTGTTGTGTTTGTCGACATTAAATGCTATTTTTGATGTGAAGCAAGTAAATAATCAAGTAATGAATAAGAGACTTTTTGCTATAGGGGATATTCATGGATGTTTCGATTCTTTTAAAGATTTGATAGAAAATGAAATTAAACTTCAGAAAAACGACACACTTGTTTTACTTGGGTGATTATATTGACAGGGGTTTAAAAAGTAAGGAAGTTATTGATTATATTATTAACCTTCAGGAGCAATCATATACTGTTTTCCCACTGATTGGAAACCATGAAGTAATGATGTTGGGTTCACTTAAAAATCAAAAGACTAAAGACTTATGGATTCAAAACGGAGGTAAAGAAACATTAAAGAGTTTCAACATTAATTCAATTAATGAACTCTCTAATAAGTACTTGGATTTTTTGAAAATTTACCATATTATTATATGCATGAAAACTATTTATTCGTTCATGCAGGATTTAACGATAATATTATCAATCCTTTTGAGGATAAATACTCAATGGTCTGGCATAGCCTACAAAGCTATTCGAACCCGTTGTTTGCTGAGAGAATAATCATTCACGGTCACAGGCCTGTTACAACGGATTTTTGCAATCAACAACTAAAAGAAAGGAAACAAGTAATAAATATTGATACAGGATGTGTTTACAATGATAAAAAAGGCTATGGAAAACTTACAGCTATAGAAATTTATTCCGGAATTATTGTATCAAAATAATTTTTAATATATTTGCATATCCTCAATTCGCGAATCGCGAATCGCGAATAAAAGAAAAAGTATGAAGAAACATAATGGGATGCGTCCCCAAGACATAGTAGTTTTATTGAAAATAATTGCGTTAGGCCATGATGATTGGTATAACTCAGATCTGTCCCGGTCACTTATAATCAGTTCTTCTGAGGTATCTGAAGTATTAAACAGATGTCAAATTGCTGGCTTGATTGATTCAAAAAAGCGAAAAGTTAATATTAATTCTTTTAAAGAATTTTTGATCTATGGTTTAAAATATGTTTTTCCTGCTGCGCCTGGCGCAATAGTAAAAGGAATTCCAACAGCACATTCTGCATCACCAATAAAAGAGCATATTTCTATAGGCTCTGATATTTATGTGTGGTCAAGCGCTAAAGGAACACGCAGGGGACAAGCTATAGAACCTCTTTTTAAATCTATTCCTCAAATTGTACAAGAGGATAAAATATTTTATGAATTGTTAGTTATTGTTGACACTATTCGGATAGGAAAAGTTAGAGAAATAAATATTGCAAAAGAAGAACTTGAAAAAAGATTAAAATATGTCTGGTAGGAATATTTCGATGCTACAAACAGTATCAAATGGTTTGGGTAATTTAAAAGACGATATGGTATTTGTAGGAGGTGCTGTTGCAGAATTGTACGCAAGTAATCCTGAATTATCTGATATCAGACCAACGCTAGATGTTGATTGTGTAATTGAACTACGCTCAAAAACAGCTCATGCAAAATTAGAAGATGATTTAAGGGCTTTGGGTTTTGCAAATGACACTTCAAAAGGAGCTCCAATTTGCAGATGGGTTTATCAGGATATTTTAGTTGATGTTATGCCCTCTGATTCTGATGTGCTTGGTTTTAGCAATAGATGGTATGAGGAAGGAATTGAAAATAAGATTTCTGAAACACTTCCAGATGGAACAGAAATTTTTGTGTTTCCTCCTGATTATTATTTAGCAGCTAAAATTGAAGCCCATAATGGACGTGGTGGTAATGATTTACGTCAAAGCCATGATTTTGAAGACATCATTTACATTTTGGATAATTGCTCTGAACTACATGAAAACATAGCTAATGCAAATGAAAGTGTAAAAGCATATTTAAAAGATGAATGTTCCAAGCTATTGAAAAACGAAGGATTAATCGAAGGTATAGAAAGTGCTTTGCCTTATGGTTCAGAAGAGGAAGCTACTGAAATCATAATGGAACTCATTAAAAACATTGCAGATATTGAATAATGGAGAAAGGTAAAGAAACATATAAATTACCTGAGGGGTGGATTGAGGTAAAGCTTGAGGATATTTCAAAACAAATAACAGATGGTTCTCATAACCCACCTAAGGCTGTTGACAGCGGAATTCCAATGTTAAGTGCTCGAAATATTGAAAATGATAATATAACCTTTGATGATGTGCGTTTCATAGCTGACGAGGAATTTGAACGGGAAAATTATAGAACAAAGATTGAGACAGGAGACGTATTATTAACTATAGTTGCAACAATTGGGAGAACAGCTGTTGTTTCTGATAATAGTATTGCATTTACACTACAACGCAGCGTAGCAGCTATAAAACCGCTTATCCATAGTAAATATTTAATGTATAGTTTTCAATCTCCATTTTTCCAAAAACAGCTTACAGATAATGCAAAAGGAACCGCACAAAAAGGTGTTTATTTAAGGACTCTACGTAGCCTTAAAATACCATTAGCTCCCCTACAAGAACAAGAACGAATAGTTTCCAAAATTGAATCTCTTTTTAGTGAACTTGACCAAGCTGGAAAAGGCTTGCAAAAAGCAAAGCAACAATTAGAGATTTATATGCAGGCTTTATTGAAAAGTGCATTTGAAGGAAAATTGACAAACAAAAACGTTGAATTTGGAAAATTGCCCGAAGACTGGAATATTGTTAAAGTTTCTGATATCTCCAATGTTGTTCGTGGTGGTTCACCAAGACCTGCAGGTGACACAAGGTATTATGGAGGAAGTATTCCTTTCTTAAAAGTTAAAGACATTACCAAAGACAATAAAGTAGTATTAAATACTTATGAATATACCATTAAAGAAGCTGGTTTAAAGAAAACTCGAAGAATTAATCCGAAAACATTACTTCTTTCTAATAGTGGAGCTACTTTAGGTGTTCCCAAAATATGTATGATAGATGCTACAATTAATGATGGAATTGCTGCATTCTTAAATTTGGATGAAAGAAGCGTCTCTTATTTATATTATTATTTCTTATCCAAAACACAACAGCTAAGAAATATAAATATGGGTGCTGCACAGCCAAACTTAAATACTTCAATTATTAACAATATTGAAGTGGCATATTGTTCTTTTGATGAACAAAATCAGATTGTTGAAATTCTTGAATCACGATTTACTCTGATTGACAATCTTGACAACTCAATAAATAAGAGCTTAAATGATGTTATGTTATTTAAACATTCTATATTAAAAAATGCATTTGAAGGCAAGTTAGTTAGTCAAAATTCAAATGATGAGTCAGCAGAACTGTTATTGAGGAAAATAAAACAGGAAAAATCAGATTATTTAAAAGCCCAAAAAGAATTAGATAAGCTTAAACCCAAAAAGAAAAGACAAATGGAGAAAAGACAAAAAATTCTTGAAATCTTTGAAAGCTCTGATAAGCCTATTGCATCTAAAGAACTTTGGCAAAGGTCTATTCATCACGATGATATTGAGGCTTTCTATGATGAGTTGAAAGAGATTTACCATCGTCTTTCTGAAATTAAAGAAAATACTGAATCATTTCTAACTCTTAAAAAATGAGGATTGAACAAGTACATATAAAAAGTGGATTCAAAAATCTTGAAGATTTTCATATTGATTTTGATTTCAAGGCAATGGAAACTGTTTTAATTGGGTTAAATGCAACTGGTAAATCAAATTTCATGGAAGCTTTAGTAATCATATTTAGAGATTTAGAACTAGAGCGGAATCCCCAATTCGGAAAAAAGAAAGAAGCTTTTGAATACTATATCAAGTATAATTGTCGAGAAAAAGATATAGAAATCAATTATTCTAAAAAGACAGGATATTCATTTACGATTCAAGGTGAAGAATTAAAAGCTAAGTCTCTGTTTTTTAAAAACAAGCAGGAATACTTACCAAAGCATATTTTCTTTTACTACTCAGGTGTGAGTGATAGAGTTAAAGAGTTGTATTCTGAACATGAAAAAAAGTATTATCAAGAAATAATAAAAACAAACGCAAAACCAGAGAATTTCAATACAATAAGACCGATTTTTTTAGTTCAAAACATACATGCAAGTTTTGCTCTAATAGCATTTTTTATGTTTAAAGAAAGGGAAGCAGACACAATTAAGTTCTTAAAAGAAGAGCTCAATATACATGATTTTGGTTCCGCCCTTTTTGTATTAAAAGAACCCACTTGGGCAAGAGCTGGCAATAATGTTGAAAGTTTATGGGGAGCTAAAGGTTTGGTAAAAGAGTTAATGTCAGACATTCTAGAATTTTGTATTGCGCCCATATCTGATAATGTAACAGTTCATACAAACTATAAGAAAACAGAAAAACAAAGCCGACTTTATTTATTCATTGATACAAAAGAGAGATTTCAACAATTAATTAAAAACAAATACGATGATGATAAAGTGAGACTTTTCAATGCATTAGAAAGTATTCATTTATCTGATTTAATGCAAGATGTTAAAATTAGTGTTCTAAAAGAGAATGTAAATGGTGGGCTTTCAATGCATGAAATGAGCGAAGGTGAAAAACAATTATTGACTGTTCTAGGCTTATTGCGTTTTACAAAAGACGAGGAATCTTTAATATTGTTAGATGAACCAGACACACACTTAAATCCTCATTGGAAATGGAAGTATCTTGAATACGTTGATAAAATTGTAAAAAGACCGCAGAGTACTCAAATTTTATTTTGTACACATGACCCGCTAGTAATAGGGGGAATGGATAAATCTCAAGTTAGAATATTTGAATCTGATAGAAAGACTGGTAAGACAAGTTATAAGGAACCAGAAATTAGCCCGAAAGAAATGAGTGTAGAGAAAATCCTAACAAGTGATTTATTTGGGTTACCATCCATCATGAATAAAGAATTGGAAGATATTTTAAATATGAAGCGATATTTGCAAACAAAATTAAATACTGATGAAATCACGGATGATGAAATACTTAGATACACTGAATTAAAAGCATATCTGGATAAAATTGGTTTTTACGATGTTACAGCAGATAGTCGTTATAATCAATTTCTTAAATTAACGAGCCAGCATAAAAAATTTATGAATAGGTCTTTTACACTTGAAGAAAAAGAAGAATTAGATAAGCTTGCAAAAGAGGTATTGAATGATATGAAAAAAGGAGGTGAATAGTGCGATTCATCAATCTCAATAATATTAAAATAAAAATAAAGCGTATAAAATGGCAAGATGTTAATAAGAAACATCTTAAAGACTTGGTATATACAGACCCAAAATCAGGTGAAGAGTATATTTCGTGGTTGGATATAATGAAAAGACACAATGAAAATATCAAAGGCTTAACTAAGGAAGAAAGAAGCAAATATTTTACAAACAATCCTGACTGGAATATTCTTCAAAGAATTATGATAGAAGAATTTGGGTATAAGTGCTGGTATTCCGAAGCTCCGATTGGGAATGGAGAATTTGAGATAGACCATTTTCGACCAAAAAACAGAGCTAAACAAGATGATAACAGTAAAACGATTAACAAAAGTGATGGTTATTGGTGGTTAGCATATGATTACGAAAATTATAGACTTTCAGGAACTCAATCAAATAAGCGTAGAAGAGATAAATTGCGTGACAATTCAGAGACAGAAGGCAAGGGTGATATATTTCCACTTGATTTAATAAATGGTAAAATTGTAAATGATGAACAATCCATTTTCTGTGAAAAGCCATTGTTATTAGACCCAATAGTTTCAAATGATGTTGGATTACTAACTTTTGATGAAGGAGGAAGTATTTTGCCAAATCCAATGACTATTGAAGACTTTGATAAGAAAAGAGCAGAAATTTCGATTAAATTATATCATTTAGATTCTGACCAATTAGAAACTGCTCGATGTCAGGTTTGGTCAATATGCAGTAAAGTAATTGAGGACGCATACATTTATCTTACAGAATCAGATTCAACGGAGGTTAAAAAATTGGCATTAAAAACCTGTGCTGAAACTATTATTGAGAGAATGAATCCAAAATCAGAGTTCTCAGCTGTGGCTAAAGTTTGCGTAAACACATACAGAAAGCGAAAAGGATACTGTGATATAATTGAAATATTAGGACTATAGATTATGGCAACAAATACATTAGTAGATAAAATTTGGAAATTTTGTGATACACTTAGAGATGATGGCTTAGGTTATACAGATTATCTTGAACAGTTAACCTATCTATTGTTTCTGAAAATGGCAGATGAAAATAAACAGGATTTTAATTTGCCAGAAATTTGTAACTGGATAGAATTGAAAAGTTTAGAAAAAGGTGAATTGATGACTCAATATGAGTCAATTCTTAAGACTTTAGCTAATTCCGGTGGAATGCTTGAGAAAATATTCACAAATGCTCAAAATAAAATTCACGACTCCCTTAAATTAAAGAAGTTAATCAATTTAATATCAGAAGAAAATTGGACTTCTACCGAATATGATATTAAAGGAGAAATTTACGAATCACTACTTCAAAAAAATGCTGAAAGTAGCGGAGCCGGTCAATATTTTACACCTAGACCTGTAATAGCTTCAATGGTAAAATGTATTAATCCAAAAGAAACTGAAAAAGTTTCTGACCCTTCTTGTGGAACAGGGGGATTCTTTTTAGGAGTTCTTGATTATTTTAAAAAAAATAAGGTGTCATTAACAGAACATATTAAATTTGATATGTTTAAAGGATGGGAAATTGAGAAATCAACAGCCCGTCTATGCTTAATGAATTTATTCCTTCATGGTGTAGGAGATTTAATAAAAACACCAGACATTGAAGTAACAGATAGCTTAAAACGAATTGAAAAGGGGAAAGTAACAGATGATGAAAAAGTGGATATTATCCTTGCAAATCCTCCTTTTGGTATCAGTAGTAGTGATATTCCTACACCTGACAAAAAACAATCAGAGAAAGATGGCTATTTCCTGCGTGAAGATTTTTGGGTTTCAACCAGTAATAAACAATTAGCCTTTTTACAACATATAGTAACCATGCTAAATGAAAATGGACGAGCATCAGTTGTGCTTCCTGATAATGTATTGTTTGAAGGTGGTGCAGGTGAAACAATTCGAAAAAAATTGCTTGAAGAATCTAATTTACATACCATTCTAAGATTACCTACCGGGATATTTTATGCCCAAGGAGTAAAAGCCAATGTTTTATTCTTCGAGAAAAACACAAAACAAAAAACTCCTGTAACTAAAGAGGTTTGGTATTACGATTACAGAACAAATATTAGACACACTCCCAAAAAGAATCCATTGCGATATGAGCATTTAGAAGATTTTGTAAAGTGTTTCAATCCAAATGATATAAAGAAAAGAAAAGAAACATGGAGCTCTGATAATGAAGAAGGTCGCTGGCGAAAATATTCTTATGAGGAATTAACTTCACGTGACAAGACAAATCTTGATATTTTTTGGTTAAAAGATGAGAATTTAATTGATTTGGATAATCTTCCTGAACCGGATACAATTCTAGATGAGATAATTGAAAATATTGAAAGTGCATTAGCTAGTTTTAAAACTATTCGTGATAATGTTGATTGATAGTAAAATAAAAACTTAATAAATACAGATTTTATGTCGCACCAACTGGATTTTTTAAACAGGGATTCAATTTTGAAAGCAATCAAGAAAATTGACAATGGGACAATTCCAAAAAATAACCAATGGAGCGAGTATTGGATAATCTATGAAAACAAGCTTTATCAGTTCAAGTATATTGTTGAAGTTGCAAGCTCGTTTATAAAAACACCAATTAAGACTATTGATTTTACCAGCAATGACAGCTCAAGAAACTACATTGCGTCATTAGGGTTTCAAATAATCTTTAAGTCTCACAAAATTAAAAACGACAAAACTAACTATTGGGTTGGAGCAAGTTACTATGGTTTGCCTGGGAATCAAATAGATATGTTTGATGATTTTTTGAAAAATAAATATTGGAGAACAGACCATGATTTAAAAAGTAAAGAAGGATTAAAAATTGTTAAAGACCTAAAAAAAGTGCGAATTAATGACAGAATTTGTATTCGCTATTTTGACAAAAAAGGTGGTAAGGTGCAAATTGTGGCAATTGGCACTATTGCTGATATTTCTGATATTGAGGATGGGAAATTGAATGTTAACTGGGATTATAACCCACCAAAATTTAAAGGGAAAAAACCTTCTGGAGCTGGGTCGGGTAATTGGTGGAGAACAATTTTTCAACTTAAAAGATATAAAGATATTTCCGCAATATTTAATGAAAAGCCTATTGAAAAGCGAGTAGCTAGAGTTGCTTGGAATGATTACGGTTACGTAATGCCATCGGGTCCTTATGGGAAAACGGAACATCCAGGTTCACACGAAGCGAAATATGGTTTTGGACACGAAGAATGGTTATTTGATACAAGTAAAATAATTAATGGATTTCACTATGGTTTTCTTGAGCCGATACGTAAAGAACAAACCACCTATTCTGGTATAACTTATGATGTTTGGCTATATAGTATTAATGGAGAAACAAAAAAAAGGTTTTGGATTGGCGACATTAAAAATCTAATTGTAATCGACAAAGAAGAAGCAAGAGAAGTAATGCAAACATATATTAGCAATGGTTGGCTTGCTGAAATGGAAGAGCAAATTGATGCAGAAGGAGCAAAAAAAGAAGGGCTTTCAAATTTGAAAGGTAATGATATTGACTTATTTAATGTCAAATTTAAACCTAAAGATGTTTTTGTTAACGATCCTTATTTTGAACTACCTGATTCTCATTCTATAACCAAGCAATCAAGATACTCTTTTTCTCATTTCAAAAAAGAATATCAAATTGCAATCGAGGGAAGTGAAGATAATTTTGGGTTACCCTCTTTTTATAAGCATAATGATGAAGATGAAAGTCCAACGACAAAAACTTATTTACGACAACCAAAAGCAGTTGAGATTATTTATTTGCATAAAGCAATTTGTATCTCTTTAACGAAAGTATTACGTAAAGTGTATGGTAGAAATAAAGTTGGAAGAGAGATTTCAGCTGGATACGGCGCAAATAAAATAGATATTGTTGTTGAGGATGATAATCAGTTTATCTTTTATGAGATCAAAACGTACAATTCTTTGAAAATGTCTATTCGTGAGGCATTTGGGCAGATAATGGAATATTGTTTTTATCCAGATAAGCACAAAGCAAAAGAATTAATAATTGTAACGCATATTGCAGCAGACAATCACACCAAAACATATTTCCAACATTTGCGCGAAACTTTCAAATTGCCAATTTATTATCAATCGTATGATTTGGAAATGAAAACTCTTTCAGAGAAATGTTAAAATTTAATTTTCCTACCTAACTCTCAATCCATTTAATTCTTCTTTTTTGCCATTAAAAACATTGATGTCGACATTTCCTTCAATGCCTTCAACGATTCCTTTGTCGGTAAATTGCCAGAAAATCCAGTCGGTTAGAACGGTGTTGGGATCTTCGTTTACATTGTACCATGCTATCCAGACGGGGTATTTGTCGAAACGGCTGTCGGAGGCAATTGTGCTAACATAAAATTTGTTGTATGTGTATAGGATAGGAGTAATGCCATAATGTTTTTCGACAAGAGTAAGCCAGTTTAATAAACCTTGTTTTAGACTGTTTATGCTTTGTACCCGGCTATATTTTTCAATGTCCAGAATAGGAGGAAGGTCACCATCAGATAGTTTTACGTGTTTGATAAAGAATTTTGCCTGAGTTTCGCTATTTTCATCAGGTCGATAGTAATGATATGCACCACGGATAATGTCAGTGTCTTCAATAGCTTTCCAGTTTTTCTTAAATCTTTTATCTGCATTATTAACTCCGGCTGTTGCTCGTATTATTACAAAGTCAATTTCTTGTTCCCTTAAAACAGTTTCCCAGTCAATATCTTTTTGGTAAGTCGAAACATCAATGCCAAAGACTGAATATTTTTTTAATTGTTTTTGATATAGTTCGAAACTTTGAGGTTTTTGCCTGTGTTTTACAAAAAACATATTAAGATCATACCGAAAGTAATATACAGCGACTGCTGTAATCAATGTGAAAAACAGAATTATAAGCCTGTTTTTACGCGTTTTCTTTCGGCGTTTTGTAATCATAGTTCAAGAAAATTGTCAGCAATATATTCTGCTATCTGAACAGCATTTGTAGCCGCTCCCTTACGCAGATTGTCTGCAACAACCCATAGGTTTATAGCATTTTCGTTAGAATTGTCGGGTCTGATTCTACCTACAAACGTTTCATTTTTATTTTTGCTGTTTATTGGCATTGGATAAATGTTTTCAAAAGGCTTATCTTCAATAATTATACCCATTGCATTTTCTAACTCTTCATAAACAGATTTTAAGTCAGGCTTATTTGCAAACTCGATATTTACACTTTCGCTGTGTCCTCCAAGAACAGGAACACGAACAACGGTTGATGTGATTTTTAAATCCGGAATACTTAGTATTTTGCGAGTTTCATTTATTAGTTTTTCTTCTTCTTCGGTGTACAGATTATCTAAAAATGCTCCACCATGAGGTAAGCAATTTTGATGTATCTGATGAGGATAAGCCGGATTTGAAGAAGAATTTCCTTTTTCTTCTTCAGTAATTTGATTTAACCCTTTGTAGCCCGAACCTGTAACAGATTGATATGTTGAAACGACAACTCTTTCGAGTTTAAATTTTTTGTGTAATGGCCATAAAGCAACAACTAGCTGGATTGTGCTACAATTGGGATTAGCTATTATTTTGTCTTCAGGATTTAGTAAAGAAATATTAACTTCAGGGACAATTAGTTTTTTGTCAGCATCCATTCGCCAGGCAGAAGAGTTGTCGACAACATAAATTCCTTTTTCAGCAAATTTAGGAGCCCATTCTCTTGAAACAGTACCTCCTGCCGAGAAAATTGCGATGTCAATATCTTGTTCAAGAGCTTTGTCCAAACAAACAACTGTGTGTTTTTTGTCGCGAAAAATAATTTCTTTCCCAGAAGAAGCTTTTGAGGCAACAGGAATAAGATTTTCGATCTCAATATTAAAATCATTAAGAACGTTTAAAATTGCTCCCCCTACCATTCCGGTTACACCAATAATTGCTAATTTCATAAAAATCAATTTTGTGTAAAAATACATAAATTATAAGATTTATGAAGTTAATTGTAGGATATTCGTTGTAAATGTGTTTTGTAGGTGAGATTCATGAATTTCGCCTACAATTAAAACACACAACGGGGTATCGGTAATTAATAAATTACAACTAATATAGTTTTGATAATTCATTTTCTGTTTTTTTTTAATAAATTTGTTAATGTTAAATTAAGCCAAATTTTATCTTTTAATATATGAGACAAATTAAAATATTGATTGCGTTATTTCTTTTTATTCCATTCTTTGGCGTTGCACAATTTTCAGATGATTTTACTGATGGAGATTTTACATCAAATCCAGAATGGGATGGAAATACTACAGAGTACATTGTAAATGCATCAAATGAATTACAATTAAATGGAAATTCAGATGATGGAGGAATTTCGTATCTTTCAACATCATCAGAAGCTCTTTATACTGCTAGTTGGGAGTTTTTGGTAAAGATTGGAGAAAACCCATCAGCAACAAACTTCGCATCAGTTTATTTAACATCAAATAATTCTGATTTAAATTTATGTACCCAGGGATATTTCGTTAAAGTAGGTAATACTAGCGATGAAATAAGTTTGTATCGTCAGGACGATGGAAGTTCTAGTGAAATAATTGATGGATTAGACGATAGAGTTGATATGGGAACTGTAAATGTCAGGGTAAAAGTTACCCGCGATTTTGACGGAAATTGGTCTTTAATGACGGACACTTTGGGTGGAACCGATTATTATACTGAAGGAAGTGTATTTGATGACACTTACGGAAATTCAACTCACTTTGGAGTTTATTGCAAGTATACTTCAACACGATGGGATAAGTTTTTCTTTGATGATTTTGTTGTAACAGGAACAGGTTATATTGATAACGATCCACCAGTTTTGACATCACATCAAATTTTGGACAATCAGGACATTGTTTTGAGTTTTAACGAAGATCTTGATCCAACAACAGCACAAAATGCAGATAATTATGTAATTAACAATGGTATTGGAAATCCAGAATTTGCAACATTTTATAATTCTGATAACTCAAAAATTCTATTGCAATTATTTACCCCATTAAGTTCTCCGGCAGAGTATAATCTATCGTATCAAAATATTGAAGATTTAAATGGAAATGTAATTGTAGCCGATGATTTTGATTTTTCATATATGGAGTTTGAAGCAGGTATGATAATAATTAACGAAATTATGGCCGATCCAAGTCCGGTTGTTTTGTTGCCCGAAGAGGAATATGTAGAATTATACAATACAACAGAATACACAATTAATTTATCTAATTGGGAGTATCAGTATGGATCAACATTACAATCACTTCCTGATTTTCAGATAGCAGGAGGAGAATATTTAATCCTTTGTCATGAAGATAATGTAAGTTTATTTGAAACTTTTGGAGATGTAATTGGGTTATCTTCTTTTGCACTAACAAACGGAGGACAAACAATAATACTTTATGATACTGCATCAAATGTTATCGATCAGGTGACATATTCCGATGATTGGTATCAGGATTCTGATAAAGATGATGGTGGCTGGTCGCTCGAAAAAATTGATCCTCAAAATACTTGTTCGCCTCAAACAAACTGGATAGCTTCAAATGATGTAAACGGTGGAACGCCCGGAGCAATAAATTCAGTTTATGCTGAAAATAATGATACAGATGCTCCTTATGTTCTAAGTGTCTCGGTTTCTGCTTCAAATGAACTAACCGTACTTTTTAATGAACCTACAGATACAGTAGAATCTTTAATTTTGACAAAATATGAAGTAAGTCCTGATTTTGGGATTCCAATTTTTGCAATGGTAAATCCTGAGGATGCAAGTGCTATTATTTTGCAATATCCTGCATCGTTTGCAGAGAATGTAAATTACGAATTAACTGTTGAATATATTTCTGATTATTGTGGTAATACAATGATGAGGCAGACAATTTCATTTATTATCTATAATGCAAGTCCTTACGATTTGATGATTTGTGAAATTATGGCCGATCCTGATCCTGTTGTTCTTTTACCCGAAGTTGAGTATATAGAGATTTACAACAGCACTGAATATGATTTGGATTTGTCAGGTTGGATAATTTCAGCCGGAAGTACAGAAAAAACGATTGATTTTGCTACAATTGAGTCTGATGGTTATCTTGTGCTTTGTCACGAAGATGATGTAAACTTGTTCGATGCAACAATAAATGTATCAGGAGTTGAAAGTTTTCCGTCATTAACAAATGGAGGAACAACTCTTACACTTCGCGATAAGGATGAAAATGTAATCCACACAATTACCTATAGTGATAAATGGTATCAGGATAATTTCAAAAAGGAGGGAGGATACTCTCTTGAGATGATTGATCTTGGTAATCCATGTGAAGGAGTAAATAACTGGATAGCTACAAATGACAGCAGAGGTGGAACACCTGGAGAGCAGAATTCTGTATATGGTGATAGTCCTGATGTATCTAGTCCATATCCTATTGCTGCTGAGGTGATTGCGCCAGATACTGTGCTTGTGTATTTTAATGAAACATTACAAGAAGAGTTTGCAAATAATATTAATAATTTCGAAGTATCGGAGTATGGAAATCCAAGTTGGATAGAAGCTGCCGAACCTGATTTTGCTGTAATCAAAATGAAATTTGATACTGAATTTGAAGTTGGAACAGTATATTATTTAAATATCACAGATAGTGTAAGGGATTGTGTTGGAAATTTTGTTGTGGAAAATACATCTATTCGTTTTGGTATAGGAGACTCTGTACAAATTGGCGATATAGTTATTAACGAAATCCTTTTTAATCCAATGTCTGGTGGTAGTGACTTTGTCGAGCTGTATAACAATTCTGATCGAGTAATTGACCTTAAGAAATTATGGATTCTAAATCTAGATGAATTAGGAGAAGTAAATTATACATATCAGTTAACAGAAATTAGCAGGTTGATACTTCCAGAAGAGTTTTGTGCTGTAAGTGAAGATATACAATTCTTGTCAGATAACTATTACATTATGTACCCCGAAAATCTATACGAGGTTGATGATATTCCATCAATGCCTGATGATGAGGGTACAATTATTATTTCTGACAGATATCAGAACTATATCGATGAGGTATCATACACAGATGATCAGCATTATAGTTTACTTTCTGATGATGATGGAGTTTCATTAGAAAGAATTAATTACGATTCTCCTTCTGGAGAAGAATCAAACTGGCATTCAGCGGCTCAGGATGCAGGTTTTGCAACCCCAGGGTATGTTAATTCTCAATATTCTTCGGAAGTTGTAAGTGAATCTATGATTAGTGCTCAACCAGAAGTTTTCTCACCTGATAATGATGGAGTTGATGACAGGTTAACAATAAGTTATAAGCTTGATGAACCTGGTTATACTGCTACAATTGCGGTTTATGGTTCAGCTGGAAATTTTGTTACTTATATCGCAAATAATAAGATGCTTGGAGTAGAGGGAAATCTGTTCTGGGATGGTATTGATAATGGAAATAATGTTTGTCCTCCAGGAATCTATATTATTTATATTGAGATGTTTAATCTAACAGGAGGGAAGATAGTTGAGAAAATTCCAGTTGTAATAAGTGTGAAGGTTAATTAATAATTAAACCATGAAAAGAGTTTTAATAATATCGAGTATTATCTTACTTGCTTTGCTGGTAGGATGTAAAAAATACAATAACAAAAATCCGTACTTTACTTTTGGTCAAGTTGGCAATGAGTGGTCTTATCAGTATATAAAGATTAATACTTTAACCGGTGATACCATAAGCAATCAAACAGTTACTTATAGAGTTACTAGTGATAATGGGAATGATATGTTTTCATATGAGCAAACATTGGGTGTCAATGTTTATAATGGAGATTGGCTAATATCACCAACAGAATTTGGGCAGTCAGGAGATGATGTTTATTTGACGTGTTCATCTGTAATTGATGATATTAATGTTGGAGATAATTTAATAATGGGTGTTGACGAGATGATTGAAGTTGCTGGTACAACAATTCCTTGTTTTAAAGTACACACAAATCAGGATTTAATTCCTGATGGAACAACTCTATGGATAAATCCTGATTATGGAATTGTAAAACAGAATTCAATTAACACTGAAGAAGGATTATATTTTCAATATATGCTTATTGATAAGAATTTCTAGTATTATTTAACATATAAAGTATGGAAATATCAAATTTTCTCACACATTTTCTTGTGGAAAGTATTGTCCTAAAACTCTTAAAAAAGTTGATTTGTCAATTGGTTTAATCATAAATTGATTGAAGTTGTTCATGTCTTTTTCTTTTTTGGAATCGAAAGCATATGCAGATTGAGCTATGATGATAATATCTGGCATAAATTCACGGATTCGTCTTGTTGCAGTATGACCATCCATAAGGGGCATTTTTATATCCATTAGAATTAAGTTAATATCTGGATTATTTTTAGCTGCTTCAACGGCTTCCACTCCTGTTTTAACATGTATTATTTCCCACTGTGTGCTTTTTAAGTAATAAGAATAAATAAGAAATGAATTTAAGTCATCTTCTGCTATTAAGACCTTGATTCCAGGCTTTAAGCCTTTAATTAAATGAGTTGTTTTTTTTAAGGTTTCTATTGTTTCAACATGTTCAACACAAGGCATAGTAAAAATGAATTCTGTTCCTTTTCCTTCCTCACTATTAAGGATTATTATACCATCTAACATATCGACATATGCCTTGGCAATTGCTAAGCCTAATCCTGCACCTAATTTAGCGTTATCGTCTGCAATATCTGCTTGGACAAAGCGATTGAATATGGCTTTCTGTCTATGCTTAGGGATACCTACTCCAGTGTCTTTTACTTGAAATCTGAAATAGAATTTTTCTTTTTCCTCAATAATATTATAGCCAAATTCGATTTTACCATTATCTGTATATTTTATAGCATTTTTAATGAGATTTGTGAGTATACTCATTGTTTTATTTCTATCTATTAGAAAGTATTTGTTTTGTAATTCTTTAGGACAATTAAGAATTAAATTAAGGCCCTTGTTGTTTGCCTCATTTTCGAAGAAATTGAAAATTTCTTGGCATAAAGCATGTAAATCTGATTTTTCAAAAGAAACTTTTGTTAATCCAGACTCAATTTTTGAAATATCAACAATATTGTTGATTATTTCCATCATTCTATTTCCACTAATTTCAATGAGCTCGAGATATTCTTCTCGTTCTTTTTCCGAAATTGTTGGATCTTTAAGGAGTTCGGTAAAGCCTAAAATACCATTCATTGGGGTTCTGATTTCGTGACTCATATTTGCCAGAAAAGCAGATTTTAACTTATCACTTTCTTCGGCTTTGTTTTTCAATTTTTTAAGTTCATGTTCGAATTTTTTTATATCTGTAATGTCTGTTATTGTTCCTACAAATCCAATAACTTCACCTGAAGGTGAGTAATCTGGAACTGCTTGTCCTAGAACCCAAGTTTCACTTTTATCAGGTTTTATAAATCGAAACTCTTCATAGTTCGGCTTAATATTAGATGTAGCTTGATTCCAATTGTTTAGAAGTTGCTCACGATCATCTTTATGTAGCAATTTTTGCCAACCATAACCCATAGCTTCTTTATAAGATAAGCCTGTAATCTCGCACCATTTGGGATTTACGAATATTGTTTTTCCAGCTTTGTCTGTTAGAAAAATGCCAACAGGAGAAATTTTTGTTAATGTTTTATATTTTGATTCGCTAAGTAGGATAGCTTTTTTTGCATCTTTTATTATCTTTTTTTTCTCTTTGTTTATTTGATCATATTTTTGTTTGTAGGATAATGAAGAAAAGACATCTTTGAAGGAATTTATAGCCTGTCCAGAATCACTTTTTTCAAAGTATTTGATATATATGGTGAACATAATACTGTATAAAATCGACATAATACTTTTAGTAAGAATTCCAGACAGGAATATCTTGTTTACATCTTTATAGTCTGCAAATGCTATAAGGTTATAAAAAATAGAATCAAATCCAACTACGATTATCATTGTCAGGATCATTCTAATAAAAAGGACATTAGTAAATCGCGAAAAAAATTCATATAGTACGATAATTAGAATTGCATCTGCTAACATGGTTAGAGTACTCAAAAATAAAAGACGAGCATTTATCTGAAAAAATGATGTTGAGAAGTTTAGCGGATTGTATAATTCAGAATTTGTTAAGTTTAGCTTAAAAGAGAATAGAAGAAGAGCTACAACTATATTTGAAATTAATAGAGCATAAATAATTTTTCGTGTTTCAGTAGCATCATCTTTAATATACATTATTAGTACAGCAAAAATACTTAATGTAAATATTACAGTTGTACCAGGAGATACAATTATGTTTTCCGTTATTTTAATGTAAATTGTACTAGATAAAAACGTTTGTAGAAATTGAAACAAGCCTATGCAAACGTATAGAAATTCATATCCTACTTTTTTCCTAAGGTTAAAAAGTAAAAGCATTAGGGTTGCTAAAAGAATACCCTGAGATGTTAATATTAATATTTGATAATAATTTACATCCACAATTGAAAACGTTCTTATAGCAAAAATAGAGAAAAAATGTATATGAAACGTTTTGGAGGAGTTATAAACAGTTGAAATTGCTTATTTTGTGTTTAGGATTTTTATCTTCTGGACAAAAAATAAGGAAGTCAAAGCAATAACAGCCCCTGCAATAAAAGGAATTCGCCAGTTTAGTAACCATAAGCCACCACCAACAACAGGAATTATCACTGCAGAAATATGATTAATTGCGTAAGCAGTTGATATTGATGGTGCAATGTCTTCAGGATCGGCAATTTTTTGAAAATAGGTATTTATTCCCATTGCGAAACCAAAAACAACATGATCCATAACGTACAGTGCTGATGCTATTGCTGCGTTTTCGAAAAGAGCATAACCAAGAAAAACAAGAACCAAACTTGCATATTCTACAGTAAGCATTTTTCTTTCGCCAAATCGCTTTATTCCACGAGCAATATATGGGTAAATAAAGAATGTTAGTAGATTGTTTACTACGAACAGGATTGTTACCTGCTGAACAGTAAAATCATATTTTTTGACAAGCATAAATACCGCAAAAACAATAAAAATCTGCCTGCGAGCACCACTTAAAAAGCTTAAAACATAGTAAAGCCAGTATTTCTTTCTAAATAGAAGTTTTTTGTTCTGAACAACTTTACCTGGAAGGTCTTTTCTTTTAATTATTGCATACACAGCTAGTAAGAAAATCAAAATACCAAAAGAAAGATAAAGTACTTTCAGACTAAGGAATCCTGCAAGGAAAAATATTATCATCCCGACAATAATATTTGCAATACCAGAGTAAGATTTGACCCGTGCAAGCATAAACGGAGTTTCGTCTTTTGAGAAATGCTGTAATGTTAAAGATTGGTTTACTGCCTCAAAGTAATGAAAGCCGGTAGAAAAAATGAATGTGGTAATTAAAAGACCTCCTAGACTTGGAAAAAATCCAGTCAGTGCCATTCCTGCCCCCATCAGCATTATCGAATATGCAGCAAAACGATGCTCTTTAAACCAAAGAAGTAGGTAAACAACAAGGAAAGTCAAAAAACCAGGTAGTTCACGAACCGATTGAGTTAATCCAACACCAAAGCCATTTATAAAAACTTCGTCAACAGCAAAGTTGTTAAACATTGTCCGCCACGACTGCAGTCCGGCAACAGACACAAGTGCAAGCAGTATCAGGAATGAATATGCCTGATTTTGTACCATGCTTTTAAATATTGCTTTGCGCTCTTGTTTTGCAGTCATGATGCAAAGGTCAGGTAAATATGTGAGAATGCAATGTGATTTGATTAAAATTCTGTTCTAAATTGGTCTGATTGTAATTTTTGTTAGTAGCTGTTCTAGAACAAATCTTCAAGGGATAAATATCTTTCACCTGTGTCATAAGCAAATGTCAATATTTTTTTACCCTTAAACCTGTTTTGAGTTTTGTAAATTGCAGCTAAAGAAGCACCTGTAGAGATACCCACAAGCAAGCCTTCTTTTAGTGCTGCTTTTTTTGTAAATGAATATGCTTCATCTTTTGTGACTCTTATAATTCCATTAGTTTGGGTAATATCCATATTTTTGGGGATAAAACCGGCTCCAATGCCCTGTATTAAATGTGAACCAGCTTTGTTTCCGCTTAAAACAGACGACTCTTCTGGTTCGACTGCAAATGTTTTCAAAGATGGCCAGTGTTTTTTTAGTTTTTTTGAAATTCCGCTAATATGTCCACCTGTTCCAACTCCGGCGATTATGATATCAATTCCTTCGGGAAAATCATTTATTATTTCTTGTGCAGTAGTCTCGCTATGGACTGCTGGATTTGCAGGGTTTTCAAACTGCATGGGCATCCAGCCATTTATTTTAGTCTTAATTTCTTTAGCTTTATCGATAGCACCCTTCATTCCTAAATTTCGAGGAGTAAGAACAATCTCAGCTCCATAAGCCTGCATTTGTTTTCGACGCTCTATTGACATCGATTCTGGCATAACAATAATTAGGTGATATCTTTTAATTGCACACACCATAGCTAAACCTATGCCAGTATTTCCAGAAGTTGGTTCGATAATGGTTGTATCATTATTTATTATTTCATTTTTTTCGGCACTTTCAATCATAGAAAGTGCAATTCTGTCCTTAATACTGCCTCCCGGATTGTTTTTTTCAAGCTTTATCCAGACTTCGATTTCTTCACTGAACATTGAGTTGACTTTTACTACCGGGGTTTCTCCAATAAGTTCCAGTATGTTATTTTTTTTCATTTTTGGTATTTTAGATTACAAAATCAACGACATTATTTTTGTTTGTCTGTTTATTTTTGAGATATATTTTATTTTGATTCAAGACTATTGAGTGCGGCTCTACAGATTGAGTTAACCAAACATTACCGCCAATTATCGTATCGTGTCCAATTATGGTATTACCACCAAGAATTGTTGAGCCAGCATATATAACAGCGTTGTCTTCGATTGTAGGATGTCTTTTGGTTCCGGTAAAATCTTTTGAAACACTAAGTGCCCCTATAGTAACACCCTGATATATTTTTACTGAATTTCCAATTTTGGAAGTTTCTCCAATTACAATACCTGTTCCGTGATCTATGCAAAATGATTCTCCAATTTTTGCTTTTGCATGTATGTCTATACCTGTTTTACTATGGGCATATTCGGATAGTATACGTGGAATAACCGGGATAGATAGATTATTCAATTGATGAGCTATTCTGTATACTGTTATAGCATAAAAACCTGGATAACATATTATAACTTCCTCAATTGATTCAGCTGCAGGATCACCTTCATAAATTGCAACTGCATCAGAAGTCAGCAAATTATAAATTTCAGGAAGAGACTCTTTAAATTCTGATATTGTATTTTCAAGACTGTCTAGTTTGCTATCATAAGAGCAAAGGAGTTTTTTAAGTTTGTTCAGAATGTCGTCAATTGGTTTTTCTAGTTCTTTATCTTCAATATCAGACAAAATTGGGAAAAGATAGCCGATTATTTCATCAATAAAATTATACACTTCTCTTTTTTGCGGAACCTTGCCTTTACTGTTTTGCAGGAATCGTCCTCTTGATTTGATAAAATCTTGTTGTTTCATAGTATATTCATAAAAAAAGCCCTTCCGAAATCCGAAAGGGCTGTGATTAATATTATAATTAATTTGTAATTATTTAAATCAGAATTGTATGTACACCCCTTTCATTGTCAGTTTTCCAACAACAACAGAAAAGTTTTGTGTGATGTAACTTATTATTATTCATGATGCAAAGATAACAATAATTTGTAAAACTCTGATATAGAATTGGTTTTATATGATTGTGTTTTGGGTTATTGCTAGTTCACAGATTTGTGTTTAATACCAATTTGATTATAGAATGCCGTATTGGATACGCCATTATTTTTCCTTTTTTATCAAGGCGAAAAATTATAGCATAGCCTTAGCTATGTTACAATTTTTTAACGATGAGTAAATGGAAAAGAATAAGTTTATATACGGCATATTGTGGTCAATTTGGTATAACTATTATTCTAAAGTATTCCAGTCATTCATAGTTATTGAAAACAAAACTATTCCCTCAGCCATAGGAGATATTTCCATATCTAATAATTTAGGATTATAATAGATTTCATTATTATTTTTGATTTTATTACCTCCGATATTTATTAATCGATTAATTTGTTTAGCTGTTGTATAGTCCTGTCCAATTACTGCACCTGCCATTGCAAACACATTTGCAGGAATACTATACCCGTTTAATAAAGGTCCAGAATCAATGTCTCCGTAACCTGTATCGTAATTTTCATGTCGTTCTCTGAAAAGGCGGAACTTTCCATGATTATCACTAAAGTGAATGCAATAATTATTATACAATTCTATGGCGTAATTTTTATCAAATTTTGAGATAAAAATAATATCCCAGCCAAGCATTGAACCACGAGGCTCTTCTAAAGGGTATCCTGTTATAGGATCTATTGTGGAAAATAGCAGGTTGGTAGTTTGATCTGTATATTTATTTTTCATTAAGACAATCCATTTTGCACAAATTTCATTGTAATTGCTTCCTGTGTTCTTACTATGCAAGTTTAATGATGCTAAAGCAACGGTATTGTCTGATATCCATATAGAACCTGGATATGATTCAAGATTCATGAAATCAGAATTTGAAAAACCATTATGGAGAGATTTACTTATAATGTCGTTAAGTTGATTAAAAGAAGTGTCTTTTGAGATCATTTTGTAACAACCAATCATAAGATTTACATGCCCTAAATAGAGAACGGAATAGTTATGATAATCAGTATCTAATGCATAAACATCATCAATCCCAAACTTTGAACTTAAATTTGATTTTAATGTTTTTTCGATTATTATCCTCATCATTGGGACATATCGGGTTTTTATTGTGGAGTCTTGCTTTAGGATGTTTGTAATAGCAAAAGTTGTAAAAGAATAAGAGAATAAAGCCCATTCAGGGTTTTGCATTATTAAATCTGAATTATTATCCTCAGGTCTGCATAGCATTCTATCCAGATAATTTAATCTTTTAACGATTTCGTCTTTTTGTTCAGAAAAGTTATTAAAATCTGTCCCGGGATTATCACCTAATATTTCATTTTTAGTGATTTTTTTATTTTCTTGAGAGTTATGGATATTCAAAAGAAAAATCAATAAAATACAAGCTAATGCAAATGGGGTAGCAATAAACAATATTAGTTTCTTTTTATTTCTCATTTCACCACAATTTCATCAACAAAAGTCCATGAGCCTCCACCTGCTGATGGATGCCAGTTAAAGAGCTTTATTGTTCCTTTTACATCAAATTTTATATAGCGGTAATTTTGTTCGTTTGGCTTAAATGTAAAAGTACGGTTTACCTCTTCTTCTTTCTGGTCGCCGTAAACTGTTTGTTTGTCAATAAGCTTATAGTTTGTACTGTCTTCTGAAATATAACAGCTAATAGACGCAGGGTGTAAAATCCAGCTTTTAGGGTCGTAAAGTGTTGAAATTTCAATTGTTGAGGCATTAGTGTTTTTTTCGAGGTCGAGAACCAGTGAAAAATCTTTTGACTCCCAGCCAAGCCAGTGAACTTTGTAATCATTTGCTCCACGTACACCATTGGTTAAGAACGCAAGATCGCCTGAGCTATATTTTTTGGCAGGAGCAGGGTTTGCTGTAACTTTTTTACGGAAAGCGATGTTGTTTTTTACCTGTACATCAATAAATCTTTTAGTTGACTGGTAATATTCTTCTATAGTCAGACCTGATTCATTTATGTATTTACAGTTGGCAATTTTACTTGTTTTGTAAAATGCTTCGAGAATTTCAGTCATTTTAGTTTTTGGTATAAAGTCATCGTTTATTTCTGTGTACCATCCACGTGGACCGAACATATCGCTTTTGCCTATTTCCATTATGGCATACCAAAGCTGCATTCGTGCTGTACGAACGTGGATCAGGCAGGCTGAATCATCAGCAACAGCTTCTTCAGCCTTGTCAAAATATAAATTGTATTGTTCAATGTTTTCTGATGAAAGGAAGCTGTTCTGATAGTTTGTCGGTGGGCCGTAAATATCCAAATGTTCTCCGGTTTTTACTATTTCATCCTGCATTCTGTAAATATATTTTCTTATCCATTCACCTGCAGCACCGTAATATCCATCGGTAAATTCACTTATAATGGCTGTAACATCTGAATTGGGATTCCATAATAGTTTTGCCAGAATGTAAGCTTTTAATTCCGAGAACTCGTGTCCTGTGGCTGTATTTGATTGCTGGAAATGCTCCTTTATATTGTTTTTTACGAACAACTGAATATTTGGCTGAAGAACATGTAAATTAGGGAAAGGGCAATAACTGTGAGCAAAATCAACGGTATAATCCCAAAGGTAAATATGATTACATATTTTTCCCCATTCTTCGATATCTTTTAGAAAAGAAACACTTCCGGGGTCTGTTGCAATTGGCTGGGAACGGTTTAACTCTATCGTACACAGCATAACCTGAACATTATCTAGGGGTTTGGTTTTTGTTGGTGCCTTACGACTGTATTGATATGCTAAGGTAGAAATTATCTTATCCGGGAATTCTTTGGCTACCTGATTTACAAAGCGAATTATCGGTCCTGATGCACTTCCTTCTTCTTCGATTATTTTTTTGCAACTTTCGCACTGGCAATACGAGAAATTATCACTCTGACTAACTGACCAAACTGTTTTATCCGGTTGTAATTTCATTTCCTTTTTAAGCTTTTCAATAACTATCTGCAACACATCTGGATTAGATAAACAAAGTTGGTCGATAATTCTTTTATTGTTCATAAAAGCAAAATATTCAGGATGGGTCTCAAAATACTCTTCCCAGGGCACAAGCCTGTTAAAGGTATGAACATAATATTTGTCAGCAAACATATCGCTTTTGTCATTCAAGCGATGAAAATCTTTGTAATCTTGGTTTTTAACAAAATTACCATGAACATTGCGATAATCATTAGGGGAAGAGTCTGAGATATTTATTATGGGAATATTAATGTCTTTTGTTTTAGGGAAGACAATATATTCCGGGCTGTAATATCTGACTCCCATATAGTTTTCCAATAGTTCAGAGACAGCATAAATACAACCTTTGTCTAATCCACCTTTTATTACAAGATTTTTCTCGGTGTTAGTAATTGAAAAGCCGTTTGGACTTTTAATTTCATCTGATTTTGAAATTATTATGCAGTTCTCATTGACAGGTTCGTCAGTCTTTATTACAGGTAACTCACAACCTGAAATTTTACTGATATGAGTAACAAGAAATTCTGCAGCCCTAGTTTCTTCGGGCGAAGCATTTTTTGGAATTATTACAGAATAGGAAGATTTCCCGTTTTCAACTAGATTGATCTGATTGCTGTTTTCATGCCTACAAGATAAAGCAATGATAAGGATTGAGATAAGAATTAAAGATCTTTTCATAATAACAAATGATGATAAAAGTCGAATATAATACTATATATTTTACTGCCCAAAAATTTATAATCATTTTGTGATTTCCCAGATGGTATTATTGACCAGTGATTTAAGTGTTTGCAAAAAAGAGGAAAAACTACTTTTCGCTATTTTGAAGGAAGTCTTTAATTCCAATTTCTTTAGGAATCCCGAGTTTTTTACGCATACGATATCTTGCCATTATTACAGCCCTTTCGCTCACATTATTGATAACAGCAATATCTTTTGAGCTTAGGTTAAGATTGATAAAAGCACAAAGTTGTTTTTCTTTGGAGGTTAGATTTGGGTATTTATCTTCAAGTACAGCAAAATAACTTTGGTTAACTTCATGAATATATGTCATGAACTTTTTTTGATCCTGATTTATTCTGAAATACTGAGAAATTCTGGAATTAATGTTTTTAATTTTTGACTTGTTTATATCCTCAGCAGGGAGTTTTATTTTCCGGAATTCTTTCCTGATATCGGAGAAGAACTCATTTTTTTGTACAATATGTAGTGCAAGGTTTTCAAGGTCTCTTTTTTTATAATCAAGCTCTTTTTCCAAGAGTTGATTTTTAAGTTTAGTATTTTTTATTTTTGAGAATTGCGATATTACAACAAAAACGGCGGCGATGATAAATGAAATTAGACTAATTATTGTCATTTTTCGTTTTGCGTCAATTAATTCTTTTTCTCGTGTTACGTTTTTTAATTCTCTTTCTTTCTTTTCAATGATATTTCTTGACTCAACGGCATTAATTTTTGTGATGAGCTCTTTATTTTGTATGCTGTCCTTTAGTTCTGAGTAAAGTATTGCATAATTAAATGCTTCTTCGAAGCGTTTTTGTTCTTTTAGCAGGTCTGTGTAATTAAGATAAAGATCTTTTAGATAGAATAAGGCTCCTGTTGATTCAAGTATTTTCATGGATTCTAGGAAAAAGGCTTCTGCGTTTTCATATTTTTTTTCAGATGTGAGAATCTGGGCTATATTTAATTTGGCTATTGCAACACCTTTTGCTGAATTTATTTTATCGAAAAGTTCAAGAGAAGTTTCGTAGTAATATAACGCACTGTCTGTTTCTTCCATTTTGTAATAGATAGCACCAATATTATTTAATATAGCCCCCTGATCAATATCCAGATTATTGTTTTGAGCCAGATCAAGAGCCTGGTTAAAGTATAACAAGGCACTATCAAGACTTTTTGCACCTTCTTTTCTTCCGTAAACAACACCAATACTGCTGTATGATTGTAGTAGTTTTTCAAGATCATATGATGCCGGACTTTTATAATATTCAGCAGATCTTATTAAATAGTTCAAGGCTTCATTGAAACTTCCTGTTTGTTCAAGAAGAACTCCCATATTTATATCTATTTCTGCTGTAAGGTTAGGATTTCTGTTAGCTGATATTTCACGAGCTTTAAGAAAATTGTCAAGAGCAAGATCAAAACTCCCCAATTCCATGTAAATTTTCCCAATTTTCATGTAGCTTAATGCAACGCTGTTGAAATCACCTTCAGCCTTGGATTCATCAAGGGCTTTTTTATAATAATCCATGGCTTCGACATTGCATGAATTCTCATAATATGCATCACCAATTTTTAAATGCAGGTCTTTTATATTCGTCTGATTGTCTGTAAAGATTAGGTTTGCCTTTAGACTGTCAATCTTTTTAAAATTATTTGCAGAAGCATTGAGCCCAATCAGAAAAACAAATATTAGAATATGTGTTTTTAAAAAAAACGATATTTTTATTTTATACAATGCTTTGTTTAAATTTAATGGATTAAAATTCTACTACAAATTTAGACATAAAATTTTAAATCTTATTTTTTAAAGTTTGATAAGCTTTTTGGTTGTGCGATAATTGCCTGTACTGATAATTAGATAGTAAACCCCTTCTTTGTTTAACTCCTCGTTACTGATAGTAAATGAATCTAAAACTGAAGAATCGATCATTTTATTAGTTATTATTCGTCCGGTAAGGTCTACAAGTTTTAAGAAGACAGTTTGTTTATTAAAACCTGATAAATTAACATTAAATTCTCCATTGGAAGGGTTTGGATATACCCATATTTGAGGATTAATGTTATTATTGGAGCACGTTACAGAAATAATTTCTGAAGTACTGTTTTTACCATCAAAATCAATTTGAGTTAATCTGTAATAAGTATTATTATCAATAGGTTTATAATCGATATAGTTGTATTTATTGACTTCGGTGGAGTTTCCTGCACCATCAATATTTGCAATTACTTCGAACCTTTTTCCGTCATAACTTCGTTCCAAAAGGAAGTAGTCGTTATTTATTTCGGATTTTGTTTCCCAATCAATACTTATTTCATCTGAGATGCAAACAGCCCTGAACATAATAAGTTCAATAGGTAATATAGAGCTACTACCAGATGAAACTCCAGATGTAGTAAGGTCAAAAGTTGGTGACGAACCGGCACATCCATCTATCATCAGGTAGTAAATTGTACCTGGAAATACGCTTGCTGTTACTGTGAAGTCGCCTGTTGTACATGAGGTATTACAGTGAGTTGCTACACTGGTAAGCATACCACATTTACCGTTTACACTTTCATAAACTTCAACCTGAAGAGCATTTGTAGAAGGAGTAATATTATTGAACTCAAAGCTTATTTCTGTTGATGTCGGGATTACTTTATACCAGATATTATTATCAGGCTTCCCAAGAACGCTAATACATGTTATATCATCAAAATTTGATGGGTAATCAGCAGTCATACCTGTTAAATCTACACTAAGGTTTGAAGGAGAACTTGCAAGTAATGGGGCTGAAGAACAGAAATCCTTATCATCAGGCAGAGTTCCTGGAGTAGAAATTCTCAAGTTGTAGATGAAGTCTGTTTTTGCCCCACCATAAGAATCAATGAGTAAATAGTATGTTATACCAGCTTCAACATTTGCCTTAAGAGTTTTATGGCTATCAGTATTATCATGTAAATATCCTACACAAGTACCAGGATTACATGTGTTTTTAGGACAGCCTTCGTATAATGTCATGGAACAGTCATTAGACGATTGATTTGTAATGTCAATGGTTATTTCTCCTGTTGTAAGCGGTGTAAATGAATATACTTTGTCTTCACCACTCATGTGATCTGTTGCATTCCAGCAATCTACAATAGCACTTGTTGAAGTTATATCATTTATTGCACCATTGGTTGTTTCATCGATTACTGTATATGGTAAAGAAGGGATGATTACATCTCCTGTTCCTATGTTACAGCCTGGAGAGCTTATTGTAATGTCATAGGTGAAACAATCATAGTAGGAGTCAATAATTAAATAGTACGTTTTCCCAGCTTCAACACATTGGATCATTGAATTTGTTCCACTTGAGGTGTTTTCTTCGCTACCAACACAAGAGCCGTTTCCACTGTTTAATGGACAACCATCATATAACTTCATTCCGGTATATGTTTCCGTTGTATTATATGATATCGTAATGTCACCGGATTCATCCGGAACAAAAATATAAACATTATCTTCTTCTCCTAAATAGCTGGAACTTCCACAAGAAGTTGTGTTTGATGATGTAAGATCGTTTACACTTCCACAGGTTTTGCTACTGGCTGAATATGGCAGAGAAGCTACAGTGGTAACTCCATTACCTATAGAAGCTGCACATGTTATAGGTTGTGATATCGTCAAATCATCAAAGCTGTAACCACCTGATCCCCATCTGTCTTGTACAAGGTAGTAGGTTACGCCTTCTGCTAAGTTGGCTGTAAAAGAAAGAGTACCACCTGATGATGTTTTATAAACCTTCTCAATACAAGTACCCTCTTCTCCGCCACATGAAAAATCTGAGTTTAAAGGACAACCTGAGTAAAGGAAGAGGCTTGCGTAAGAATTAGATGGGTTTGTTAATGTAATAGTTGATTCACCAGATATTGTCGGTGTAAAAATGTATACAATATCGTCATCATCCAGATAACTGTCATCATCAGCACTTCCTGAACACGAAGGCACTGTTGTTTGATTAGACCAGTCTAATTCGACTTCATTACCCATTCCTGTTGTTGAGCTGGATCCACTGGAATATGGTAAGGAGGGAACTTCAATAACTCCCGAACCTAGAGCAGAAAGACATGTTTTACTTCCTTCAATATACATTTCATAATCTCCACTTGCACCTGAATTACCTTCTATTATTATTACATAATCACCTGCAGCAAGAGTTTCTTCAATAATTGACTTTGTTCCACAGCCGCTTGCATCATTATTCGAAAATAAAAATCCACCTCCTGTGCAAGAACCTGTTGAGAGTGAATATAAATAAACATATGTGTCAAATGCGGTTGCTGCATTACACAGGTCTATTAAAACATTCATAGATTCTGTTAAGGTAAAACTATAGATGTGATCACTACCGGCATTATAGGAGCAGTCATCGCTAGCATTTGCAGTGGATCCAGTAAATGTACGTGAATAGGGACATGTTAATGTTCCAATATTATAACCCGGCCAAGCTTCGTCTATGTACGAAATACAGTTTGATACTTCTATTGAAAGTTCATAATTACCCATTCCTGTACCCAGTACTGCAGGATCTGTACTGTTTGAGCTTTCGATTACTACTACATAAGTTCCCACAGCCAGAGAATGATAAGTTAATTGAGCATGACCGCTTCCACAGCCATCATAAGCAGATGCTATAAACCCATTAGGATCACAATCACCAGCATTGTTATTGAATAAGATAATCTTATCAGAATAATTGGTTGTATTACAAAGGTCTATAGTTACTGTTGACTCTGTATTAATTGTAAAGTTATAAATGTGATCTGGTGATTGATTAGGGGTATCACTTCCTGTACCACAATCATTAATTGCACCATCTGTACTCCCATTTCTTGTAGTTATCGAAGGACAAGATAATGTTCCTAAAGAAATTCCTGGCCATGGAATATCAGCACTCATTTCAATTGGTCTGCTACCTGCAGGTGATCCGGTAAAATTATCAGGACTTGAATAGTCAGTACCATCAACAGTAATTTTAGTACACTGAGCATCAACATTATTGTTTAATGTTGCTCCTGCATCGATATCATAAGTTATCCAGAAGTAATTAGAACCTTCTGTTAAAGTTTGTGTTCCATTAATAGTAATAGAACCTCCCGCAGGCGTTATAGCTGTAGCAAATGTTGTTGTTGTAGCAAATGTTGTTGTAGTCGTATAATATACATCTATTTCAGATACATCAGAAGTACTAGTTGTTCCAGTCATGTTTATTATAAGCTGAGTTAAATCAATAGCATTTAAACTTCCGGCAGTTACAACTTCTACTCTTATTATTTCGTTGTCGTTATAACCCGGAACAACAGGTAAACCATCATTTATTTGAGTAACAATAGTTGAAGAAAAAGACATATCAGCAGCGAGAGTTGTTTCTGAGGCTGTAAGTTCAATTAAATTATAACAATCATCTACGGAGTTGTATTCATATACAGCAAAATAATATGTTGTAGCTGGTGTCAAACCTGTTATTGTAATATTTCCTGTTGGGTTATTAATTCCTGATGCTGTTCCGTTATACATAACAAAACCACCTCCACAAGCATTTCCACTACCGTATGTAGTGTTTGCAGCATAAGAAGTGCCTGATACTGGATCAGTTGGAGCGGAACCTGCTTTTGCTACCACCATAACACCACCATCACCATTACCTCTGGCAAAGGTATAATTCATTGATATATCTGTAATACTATTAGTACTAAAACCAGAAGCCTGTGTAGTAGGTGATGTACAACCAGCTAAAACATTTAATGTATAATCTTCATAAGATGCCCAATCACCATTATAACAAGGATCAAAGCCAGAATCAGAATAATGTCCTCCTATCCTTAACCTATGAGGTCCAGGTGCAGCAGCAGCAGGAACTGTAAATGAAAGATCTGATTGCATTTCTCTGGTTCCATCAGAAGGAACTACTAATTCACCTGCATCATCAAAATCTCCATCACTATTCCAATCAACCCATATTTGCGTATAATATCCAGAAGAATAATCATAGTTGACAGTAATAGATACATTATCTCCTTGATTAAAATCTGTTGACATTGCAGAGTAATCACCATAATGTCCTGATTCATCTCCCGTTGAATTGTCAATTGTTCCGAATCTTACTCGTACTATACCACTACCATCAACATTATTTGGTGCAGGATCACAATAACCAACAGGAGTGGTAAAAGAACCTCCATCAATCCAGTTTGAAGAAGCGCTACCACCGCAATTTGACCTAACCTGCCAATAATAAGTAGTCAAACTTGATAAACCTGTTATTGTAAGTGGATTACTATTTGTGCTTGTAGTAGGAGTACCGATAAATGCTCCAGTAGTATTATATTCTATACTCCAACTTGTAGCCGAGCCTGTTTCAGTCCAACTTAATTGAGCAGAATTATCTGTAATTGATGATACACTAAGACTTATTGGGTCTGGACAAGTAAGGGTTGTAAAAGAACCTCCATTTACCCAATTAGAAGTATAACCACCTCCACAATCAGTTCGTACCTGATAATTATATGTAGTATTAGGTGTCAGCCCCGTTATTGTATGCGCATTGTTAGTTGTATTGTTGACAGTTGGTGTACCGATAAAAGCTCCTGTTGAAATTTCAATATCCCATTGAGTTGCTGTACCATTTTCAGTCCATCCAATATTTGCCCCACCAGCCGTAAGACTAGTAGCAGATAAAACAGATGGATCGATACACCCCAAGGTAGTAAAAGAACCTTGCAAAGACCATCCAGAATTAGATCCTCCACCACAATCTGATCTTACCTGATAATAATAAGTAGTATTAGGAGTCAAACCTGTTAATGTATATGGATTACCAGAAGTATTTTCAATATTTGGAATGCCAGTAAACGTACCTGTTATATTATACTCAATATCCCAGGTAGGTCCTGTACTATTTTCTGTCCAATTTAAATCAGCACTATTAGAAGTTATGTTTGTTTCATTTAATCCAGTTGGTGAGTTAGTACAATCTGGTATTATCACTATTAAGGCATAATCCTCAAAAGAACCAAAAGATCCGGTATAACAGGGTATTGGAGTGGAAGAATCACATCCGCCAATCCTCATTCTTTTGTTACCGGCAGTTGCTGCAGCAGGAACTACAAAAGATGCACTAAGAGTAGTAGGATTATTTGATAATGATACTCCACTATAAACTTCTTCTCCAGCATCATTAAAATCTCCATCATTGTTCCAGTCAACCCATATCTTTGTGTTATAAGTATAACCAGTGGAATATGTAATATCTACATTTACAGTTTCATTTGGGGCAAAAGAAGATGATAAAGTAGAAAAATCCTGATAATCAGGTGATGGATCTTGACCACTGGTTGAATTATCAACTGTTCCAAAAACAACATTAGTTATACCTTGACCATCATTACTTGATGGAGCAGGATCACATATTGTAGCTGCAAGACCACCAGCAGCATTTACAACAACTGTTTCACAATTTGAAGATGTTAATGTTCCTGTACAATTGTCATTCCATGATATTACACAATAATAGTAAAAAGTTCCTGCCACATCTGTAGGTGCATCAAAAGTTGAATTTGTTTCTCCAGTAATTATAGAGCCACCACCTGGAGTAGTATTTGTATCAGAATACCACTGATAGGAAGGCGTAATATTTATATTTCCATTTCCACCTGCTGAAGCACAAGATGTTGAGCTCCAGGTAACATTACAGGTCAATTGTACTACCGGGTCGTCTTGATTTACAGTATTGCCACCAGAGATTGAATTAGAGTTTGGTGCATAATAGTATTTGGTGGCAAAGCACGAGATTGAATTAGTTAACCCTATAAAAAACACTAAAGCTATTATAGCTTTATTAAGGTTTTTCATAATCATAGATTTTTCATCAAATTGTTTCATGGTTATTGTTGTTATAAATAAGTTTTTAATTTTATTAAACACATATGTCTTTTATCTCAACCTCTTTGGTTTGCTCAGATGTCAAAGTCGTAGTAAAAGCTATTTTTTTACTGTTACGATAATGTGTCGAGGAGTTTCGATCTTTAGAGGAAGTGAATGAACCAAAATTTGAAAAAACTACGCCTGATTCATATTCAGTTAGCAAAAATGTTTTTTGCATAACGAATTGTAAGCTAAGAGAGAAATCGGATCGACCAAAGAGAGTTGAGATAATTTTTTTTAAATATATTGTCCTGAAATTACATCTGGATGTTTTCTGTGTATTACATCCTGCCTTTTCAGGATAGAATGATTTAGTTATGCTTTTCAGTTGAGTTACATACTCTTTATTGTAGTAGTAGTTTATACCGCCGGAACTGTTCTTTGCAGTTATTGTATTTATTTTAATCTGGTTCATTGTTTCAGGAACAAAATGAATTATTATGCTGAAAGATTTGCCTTCTTTTACATCTGAAGGGATTACAAACTGGAAGCTATTTTTTGATTCGCAAATTATCGTACTAATTGGTTCTCCGTTAAAACTTGCAGATAATACTTTTTTTATTCCGGATTCTGGCTTAAAGACTATATTACATGTTTGCAAATCTTCACACGAGTGTGTAGAACCTAAAAATGGAGATGTTTTAAGGGTGATAATGTATGTATGTGTTACATGATATGAATTATTGATCAAAACCTCTGAAACGTTGTAATACGGGAAGTTTTTTGCATTAATATGAGTGAATGCAAAACACAAGATAATTATGGTCAATATTTTTATGTTTAATTTCAATTGATTTTAGTTAGTATTCGTAATTGATTGAAAATAAGCAAATTAAATTTCATTTGATGTTTGAGCAAATATAGGGAGAGGCCTAATACATAGTCAATAAATACTAGTATCCACTATGTATACAGCTAGCTTAATTAGTAGTAAAAAATGTCTACAGGATATAAGTTAAATCGTTTAAAATGAAGAGAATAAATGATTTCGCAGATTCACAAATTGTTAATTTCTAAAATTTATGCACAATTCATTTTTTAATAATCATCTATTTAAAATAGTAATCTAATAATTTCTCTAATTTTCCAGCAGAATCATGCAGTCCACCTTCTCTGTTTCTTACAATCCAGAGTTCTTTGTGCTTTTTGATTAGTGGTCTTAATTCTTCAGCAAGTTCTGTTTTAACATTATCTGGAATATTTTCAGTGGCTTTATCTTTTGCTATTAAGCGAGCAACCCCAAGGTTTATTCCATGCTTTGCAAGGTTTGCAGCTTGTTTTATTTCTTTGATGACAATTTCTGCATCCTCACATTGTGGATATGCATTTTCAAGTATTTCTAGAGCTTCATTTATTTCTGCTTCAGCAGCAAATAATCCTTCGGTGTTTAGATCTCTTGTCTGATAATGTCCGTCTATAGTCCATTTGTAGCGGAATAACATAAGATGAAAAGCGTTTCCGTTTCCATTAGGAATATTGTTTTTTAAATAAGCATTTCCAAGTTTCAGAATAGCTTTTGCAGTGTTTTCTGTTGTATCTTTAAAAATATAATGATTAAGTTGAAATTCGAGATTTGTTAAAGATTCTCCTGTACAGTTCCACGAATAAGCTGACCCAAGCATAATTGTAGGCAAACTAACAGAAAGTGGTTGCCAATGTCCGTAATCTCCCCAGCAAGTGTTAAGATAACCTTTTGCATCGTATTGTTTTCCCATCTGAGCTGCTTTTCGAAGATTTTTAAATCCATTGTGATTTCTCCCGATTAGAGAATTCCATGATGAGGTTCCGGGACAAACATAGTAATCAAGTCCAGCATCTTTGAATTTAGGCAGGTTTTTCCCGGCAGGAAAGTTCTTGTCGTAACCCCACACCATTGGAATCATGTTTTGAGGTATTTCAGAAATTAATTCAGGGTGGTTTACGATGATATCTCCCCAAAATTGTGTTTGTTTTCCAAGTTTATTTGCCTCATTGTTTAATGCTATCAGATATTCAAGATATACTCTCCCTTTTCCTTTTTGTCTGCATGTGTCTGATGATCTGCCAAGTCCAAGCTCTACGGTTTCATCACATCCTATATTAAAATAATCGCTTGAGAAATTTGGAAGAAGTTCAGCATATAATTCCTGCATTAAATCAAGAGATTTAGGATTTGTAGGATCAAGACTATGACGTTTACTTGGTCCCCAAATTGTCTGACAGGTTGTAGGACATTCGGCAAGTTCAAGATACTCGTCATGTTCGAGCCAGTTTTCCATATGCCCAAAGGAGTTTTGATTTGGGACGAGATCTATGTATCTTTTTTTGCAATATTCATCTAGTTCCTGAATTTCTTCGGCTGTCATTGGACTGTATTCTTCCCAAACAGTTTTATGGTTTTTGTAAGCAAATGTGTGTTCGGTGTAAAGTTGAAACTCATTAATTTTCCATGAGGCAAGATAATCCACTATCTGGTATAGAGTTTCCATTGTCGGCACTTTATCACGACTTATATCAAGCATGAATCCGCGTCTTTCAAAATTTGGAAAATCCCTTATTGACAGACATGGAACAGAAAGGTTTTCTGAAACAGAAAATTCTAATAGTTGCTTTATGCTTAGTTTTGCATAATGTAGTGCATCAAAGTCGTGCCCCACTACAATAATTTCTTTATTAGAGATTTTAAGAACATATTCTTGGTTTGATAATTTTGTTGTGTCAAGAGTAAATTTAAATGAATTAATACCAAAATGATTTGATAAAATCTTCATTTCACCGGTAAACTCTATGGTTTCAAGTTTTTTTATGAGTTTCGTGAGATTTTGAGCTTGTTCTGGTGAAATTTTTGAATTTTGGTCAGATTCAATAAAAATTTGTGGTTGAGGGATTAAATATGATTGAATATTTCCCCCCAAAATATTAAAGCAAAGGATAAATAGAATTGAACTTAATATGTATTTCATCTCAAATATTTTTTATTTTAAAATACTTCAATGTAAAAGAAACCAATAACGGTTAAAATTATGAAAATAGATATCATAATTACATTAATTATTGTTTTTCTTCTTTTTTCTTTTTTGAGCTTTAAACTAAAAGAATTAAACTCTTCAGGACTCATTTTACCTGCATTTTTATCTGTCTGTTTTTTATAAATTGTTTTGTCCTTCTTCCTGTTTTTAAAATATGAAGGTCTTTCCCCTTTAAGATTTCTGTTGTCTTTAAGAGATTGATTCATACCTGATGCTGCTCCTCCCCAACCCATAATTACAAAGTTTTAGTATTTTGAAAGATATTTGTCCACTCAGGCAAAGGTTTGGGTTTAGGCTTTCTTCCATAAAGGACATCATCCATTTTTAAAGCAAATCGCCTGAATATCATTGAGTTTTTAATTCCTTTTCTTACAATGTTATGTAATAGATTATTGGGATGAGAATATGGACAAACAGCAATACATCTACCACAGTCAGTTCCACAAATCGTCCAGTAATTAAAGCATTTTTCCTGATTAATCTGCCATCTTACAGAGCCATCGATATTTTCCATATTTTTTTGAGAAATAGCATTTCCAGGACATGTTTCTGCACATTTTTTACAGATATTACAAAAATCGATAACAGAAGGGGCGAAAGTTGGTTTATCTGGGATAAGTTCCAAGTTTGTTGTTACGACTGCTATTCTGACTCTTGGACCTAGTTTTGGGGTCATTAAAAGCCCCATTCTGCCAATTTCTCCCAATCCGGCATCCTTTGCCACTAAAGGACAAATAACGGTGTAATTTCCATCGATATGAGCCAAGGCTTCATTTCCTAAATCTTTTATCATAAACGAAAGTTGCATTGCAATAGACCCTGCATTAAGATATTGTCGTGCTGACTCCATTACAGTTGTTGCTTCCGGCGCAGCGCCAAGCATTGTTTCATCCATTTCAACAGTAAAGGCTATAGCATACTTGTGATTCAGACTTACTTCCTGACCATAGTTTTTTTTCCGTCCTGAAACAGTATATTTATGATAATCTTTAAGCTTGGTAATTCCACAATCCACAGCACCAAGATGTTTTGCCCAAGATTTAATAAAGATGCTCATTTTTTGAGCATCAACATGAGTATTTTTATTTTTTACTTTAGTTTTCAAATAATCCGAATAAGTTTCAACTGTTTTGAAACTAGAATTTGCGCACGAAAATAAAACTGGATTATAATATTTACTGCCTTGAGCTAAAAGACCTGGATTTGCTCGAAACTTTTCGTCTGATTCAAATTTTTCGGGATGTTGCTGATAGTAATTACTGAAATTTTCTTCATCCTTTTGAAGTTCTGCTCTTGAGAACATCACATTTCTTTCGTCAAGTTGTCTGATAAAAGTATAGTCTTTTATTTTTTTTAAGTTGTTGATTGGAAGAATCAAGATAATTAAAACTATAAGTGCGAGTCCAAGTATAACTATCTCAATGTAGTTTTGAAAAGGAAATTCTAAAATTGGAATTAATAGTCCGGAAGCACTAAAAACGAAGAATAAAAAACTGATTTTCAAAGCTCTTAATTCGCGTTCTAAAAAAGAAGTAATTCCTGTAATAAATAGTAATAGGATTAATACAGAACATGTAGTGATAAAAGCAATATCGATTATATCGAATGAAGTGTTCATTTTGACCTACAAAAATTTTTAGCAAGATACTAAAATTTTAGTTGGTTAATCTAACAAAATTACTTCATAACAATTTACTAAATATTGATTACTTGCCTATTTTTTGCTAGCACAATAGAATACCGTTCTTTTCTGTATAATAAAATTGTAAATAAAAAATTATCTTGTTTTCTTTTCATTTATATCAAAATTAACGATTCCGAAAAAAGGATTTAATGTAATTTACAATAGTTTAATCAATTTCTTTATTTTTGTTGAAAAATACGAGTTATGAGACGTTTATTATTTCCCCTTGGTTTAGCTGCCACATTTACGGCAGGATTAGTTTATGCTTTATTCTTTCATCATTACGAAGACTTTATTATTGAGCCACGTTCGCAACAAGTAGACACACATATTGGAACAGATTTTCATGGACACACATATCCGGGTGCAACATTGCCTTTTGGAATGGTTCAATTAAGTCCAGATACTCGCCTAGATGGCTGGGATGGTTGTAGTGCATTCCATTACTCTGATTCTGTTATTTATGGATTTAGTCATACACATCTTAGTGGAACTGGTTGTTCTGATTATGGAGATATTTTATTAATGCCTTTTGTAAAGGTTAATCCTAATGTATTGGAAGATGAATTTACTTCTGAATTTGATAAATCATCAGTTATCTCAAGTCCAGGATATTACTCAGTGTATTTGAAAGATTATGATATTGATGTGAAATTAACAACAAGCGAAAGAGTAGGTTTTCATAAATATACATACTCGAATAAAGAACCTCAATATGTTTTACTTGACTTAGAACATCGCGATGAGGTTCTGGAATGTTGGATAGATCAGATTAGTGATACTCGGTTTGTTGGTCTTCGAAGATCAGCAGCATGGGCTAGAGATCAGTATCAATATTTTGTAATGGACTTCAATCAACCTGTAAGTGTAGTTGATTATAAAATGATGCATAAGGATGATATAATTTCTACAGTTGACCTTACTGATGGGAAAATTCAGAAAGATAATTTCTCAAAATTGATTTTTAAAGTTAACTCTGACGATAATAGAGAACTACTTGTTAAGGTTGGATTGTCTGCTGTAAGTACAGATGGTGCAATTGCAAACTTGGAATCAGAAATTTCTGGATGGGAATTTGATAAAATCAAAACAGATGCAACAGCTGCATGGGATAAAGAGCTTAGTAAGATATTGGTTTATGGCGGATCAGATGAGCAACAAGAAGTGTTTTACACCGCTCTTTACCACAGTTTTATAGCTCCAAACGTATATTCTGATGTAGATGGATCTTTTAGGTCTACAGATTTGAATGTTTATAAATCCAAAGATCATAAAACATACACTGTTTTTTCTCTTTGGGATACCTACAGAGGTACTCATCCATTATTTACTTTAGTTCAGCAGGAAAGAACTCTTGATTTTATTAAGACATTTTTAGATCATTATAAATATGGCGGACAATTACCTGTTTGGGAACTTGCAGCTAACGAAACCATGTGTATGATTGGATATCACTCTGTTCCTGTAATAGTTGATGCTTATCGTAAAGGGATTAAAGATTTTGATACCAAACTTGCTTTTGAAGCAATGCTTGCTGCAGCAAATGAAGATAGACTTGGTAAGCCTGAATTTGCCGAATATGGTTATATCCCACTAGATTTGGAACATGAATCTGTTTCGAAAGCATTAGAATATGCATACGACGATTGGTGTATTGCGATATTTGCAAAAGAGACAGGAAATGAAAGTGTTTACAAAGAATTTTTACAGAGATCGCAATATTACAAAAACGTAATGAATCCAGATAATGGCTTTATGCAAGCTAAGGCTAATGGTGGATGGCAATACCCATTCGATCCTAAAGAAGTTAACTATAATTTTACTGAGGCAAACTCATGGCAATATAGTTTTTATGTACCTCACGATATTTTAAGCTTTATCGAAATGCATGGTGGGAATGAAAAGTTTGCTGCAAAACTTGACGAAATGTTTTCTGAGTCAAATCAAACAACAGGAAATAACCAAGCAGATATTACTGGTTTAATTGGACAGTATGCACATGGAAACGAGCCTAGTCATCATATGGCTTATTTATACAATTACTGTGGTCAGCCTTGGAAAACTCAGAAAATGGTACGTAAAATTATGTCTGAGCAGTATACTGAAAAACCAGATGGGTTATGTGGAAATGAAGATTGTGGTCAAATGTCATCATGGTATGTTTTAAGTGCAATGGGCTTATATCCTGTAAATCCGGCATCTACTGTATATGATATAGGAAGTCCAATATTTGATACAACAGTAATCCAAATGGAGAATCATAGACGATTTACAATTATTGCACATGATAATAGTGATGAAAATGTTTACGTTCAATCTGTAAGCTTGAATGGTAAAGAATATAATAAGACATACATTAATCATGAAAAAATTGTAAAAGGTGGAAAACTTGAGTTTTATATGGGGCCAAAACCTAATAAAAAATGGGGAGTAGACAAAGAAAGTATTTATGCTAGTCAGGTTACAGAGCAAGTAATTACACCTGTGCCATATACAAGTTCTCATAAAAGATCATTTCAAGATACTTTAGTTCTCGAGCTAAAATGTCCAGATAAAAATGCTGATATTTATTACTCTGTTAATGATGAACCTGGAGAGAACTTTTCAAAATATACAGAACCTTTAGTATTTACAGAAACAGTTTCAATAAATGCATATGCTGAAGCTGAGGGAAAAATTCAAAGCAAGATCATTTTTGCTAATTACATTTTTGTTCCTGATAATAGAACTATCGAAATTACAAGTATATCAGCACCACAATATACAGCTGGTGGGGATCAGGCTCTAGTGGATTTTGTTAAGGGCGAAAATTGGTTCCGTAGTGGTTTATGGCAAGGATACCAAGCTCAGGATTTTGAAGCTGTTGTTGATTTAAAAGAAGTAAAAGAAATTAATTTAATTAATGCAAGATTTTTACATGACACAGAGCCATGGGTATTTTTACCTAAAAAAGTTATGTATTCTGTTTCTACAGATGGACGAAACTTTTCTAAAGTAAAAGAGTTAAAACCACAAACTAATGAGGACGTCGAAGGAAGTATTGTAGAAGAATTTGTCTATGAAACTGGTGGAATTAATGCAAGATATGTAAAAGTTTGGGCAGAAAGCTATGGGGTATTACCTGAATGGCATATAAGTGCTGGTGAAGGTTCTTGGATGTTTATTGATGAGATAGAAATAAAATAAAAGAGGTTAGTTCATACGATATATCTCATAGGATAATGTACTAATAACCAACAGTTAATAGCCTACTATCTACTTAAAAAAACTTTGATATCTTGATAAAAATGCTTAGTTTTGGTTTGTGAAAACCCGAATCTGTATATTTGTTTTAATTTTAGCAGCTATTATTTCCTGTGTAAATTCTGAGGAATATAAAAAAATCAAAAAGGAATTCAGAGATGTTGAATATACTGGTGATTTTGAAACTTTTGACAGCATTTATGCACAGATTCCAAATTATCTGGAAGTAAGTGCTACAATTTCTTCAATGCACAATTCATTTAATAATGATATTCTTTTATCTTATGACGATGCTGGTTTATATTCTAGTTCTAAAAGCACTGCAGTTGCAATAGGTATGTACATTGCTGATTTGGGTTATGTTAGGCATTTTGAACGAGTTCAACTTTGTATGGATTATCTTGAAGCTGTGAGAATATTAACCCAAAAACTAGCTGTGGGTGCTGATGAGTTTAATAGTGTAGTGCCTGAATTTGAAGGGAATTTGAATAATAGAGAGCGACTTTTCGAAATTACTGATAGTTTGTTAAATGCCGGAGATGTTTTATTATCTGATAATGAGAAATACGGAATAAGTGCGCTAGTATTAAGTGGATTGTGGATAGAAACCAGTTATATTGGATTACAACACAGCGATAATATGGATGAATCAGACTTGCAAGAAAAATTGCATTTACATTTTGAAATTCTTTCTGAAATAAATAAACTTTTTAATTGTTTAAATGACGAATCTGTAATTTCGGAATTAAAACTCGACCTGCAAGAGCTAGAAAAAAAAGGCCCTGAAAATCAGAGCCTTTTAAATGATATTGTTTTAATTAGAGATAATTTCTCTCAATAATTATTTTTTGAATTTACTACCGTCGTAAGCCCACTTTAAGTAGGTTGAACCCCATGCAAATCCGGCGCCGAAAGTTGAGATAATAATATTATCACCTTCTCTAAGTTCATGTTCATATTCCCATAAGCATAATGGAATAGTCGCAGAAGTTGTATTTCCGAATTTCTCAATCGTTAACATAACGTTTTCTCTAGGGATACCCATTCTTCTAGCAGTAGCTTCAATAATACGCATATTTGCCTGATGAGGAACTAAGTATTTTAGAGTTTCAGGTGTTAGATTATATCTTTCCATCATTCTAACAGACGTATCAGCCATATTAGACACAGCTGCTTTAAATACAGGTTGTCCTTCTTGATAAATAAAGTGCTGACGACGTAAAATTGTTTCAAATGTAGCAGGTCTTAAAGAACCACCAGCAACTTGATGTAAGTGTTTACGACCAGAGCCATCAACCTGTACAATAGAGTCAATAATACCAAGACCAGTAGTGTCTGGTTCTAACATTACAGCAGCAGCGCCATCACCAAAGATAGGTGATGTGTTTCTATCGTTATAATCTACAATAGAAGACATTTTATCAGCACCAACAACAACAACTTTACGGTGTGATCCACTTTCAACAAATTTAGAAGCAGTAACCAATGCAAAAAGGAAGCTAGAACAACCAGCATTTACATCATAACCAAATGCATTTTTAATACCTACTTTATCACAAACAATGTTTGCTGTTGCAGGGAATTGCATGTCTGGAGTAACAACACCACAAATCAACATGTCTACTTCCTCAGGTTTTGTGCCTGTTTTTTCAAGTAATTGATTTACAGCTTCAGTTGCCATATCGGAAGTTGCTTTTCCTTCTTCAAGAAGGATGTGGCGCTCTTTAATTCCAATACGTTCCATAATCCATTTATCTGAAGTGTCAACCATACGTGACAATTCATCGTTTGTAAGAATGTACGGAGGTACATAACCTCCAACTCCGGTTATTGCAGCTCTAATTTGTGCCATGGCTAAAGTGTTTAGTTATTATTTTTGAAACTCCAGACTCAAACATTTTCTTTGATGCTAGTAACATGTTTTTTATTGCAACATCGTTACTTTTCCCATGTCCTACAATTACAGGTTGGTGAACTCCTAATACAGGAGTACCACCATAATTTTCATAATTATAATTGTCAAAATATGGATCCTGAATGTTTCTTTGTTTGATAATTTCGTAAAAAGATTCTGCTTGTTTTAAAACAACATTACCAGTAAAGCCATTACATACGATAACATCTACTACATCTGAGTTGTACATGTCGCCACCTTCAACATTGCCTATAAAGTTAACGACATTACTACTTTTTAGTAGCTGATAGGCATGCTTTGTGTTTGCTGTTCCTTTAGATTCTTCTTCACCAATGTTTAATAAGCCAACCTTAGGATTCTCAATATGCATAACATGCTGTGCAAACAGGCTTCCAATTTGTGCATATTGAAATAATACCTCAGGTTTTGTCTCTGGATTTAAGCCAACGTCAATTACTAAGTTGCTTTTACCTTTGTTATTTGGGTAAAATGATGAAATTCCTGGGCGAATAATGCCTTTAGCAACACCAATAATTTGAGTTGCACCAACCATCATTGCACCAGTACTACCTGCACTAGCGAAACTGTCAATTTTACCTTTCTTTAGATATTCAAAACCAACTACAATTTCGGAGTTTGGTTTTTCGCGAAATGATTTTATTGGATCATCACACATATCAATTGTTTGAGTACAATCAACTATTTCGATTTGATGCATAGAAATATCATACTTGGATAAAGAATCAACTATAAGTTTTTCTTTACCAAAGAGATACAACTTATCATCTTCCGAAAGCTCACGGGCAGCAAGAACAATTCCTTTAATGTTTTGTTCAGGAGCAAAATCTCCGCCCATTATGTCGAAACCGATGTTCATCAACTAAATATTAGTTGATTGCTAATTCTTCAGTATCAATAGCAAGTTTACCTTTATAATATCCACACTCAGGACATACATGGTGATATTTAACAGTTGTTCCACAGTTTGAGCATTTTGCTAAAGTTGCAATTGTTGCTTTGTAGTGTGTACGACGTTTGTTTCTTCTCTGCTTTGATATTTTCCTTTTTGGATGTGCCATTGTTTATTATTTTAAAAATTTAACACTTATTTTTTTAATTCTTTTAACTTTTCCCATCTGGGATCTATAATTTCTTCTTCTACAAGAAGGTGTTCATTCAATAAATTTAACATTTCCTGATTGCATCCTGGTTTCCCATCATCTGTATCAGGATGATAATGTTGAAATGGAAGTGCAAAGTTAGCAAATTCATAAATGAATTGAGAAATATTTATTTCAGATTTATTTCTATCCAGAATTACAACATCGCGATTTGTGTCAAAATCAGTTTCTTCTCCAAACTCAACCAAAATAGTATCTTCAAATTCAATATTCTCGCTATACACTTCTAGACATCTGTCACATGCAATTTTAACAGCACCTTTTAAACCAATTGTTAAAGTTAACGATGTCGATTTTTTTACTACAGCTATTTGTACATCAATATCACCACCTTTAATTATCCCCTCTTCGAAATAACTAAAAAATTCATCATTAACAACAAAGTCAAAACAAGCTTCTTTGTTATCAAGTCCATGAAATGGTACAATATATTGACTTAAATAGTCCATTTTTCTCGAAAAAAATTTCGTGCAAAGTTATAAAAACAATTTTAATCACAGAAAAAAAAACGAATTATTAACAATTAGAGATCAAAATATATTTATTTGCAAGATCTAGACAAGTGTTGATAAGCTGTAATTAATTAGTGAAAACCACATTATTACTACTTCTTTAATATAATTCTAAAAGTCGTTCCAACACCAATTTCAGAGTGTTTTACAAACACTTTTCCTTTATGATATTGTTCTACTATTCTTTTTACAAGAGATAAACCAAGCCCCCAACCTCTGTTTTTAGTTGTATAACCAGGGCTGAAAACTGTTTTATAATTTGCTTTTGTTATTCCTTTGCCAGTATCTTTTATGTCGATAATAACAGATTTTATCGTGCTTTCTATCTTAATATTGATTTTACCACTACTTCCGATAGCATCAACTGCATTTTTACACAGATTTTCTATAACCCACTCAAAAAGTTCAACATTTAATGGAATAACTATTTTTTCATTTTCGCTATGTTCAGTTATTATTGATATTGTTGATGGAACTCTTGTTCTTAAATAATTCAAAGAGTTTTCAATTGTAGTATACACTTCGGTAGGTTTTAGTTGTGGTTGAGAACCAATTTTTGAAAATCTGTCAGCAATCTTCTCAAGTCGCTTTACATCTTTTTCAATTTCTACTGAAATTCCAGTTCCTTTGTCGGTTTCTCTGATTATCTCTACCCATGCCATAAGTGAAGATATTGGCGTGCCAAGCTGATGTGCAGTTTCTTTTGACATTCCAAGCCAAACTTGATCCTGCTCTGCTCTTCTTGAGACACTAAATGCAAAGTATGACATCAAAATAAATAAGAAAACAATTCCTAATTGTATATATGGATAGTATTGAAGTTGCTTGAGCAATAGGGAATCGGAGTAATAAATTTTATTTAACTCAATACCATCTTCGGTTTTAATAATAAAGTGTTCTTTATTGTTGTTCTGAAATTCGCTCAGCATTTCTTTTTGATATTCCGGTTCTTCCATTTTTAGAGAATCAAGATTTCTAAACGACAAAATATTGTCTTCCATATCAACCAGAATTACTGGAATGGTTTCGTTATTACGTAAAACTTCAAACAAGAAACTTACATCTTGTTCAGGAGATGAATTTATAAGTTGTTGTGTCGCTTCTGCCCAGAGTTCTATTCTTTTGTGTTCTTCAAATGAGAGCTTTTCCATTAATGTATTGGTATACCATAGAGATAAAGTTCCAATAATAAAAGCAAAAAGAACTAACAAAAATTTCCACCGTCTTTTTTTTCGATATATTCTCAAAATCTTATAATTTTTGTTTTAACTAACGAATTTCAGATATTTTTATTTTAATCTAAAACAATCAAACACAAAAGTAAAAATAGTTAAATATATTGATAAGTCAATCTTAGGTGTTAGAAATATCTTCTATATATCGATTAATACAACGATAGGTAATTCATTATTTGGGCTGACTGAGAAAACAATATTGATATAATTAATCCCCAAAATGTTGTATAAATGAACACTTTCTTTGCATTTATAATAATATTGGAAAATAAAAGCGATAAAAATGGGAATAACATTACAACAGACTCATTAGTAGAATGAGGACTGATAAAAAATGCTGATAATACAACCAATATTACTAACAAAGATGATTGAAATTTTCTGGTAGAAACTTTTCTCGGCACTTTAATGGTGTATCTTCCTAATATTGTGATTGTTGTTATTACAAGGATTGGAATAAATATTATCCCATTAAGAGTAGAGTATTTAACCGAAGTGTATTTTGTTCCTATTGCTGATTTTACAGATGAAAAAAACAAATCTGGTTCCCCAACAAGCCAAACAATAGTAATCCCAACAACTATTGTCGTAATTAATCCGGAAAAATAAATTAGAAAATCTCTCCATTTTACAGGACGAATAATTACTACAATTATTAAACTTATTGGAATAAAGAAAATCAATTTGTGGAAGAGAAGTGCAGCAATAGCACTGAAAATTCCCGCATCCAACATATTTGTGTATGCTCTTTTTTTATTATATGAATAAAATATTCGGGTAATGGCTAAAAATAATGCAAATGAGGCTGCCGTTTCTGCCATAAATCTTTGTGAATTAATAAACACTCCTGTTAGAATAACGAATAAAATTCCTGGACTTTGGTACCCATTTTCGACAATTGCTAAATCGGAATTTATTCTAATTATGAATATGGCAAAAACATAAAAAAGGATAAAGGATAGAACAGCAGACATGTACTTAAAAAAAATCGTTTCAGGCACATTGGGAATTATCCAGTTTGATACTTCGTAAGTTTCAATTGGAGTTGGCATGTAATAAAACTTAAAACCCCAAAGAATCAGCATTAAAACAAACATTAATGCATAATTTATTGGAGTATTAGATTTTAAAAGTTTTATCATGATAGATCAAACCCTAGGTCTTTTCGGTAATACATTTTTTCAAAATGCAGATTTTTTGCTGAATCGTAAGATTTCTCTAATGCCTTAAATATATCTTTTCCAAAAGAAGTAAGAGCTATTACTCTGCCACCTGATGTTACAATTTTATTATCATCTATTTTTGTACCAGCATGGAAAATTAAAGTATCATTAATGTTTTCGAAGCCGGTAATTTCTTTCCCTTTTTCATATGCTTCTGGATATCCACCAGAAACCAGCATTAAGGTAGCTGCAGCTCTTGTGTCAAATTCTGGCTTAATACTTTTTAGTTCATTTTTTGATGCAGCAACAAGAATTTCTGTTAGGTCTGATTTTAATCTAGGCAATACAACCTCTGTTTCAGGATCACCCATCCGAACATTATATTCAATAACAAATGGATCTCCTTTTACATTTATAAGCCCAAAAAACACAAACCCTGTATAATCCATGTTCTCATTAGCAATGCCCTTAATTGTTGGAGTGATTACTCTGTCTATAACTTTTTGTTCAAAATCTGAATTGTAAAATGGGACAGGTGAAACAGCTCCCATACCACCAGTATTTAAACCAGTATTTTTCTCACCTATTCTTTTGTAATCTTTTGCTTCTGGTAGAATAACGTAGTCTTTTCCATCAGTAATTGCAAAAACCGAACATTCAACACCATCCAGAAATTCTTCAAGAACAACTTTCTGGCTTGCTGTTCCAAACTTGCCGTTAAGCATTGTATCAAGCTCTTTCTCGGCTTCTGCAAAATCATCAAGTATCAGAACGCCTTTCCCTGCAGCCAAGCCATCTGCTTTTAAAACATAAGGAGGAGTCATAGTTTTAAGAAAGGCGATAGATTCTTCGAAATTGTCTTTAGACGCTGTCAAATATTTTGCAGTTGGAATATTATATTTTTGCATGAATTGTTTTGCAAAGTCTTTACTTCCTTCGAGTAAAGCACCTGCTTTTGATGGGCCAATCACAATCAGATCTTTGTGTTTTGGTAAGGATCTAAAATAATCCGTAATTCCAAGAACTAGAGGGTCTTCAGGACCAACTACAAGCATGTTGATGTTTTTTTCTTCAACAAAATTAGATATTTGCTCAAAGTTTTTTGCATCAAGGTTTATATTTTCAGCAATACTATTTGTGCCAGCATTACCTGGTGCAACAAATACTTTTTCTACATCCTTACTTTGCAAGATTTTCCATGCTAATGTGTGCTCGCGCCCACCTGATCCTAAGATTAAAACATTCATTTTTTGTAGTTTTTTGTTTTGACAAAATTATAAAAAATAATTGGAGAGGATTATTAAAAAAACCTTCCGCTAGAAATAATCATAAACATACTTTATTTTGTAATCATTGTATTCTTGTAAAATAAGATTTTTATTGTCATTAAAATAATTTGTGTATCTACTTGTTTCTTCTCCACCAGGACTAATATGAGATTCTGTAACAGACTCATCTTCGTTATAAATCATTTTAATCTTTGCTCCAGACATAGAAAATTGTTCAACAGGACGCCCCTCTTCATCATATTCAACTTTAACCCAATCTAAAGTTTTGCCTTTTCTGTTTAAGGTTTTTACAGCCTCAATTTTTTTAGCGTCTGTATAATAGTAATGATTTGCTTTTTCAACTTTCCCTTTATGATCAAGTTCTTCGTGCAAAATTAGTAGACCTTCATCATTATATTTGTTTTTATGAGACTCAGTAAGTTTGTTGTTTTCATCAAATGTTTTGTTTGATAAAATATCTCCTTTATCATTGAGCTTTACTTCGTTAATTTCTTCAATTTCTTCATCTTCATCAAGGAGAGAAACTCGAACAGTTTTACCATCATCTAAACGCTCATACTTCTTTATCGAGAACCAGCCTTGGATATTATCCGTTCTTTCAGATTTTAATTTGCCGCTTTCATCGAATTCGAAGATTTTGGTTTCTTCAATATTATCGAGATAATTAATCGTCTTTTCTGTTACTGGTTTGCCATTATCATCAAACTCAGACTTTGTCTCCATGATTAATTCTCCATTTTCATCGAATTCTTTATCATGTATAATATTTCCAAAAGTATCGTATTCTTGTAATTCCACAAGAATCTCATTTTCAGGCTTCTCGTTTTCAAGCCTGTAAGTTTTAATAAGTCGGATATTATTTCCCATATCTATAAAATTGTTTTTTTTGTTAACCCAATTGTATAATTTCTTACTTCAATATTGGTCAAATTCAGTATAAAATTGTAAAATTGCTGAAAATTTTAGGTTTGGACAAACAATTGGATAAAAAATATTTCTTCATAATAAATCCTAATGCAGGGAATGAGGGTGGAAGTCGTGAGTGGCCAAAAATACAGGAAATGCTAAATAATAATCAAATAGATTACGATTATGTATTTACCGAAAAGGTTGGGCATGCAGAGCAGATTGTTACCAATAAGATTATTGAGTCATATCGCAAATTTGTGATTGTTGGTGGTGATGGAACCTTAAATGAGGTTACAAATGGTATTTTTAAACAAAAAAATGTTCCTACAAACCAATTATATGTTGGAATTATTCAAATGGGAACAGGTAATGACTGGGCAAGGTATTATAATATGAAACCCGATTTTGATGAAGAGATGAAACGCCTTAAGAAATGTTCATCTAAGATTCAGGATGTTGGTAAGATTGAGTATCTACATAATGGTGAAAACAAATCGGCGTATTTTATAAATATTGCAGGTTTATGTTTTGACTCTACAGTTGTAAAGACAACAAATGAGATGAAAGCACGTGGTAGACGAACAAAATTTGCCTACCTTATTGCCTTGTTAAAAAGTCTAATAAGCTATAAACCATGGCATTTAAAAATTGCAATAAATGATGAGGTTCTTGAAGGAGAATTTCTTTCGATAAGTATCGGCAATGGAAAATATTCTGGTGGTGGTATGGAGCAAACCCCAGACGCTGTAATTGACGATGGATATTTACATGTAACGATTTATCAAAACATGCACAAATTTAAGATTGTTACAAATGTAAAGAAACTTTATAATGGTAAGATATTAAGTATCAAAGGAGTAAAATCTTATAAAACTCAAAAGTTCAGAATAGAATCCAAAGAGACAATTTTTGCCGAAACCGATGGCGAAATTATTGGAAGCACTCCATATGAAGTAAGTATTATTCCTGCTTCTTTAAATGTTATTGTTTAATTTAAAATCCCTTCCTCTTAAATCTAATATTATCTCACATTTATTAATGCGCAGATTAGAATAATGCCCAATAGTGCAATATGTTGGCAATAAGTGAACTTACGTATGTGAAATCTGTTATTATTAGTATAAGTTCATTTATGTAATTTGAAAATTGTCGTCATGAAAAAAATTGTACTTTTAATCTCGGTTTTTGCTTTAATGCAAACAGTGTTGTATTCACAGTTATTAACTCCAGAAACGGTCCCCACAGAGCTAAAAATACATGAAGTGGAAAATACTCATATCTATTCAAAAGATTATAAAGCAGATTTTGAATTTTCATTTGATAGCATTGTTGTGTCTTCATGGAATGACCTGTATTCTGATTTAAGAAATCAATATAAAGAAGAATTTATTTATAATAGTGCCGGTATGCTTTTCGAAAGAAGATATTTCATTTATTCAGAAAATTTTGAAAAATGGATGTTAAACACTTTAGTTTTAAGTGAATATGACGAGAAAAATCGTCTTGTGTCAGAGGTTTTGTTGATTTGGTCAACTACAGAAATGCAGATGGTTAATTCAACTAAATATACAATAGTTTATGATGATAATGATAATATCATAAAAACAAGTAGTTACTATTGGAAAGAGGAGTATCAGGACTATTTTAAAGTTTATTCTTACGAATACACTTATGATGAGAATAGTCAAGTATTGACTCAGATGTATTTGTATTACGATATAAATAGTGGAATAGTTAAAAGTGGAAGTAAATATTTGTATGAGTATGACATAAATGGCAATCTTATTACAAGAACAGATATGTTTTGGGATACATATTCTTCTAACTGGGAAAATATGTATAAAGGGATATCTGTGTATAATGCGGAGAACTTAATCATAGATAATTTAAATTATTCATGGGATAATATTAATGAGATTTGGATTGGGTCAAATAGAACCACATATGGTTACAATATGAATGGATTATATAATTTGTTTATATACTATAATTGGAATACTGTTATTGAAGATTGGCAAGAAAATTATAAAACTACATATTTATATTATTTAGGAACAAATATGCTACATTTTATAACTAATTTTAGTTGGGATAGTGGTATGTCTGTATGGGTGAATAGTTCTCAATCAGAAAACATATTTGATGGAGAGATGAGAGTAATAGAATCGTATTACAAGTATTGGGATTCAAGCATTAGTAACTGGATTTCAACTCAAAAAACGGAATATGCTTATGATGACAAGGATCAGAAAATTTTAGAAGCCTCATATTACTGGGATAATGTTTTACTAATTTGGATGGGTAACTATATGAGTGAATATAATTATGATTTAAACTCCAATATTATATTTAATAGGTCTTCATTTTATGATTATGCCTTAAACGATTGGGTTTGGTCAAATAAAACACATTATGTGTATGATGATAAAAATAATCTTACAGATATGCACACGTTTAATTGGAATTCGATAGATGAGATTTGGGTTGATTACTATCGAAATATGTATGAATACGATATTTTAAATTCAATTGATGATATAGCAGCTCCACCATGGTATTTTTCATATTTTTATTATGGAAATTCAATGTTATTAAATGCCCATTTTTATAATATTGTGGATAATGTTTTTAGACTTTCATCTTCAAGCCAATACTTTTATTCAGATTTTCATAGTAACATAAATGAAGAACTAACATCAAATAGTTTAGAAATATATCCTAATCCATGTTCTGAAAACATTTTTTTATCATTGGATACAGAAGAATTAATGCTAGAAATGTCAATTTGGGATATTAATGGAAGAGTGCTTTATAATGAAATAATTGATAATAACTCGATTGTATCAATTAAAGATCTGGCAACAGGAATGTACTTGTTGAAAATTTCTGATGGGGATAAAGAATTCAATGAAAAATTGATTAAAAAGTAAATTAATACAATTCTTCTATTTCAATCTCATAGTCATATTGCAAGTCTTCGTGTAGTTTCTTGATTGTTTTTTTAACAGACACTTTTTGGTTATAGTATATGTTAAATAAAGCTAGATTATTGTCAATAGACGGTTTCATCGTACGAAGTTTTTTGCAGAAATAAATTAGAAGTTCAACTTCTGTTTCTTTCTTTTTCGAAAAACGAATATACTTTTTAATTGTTCTCAGAATTTTTCGTACACTTTTCTTAATGTAATAATAGCTACTATTATTAATATTTGAGAACTCAAGATCAATTTCTTCTTTAATGTCATTTATAAACCCTAGCTCATTGTGCTCTTCGAAGAGTAAATAAGACAACAATTCTTTATTTTCTTTTTTGAAACGAGCCAGTTTTAAACATAATTCCATTGTTTCTTCAGGATTTTTATGCTTAAGTTCATTTTTTATTTGACTTATTGATGCTGGTTTCATTTTATCTTTATTATTGAACAATTATTTTTTCTGTTTTTATGTGGTTTTTTGTGATAATTTGAATTAAATATATTCCAGGTTTTAAATTTAAAGTAATGAAATTTCCATTAAAATTATTAATCGTTTTATGATTTTTTCCATGCATATCAAATACGTTAATAGATTGACAATTTATGTTTTTATTAAAAGTTAATTGCCCATTTTTTACAGGACTATTTGTGAGTTGTCTTGATGATTCTGTAAGTTTACTATTGATATCAACAATGACACAAGCATTAGAAATTGTGTTTATATCCTCAATAATTCCTTGGGGAGTTAAATCTTTGCCGTCAAAACCTGAAAAGTCAGGAGGGTACTTTTCTCCCCTAAATATTCCTAGTAAATTAGAATTGTAAGCTCCATATTGGCTGTAGACAGTTGATCCAACAGGGTTTTTATAAGCCCAGACTAAATCGCCATTCTTTGTGATTTCAAAAATTGTAGAACGAGTATACTCGCAAATAATTAAATTCCCGTTTGGTAGACTTTGGGTGCCAGATTTTCGTTGAGCAAATATTTTTTCTCCAAATATTTCGCCACTCCATGACCAGTTATAAGTTTCAGGAAGAAAAATATTGTTTTCTATTGTATATGAATTGTTATCAATTTTTGGCTTAATTAAATGGACAATGCTTTCGTCTCCACTTCCATCGAAATTATTATTAAATACTGATATTTTTCCATAATCAAAATATCCAGACTTAACCCATTTTGCGTCATGTGGCCATTTTAGTTTTTGATCTTCAGCATTCCCTTGTCTGTATACTTGTGGATTTCCCCATCTCCACAAAAAGTCACCGCTATTATTTGCAGCTTCTTCAGTAGTTGTGCTATGATCAATGATGTATAATTCAGATAAATGTCTTGAGGTAATTAGAATTTGATCTAATTCAGCATTATATTCAATAGCATTAATATGGGTCCAATCTTTTGTTTGGTTATTGTTGAAATTGATATCTAGTAATTCTGGATGATCTTCTACAATTCCAAAGTTTTCTTTTGTATTATCAAAATCTTGAATGAGATGGTCAATAAATCTCCATTCCCATACTATAATTGCATCACTTGTTCCAATACGTTCCAGCTCTACTATTCTGTCAAGCTTGAAGGTGTCGTCAGTAATGTTTGGGTTTCTTCCTTTCTCCGTAATTTCAGAATTGGAATAAATGTCGGATGCTATACATAAAATATTTCCGTTTGGTAAAGGGTGAATGTCGTGATGAGTTGCAAGCCCGTTTTCTGTTGTTGCATATGACCATATCAACTGGGAATTCCAGTCTCTGACTTCAATAGAATCTTTTCCAACTCTTAATAGATTCCCATCTTCAAGCAAATAACATGTTGCACCTGGTGCTTCAGAGAAATACCATTCGTTAATAAGTTCACCACAATTGTTAATTAGAAAAGCTTTAGTGCTTTGTTCGGGTGTAAATAAAGTATAACCAGGTGATACTTCTGTGGTATGATGTAAAAGCCCGATAGTTGACTGGGATATCCCAGCAACAGGAATTGATATTAGAAGTATTAAAATAATTTTTTTCATAATTTATAATATTAATTTCCCCAACTTTCTCTGTCCAGACTTCTGTAATGAATAGCCTCAGCAATGTGTGAAACTTGAATATTCTCAGAATTGTCCAGATCAGAAATTGTTCGTGCAAGTTTAATAATTCTATCGTAAGCACGTGCAGATAAATCTAATTTTTCCATTGCATTTTTAATTAATCCCAAACAAGTGTCGTCTAAAACACAGTATTGTTTTATCATTTTAGAACTCATTTGAGCATTATTGTACACATTTTTATGATCTGCAAATCGCTCCGATTGTATTTGTCTAGCAGAAACTACCCTTTTTTGAATTTCAATGCTCTTTTCGGCTGGCTTAGCATCTGAGAGCTTGTCAAAACTTACAGGTGTAACTTCTAGATGTATATCTATTCTATCAAGAAGAGGCCCCGAAATTTTACTCATATATCTTTGTACCATCGTTGGAGAACAAACGCATTCTTTTTCAGGATGATTATAGTAACCACACGGACAAGGATTCATTGATGCAACAAGCATTAAACTTGCTGGATATTCAACAGTAAATTTTGCGCGTGAAATTGTCACAACTCTATCTTCAAGAGGTTGACGCATTACTTCAAGAACTGTTCGTTTAAATTCGGGCAATTCGTCAAGAAATAAAACCCCATTATGTGCCAGAGAAATCTCTCCAGGTTGAGGATAGGTTCCTCCGCCTACAAGTGCAACATCCGAAATAGTGTGATGCGGCGATCTAAAAGGTCTGTGTAACATCAAAGATTTATCACCTCCTGTTTTTCCTGCAACCGAGTGAATTTTAGTGGTTTCTATTGCTTCATCCAAACCTAGCGGAGGTAAAATACCAGGCATTCTTTTTGCCAGCATTGTTTTTCCGGAACCGGGAGGTCCAATAAGAATAATATTATGTCCACCTGCAGCTGCAATTTCCAATGCTCTTTTTACATTTTCTTGTCCTTTTACATCAGCAAAATCTATTTCTGCTTCTCGAATTCCTTTTTGAAATTCTTTCTCAATATCTATTTCAACGCGAGTAAGATTATTTGCCCCATTTAGGAAGTCAATAATTTCGTTAATATTACTTACTCCATAAACTTCTAAACCTTCGACAACTGCTGCCTCAAGTGTGTTTTCTTTCGGAAGAATTACGCCTTTAAAGCTTTCTTCTTTTGCATTTATTGCAATAGGTAGTGCACCTTTTACCGGATTTACAGTTCCGTCTAGCGATAGTTCGCCCATTATAATATAACTTTCAACTAATTCTGAACTTATTTGTTCTGATGCAGCAAGAATTCCCATTGCAATTGGTAAATCATACGATGAGCCCTCTTTACGCAAATCTGCAGGAGCCATATTAATTACAATTTTTTTCCCTGGCCACTTATAATCATTTGTATTTAATGCACTAATTATTCGTTGCTGACTTTCTTTAACAGCTGAATCTGGCAATCCAACCAAATAAAAATTTATTCCTTTAGAAATATTTACTTCTATTGTAATTGTACTGGCATTAATACCATCAACAGCACTTCCGTATGTTTTAACAAGCATGGTTTGTTTCTTTTGTGATTGGTGATGTAAAGATAAAAATTATATTTCAAAAACTATCATAATTCATATCTGACAGTGGTTGTCAGAAAAAACACTAATTTTGCAGAATTATAATATGAATATGCAAAGAAAAAATATTGATTTAATGGCTCCAGTTGGTTCTTATGAATCGTTAATGGCAGCTATAAATGCAGGGGCAAATTCTGTTTATTTCGGAATTGAGAAACTAAATATGAGAGCAAGGTCATCAAACAATTTTACTTTTGATGATTTACACAAAATAGTGAACATTTGTAACGAAGCAGGAGTAAAAACCTATCTTACAGTAAATACAATTATTTACGATGATGAAATTGAAAAAATGCATCAGGTAATTGATGCAGCGGCTGAAGCTAAAGTTACTGCTGTTATTGCATCTGATATTTCTGTAATGCAATATGCAAGGAAAAAAGGGGTAGAGGTTCATGCATCAACTCAGCTTAATATTACCAATATCGAAGCAGTTGAGTTTTATTCTAACTTCTGTGATGTGATGGTAACAGCAAGAGAGCTAACTCTTGACCAGGTTGCAGACATAACACATCTTATTAAAGCTAGAAATATTACCGGACCTTCAGGTGAGCTTGTTCAGATTGAAATATTTTGCCATGGAGCATTGTGTATGGCTGTTTCTGGAAAATGTTATATGAGTTTGCACGAATACAATTACTCCGCCAACAGAGGAGCTTGTTTGCAGACTTGCCGACGTCCGTATATTTTAATTGATAAAGAATCAGGAGCGGAGATAGAGGTTGATAATGAATATTTAATGTCTCCAAAAGATCTTTGTACGATTGGTTTTATCGATAAAATAATTGACGCTGGAGTTAGCGTATTAAAAATCGAAGGTCGAGCTCGCTCTGGAGAATATGTAAAAACAGTTGTAGAATGCTATAATGAAGCAATAAATACAGTTCTTGATGAATTATATACTAGAGAAAAAATTGATAGTTGGATGCAACGTTTAAGCACTGTTTTTAATCGTGGCTTTTGGAATGGCTATTATCTTGGACAAAAACTTGGAGAATGGTCTGAAGTTTATGGTTCCAAAGCTCTTCAAACAAAAGTCTATTTAGGAAAAGTAAGTAATTACTATGGAAAACTAGGGGTAGCAGAAGTTAAAATCGAGACTAGTGAAGACCTTGAAGTTGGCGATGAGGTAGTGTTTTTGGGTCCTACATCTGGTGCGGTTCAACAATTTGTTGAAGAAATTCGCGAAAACCTGAAACCTGTAAAGAGAGTTGGTAAAGGTCAAGTATTTTCCATGCAAACCGAAAGTTTAGTACGTAGAGCTGACAAACTTTATAAACTTGTTAATACAGAGGAGTTAAAGAGACGAAAAAGGGAGTTAAAGAAATGATTGTACCTGAAAAACGTATAACAAACTTCATTAAAGAACACCATGTTCTAACTCTTGCTACAAGCAATACAAAAGAATCGTGGTGTTGTAATTGTTTTTACACATATTTAGAAGATGAAGCAGCATTATTGTTTACATCTGACAGTGATACAAAGCATATTCTTATGGTCATGGAGAATCCCAATGTTTCAGGATCTATCGTTCTTGAAACCAAGGTGGTTGGGAAAATTCGTGGCATTCAGTTTATGGGAGAATTACACAAAGTTGAGAATATAGAGCATTCAAAATACAGATTAAAATATTTAAAGAAATTTCCTTTTGCAATAGTTATAAATACTGATCTTTGGATTGTAAAACTGAATCTTATTAAAATGACTGATAACAGACTGGGTTTTGGTAAAAAGTTATATTGGAATAGAGAAGAAAAATGAAAATAAACCTGCATACATTATTCCCTGACTATGAGTTACTAGATTGTGGTAACTCGAAGAAACTTGAGCGGTTTGGAGACATTACACTTATTAGACCTGATGTTACAGCAATTGAAAAAACTAAGCTTGATGTCTTGGAGTGGGAAAGATTAGCTCATGCAGAATTCGTTGAGACATCAAAAAATAAAGGAAATTGGAAAATATTTAAGACTGTTCCTGATAATTGGAATGTGGGCTATACCAATGGGAAACAGAAAATCAGAGCTGAACTATCATTAACAAAGTCAAAACATATTGGAATTTTTCCAGAGCAGGTGTTAAATTGGAATTATATTTCCCAACTTAGTTCTGATATTCCAGAAATGAATTTTCTCAATCTTTTCGGATATACGGGTTTGTCAAGTATTGCAGCTGCTCCTTTTGCTCAAAAAGTAACCCATATAGATTCAATTAAAAAGGTTGTTGAATGGACAAAGCGAAATGCAGAAATATCTGGACATAATAATTTGAGATGCATTACCGAAGATGCTCTAAAATTTGTTTTAAGAGAGGTTAAGCGTGGAAATAAGTATGAAGGAGTGATCTTAGACCCTCCACCAATTGGAGTGGGAGCAAATCGAGAAAAATGGATACTGGAAGAAAAAATTGATGACTTATTGTCTTCAGTCAGGATGATTCTTTCTGATAAGTCTTTTGTAATTATGAATCTTTATTCTCATTCAATTACAGATAAATTTATTCACAGGCTTATCCTTACTCACTTTAAGGATTTTAATATTGATTTTTCTGAGAAAGTTTATGGAGAATCAAAACTTGGGAATACAATAAACCATGGCTATTTCGTAAGAATAAGAAGATGAATGACATAAAAAAAGTAGGGATGATTCACGAATCACCCCTACTTCTTTTTTCAATAAATATTTTTATTCAACCACAACCAATTTTTGTGTTTGTGTTTGATTGTTTGCATTAATGCTAATTGAGTAAATTCCAGCTTCTAATTCAGTATTTACAATTTCGTTTAGAGTGAAATTATGAAGACCTGAATTTAGACTGTATTCTTTTGTTGCAATAATTTCACCTAATAAATTAGTAACAGTAACAACAGCATCAGAATTGTTAGTAATAGAAAATTCTAAAATTGAGTTTACATTACCTGGGTTTGGCATAATTGAGAAGTTTGAAAGAAACTTATTTTCTTCAATATCACTAGCTAAAGATGTATAGCTAATTTCCCAACCATCAGCAGTATTTGTTCCATCAGTGAAGAACTGAATGATAGCAGTTCCGCTATTTACTGTTATTGGCTCTGACGGAGCTGTTCCAGAATTAAATGTAGCAATAGTATTCGAGCTACTTAGTTCGTTTTCATATATTTTAACAAAATCAATATTTCCAGCTAGTTCAAACTCGTCAAATGTAATAGTGATGTAATTTGCATCTTCAGGTTCAATTATCCAAGTACATAAGTTTGAGTTTGCATATTCACAAATTCCACTTCCATCATCAAAACTTCCAGATCCATCAGTATATGTTAAGCCAGTATTACAATTTTTAACAGTATAGTCTACATTCCATCCTAAAGAATTTGAAGACCCGTCAGTGTTAAATTTAAGGGTAATAGCACCTACATTTGTAGATAGAGTATTTATTCCAGGATCATTGTCTGCATCATATGAAGCTAAAACTGTTGTAGAAGTTTCATCACCATCAAATACAATTAATTCATCACCTTCACCTAGGTTAAAATCATTAAAACTAAGATTAATAACTTTTCCACAAGTTGGTTCAATAACATAAACACAAGATTGATTATTGTCATAGTTTTCACGTGGAGATCCGTCACTAAAAGAACCCTCATGACCAGTGATTATTTTTGTCCCACTACAGTTATCTTGGTAAGCTTCATCCGGGTAAATATTAATAATCATATCATTATTAGTATTGAAATTGTTTTCATCTCCACCAGCAGTAGCAGTAGATGTAAGGTTGTCAAGAGTGTAGTAACCATTACCGGCTCCACCCCATCCCCAGTTCATGTGAAATGAGTCATCCTGATATCCATCACAGTTCCAAGCATGACCAGCTCCACCAACTGCAGGGTTTCCCGAATAAACAGTTGGCATCCCAGCGTCAATTTGAGCTTTAATTAGATTTTGCCATTCAGATTCTGAATAATTATATTTACTTACATGTTGTGCATCACTTGAATAATTGAAATAATCTTCTAGAGCATCAGCAATCAAATATGTTTGTGTTCCAGATCCATCTGGTCCCCACATCATTCTAACTGCGACACCGGCATGAAAATTTATTTTACCTAATTCCTCATTTACATAACTACTTGCTTTATTTGGAATAGAGTACCAGTCATAAGTTTGTTCTGCAAAGTTGATATTTATATTACCATATCCACCATTATAAAAACTTGAGTGATATTTTTGTCCTGTTCCAGTTTCAGGCCAATTGTAATATTTCATAACTTGTAACATTGCCGTAGCTACGCAACCAACATATACATGACCACCGCTACCTCCTGCGTCGACAGGACAACCAGAATTATATGGCCAATCCTGATTCCAATTAATATGTTCTAATAAAATACGAGATGTTGATTTTTGCTTTATACTTTTATCTGGGCTATAATTTAATAAAGCATCCCACTCATTTACATCTTTAGCTCTTGGTTGCATTTCATTTTTGGATGCAAAATCAATACAATCATCATAATAATTTAACATTTCTTTTTGTGTAGGAGCCATATCGAAATTGTTAAAATCACCCTCGAAAGAATATGCTAATATTGGCATTATGTCGTTATCAGATGAAACAATTACCCAACCTTCGTCTCCATTAATGTTAAACACATAGAAGTTGTAGATATCATTGTTTGTAGGATTAAATTGACAATCTAGATTTATTTTTTCCCAATTAGTTTGTTTTATACTATTAATGCTTTGATAGTAATGGCTTTTTGCAACTTTCTCAGCATCTTTTCTGGGAACAAACTCAGCAAATAAGCCATAAGAAACCAGTAGTGATAGTGCGATTAGTAATAACTTTTTCATAAATTTTAATTTTATTTTAGTGACAAATTAAATAAATTAAGTAATAGAATTAGCATTAAGACTCCGAAATTATACATTTGGCTGCACAGAGTCTAATAAATCAATATTATAATGTAGACCTATAGATTCTCTTCTGTCCATAGCCATCTTAATAATAAGATAACCAACATTAATAATGTTTCGTAATTCACATATACTTATAGTAACCTTTGAAGTTTTAAAAAGTTCTTCGGTTTCATGGTAAATTATATGAAGTCTATCTAAAGCACGTTGAAGTCTCAAATCAGATCTAACAATTCCAACATAATTACTCATAATTTGTTGAACTTCACGAAGAGAGTGTGAAACAAGTACTAATTCTTCATTTTTTATTGTTCCTTCATCGTTCCAATCAGGAATTAATTTAACAATTTCTTTATTTATTGGATTTGTATTAGATGATGATATTGCTGCTCTATGGGCAAAAACAACTGCCTCCAGCAATGAATTTGATGCAAGCCTGTTAGCGCCGTGTAGTCCAGTTGAAGCCACCTCACCAGCAGCAAAAAGGTTTTCTATAGAAGTCTGTCCATGTTCATCCGTTTTGATCCCACCACATAAATAATGAGCAGCAGGTGTAACCGGAATCATATCCTTTTTGATGTCTATTCCAATTTCCAAACATTTTGCATATATTGTAGGAAAATGGCCAAGTAGTTTTTCTTTGTCAATATGTCTGGCATCAAGGAAAACGTTGTTTTCACCAGATATTTTCATTTCATTGTCTATAGCTCTTGCAACAATATCTCTTGGTGCTAACGACCCCCTTTTGTCATATTTCACACAAAAGTCTTCCATTTCCTGATTTCGCAATATTGCTCCAGCTCCACGTAATGCTTCTGTTATTAGGAAAGATGGTTTGGTTTCAGGATTATATAATGAAGTTGGGTGAAATTGAACAAATTCCATGTTTTCTACTGTGGCTTTTGCTCTGTAAGCCATTGCAATACCATCGCCTGTTATATTGGGGGGATTTGTTGTGTGCTGATAAACATTCCCACAACCACCTGTTGCAATAAATGTCTTAGAAGCGAGAACTGTGAAAATCTTTTCCTTTTCGACATCCATTACATACGCACCAAAACATTTAATGCCTTTTGTTGAACGAGTAATCTCTTCTCCTAAATGGTGTTGAGTAATAAACTCTATTGCAAAATGATTTTCATAAATTGAAATATTAGAGTTATTTTTAACTTCATGAATAAGGGCTCTTTGTATTTCTTCTCCAGTTTTGTCTTTATAATGAAGAACTCTATTTTCTGAATGTCCACCTTCTTTGTTTAGGTCATATAATCCATCTCTGTCTTTATCGAATTTAGTTCCGATATCAATCAGATCATATATTCTGTCGGGACCTTCTTTAACAACTATATCAACAATTTTTTTATTGTTGATATCGCAACCTGCGATCAAGGTGTCGTTAATGTGTTTCTCATACGAATCTGGATTATATAACACTGATGCTATTCCTCCTTGTGCTTTTGACGTTGTTGTGTCGTCAATTTTTGTTTTGGATATGATAGCAACTTTACCATATTTACTTACTTGTATTGCATAAAATAGTCCAGCAATACCGCTTCCGATTATTAAAAAGTCAAAACCTTTTTTCATGAATTTTAATTTTCACAAAGATATAAATATCATATATACTGTCAAAAGGAAAGAAGAAGTGAAAATTGAATTGCTTAAAATCAAAATTATTTTAATTTTGTAAAGAACAATTTTAGCATTAGTACGTAATAACAAAAAAAGACGGATATGAAAGATAAATTAGTTACATTGGTTACTTATCGTTACGAATATCGTGCAGAGATATTGCAAGATAAGCTTGAGGCAGAAGGAATTGAATGTTCAATCTCCAATGAGAGTGTGTTGGGACAGATAGACGGAGTTAAGGTTATGGTTATGGATAAATACTATGCTAAAGCACTTAAAGTTTATCGTGATATCAGAAAATTATATGATAATCATACAAATGAAGTAATAGAAGAACCAAAAGATGATTTAGAATAGTTAAATCAGTTCTTCGAGTTCTTTTGATACTAATTCCTTACCTGCATCTCTGTTATTTCTCGCTGTAGCAGTGAAGTAGTTATGGCTCTGTATAAATTTATATTGCATTCGGTTCCATTGTTCAATAGTATTGATTTTACCTCTTTCAAATAGTTCTCTAAACAAATTCTGAGATATTGGAATAAAGTCTGGACGACCAAGGTAATCTAAATCGGCATCGCAAATTATTTTCTCTAGCATGTCTTTTGGTCTCGGAGGCATTTTGGTTGCCATAATAAGGCGCTTAACAGTGTCTATTTGTTCTTTTGTAAAACTGTATTTTTCCAGAGTTTGTGCAGCCATTTTTGCTCCAATTTCTTCATTATTATCATAACTTACCATAAAACCTGCATCGTGGAAAAGGCCAGCACACTTTAATAATAGCATTTCTTCTTCATCTACACCTTCTTCTCGAGCAATATCTTCGACATTATAAAGTACGTTTATTGTGTGTTTTAAGTTATGATAATAAAGGTTCGAAGGAAGATTACGTTGCAATTGATCCATAATCTCTTCCTGCATCATTTTAAACCGAATAAATTGCAATTTGATTACAAAATCTTTATTGGGAGTTTCGCGGTCGGCATTTTCGGATAAGAGTTTTCGTATTTCATGTACAAAATACATCTCCATTTCACCTTTGTATTTAACATTGATTCGCCCTCTATATTGGCAAACAAAGAAGTCTTTAACCTGTTTGTAAGTTTCTTCAGAGATGTTGACTTTGTTAATCAAACCATGAGTTTCCATTCTGGATGCAATATTTACCGTGTCTCCCCAAATATCGTATTCAATTTTCTTTGACCCAACAACACCAGCAACAACAGGTCCAGAGTGCACTCCAATTCGGATTTCAAGTTTTAAATCACTATTTGCATTAATTAGCTTTATTTGTCTTTGCATTTCAAGAGCTGCAAGAACAACTTCTATTGGATTTGTAATGTCTTTGTTTGGCATACCTCCAGCACACATATACGCATCACCAATAGTTTTAATTTTTTCAATATTGTAATTTGCAATAATTTTATCAAAACTTGAAAATATATTGTTTAGATGTTTGATTAATTCTTCTGGTTTGGTTTGCTCTGCAATTTCAGTAAATCCCTGAATATCTGAAAATAAAACTGTAACCATTTCATATTTCTGAGATTTTGCTTTACCGGTTTCCCTTAATTCGTCTGCAGCATTTTGAGGTAGCAATTTTTTAACTAACTGCTCGGTTTGTTCTTTTTGATAAGCCAGCTCATTAGTTCGATCTTCTACTAATTTTTCAAGACTGAATCTTTCTTTAGCATGTCGAAGTTCATTTAATTTTAGTACTAAGTAGATAATTGCACCAAAAACTATAATGTATATTATGAATGCGTAAATTGTTCTGTAAAATGGAGGTTCTACTTCGAACGAAATGCTTGCTTCATTACTTATATCACCATAAACATCGCGAGCTCTTACTTTAAAAACATATTTTCTTTCAACTAATGCAGTATATTCTTTAAATGTTTCTTTACTCCAGTCAGACCAATCATCGTCAAAACCTTCAAGTTTAACTTGATATTCTAACTCACCGAAAGTTGAAAATGCTAAAGCAGTAAAATCAAAACGAATAGTTTTGTCATTAAAATTATAGGTAATACTTTGATTAGATAAATTATCATTGGAGGACAGAGAAATGGTTGAGTCTTGTCCAATAGTTATTTTTCTAATAAAACAAGGGAACCTTTCTGTCTTTGAGTTACTATCATGTTTCTCATACTTAATTAGCGCATCGGATGATCCAAACCATACTACACTATCATTTTCAGGGTAAATCCCTTCGATAACATATTCGCTTAGTTGTAAAAATGGTTTTGTAAGCGGTGTATACCTTTTATTTGCACCATTATAAATAAACACACCTGTCTCACGTTCATATTTACCATCGTAGATACAACTGTACCAAAGGTTTTTCTTATTGTCTTCTACAATAGGATAGATTTGTTTATTCCCTGCTTGAAAGTTCAACCCCAATAAGGTATCCATTACAAATGAATTTAATGTATAGTTATACCTGTATACTCCTTTACTTGTTGAAAATAATGTTCCTTGTGAAGAGTTAAAAACATCTACCCAGTCAAAGTTTTTGGGTAATCCCTGACCTTCATCATAATGAGAGTGAGGAGCTGTTGTACTTACTCCACTATAAAAACCAGTTTCGAATAAGCCGTCTTCGTTAGTTCCAAGCCAAAGATTTCCAAAGTAATCTTCATTAATTGTGCGTATATTATATTTTAAATTTTTAAGATATCCGACAGTATCAATCTTAGTGTCTTCGATTTCTGTAATTAGCAAACCTGTACTTGTTCCTAATACATAATTATTTTTAAAAAAACTTAGTTTTAAAAATGAGTTATAATAACCTTCCAGAAGTAATTTTGATTCAAGATTAGTTATCTCATAAACTCCATTAGTTGTAATAGCACACAGTTTACCATTAAGTTCTGTTAATTGCCAACATAAAGCTCTTATTCCATTTACTTTTTCAAATCTTAATCTTAAATCAAAATTATTTCTTTCAGAATTATATATATTTCCTGAGTAATACTTGTATAAACCTATTGAAGTACCAATATATAGCTTTCCTTTGTATCTGTACATAGAAACGACAGCTCCATTAAATCCAAATGAGGAATCAAAGAAACTTAAATCAGAATCTGTCTCAATCATAGAAATACCATTATATGTGGTAGCCCAAACTCTGTGTTTGTTGTCAACAAGTATATCTGTAATTTGATTATCTCTAAGACCATTATCCATATTTATTGAGTACTGATATTGACCTTTCAAATCTACACAAACTAATCCACCATGGTCAGTACCAATAATCAGATTTTTATTTTTTATGATTTTAGCAATAGCATAATTATTGGTTTCAATAAAGTCGTCGGCATCAGTATAAAAATGATTTATTTTATAATTCTTGTAAATATAAAAGCCTTTTTCATTACTTGGTTTAATAATAAAATCAGAATTATTTAATGGAATTAAATCTTGAACAGATATGTTTTCGAAAAGACTAAAATCCGTATGAGGAGTTATCTTATTGTCAATCCACCTATAAATACCTCTATCTGGCATATATATTAACAAATTTTTGTTTTGTTTAAAGATTTTTATCCCTTCTGCGTTAGACTGTTCAAGCTCAAGTGTGTCATTGCTATATATTAGTAGCTGATGTGATGTAGTGAAAAAAACCTTGTCATCCATAGCAACAACTTGTTGAACCTGACCCGGTTTAAATTCTTCATAATATTCAATAGGTTTGGTTTTCATCAAACCGTTCTCAAATTGTATTTTGCCAAATTGATTATATCCACCAAAATATATTTCGTTTTTGGAATTTATATCCATTATTGGACGTCCAGTAACTTTTATGATTCTCCAATTTGTATTGTCAAATTCCATAATACCATTGGAATTACCAATATACATCATAGAGTTTTTATCTTGGATAATGCTAAAATTCTGACTTTCCTGACCATAATCTTTTGGCGAAAAATTTATAAGAGCAGGAATACCATGTTCGGTAGTTTGAGCATAAACCCCAAGCCCAATAAGCAATCCAAAAACAATTAGAAGAATGACTTTCATAGAGTGTAAACCAATTTTAAACAAACTTAGCTTTAATTTGCTATTATTCCAAACCTATTTGCTAAAATGTAGGTTTTAATATAATATACCAATAAGATTTCAATATCGTAAATTATTGTAGAATTTAGATAAAACTGATTTGATATATATGAAATTTATAACTTATTTTACCACAAATAATTGGATGAATGATGAAAATAGGTTTGGTTTCTGATACTCACGGTTTTGTTGATCCTTCATGGATAGAGTTTTTATCTGATGTTGACGAAATTTGGCATGCTGGAGACATCGGAAACGAAGATGTTTTAAACTATTTAGAAAGCAAAAAACCTGTCCGTGCTGTTTATGGTAATATCGACGATTATAAAATAAGAATCCGAACTAAAGAAAAATTGAGATTTATTGTCGAAGGTGTAGATGTTTTGATGATTCACATTGGAGGATATCCAGGAAGATATGCACCAGAAATAAAGAAGATAATTGCTCAAAACCCTCCGAACTTATTTATAAGCGGACACTCACACATTTTAAAAGTAATTAACGATAAACAAAATAATCTTTTACATATAAATCCTGGTGCTGCAGGAAACAAAGGATGGCATAAGTTTGTTACGGTAGTGAAGTTTGATTTAGAGGGTGGTAAAATAAGTAACTTGCAAGTTTTTGAAAAACCAAGAAAATCAAAATATGATGGAGAAAAAGTATCCAACTAAAATTCTAAATGTTAGAAATCTTATCGAGAAATACGACGAACCAGCATTTTCGTGTAATAATTACTATTATCATCAACACAACATTACTCCTTGTCTTGCTGTAGTATTAACAGGAGATGACCCGGGTTGCATTTCGTATACAAGAGGAATTAAAAGATTTTGTGCCAAACATGATATCAATTGCAACGATTTTATTGTGAAAAACGAAATAGAACTTACTGAAAAAATAAAATCTTTAAATGTTGATGACTCTGTACATGGAATAATGATTATGTACCCAACCGGCTATGGTAAAAAAGATACTGTTTTTATGAATATGCTTAACCCAATGAAGGATGTTGAAGGTTTGCATAATACATATCTGGGATATCTGGTACAATTTGAAAAATTTCGAGATCCTGAGAAATTACGTAAACTGGTAATTCCTCCTACAGCAAAAGGGATACTTAGTATTTTAAAAAGATATAGTATCGATTATGAAAATTTTAAAGAACAAAGAGGCGTTTATCCCGAAAATCTTAATGAAAACCCATTTGAACTAGAGGGTAAAAGAATTACTGTTATTAATGATTCTCTAGCAGTAGGGCGTTCTCTGGCTCTTATGCTATTAAACGAAAATGCTTATGTTCAGATTTGTCATCAATATACGCCTTTCGATAAGACATTAGAAAGTGTTGAGAATTCAGATGTTATTATTTCTGCTGTTCCGTCGTCTAAATTTACAATACCTACAGCTTCGGTTCCCGAAAAAGCAATAGTTATTGATATATCATTTGAGGGAAATTTTGAATACCCTTCTGTTATTGAAAAGTGTTATAAAATAGCTCCTCGTTGGGATTTGGTAAGAAAGGGAAACAGAATTAATGACATGACTCTAAATAGACTTGTTTCTAATTTACATTATTTGATAAATAGTGTTTTACCAGAAGAAATTTTACAGGAAATGCAGGAAGAGTAATATTGCAACTTTACACAGGTCTTATTGTTTGTTAATTATTGGTACTTTGAAGTATTTATGACCAACTTAAAGCCTTGTATTATTGATAATTAAAAACTTTTATTAAAAAGTTCGATTATTCCGTTTTGATGTTGTAATTTTGAACCCAATATTTTTAACCTTAAACTTCAAAGTTTTATGCAAAAGAAAATTCAGTCAGCACTTATTTCTGTTTATCACAAAGATGGTTTGGATGTAATAGTAAAATGTCTACACGACAATGGAGTAAAGATCTATTCGACAGGCGGTACCTATAGCTTTATTGAGTCCTTAGGTGTTCCTGCAACAAAAATCGAAGATTTGACAGGTTATCCATCAATTTTGGATGGTCGTGTTAAAACACTACACCCAAAAGTTTTTGGAGGAATTTTGGCTATCAGAGAGTCGGCAGATCATATTGAACAAACAGAACAATATGATATTCCGGAGATCGATTTAGTTATTGTAGACTTATATCCTTTTGAAAAAACTGTTGAGCAAGAAACAGATGAAAATCTGATTATCGAAAAAATTGATATTGGAGGCATTTCATTAATTCGTGCAGCAGCGAAGAATTATAAAGATGTTCTTGTTGTTTCAAATATGGGACAATATCACGATTTACATAGTATCTTACTTGAAAATAAATGCCATACAGATATTGAAATCAGGAAAAGATTTGCTTGTGAATCATTTGGAATTAGTTCTGCTTATGATACCGCAATTTTTAACTGGTTTGATAATAACAAACATAGCGAGTTTAAGGTTTCTCACTCTAATGGAAAATCTTTAAGATATGGTGAAAATCCACATCAAAAAGCAAAATTCTTTGGAGAATTAGATAAATTATTTGATCAACTACATGGTAAAGAAATTAGTTACAATAACCTTCTAGATATTGATGCCGCTGTTAGTTTGATTAGTGAGTTCGAGGATACCACATTTGCTATTTTAAAACACAATAATGCTTGTGGGCTTGCATCTAGAAACAACTTAATAAATGCATGGAAAGACGCTCTTGCTGCTGATCCGATATCTGCTTTTGGAGGTGTTTTGATTTCTAACAGAATTATTGATTTCGAAACTGCTGAAGAAATTAACAAAATTTTCTTCGAAATTATTATTGCTCCTGATTATACAGAAGAAGCATTAACTATCTTAAAGCAAAAGAAAAACAGAATTATCTTGATCCAAAAAGACTTTGATTTAGTTAAAACATCATACAGAACTGTATTAAACGGAACTTTACTACAAGACAGAGATGCAAAAGTTGAAACTCCAGAAGATTTGAGTTTTGTAACTAATGATAAGCCCTCAAAGAATAAAATTAAAGATTTGTTATTTGCTAACAGGTTAGTAAAGAATACAAAGTCAAATGCAATAGTTCTGGTTAAAGATTCTCAACTTCTGGCAAGTGGAACAGGACAAACATCGAGAGTTGATGCTCTTAAGCAAGCTATTGAAAAGGCTAAACATTTTGGTTTCGACTTAAATGGTGCTGTTATGGCTTCTGACGCTTTCTTCCCATTTGCTGATTCAATTGAAATTGCATATAAAGAAGGCATTAATTCCGTAATTCAGCCAGGTGGTTCAATCAGAGATAAAGATACTATCGATTTTTGTAATGAAAATCATATCCCAATGGTATTTACTGGAATTAGACATTTCAAACATTAGACACAAAAAAAGAATGATAAATAAACCCTTTGTTATACTCAATGATTTAGTAAAACAGAGGGTTTTCTTTGGTTTTTCGTTTGTTTTTTGACCAAACATTTAAAAACTCACTTTATGGTATTGTTGTAACATATGGGAATTCAGCACTTTACGCTATTTTGAGAAAATCGAATCAATTTTGCATCTTTTTTAAAGATTATATATCTTTGTTAGTTAAATAATTAGATAGGATCATGGGATTTTTTTCATTTTTGCAGCAGGAAATAGCAATTGACCTTGGAACGGCCAATACAATCATAATTTATAACGATAAAATTGTTGTTGATGAACCTTCGATCGTTGCTTTGGATGAGCGATCAGGTAAAGTAGTAGCAATTGGACAAAAGGCAAGGTCGATGCACGGAAAGACCCACGAAGGAATTAAGACTGTGCGTCCTTTGAGAGATGGTGTTATTGCAGACTTTAACTCAGCAGAGTTAATGATTCGTGGAATGATTAAAATGCTGAACAAAAACAGAAATTGGTTTAACCCATCACTTAAAATGGTGGTTTGTATTCCTTCTGGTAGTACCGAAGTAGAACTTAGAGCGGTACGTGACTCATCTGAACATGCTGGTGGACGTGAAGTTTATATGATATATGAACCTATGGCTGCAGCAATTGGTATTGGAATGGATGTCGAAGCACCTCAGGGAAATATGGTTGTTGATATCGGTGGTGGTACTACAGAAATTGCTGTAATCTCTCTCGGTGGTATTGTTTGTAACAGATCAATTCGTATTGCTGGTGACGATTTTACAGATGATATTCAGGAATACATGAGAAGACAACATAATATTAAAATTGGGGAAAGAACAGCAGAAGAAATTAAGATAAATGTTGGAGCTGCTATCCCTGAATTAGAAAACCCTCCTGCTGATTATATTGTTAGAGGACCACATCAAATGACGGCTTTACCAATTGAAATTCCTGTATCATATCAAGAAATTGCTCATAGTTTAGATAAATCAGTTTCAAAAATTGAATCAGCAATTATGGCTGTACTTGAACTTACTCCTCCAGAATTATATTCAGATATTTATTCAAGAGGCATTTATCTTGCTGGTGGTGGTGCATTGTTAAGAGGTTTGGATAAGAGATTATCTGATAAAACAAATATTCCTGTTCACATTGCTGATGATCCTCTTCATGCAGTTGCAAGAGGTACAGGAATCGCACTGAAAAATGTAGATAAATTTCAGTTCCTCATTCGATAAAATTTAAATGAAGAATTTATTAAACTTTATTCTAAAATATTTATACACTTTTGTTTTCATACTGTTTGAAATAGTATGTTTCGCACTTATTTTTACAGCAAATAATTATCATAAAGTTAGTTTCTTAAATTCATCGAATTTTGTTACAGGTTCTATTACTGAACAATGGAATGAAGTTACAGTATATTTTAATCTCAAATCAGTTAACGACAGTATTATTTCCGAAAACGTACGCCTTCTAAATAAGATTGAGAAATATCGTAAAGACGAAATCCCAGCAATTGAAGAGTCTGGATTTGAATACATTGCAGCTAAAATAATTAGCGCAAACGTTGGCGGAAAAAAGAATTTTCTCACTATCAACAAAGGTCAAAATGATAATGTTTCTCAAGATATGGGCGTAATTGGGCCAAATGGTATAGTTGGAATTGTTTACAGTTCATCTAAGAATTTTTCATCAATTATGCCGATAATTAATCCAGATATAAAAGTTAGTGTAAAGCTCGAAAAAAACGATTATTTTGGTTCTTTATCATGGGATGGAAAAGACAGAAACACTGCTATTCTCAACGAAATACCAGGCTATGTAGAACTTGCTGTAGGTGATAAGGTGGTAACTAGTGGTTTTTCCACTCTTTTCCCAGATGGCATTCCTGTAGGAACAATTAAATCATTTTCAAAAGATCAATCAACAAATTTTTACGAGATACTTGTTGAATTATATACTGATTTTCATAATATAAGCTATGTTTATGTTGTGGAAAATAATAATTTTAAGGAACATAATGAATTAATAAACGAATTAAACGAAGAAAATGATTAAGCAAAATATACGATACATATTATTGTTTTTGTTCTCTGTATTAGTGCAGACTTTGATTTTCGACCGTATTAGCTTGAGTAACTATATTACTGCTTATGTGTATATACTATTCATATTATTGCTACCAATTAATTCAAACCGATATGTAGTGTTGTCTTTGGCTTTTCTTTTAGGAATTTGTGTAGATATTTTTAATTCAACACAAGGGATACATGCATCTGCTGCGGTATTATTAGCTTATTTAAGACCTTATATCTTGCAGTTATTTGCTTCTAGAGATGGTTACGATATAAATAAACCTCCTTCTGTAAGAAATTACGGTTTTGTCTGGTTTATTAAATATGTTGGAGTACTAATATTGCTCCATCACATATATTTATTTTACATCGAAATTTTTAGCTTTTCGCACTTCTTTTTAACTTTACTTAGAGCAATAGTAAGCTCTATAGTTAGTTTGTTTTTCGTAGTCTTAGGTCACTTCATTTTTGTAAAGAATTAGAGATGAGCAATCTCGGAGAAAGAAAATATGTAATAATCGGGATCATAGTGGTGATTTTTGTTGTTATATGGATTAAGCTGTTTAACCTACAAATTATCGACATTTCCTTAAAGATTTCATCTGACAACAATTCACAAAGAAGAATTGTGGTATACCCATCGAGAGGTTTAATCTACGATAGAAATGGTGTTCTTTTAGTGTCCAATGAAGCAGCATACGATCTTATGCTGATACCTAAAAATATGGACGAATTTGACACTCTTGCAATTTGTAATGATTTAGATATTACCATAGAGAAATTTTACGAAAAATATACAAAATGTAAAGAATACTCAGGCTATAGACCTTCCTTGTTTTTTAAGCAAATATCATCTACTCAATACGCAGTATTACAGGAACATATGTATAAATATCCAGGATTTTTTGTCCAAAACCGAACACTTAGAAGATATGGTGAAGGAATTGGCGCTCATGTTCTTGGTGATGTTGGAGAAATTGATTTGGAAACTTTGCAAGCAGATCCATATTATTCTGGTGGTGATTACGTTGGAAAAAGTGGAGTTGAGTTATATTTTGAGAAGGAATTAAGAGGGAAAAAAGGCGTAGAGGTTTATCTGGTAGATGTTTACAATAATATTCAGGATAGTTATATGGAGGGTAAATACGACACCCTAGCTGAACCTGGAAAAGATGTAACTCTTACAATTGATGCAGAATTACAGCGTTATGGAGAATTCTTAATGCAGAATAAAATTGGAAGTATTGTAGCAATTGAGCCTTCTACAGGAGAAATTTTGGCTTTAGTTTCAAGTCCAGTTTACGATCCTCAACTTCTTGTAGGAAGAAATCGTGGACATAACTATGATAGTTTATTGAATGATCCAGCAAAACCATTAATTAACAGAGCTGTATCTTCTACATATCCTCCAGGGTCAATTTTTAAACTAGCTGTTTCATTAGTTGCACTTCAGGATGAGGTAATAACACCACATGCTTATTTTCCTTGTGACCACTCTATCGTAGGATGCCATAATCATCCTCCTGCAAATGGTGTTACCAGAGCTATTCAGTATTCATGTAATCCTTACTATTATTTCGTTTTTAAAAAACTAGTACAACGTGGAGAAAACGAAAGTATTTTCCGTGATTCTAGGCTAGGATTGGAAAAATGGAAGAAAAGCATAATAAGCTTAGGTTTTGAGAAAGCCTTTGATATTGGAATTCTGGGTGTTAATAAAGGTCAAGTTCCTGGACCAGAATTTTATGATCGATTATACGGAAAACATCGCTGGGCTTTTAGTACAATTTATTCTCTTGGAATTGGGCAGGGAGAAATGTTAATGTCTTCTTTGCAAATGGCAAATTTTTGTGCAATTATTGCAAATAGAGGGTATTATTACAACCCACATCTTGCAAAGGAAATTGACCATGAAAAAATTCAAGGTTCAAACACTCAACGAATATTTACTCCGTTTGACAAGAAACATTTTGAAGTTGTTGTTGATGGTATGGATAAAGTTGTGAACGAAGAGTTTGGAACTGGTTATTGGGGCAGATTAAATGATATTCGTGTCTGTGGAAAAACAGGTACTGCAGAAAATCCTCATGGCGAAGACCATTCAATTTTTGTTGCTTTTGCTCCAAAAGATCAACCCAAAATTGCAATTGCTGTATATATAGAAAATGCTGGATTTGGCGGTGTTTGGGCTGCTCCTATAGCACGACTAATGATAGAAAAATACATTAAAGGAGAAATTAGCGATACAGCAATGGAAAAAAGAATAATTGAAGCAAATTTAATGAGTAGTGATAATGCCGAATAGAAGAAATAACATATTCCTTAATCTTGACTGGATAACAATAGCAGTATATTTTACTCTGGTATTTTTAGGTTGGGTTAATATTTATTCGGCGGTTTATGATGAATCCCATGCTAGCATATTTGATTTCTCTCAACGATATGGAAAGCAATTAGTTTGGATTGGATTATCAATAGTGTTAATTTTTGTTGCTTTAATAGTAGATAGTAAATTTTATTCGGCGTTTTCATATCCATTCTATGGTATTGGAATACTATTGCTGATACTTGTTTTATTCCTTGGAGTTGAAGTAAATTCATCAAAATCATGGTTCGAGATTGGTTCGTTTAGAATGCAGCCTGTTGAATTTACCAAAATAACAATTTGTCTTGCCTTAGCTCAGTACCTGAGTAATATCCAGTTTTCGTGGGAAAAACCAAAATTTGTAGTAGGCCTATTCTCATTACTTGGATTGCCTGTTTTATTGATTTTTGTTCAAAATGATACTGGCTCAGCTCTTGTTTTCTTTGCTTTTGTTTTTGTATTATTCAGAGAAGGATTTAATAAAATCTTATTTATAACATCTTTTGTAATTGTTGCATTATTTATTTTTGCATTAGTAGCCAATCTGGAGATTTTAATTATCTCAATCTTAGTCGCTGTTATGCTGGGGTTGATTCTCACAAATGGAAGAAATATAAGATCACAGATAATATTTTATTCATTTTTGCTGTATGCATCAGTGTCAATTGTTTTACTTAACTATACCGACATTTTTTTAAGCAAAGAAATAAATCTAATTCTTATAAATGTTGGAGTAGTATCAGTACAAATGTTAATTATGTACCTGATAAAGAAAAATAAAACAATTATTCTGTTTGCAAGTTTACTTATTGGTGTAAGTGCATTTGTTTTCTCAGTTGATTACTTGTTTTATAATGTATTACAAGAGCATCAACAAAATAGAATTAATGGGCTTTTGGGAAAAAACGATGACCCTTTGGGTGTAGATTATAATTTAAATCAATCAAAAATTGCGATAGGATCGGGAGGATTTTCAGGTAAAGGTTTTTTAAACGGGACTCAGACAAAGTACAATTTTGTCCCTGAGCAAAGTACAGATTTTATTTTTTGCACAATTGGCGAAGAATGGGGATTCATTGGAACTACAGTAGTTTTATCACTCTACCTGTTTTTAATTTTACGAATAATTATTCTTGCCGAACGGCAAAGATCATCATTTTCGAGGGTGTATGGATACGGAGTAGCATCTATTCTATTCTTTCATGTTGCCGTAAATATCGGAATGACAATTGGACTTGCTCCTGTAATTGGTATCCCTTTACCTTTTTTTAGTTATGGAGGTTCTTCTTTGTGGGCGTTTACTCTTCTTCTTTTTATTTTCATTAAACTCGACGCAGATAGGTTGCAGATTTTTAGATAGATTTAAGTTGAAAGTTCAATTCTATAGATATTAACTTTCAACTCTTGCTTTACAAGCTTTAAACTATAAAAATAATGCCTGATTGGTTAAGTGGCTTTGATTCAGTTGATTATCTTTGTGACATAAAGCCCCAAAAACAAAATACATATTTTTATGTTATATAATCGAAAATCAAACACAAAATATTTTTACTATGAATAATGATATTGATATTGCAAAAAGAGCAAAAATGCTTTACATTGAGGAAATTGCTGCTAAACTTGGCGTAGATAAGGATAATCTTGAGACTTATGGAAGGTATAAAGCAAAGCTACCTCTTTCTTTAATTGATGAAGATAAAGTTACAAAGAACAAGCTAATTTTGGTTACTGCTATTACACCAACTCCTGCAGGAGAAGGGAAAACAACTACCTCAATAGGTTTGGCTCAGGCTATGAATAAACTTGGAAATAAAACAACTGTTGTTTTGCGAGAGCCTTCTTTAGGACCTGTTTTTGGCATTAAGGGTGGAGCTGCAGGTGGTGGACATTCGCAAGTTGTTCCAATGGAAGATATTAACCTTCATTTTACTGGCGATTTGTCAGCAATAGAGAAAGCTCACAATCTTTTAGCTGCTTTAATTGATAATAATATTCAAAGTAAAACAAGAAATCTTGGACTTGATCCACGTACAATTAAGTGGAAAAGAGTTATGGATATGAACGAAAGATCTTTACGTGACATCGTTATTGGATTAGGTGGTCAAACTCAGGGGGTTCCAAGAGAAACGGGTTTTGATATTACCGCGGCATCTGAAATTATGGCAATTTTGTGTTTGGCAACAGACCTTGAAGACTTAAAACAAAAACTTGGTGCTATTTTTATTGGCTATACTTATGATAAAAAGCCAATTTATGCAAAAGATCTTAAGGCTAATGGTGCAATGGCTGCATTATTAAAGGATGCAATTAAACCAAATCTTGTACAAACTTTAGAAAACACTCCAGCTATTATTCATGGTGGTCCTTTTGCTAACATTGCTCAAGGGACAAATTCTCTGATTGCTACAAAAATGGGGCTTTCATTAAGCGATTTTGTAGTAACAGAAGCTGGTTTTGCATCAGAATTAGGAGCAGAAAAGTTTTTTGATATTAAAGCTCAATATGGTGGATTAAAACCAAATGCCGCTGTTCTAGTTGCTACAATAAGAGCTTTAAAGTCACATGGAGGTGTTGCCCTTAAAGATTTAAATGTGCCTAATCCAGAAGCTGTAAAAATTGGTCTTGCAAATCTTGATAAGCATATAGAGAATCTCAAATATTTTAATTTTAGACCTATAGTTGCAATCAATAAATTTAGCTCGGATACTCCTGAAGAAATCGAAGTTATTGCAGAACATTTACGATCGATTAAAATTAAATTTGCATTAAACGATGCTTGGGCAAAAGGAGGAGAAGGAGCATTAGAACTTGCCCAAATTGTTGTTGATACAGCGAACGCATGTAAAACTTGCTTTCAACCATTGTATGATTTTGAGTGGAGTATCGAAAAGAAAATAGAAACTGTCGCGAAAAAACTTTATGGAGCTGCTGATGTAGAGTATTCCTTAAAAGCACGTAAAGATTTAAAAACTATTGTAGATTTGGGCTTGGATAAATTGCCAATTTGTATTGCTAAAACTCAAAAATCATTGTCTGATAAGGCAACTTTAAAAAATCGTCCAGAAGGATTTATTGTAAATATTAGAGAAATCGAAATTGCTGCCGGTGCAGGATTTGTTGTGCCAATTGCTGGAGCAATAATGAGAATGCCTGGTTTGCCAGAAGTACCATCCTCAGAACATATCGATATTGACAAAGACGGAAATATTACGGGATTATTTTAATGTAAAAGATGGATTAAGTTAAAAGTTAAAAGTTAAAAGTTAAAAGTTAAAAGTTAAAAGTTAAAAGTTAAAAGTTGAAAGTTGAAAGTTGAAAGTTGAAAGTTTTAGGGGATACTGCTTTCTCGACCTTTAACTTTTAACCTTTAATCCCTATTTTTTTGTCAAAGGAAAACCCTCTATTTTCTGTCCATCATATTCAACAGTAAGGTATAGTTCGTTACCGTCAATTCTGTATTCCCATGAATTTTTCTTCCCATTTCCTCCAATCATATACAAAGTGTTACCTTGTACTTCCCATGTCCAGCCATCATATTTTTTTCCGTTTGCAACTTGAATTGCTGTCATATCTGGATTAAATGTGTAGCCAGTAACAATGACTCCATCTTCTGTATAATTCCAGGTGCCAATTACCGGATGGTTTTTTAAATTCTCATTATCCTTTTTAAATAGTTTTGCTCCTTCAAGACCTCTTTCTGTAAATGTTGTTTTTCGTGCATTTACATACGCTTTTTTCCAGAGTAGCATTTTTTTATGCAATGTATCTCTTTCAGTATCTATCATTTTAAGAGATTCTGTATGGTTGTCAACTAAAAGGTTAATGTGTTTTATGAGTTCTTTTGACTCTGCAAGTTTCTTGAATTTGGCTGTTAAGTCTTTGGCATCTTGTTGTTTACCACCATTGATGCCTTCTATAATATTGATTCCAAAAATAGTGTTTATTGCATCACCAGTTAATTGCACAGGAGTGCTGCCTGGTATTAAAAGCTGTATTTGTTCTTCGACAACTTCGATTTGTATAGAGTTGATGAGTTTCATCTTTTGGGTAAGATTCTTTTTTTCAAGCTCTAGTCCCCAAGAACTCATTTGAGCTATTTCATTTTTACATTGTTCGAATTGTTTATTCATGAAAATCTCAAGTGAAGACCCATCTTCAGGCCATGTATGAGGTTGTCCATATCTTTTTTGTGTTCTTCCTGCTTTTTGAAATATTTTTAGTCGTTCTGAATCCGACATTTCAGGGTCACTGAGAGCTTTTTGCATATTCTCGTTAGCGTCAGTTACCCATTTTGTTTGTATTTCATTAAGAGTTTTTTGTGCGTTTAATACGTGAACTGTACACATTATTAAAATAAAAAAGATTATTTTTTTCATATCGATTGAATATTAATTTCTTGTAATATTACAAAAAAACAATATTCTATAGAAATTATATAGATCTTTTCTTATTCAAAATGTAAATAGTTCCATTGTCAGAACCTAAGAAAACTTCGTTTACTGAGTTAACATAAGTACAATAGTAATTTGCTTCCGGAATTTCTTTTAATTCTTCCCAACTTTCGTTTTCGCCAGATCTTAGATAAACAATCCCATTCCATCCACAAACAACAGAGGTTTCTGCTCCTAAATAAAGGTCTGTAAATTCTGCATAATAGTCATCAATAAGATTTGACCAGTTATAGCCTAAGTCAGTACTAAAATACAATATACCACGTTCAGAAACGGCATATACATTCCCATTTTCATCGGTTTCCATATCGACAAAAATATCATTTTCGAAATCGATAAAGTCAAATGAATTACCTCCATCCTCTGTGACTATCATCAGACCATATCCACCAAAAAATCCAGTGTTTTCGTCAATAAAACACATTGATGCAAATTCGTTATCGTATGAGGTATGTCTCCATGGATAATTACCGGTTTCTGTTCTTGACCAAAGTCCTTTGTAAAAATGTTCACCTCCTATAGCAAAAATATTTGTTTCACTATTTGCATAAATTTCATGATAGGGAACATAATATTCGTCGAATGGAATATTGTCAAGATTTATTAAAGACCAGTTATGTCCTCCATCAGTAGACTTTAAAATCATTAAAGAATCTCCACAAGCAAATACAACAGAATCTGATAAGTAAAACAAATTGTTAACAGATAAGCTGTCGGATTCATATGTTTTTGTCCATGATCTTCCGGCATCTGCTGTCAAATAAATTGCCCCTGATTTATTTTTTGTTCCTCCACATAAAAGACCAGAATAATCGTTCTTAAATGCAATATTTGTAATCATGATATCATCTTGAATGTTTATCTGACTAACATTTACATGCGATTCATACTCATTGTCTTCATCACATGATGTGAAAATCAAAATGCTGATAAAGAGAGCAAATAATAATTTCAGTTTTGTCATACTTATTTTATAATAATAGTAAACTAAAGGACATTATTGCCATTCCCACGATTACACCATATGTAGGAGTATGATGATCTCCGTATTTTTGTGCTCCTGGCAGTAATTCATCGAATGAAATAAAGACCATAATTCCTGCAACAACAGCAAAAATTATTCCTAAAAGAGCATCGTTCAAGAAAGGCATTATAAATAAGAAAGCAAGTAAGGCTCCAACAGGTTCTGATAATCCTGAAAGGAATGAAAGTCTCATAGCTTTTCGTCTATCTCCTGTAGCAAAATATATTGGTACTGCAACTGCAATCCCTTCAGGAATGTTATGAATAGCAATAGCAGCAGCGATTGGAATACCAAGCTCAGGATCAGAATATGCTGCAATGAATGTTGCAATTCCTTCGGGAAAATTATGAATGGCTATTGCAAGGGCTGTAATTAGTCCCATACGTTTTAGCTTAGACTTGTCGACTTTTTCGTTCATGCTTTCTACTAGTCTAACTTCGTGTGGATTATTCTGTTCAGGTACAAGTTTGTCGATTATCAAACTAAGTAATATGCCACCGAAAAATGCAATTATTGCATACCATGAACCAGCATTATTGTATTCACTGGAAAGTCTTTCAATAGAATCTGGCAACATCTCAACAAAAGAAATGTACATCATTACACCTCCTGATAGTCCAAGACTAAAAGAAAGTATTTTTGTGTTGGTTTTCTTTGTAAAAAATGAGATTAAACTACCAATTCCGGTAGACAAACCTGCAAAGAGAGTTAATGCAAAAGCAAATAGTAAATTTTCGTTCATTTTTTATGGTTTTTACACTTAACAGATTTTATGGGTTTAGGTTTCGCCAAAATTCAACATTAATGCTTTTTTCTACTTTTTTTTCAATGAAATATGGTAATTTATAAAATAAATTAATCTTTAAGAGTTTTTCTAATTCATTAATACTAATAGCATATTGATATAGCATGTCAGAATTCGTTTTTTCGTTTGGTAAAACAAATGCGATGGATTGAATACTTGTATCGCTAATATAGAGGATTGCTTTGTAATATTGTTCTGGTATATCAACTTTGTTATCGCCAATTTCTAGAAGTCCGTCTTTTAGAATGGGGCCTGTTACAATATAAATTTTATTAAGTTGTTCAGCGTATCCACGAGTCTCTTTTTCCAATGATTTCCATATTCCTCTGTTAAAACCTGGTTTTTGAGGAGAGATATTACTGAAATAAAAAGATTCTTCCATTGTTATTTTAGAAAAACACATATCGGCAGCAGGAGCCAAGTGCCCTTTGTCGTATCCGCTTCCTTTATAATCGTTGTTGTCAGCAGTTTCGGTTGTGACATCAGGATCTTTTTTGAAATAGTTACTTCTTTCAACATTACTTTCCAGCATTTCTGCAGTCAATTTATATGCTATCCATTTTGACTGTTCATGATCTTCGCTATAAACAAAGCTATAAGCTTCGTGGCGAATGATGTTTTCATTCTTTTTTGCCTTTGGTTGTTCAAGATTTTTGTTTTGAGCAATAGCAAAAGGACAAATGATTGAGCTTAAAAAAAGTAGAGTAATATTTTTAAGATAAAAATTATTCATTTTCAGGTTGATCAACTTGATCAGGTTGTTCTGGATGTTCTGTCTCATGTGCAACTAACTGATATTTTCTGATTGCTCCACCTACAATGTCTTCAAATGCGCAATAAGTCATGCATAAGGTTATTGGAGCAGTGAAAACAACGCCTATCCCACATGCAAAAACACCACCTACATTAATTAAAATCATAAGAAGGAAGAAAAGAAAAAACTCGAACCATTTTTTTGAAATAATTTTACGACTTAGTTCCATTGCTGTCCAGTAATCATGTCCAAGAAAAACAACAAACATGTGTGCGAAAGAATATCCAACTGCTAAATAAATACCTGGAACTATCAAAAATATTAATCCTACAATTATCAATAAGCTGGAAATGATTCCAAGAAGTAATAAAGGGAGAAAGAATTTGAACCCATCAAAAAAGCGAGAAAAATCCGGTTTTTTATTTAATAAAATATCATTAGCAACTAAAAGAACTCCGGCGGTTAAGGCTGGTTGAACAAGATTTGTAACAAGACCAGAATAGTTCCCAAATACCAAACCAAGAATAAAATACACAAAAAATAGTGCAGCATAAAACCCTACAAAATTTCCTATTTCTTTCTTAAAGAGCTCAAAGCCATCTTTTAGATATTGGTTAAATTTAAATTCATATCCTTCGTCTATTAACTTCTGGTATGCATAATCGTTGTTTTGCATGCTTAATTGTTTTTTACAAATATAAGGTTCTATGACTATTTTTCAATATTTGGATAAAAGATTTCATCTTTTCCTTTAGTAAAAGCTGCAATTTTTTCTGATGGAGAAGAAATAAATGGGATGCTTAACGCTTTTTTCCATTTGATATCAACTTTTTGGATGGTTTGCTCATCCATGCAAACAATATTTGGCCATCTACGTTCGAAACCATGCTCTTTAGATTTTATACATGCGTTGAGAACCAGCTTGTCGTTGAAAATTTTGCAATCGTGTTTTGGGTCAATATTATTTAAAATGTACCAGGCATAAAGATATGAATCTTTAAAGTCAATAAAATTATCAACAACTACAATGACTTTTGCGTCAGAGTATTTTTTGTCATTTATGATATTTTGAATTGGGTTTATTTTTGTATCAGAAGCACCAACGATAATAAAATTACCAGACTGATATTTAACATCTTCAATAGGCTTGTTTGAAGGTGTTGAGTCAATAGATCCTATATCAGTCATATCAATCATCAATTTTCCTCCAAAGGTATACTTATAAGCAGAATGGTCCAGAACATCTGAAGGTCCTTGTCCCAGAAGGATATTGTTTGTAGAAAAATTATTAATAAAGTAATCAAAAATGGTCTTATCGTCATGAATGTCGACATCCTCATTAAAGCAAATGATTACTTTCGAGAACATCATCTGACCTGCACCAAGAAGGGCATTCATAATTTTATAGCTTTGGCCTGCATAACTGCTTTTTATTTTTACCAAAACCAAATTATGAGCGACTCCATACGAAGGCAACCTAAAGTCAATTATTTCGGGAGCAATTGCAATTTGAATAGGTTTAATAAAAATTCTTTCTGTAGCTTTTCCAAGATAGAAATCTTCCATTGGGGGAATGCCTACAATTGTTGCAGGGTAAACAGCATCTTTACGATGTGTAATGCAGGTAACATGAAAAACAGGATATAAATCATCTAGTGAATAAAAACCTGTATGATCGCCAAAAGGTCCTTCTTTACGAAGTTCTTCTGTAGGGTCAATATAACCTTCGATAACTATATCAGAAGCTTCAGGAATGTAAATATCGTTAGTAATTGATTTTACAAGTTTGACTTTTTTATTTGTTAGAAAACCTGCCAGTATAAATTCATCAATATCTTCGGGAAGAGGAGCTGTTGCTGCAAAAGTAGAAGCAGGGTTTCCCCCTAAAACGACAGTGACAGGCATTTTTTTGCTTAATGATTTATATTTTTTATAATGAGCTGCACCACCTTTATGTAAATGCCAATGCATGCCTGTAGTTTTTTTGTCGAAAACCTGCATGCGATACATCCCGATATTTCGTGCACCTGTTTCGGGGTCTTCGGTAATAACCATTGGAAGAGTGAAAAACCTCCCTCCATCGTAAGGCCAGCATTTTAGAACTGGAAATTTGTCTAAATCGGGATCTTTAATGATAACTTCCTGGCATTTTCCTTTTCCACTCTTTTTTGTCGGCATCCATTGCGATGCAGATTTTATCTCTGGGAGTAAAGTAAGTTTAGAACTAAAACTTTTCCCTGCTGACATAATTTTTTCAAGTAAAGAGTCTATGCGTTCTCCAGGTTCGTCATAAGATTTTAATCCAAGTGAATTTAAAACACGAGAATCAGATCCATAGTGATTTATTAAAACTGGAAATTCTGTTCCTGTATTTTCAAAAAGAAGTGCTTTTCCACCACCTTTTTGTTTCATTATTCTGTCGGAAATTTCACTAATTTCTAGTACTGGGTCAACAAATTCTGTAACTCTTATAAGTTCATTGTTGTTCTCTAATTGAGTAATATATTCCGACAGGCTGTTTGGGATCATTTTCTTTTAGATTTTAAAACTATTTCTTCGTTTTCAATATGCCATTTTAAGCAATCTTCGCAAAGACAATCTTTAAAATTAGCTTTAAAATAATCAGCTAATTTTTTTGAAACAGTATAATTTAAGCACCAGCATTTTTCATTATGAAGGCATTCAAACTCTTTACCACAGTGCTCACATTTTTTAGTCATTTTTTAAGACTTTATTTATTTGCTCGTTAATTTTAATCAAATCTTGTTTACGCATGCAGTCAAAATGCTTTTTAGGACATTTTTTATGTCCGATTTTAGAACAAGGACGACATTTAAGGTCTTTAATTTCAAAAATCATAGAATTAGAACCAGCCATATATGGATACATCCCAAATTGCGGAACTGTATTTCCCCAAAGTGATATGATATTCTTTTTGAATGCTGCAGCAATGTGCATCAATCCAGTATCGTGAGTAATTACAAGTTTAGATTTCTTTACAATGTCAGCAGATTCGTTCAGATTTGTTTTGCCACATAAATTAAAGCAATTTATTAATCCATCTGAGATCTGGTCACCATTCACAGCATCTTCTTTACCTCCCAATAATATAACTGGATGACTTGTTTGCTCACATATTTTTCGAATCATATCTGTTGGCATTTTCTTTGTTTCGTGCTGCCCGCCAATTGCAAAAGTAATATAGTCGTTATTAACAGAAAGTTTTTCTGAGACATTGTATTGTATGTCTTCCGGGATAAAATAATCGAGTCCTTTATTGTCGTTTTTTACATCGAAAAGATAAACTGTTTCAAGATATCTGTCTACAATATGCTTATCGGGTAGTTTATTCTTTTTAAAATTTACTAATAACCATTTTTCTCTGTTTAGTTTTGGGAAACTAAAATCCAGAATTTTTAGTTTGTTTTTAAAACGAAAAGTGCGAATATTTCTGTGTAAGTCTATAAGGTAGTCAAAACCTTCATCTCTCAACTCATTGATAGTCGACTGAAAAGTGTCTAAAGTGTGTACTTTATCGATATATGGATTTGATTCTAAAATTCCTGCATACTGAGGCTTTGTAAGGTAATGTACTACAGCTCCTTTTACTTGTTTTTTTAAGCATCTTACTACAGGAGTTGTTAAAACGATGTCTCCTATAGAACTAAATCTTATTATCAGGAACTTTATTTCGTTTTCATTCATAAAGCAAAAGTAAGAATAAATATTATTTTTTTACCTTTAAATGTAACTCAAAGCTTTGAAATCCGTAAGACATTATGAAAAGTAGATACAGAAATATTTTTTTTGCCGTTTTTCGGAACGATTTTTGAAATTAAGCTTTATTGTGAGAAAAGTAATAAACATATTGATTTTTATGGTGTTTTTATCAGGAGTTAGCTTTGCGATAGTTCCTGATCCTGATTTTACAGCTTATTCATTCAATAATTTGGGAGATTATCCTGAATTGTTAAAGATTTCGGCACCGATTCCAAATCCTGTGGTTGATTATGCTGAGGTTTGGTACAATATTCCAGAGGACGAAACTGCCGAAATCGCTATTTATAACTTTACAGGAGTTAAACTAAAGTCGATTCTTGTTGGTGGAGGATTAAGAAAAGCGGATATTGAAGCATACGATTTACAAGAAGGAGTCTATTTTGTATGTCTGATTTATAAAGGGAAAAATGTAGATTCAAAAAAATTAGTAAAAAGGTAAACCTCAACATTATATAGATTAACAATTACCCAGCCCGATATTATTTATAATGTCGGGTTTTATTTTATGATATGATAAATCTTTGTAATATATTTGACCGTAGAAAAGTTACATTATGAAAAAGCTTTTGTTTGTCGGTGTATATGTGTGTTTAAGTTGGTTCTTTTTTTTGTCTTGTACTAATCAGGAAGATTTGAAGCAAATCGTAACTATTGACATTAGTGAGGATATTATTACTCCTAAAACCTATGTAGTTTACAAATGTAATAATTCACTTATTATTGATGGTATTGCAAACGAAACAGCATGGCAAAACACACAATTTACCGACGATTTTGTTGATATTGAGGGAGATAAAATCCCACATTTTAGAACAAGGATGAAGATGCTATGGGGACAAGATAATCTGTATATATATGCAGAGCTTTATGAACCACATATTTGGGGAGATATTACAGAACGAGATAAAATAATATATTTAAATAATGACTTTGAAGTTTTTATTGATCCATCGTGTAATTCACATAATTATGGAGAATTTGAAATAAATGCTCTTGGAACAGAATGGGATCTTTTATTGGATAAACCTTATGCAGTAGGAGGAAATCCAATTTTTAACTGGGATATAAATAATTTGCAGACAGCTGTAAAAGTATTTGGAACAATTAACGATTTCTCTGATGTAGATTCAATGTGGACAGTTGAAATGGCAATCCCTCTACATGTTTTGAGAGAACTAAAAATCCCTCCAAAATATTTGCCTGTTGATGGAGAGATTTGGCGAATTAATTTTTCAAGAGTTGAGTGGGATTATGAAATTGTAGATAATAAATATCAGAGAAAAAAAGTTGATGGAAAACTTTTGCCTGAGTATAACTGGGTATGGTCACCACATTATGAAATAAATATGCATCAGCCCGATAAGTGGGGTTTTATTCAGTTCTCAGATGCAGAGAGTCAAACAGACATGAGTTTTGAAGTAGATGATAAAATGTATTATCAACAGGTAGCTTATGCTGCTTTTAGGAAAGTTAGATTTTCTAAAATTGAAGATTTAAAGAATATGACGACCAACTCAACGAAACACATAGAATTAAAAATATCAGAAGACGAATTAATAACAGCCATTTACACTAAAACAAACTTTGGTTTTGAGATTACATTCGAGAATGATGGAGTTTCATATTGCATTAATGAAGAAGGACTTTTAAAAATAAGTAATGAATAAGAGGATTTTATTATTAGTACTTTTTGTTTTGTCTTTGAATACTGTCTTTGGACAAAATAAGAATAATGAGTTTACTTTTACTGGGTGGGTTCATGGTTCTCAGGATTTTGATAAAGAAATCTGGACAGAAAAACTTACAGAATATCAACGAATAGGAATTTCCGAAATTTTAGTAGGAGGAGGAAATGTAAATTTTTATAAAGAATTAGTGAAACTAGCTTCTGATTATGATATTTTGATTCATGCATGGGTTTGGACATTAAATCGACCGGGAGATACTATAGCTCAAAAGCATCCAGAATGGTATTCAGTTAATAGAAATGGACAAAATTCATTGGAATATAGAGCTTATGTCGATTATTATCAATGGCTAAGTCCTTTTCATCCCGAAGCACGAGAACATATAAAGAAACAGATTGTTAAAATGTTTGAGATAGAAGGATTAGCATCTATTCATCTCGATTATGTAAGATATGTTGATGTGATATTGGGAGCTGATTTGCAACCTAAATATGGTCTTGTACAAGATCACGAAATGCCTGAATACGATTATGGCTATCATCCAATTGCACGGGAAGGATTTAAAGAAATATTTGGTTATGACCCGATGGAAATGGACCATCCTGAACTTAGTACAGAATGGAGACAGTATCGATTAAATGCTGTTACTAGTTTGGTTAATGAAATTGTAGAATTAGCGCATCAAAATAATCAGAAAATAAGTGCTGCTGTTTTCCCGTTTCCTGAAATGTCAAGACAAATGGTACGCCAGGCTTGGAATGATTGGAATCTAGATTATGTGTTTCCAATGATTTATCACAACTTTTATCGTGAAAACATAAATTGGATAGGCTTTGCCACAAATCAAGGTGTATCAGATGTGAACTTTCCACTTTATTCAGGTTTGTATCTTCCGGTTTTATCAGATATTGATGATTTTGAGAGAGCGATAAAGATCGTGTATGATAATGGAGCTAATGGAGTTTCTTTTTTTACTGTTGATGGATTAACAGAAGAACAGAAACGAGTTATGATAAGTTTTTCAAAAAGTATTGAGTAAAATATATTTATTTTGTGGAATCATTATACATTGAGTATCATATGTTAAATTTTAAAATTTAAGTTTATGAGATGTATATTATTATTGTCAATTTTTCTTTTTTATGGTGTTTTTCTTTTTTCTCAAAATGCTAATCAATATCAAATAAAATCTTGTGATGGTTTTGGTCCACTTGTTATTCAGAAATCTACAGTTGTGTCAACAAGCCTTATTGAAGGAGTAAAATTTGATGAAGAAAGTTCAAGTAGTTTAGCTTGTGATGAACAATCTACAAAGTATTATTCAAGAAAGATTTTGAAAAATGAAGAGTATGGTCTTGAGCTTCATTTTACATCAGAGACTTTAGTATTAGATTCAATTCCAGAACTAGTTTTATCAAGAATAATTATTTCAAAACCCATATGTAGATTTTCTAATGATATAACGATTGGAATTTCAACAAAGGAAGAAGTTTTAAAAGCTTTTGGGAATAAAGGAGTTGTTGATGATTATTCAATTAATTATCCAGAAAAAGGACTTTTATTTATATTTGATGCAAAACAAATTCTAACCCAGATACGTTTGTATGGATGTTAGTTTATTTATTTTTTTAATATTTATATATACAAATGAAAGTAGGTAATAAAATAATCTTAATTTTTCTTTTTACTTGTTTATATTTAAGCCTTTCAGCTAGTCATAAAGTTTATGTTATTCATGGTTGGGCAAATTATAAATCGATTATTCGGGAAGTTCATAGAGACGTTAGAAAAGCTGGTTATGTTACAGAAAATTATGCATATCCGGCATTAATGGTTGATCTTGATTCTTTAGGAGTTCAATTATATCGAGATGTTAAAAACGATGATTTTGATTCCGTATCATTTGTAACGCATTCTATGGGAGGATTGGTTTTTAGAAACATGTTAAAATACTCTGGTCAGGATCCTGAATTTCCAATTATATACAGAGTAGTAATGATTGCTCCTCCTAATCAAGGTGCAGATATTGCAGATCATTTTGAGTCAAAAACCAGTTTGCAGAAAATACTAGGTCCAAATGTTAGTAAAATGGAAACAGATTCCAATTCTTATGCAAATCAACTTCCAGTACCAATTAATTGTGAAATTGGAATTATAATTGGTGCCAGAGGAAAGGAGGTCGGTTATAATCCATTAATTGAAGGGGATAATGATGGACTAGTTAAACCAGAACATACTTTATTGGGTAATGAAACTGATACTATTACATTAAAACTCGATCATTTAGCGGTAATTAAAAGGCGAAAATCGCGTAAACAGGTTATTCAGTTTTTGAAAAATGGGAAATTTTTGCGTAAGGAATAATTGTTGAGTTTTACTTTGAATAACTCTGGAATTTGAGTTTAGTATATAGCCACAAAATCTTAATAAATCAAAAAAGAGCAATTTGCATATAACAAATTGCTCTTTAATATTTTGTGCTGAGGTCACTGAGCGGAGTCGAAGTGCCGAAGTCACCTAAGTTTCAAATTCTTTAATAAATCTCAATAGCGTAGTCCATTCTAGCCTGAACGCCATGAAGTTTCTTGACGTCTTCTAGTAGTTGATAGAATTTATAATTTTCACCTAGAGTTGATTTTAGAAGGTCTTCAGAAACACTTACAGACATGTCTGTCATAAGTTTTTCAACAAAATCTTCTTTTTCAGGATATTCCCAAATTCTGTAGTCGTCGCCAAGATCAGCAAGAGAAACAGCTTTTTTAACAGCATCATCAAGGCCACCAATTTCGTCAACAAGACCAATTTCGATAGCGTTTAAACCGCTCCAAACTCTACCCTGACCAATTTCGTCAACTTCTGCTTTTGTCATGTCTCTACCTTCAGATACTCTACCTAAGAATACATCGTAGAAATCTTCTACCTGACGTTGAATAAAAGCACCTTCTTCAGGAGTAAATGGTCTCATAATAGAACCAAAATCAGAACTGTGATTTGTGCTAACACCATCAATAGTAATTCCTAATTTATCGTTCATAAGCTCCTGTAGATTTGGAATCATACCAAATACACCAATTGAGCCTGTGATAGTGTTGGGTTGAGCAAAAATGTACTCAGCAGGACAAGAAATGTAATATCCACCAGAAGCAGCTAGGTTACCCATTGATACAACAACAGGTTTTACTTGTTGAGTAATTTCGACTTCACGCCAGATAATCTCAGATGCAAGACCAGAACCACCAGGAGAGTTTACTCTAAGAACTACGGCTTTAACATCTTCGTCTTCACGAGCTTCTCTAATTAATCCAGCCATCCAATCGCCACCAATACTACCATCAGATTTTCCACCGTCAACGATATCGCCTTCAGCAAAAATAACAGCAATTTTGTTTTCAGATCCATTCTTTTCAGCATCTTCAAGATTTGCTTTGCTATATTTGCTCATTGTAATCATATAGTCTTCTGCTTCGTCTTCAGGAACTTCTGATTTAGACTCAAGCTCAAGTAATACTTCGTCGTAATATTTTATGTCATCAATAAAACCATACTCAAGAGCAGTTTCAGCATCATAAACAAATAAGCTGTCAGCATAAAGATTTAAATCTTCAATAGTAAGACCTCTTTCGTTAGCAATGTTTGCACACATATCGTCCCAAATGCTTTGAATAAGAGTTAGTGATTGAAGTTTGTTTGCTTCACTCATTTCTGTTTTCATAAATGGTTCAACAGCAGCTTTAAATTGGCCATGACGGAAAATTTGAGCTTCGATGCCGAGTTTTTCTAAAGCTCCTTTATAAAACATAACCTGAGTAGCAAGTCCTTTCCATTCTATTGAACCTTGTGGGTTCATGTATATTTTATCAGATACAGATGCTACATAATATGCTTTTTGTGAGAATCCTGATGAGTAACTAATAATAAATTTTCCAGACTCTTTAAAGTCGATTAGTTTATCTCTGATTTCTTCTACAGATGCCATGCCAGCAGGGATAGAACTTAAATCAAGATAAATACCTTTAATTCTTTCATCTTTTTTTGCTTTTTCGATAGTTTTTAAGATATCATTTAATCCAAGAACTGTAGTTGTCTCAAATGTAGCAAAGTCAATATTATCAAATGGATTATCTGATGTCTTGTCAGGAATGTCATTTGCTAAAGTAATTGTCATTACTGAGTTGTCGTTAACAGCAATTTCTGTTTCCCCAAATCCAGATATTATTGCAGAGAAAATCCCAAACAGAATTCCGAAAACAACAATAAAAGTAATAATACTTCCGACTACGGTAGCCAGAGTATATTTCCAAAAGTTATTCATAGCTTTAATTTTAAGTTAATAATAGAATGCTAATTTACGGTTTGAATGTATACAAAGCAAGAGTCTTAACAGAATATTAACGAATTAATGATAATTATCACGATTGTGTAACAAAAAAAGAGGCTTAAAACAACATTAATAAGCCTCTTAAAATATTTTAATAAAAAATTACTTAGTTACAAACTTCGTCGTATCCAATAAGTGCATTTATTCTGTTTTCAGTATCAGTTTTTGTTTCGTCAGTAGGAAGACATCTTTCCCATTTCCCATACATTGGGTTTGGAAGAATAATGTATTCTGATCCAAATTTATCCTTGTTAGATTCAACAATGTTTTTACCCATGTTTTGAGATCTGTCTTCGAAAGTTCCATCAAAGTCAGCAAGGTTATCACCAACTAAAAGAATAATATTATATTTTTCAGAAACCATTGCACGACGAGCAATTTTGCTGCTTTCATCAGTTCTGAAGAAATAATTCTCTTTTGGCACTGCAGGAAAACCAACTTTTTCCATATTTGCGAAGCTATGATCTATTTCATTTTCACGACGATTAGAAACATATATAATTTCTACACCTTTAGATTTAGCATAGTTTAAGAATTCTATAGCTCCTGGCATAGCTGTTGCACATTCCATATCAGACCATTCTTTCCATGTTTCTTTAGTGTATGATGTTCCATTCTCAATTAAGTTTGCTTCATAATATGAGTTATCAAGCAAAGTTTCATCAACATCGAAAACAACTGCTAAAGGTTTGTCCATGTTTGCAAGATTCATTCTTGTATCTAATGCAATTTTAGCATAGTTAAAAGCTTGGAAACAACAAGCTTCAAATTCTGCAGATTGCTGTACCCACAAGGTTGCATTGATTAAATGCGCTGATGATTCTGTTATTATAATTTCTTCGTTCTCACAGCAGGTTTCTTTACTTTCCTGATTAGTGTTACATGACCAAAATATTACTATTGATAGTAAAAGCACAGAAAGGCTAAATAATTTTTTCATAGTTCTTCAATTTTTAAATGATAAGTAAACAAATATAAGCATAAGAATTAAAAAATAAAATGGATATTGAAATAATTTACATTTTGTTAAGTCTAATAAAGGCAATTTTAAAAATTGATATGTAACAAATATTGGAATAAAACCTTCAAGTAAAACGTATTAGCTATTGTATTTTGTTTTGTTAATAAGGATTTAATGCTATTTTTGTGCTGAACACGAAAAAACTACATCAAATGAAACATTTATTAACAATTGTTTTCTTAAGTATTGGTCTGTTTGTTTTTGCCAACAATGAGCCTGGTGATACTGTATTTGTAAAAACCTTTACTTTCGATAGCATTAGTAATCGACGAGCAATTTTTGAATTTCCTGCCGAACAAGAGTGGGAAAAAGTATTAATGTATTATACCTTAAAATGTGATGCTGCGACACCATGGGATTCATATCCATGTGGAGAATGGGATTATACAACATATACAAATGTTTATGAGCACACAGGGAATTTGGACTCAACGCAGTATTTACATCCTGAATATACCTTAAATAATCAGGGTTTTGAAACCTTTAATGGTTCAAATACTCCAAAATTCCATAAGTACGAAATAGAATACACCCAAAGTACATATAACTTTACTTCAAGTGCAGAACATTGGACAGGAAGTCCTGAAACACAGGTGGCAATTGGAATTACTCCAGGAGAAAATGATTCTAAAACATTTTTGCTGTACCAAGCTGGAGACTTAACAACTGTTGGTGTGTCGGCAGGAGATTTAACAAGTATTAAATTCTCAACAACATATACTGATGCATTTTCTTTTCCAGTAGTTTTAAAGGTTGCTGAAACTGATATCACAACAATCTCCAGAGATGATGTGGCAGACATGGATTTTCAGGAACTGTATGTAGGATTGTTAAATTATGATGGAAGTAATATCATAGAAATTGAGTTTGATTCACCATTTAATTGGGATGGCTTGACAAATTTGGTTTTTGAAATAGATTTGCCAAATAACACAAATGTGATAGAATTATCTTCCGAAGATTTAGGATATTCTACTGTTCTTTGTTCTAATGCAAAAGACTATTTTCTTGACTTTGAAAATTACTCTTATGTTGAAGCCCCTTCATCTTCCTTTTCTGCTTTAAGCGATCAGGTTACTGTTTGCTGTTGGGCTTATGGTGATCCTGATATTCAAGCACAAAATGACTATTTATTTGAAGCTTATGGAGCAGATGGAGAAAGACAAATGTGTGTGCATTATCCTTGGAGTAACGGTAGTATATATTGGGATTGTGGTAATGATGGAACTGGCTATGACAGAATCAATCTTGCTGCAACAGAAAGCGAATATAAGGGAAAGTGGAATCACTTAGCATTTGTGAAAAATGCTACAAATGGAAGTATGAAAATTTATATTAACGGAGAACTATGGCATAGTGGAACAGAAAAGACAAAGAATATTGAAAATATTACCAGATTTATTATTGGTTCTGCGGGTAGCCCGACTAGCGACAGATCTTACGATGGGTATATTGATGACTTTAATGTTTGGAATGTTGAATTAACAGAAGAACAAATACAAGGTCTGATGTATGATAGACTTGATGCTTCGCATGAGTTATATTCAAATTTAATTGCATATTATGATTTTGATGAAACTCCTGGATCAGGAAATGTAATATTAGATAAATCATCAAATAATGCAAATGCATACTTTCTCGGAGACATGAATAGAAAATCGTATAATGGATCAAATAGATTTAAGCTTTTTGATGAATATACAACTATTCCTGAAACCTGCTTTGAACAAGGCGAATTTACTTACGAAACAAATACTTTAACTTATGTTGATTCCATTTTAATGAATCAGCAAATCATTATGCAATATGAGAATGTAGATTTTTATAGTGTTCAGTGTATTGATACCACATTTTATTATCCTAATTATTCATTGTTTACACATGCCGATATGACGACAGATACAACTTTTGTTGCAGAAGATGTATCGATAACAAACACTGATTTAGTTTATTATGGAGAGGCTTTTGAAGTAATAAATACAATACAGATTCAGAACTTTGTAACTCCTTATGGTATAAATCTTAATTTAGGTTCTGATGGTTTTTCATGGGTGTATGAAGTAACCGATTATCAAAAATATTTACATGATGATGTTGATATATTAAGTCATAATACTCAGGAATTACTTGATTTAACTTTCGTTTTTATTGAAGGAACACCTGTGAGAAATGTGTTAAGTTTTGATCAGGTTTATTTAGGTGATTTTGGACATGCAAATATTGCAAACGATATAAGCATGACACCAACAAAACTAAAGCGTAATCTAGATGCTGAAATGTATACAGTTAAAACAAGAACAACAGGTCATGGTATGGCAGGATCTGGAAACTGCGCTGAATTTTGTCCAACTTATCATAATATCTCAGTAGAAGGAGAACAGCGTTACGAATGGTATAATTGGACAGAGTGTTCGACAAATCCAGTTTATCCACAAGGAGGAACTTGGATTTTTGACAGAGCAGGCTGGTGTCCAGGTGCTTTTGCGGATACATACGATTGGGATATTACTGAATTTGTTACTGATTCAGACTCTATAGAAATTGATTATGGGATGACTCAATATCAAGTGGGTAGTGGAGAAGGTAATTATCGAGTATCGGTACAATTAATCCAGTATGGTGCGCCAAATTTTGCAAATAATGCAGCTATTGAGGATGTTCTTGCTCCTAACGATCACGATTTACATAATAGATATAATCCCGTTTGTAATAACCCTAGAATTTTAATTAAAAATAATGGCTCTGAAACATTAAGTTCTGTGAATGTAGAATATGGAATTAATGGAGATTATTCGTATACTCATCAATGGACTGGAGAACTTGAGTTTTTAGAAACAGAGGAAATAGCACTCCCTGTAATTAATTGGCAGGAGTTTGTAGAAGAAAATACTTTTAACGTAAGACTTGTAAATCCTAATACAGTAGAAGATGAGTATTCTTACGATAACCATTTTGAAACAAGTTTTGATGCTGTTGATATATGGACAGAAACAATAATGCTTGTTGTTCGCACAAATAATTATGGATCAGAAACTCATTATCAGGTGCTTGATCAATCAGGAAATATTTTGGTTGATAGAAATGGATTAGATAGTAATACAACTTATTATGATACTTTGGATTATGATCCTGGATGTTATGAAATCAAACTTTATGATAATGGTGAAGATGGTTTGCGATTTTGGTATAATCTTAGTACAGCTGGGAGTGGTTATATGAAACTTCGATTACCTGGTTCAATTTATGTAAAAGATTTTGATTCTGACTTTGGGAGTTTTATTAATTATCAGTTTGTTTATCCAGACTTAACGTACATTCAAAATCAAGAACTTAATAGAAAGTATTTTGATATTTATCCAAACCCTAATGAGGGGGTTTTTGATATCTCTTTAAATTTTGACCTAGAACAAAAAACACAAATCTCAGTTTTTGATATGTATGGGAAAAAAGTGTATGAACTTTCCGGGGCACAAATAACTCAGAATGAATTAAATGTTGACTTGTCGGAACTAAGTAAAGGTGTCTATTTTGTAAATGTACAATCCGGTAAAATCAACAGAACATCTAAGCTTGTTATCAAGTAGAGAATTCTTAAATATAAATTGAAGCCATGGTAGTTTATCATGGCTTTTTTTGTTTATGGAGGTAAAATCCTTTTTACATACAACGAAAATAGTTTTACATTTGTCTCAGTATTGTGACTGATTTGTATAACAAATTAATTTATGGCTTGTCTAATTTACCCCTAAAAGAACCATGAAAAAGTTACTACTATTTTTGTCAATTACATTTTTCATAATTTCTATTTTATATTCTCAATGTTCTGATCCTTATGCAGGACAGGATACTGCTTTTTGCGGTAACACCGGACAACTTACTGTTGAAAATGCAACTACAGGGTATTGGACAGCGAATTTATTAGAAGGAGATATTTCTGCAGCTTTAGACTATTATCCATCAAATACAAGTGAAGAAGTTTATGTTACTACCTCGGGATCAAATGTAATATTTGAATTCATTTGGGTAGACGAAAGTGGGCCTTGTAGCGATACTGTTATAGTAGAATTTGTTGAGATGCCAAGTGCAGATGCAGGTGAAGATGCAATTGTTTGTGGCACTTGTATAGAATTAGAAACTGGTATTGGAAATGGGGAATGGTTAGACCCCTGTGTATTTGAACCATGTATTGGCCCAATGGGCGATATTGCATGCGTCACTTCATATGAATCTTTTATATTTGTATGGCAAGAAAGTAATTATGCAATAACATCACCAACTTTAATTTGTACAGATCAAGATGAAATGATTGTTACTTTTTATGAAGTTCCTACTCCACAAATTTCATTAGAAACTACTGATACAACAGTTTATGGCTTAACATTTAATAACCTTACAGCAGAAGATTCTGGTGCAGGAATAACTGGGTTTTGGGATTCAAGCAACCCTGCAACACATTTCGGAGATGAATTTAGCAACAATACCTGGGTTACCGTTCCTGAATATGGAACATGCGATTTTTACTGGGTTGAATTCTCCGGGCCAACTTTTAATACTGAGTTTTGCTCAAATCAGGACGGACCATTAACTATTCATTTTTTAGATTCAGTTTATTCAGATGTTGAAAATAATTTAGAGAGTAAAATTGATATTTTCCCAAATCCTGCATCAGAAACTATTTTTATCTCGTCAGATAACAAAATACAAAGTGTGGAAATCTATGATGTAAATGGACGTTTAATATTATTTCGAAATAAATCAGAATCAGAAATGGACATTTCTAAATTAGACTCAGGAGTGTATTTTGTTGAAATAATGATTGACGATAAACAAATTATTGAAAAGCTAATAAAACAATAAGATTGCTTTATCCCTTCATCAACTCCTCAATTTCATCAGCTTCAATCGGTATATGTGCGCATAAGTCGATTGGTCCATCTTCACCAACGAGAATGTCATTTTCGAGACGAATTCCAAAGCCTTCTTCTTTGATATAAATTGCAGGTTCGCAACTTAATATCATACCCGGTTCAAGAATTGTATCTTTTTTGCCAGTATCATGAACATCAAGACCAATAAAGTGCGATAGACCATGCATGTAATATTTTTTAAATGCAAGATTATCTTCGCTTTGATTATCAATATCAGATTGTGTTAGAAGATTGAGTTTTAACAATTGTTCTTGCATCATAATTTCACATTCCGAATTAAGAGTGTTAATTGTAGATCCAACGAGAATCTTCTTTTTCATTTGCTTTTGTATCTTAAGTACAGCATTATAAACTTCTTTTTGTCGTTTTGTAAATTTGCCGGATACAGGAATTGTTCTTGTGATATCAGCTGCATAATAGTCTAATTCTGCACCAAAATCAAGGAGTAGTAATTCTCCTTCTTTGCATTGGTTTCTGTTTGTACAGTAATGCAAAATGTTGTTGTTCTCACCTGCAGCAACTATTGGTAGATATGCAGAATCTTGTGCACCTCTTGTTATGAATCCATGTAAAATCTTAGCCTCGATCTGATATTCGTGTACTTCGGGTTGTAGAAATTTAAGTAAATCATGAAATGTTTCGCCTGTAATATCAATGGCTTTTTGCGTTACCTCAATTTCTTTTTTACTTTTCTTTAAGCGCAACTTCATTGAGATTGGGTCAATATCCTGAATGTTAATATCTTGTGTGAATTTGACAATGGAATCAAGCCAGTTTTTAAGTGTGTGGTTTTCGTATTTTATTCCACGAATATTTGATTTGTGAGAAAAGTATAGATGTTTGGTTTTCTTTTTTAGTTTTTCAAAAAACTTATCAAACTTATCATTGTATTCAATGTTTTTGATCCCTGAGATTTCGGCAGCTTCGTTTTTTGAGAATTTATGACCTATCCAGGTAATCATTTTCTCATTTGGCTCAATAATAAAAGCATATTCTTCAAAGCTATCAGAATTCTTTCCTTTGTAAAGCAACAAGCTGGATTCTTCCTGTGTAAATCCAGAAAAATAATAAGTGTCAGAGTTTTGTCTATATTTAAAATATTGGTCTCCGTTTTTTGGAAATTGTTCAGCTGAAAATAAAACTATTAAAGATTCAGGATAAATCTCATTAAATAGATTTTCTCTGTTTGTTTTAAAAAAACTACTGTCAAAATTACTCATGGATATTATATTTTTTATTTGCTATTGTATTTTCTATTACTTTTTTAAGTTCTTCTACTGCATTCTCTTCCGGGATGTTTTTAGCAACAGCTTCCTTACCAACATATATATGTACTTTGCCTTTTGCTGCACCAACACAGCCAAAGTCTGCATCTGCCATTTCGCCCGGACCATTTACAATACAACCCATTACAGCAATTTTATAACCTTTTAGGTGTGCAAACTCTTCTTTTACTTGTCTCATTACCTTTTCAAGACTGTAATCTGTTCTACCACAACCAGGACAAGAAACGAACTCTGCTTTAGAATATCTGAGGCCAATTGCTTGTAATATATCCAACTGAAGCTGGACCTTATCTACACTTTTGGTAGGAGTGTCTAACCAAATTCCATTAGCAAGATTATCAACTAAACCAGAACCTGGAAATATTCCAGCTTCAGCAATAAGTTCGTCATATTCAACAGAATTAAAAGTGTATTTTATTACTAATGGTAGTTTCTTGTTTATACGCCAGATGTTTTTGTAAAAGTATCTTAATTCACCTAAAGGATTTTCTGTTGTAAAATCAAGAATTGCACAAATATTATTTTTGAAAAATAGGTTTTGTGCCTCTTTTTTGTTTACATCAAAAGTAGAAAATTCAATAAAAGTGAATTTTTCAGGATCATATTTAAATTTGTCGAATTCACTAAATTTAACGTAAGAATACAGGTTTTCAGGATTTTTAAGTGATTTAATTAGTTTAGGTGATGCAAAACCTGGTTTATTAGGATTGAAATTTTTAATATTGTCTTCGGAATAAAAGATAATGTCTGCTTCAGATTTTGGATTATCCGAAATAATTGAAATTTTTTGATCACTTATTGGAATAGGAGATAATTTAGCTTCACTTATGTATGGGTTGTATGTGTTCCTTGATTGACTAACAACCTGAAACTTAAATATGCGATTGTTAAAATGTTGAACAATTTTTTTACCAAAAATGACTTCATTTGCAGGATCTTCGGTAAGGGATACTCTTAAGGTATCACCAATACCATCACTTAGTAAAGCTCCAATTCCAATTGCTGATTTTAATCTACCATCTGCATCTGCTCCAGCTTCTGTTACACCAAGGTGCTGAGGAAAAACAGTAGCATTTTCCAGCATTCTTGCGTTTAGCAAACGACAAGCTTGTGTCATAATTCTGGTATCGCTTGCTTTCATTGAAATAACTAGATTATAGAAATTTTCGGCAATAAAAATATCTGCAAATTCAAGAGCGGCTTCAACCATCCCTTCAGGTGTGTTGCCATAACGAGTTAAAATTCTATCGCTTAATGACCCGTGATTTGATCCAATTCTGATAGCTGTTCCGTTTTCTTTACAAATTTTTATTAGAGGAAGTATTCTTTCGTGAATTTTCTCTAATTCGAGATTGTATTCATTATCAGTTAAATTAACTTCCTTAAAAGATGCTCTTTTGTCGATGTAATTTCCTGGGTTTATACGTACTTTTTCTACAATTCTGGCAGCTTCTTCTGCTATTATCGGATTAAAATGCACATCGGCAATCAGAGGCTTCTTATAACCATCATCATGTAATTGTTTTTTTATATCTTTTAAACATTCAACATCTAGTATTCTTGGTGTAGCAATTCTTACGAAATCGGCACCAGCATCAAATATAGCTTTAGATTGCTCTACAGAACCCTTAATGTCTGTTGCTGGGACATTTGTCATGCTTTGAATGGTAATGGGATGCATTCCACCAATAGCAATATCTCCAACTTTTACAAGCCTAGTTGGGAAGCGTTCGTAATTGTGTGTGTCGATGCAATATTTATTTGGAAAATTACTCATATTATTAAATTTATTTAACAAAGATAAGTAAATGAATTTCTTTTTGAAATCAAAGTTTATTGAAGTGTAATATTTTATTTAGTTTTTCAAAGTCAAAATAGAAGTTTATTCAGAGAATACAAAAGGTACAGTATGATAAATGTTGTTAGATTTAATCTTTAAAATATAGATGCCATCATTTTTTAATTCTTCTATTGATGATATTGGAATTATGTTTTCACCTTTATTTAATTCAACACATTGCTTCCCAATTATTTTACCTAGTATGTTATAAATAACAATTTCAGTTGCTGTATTCATATCAGATTTGATAACTAATTTTGATTCATTGTTCCCAGGATTTGGAGATATTGTCATGTTTTCTGAAATAATATCATTAATAATGCCATTAAAACTTGAAGAATAATTTATTTTCCATCCTTCATCCCTAGAGCTATTAGAGGCAGCAAAAAACCTGATGATTGCAGTGTCAGTATCTATTGTAAGGATTTCTGTAGGGACGTTTTCATGGTTAAATGTAGCAATTAGATTATCACTTCTAACAGATTTTTTGTAAATGTTAACAAAATCAAGTCCCTCAGCTAGATTAAAATATTCAAAATCAAGACTAATTTGATTTGAATTATTTGGTTGTATGTTCCATGTGCATAAAGTTGCACCTTCATATTGGCAGTCTTTGCTCCCGTCATCAAAACTGCCGGATGATTCTGTGAAAGCTTTATTCGCTACACAATTTTTTGTTCTAAAGTCAACCGCCCATCCTTCATCAGTTAAATCAGCGTCTGAATTAAACTCTATTGTTATTTTTCCTGATAAAGCTTCATAAGAATCACTGGAAGGTAAATTCGTATTGTCAAGATTAACTAATAAATTGTTTTCTTCAGGTGAACCGTCCCAAATATTGATATAATCTCCAGCAGCTAGATTAAACTTTGTAAATTCTAGCATAATAATTTGTCTACAATCTGGTTCAATTACATATGTGCAAGAAGAGTTATTTTGATAATTTTCGTAAGAACTCCCATCATCAAATGAGCCATAGGTTCCAGAAATTGTAACAAGATTATTGCAATAAGTTGGATAAGGGCCTTCTGGGTAAATATTAATTAATGCTTGCTGATTTTGACTGTAATTCCCTTCACCACTACCAGGTGTTGCAGAAGTTCCAAGTGCGTCCAAGGTATAAAATCCATTTCCGAATCCACCCCAACCCCAATTCATATGAAAATAGTCATTATCTTGATACCCATCACAATTCCACGCATGACCTGCTTCGTCAGAGTATCCTGCATAAAAAATGGGTTTTGAATCATCAATTTGAGATCTTAATATTGACTTCCAATCTTCTTCAGAATAGTCATTTTTATAGATATAATCAATATTGTCTTCATAACTAAAATAATTTACCATTGCAGAAGCAACATCGCCTGGCCATGCGCCTGACCCTTCTGGTGACCATTGCATTTTTACTGCAACTCCAGCCTGAAAACATATTTTTGCAAGTTCATCGTTTTGATGTTGTCCAATGTTGGGTACGGAATACCAGTCATATGTGTTTTGTCCAAAATTCACAGTGAAATCATCAAATCCGCCATTTTCCCAAGAATAATGTGTATAAGAACCCGTTCCAGTAGATGGCCAATTATAATATTTCATTATTTGTAACATTGCTATAGCAGAACATCCAACAGGACAACGACCACCATATCCTTCATAAGAGCCAGATGCCTCTGGGCACATTGAGTTATAAGGACTACTTTGATTCCATTCAATAGGCTCAAGTAGACCAGTTACTGTGCTTTTAGTCTTAAGATTTTGATTAGGATTATACTTTATAAGTTCTTCCCATTCACTCCTTACATCATTTGATACTAAAAGCTTGTTTTTTCTAGCTTCAAAATTCATATAAGAATAATAATCTAACATATATTTCTGTGCTGGAGAAACATTGCCAATGTTAAAGCCTGTCTCAAATGAATATGCTAGAACTGGCTTAATATTATCATCAGAAGAAATAATAATAAACCCTTCATCATTGTTTATGTTATAAATATATAGTGAACATGTTTCATCTAAAGATGGATTTTTAATGCAAGACATATTAATGCTTTCAAATTTTATGTCTTTTTTATGATCGATACTTTTTATTGCTTGAAAGTAATAATTCTTAGCTACTTTTTTAGCTACTTTTTCTGAGATATTACCCCCATAAATAAAAATTGCTAATGAAATAAAAATTGAAATTAGAATAAGCTTTTTCATTTTCGATTTTAATTTAGTTTAAAGCGCAAAGTTAAGTAATAATCAATACTGCCATTTTCTTTGCATGTTTTTTATATGAATAAGATTCAAAAAAAATGGAAGAGTTGCATTTCAAATGACATTTTTGTTTAAATGATTATTATTTTTGTTGTAAACCATGATTAAAAAATTTAGATGAATAACATTCTTAAGCCAATACAAAAATCGAAATTCCGCAGAAGAATTGGGAAGGAATATTATATTTTTAAACGATGGGTAAAATGGAGTTTTGGAAATATTCGTTGGGCACAGATAACATCAAATAGTAATATTGGAAATCTGGTTTTTGCTCATCAATCTGTAATTATGCGACCATTGAAGAATGTGGAAATGTATTTACAGGAAAACAAAAAGACCAATCTAAAAATTGCTGTATCCAAAATTAATAATGTTGAGATAAAGCCAGGACAAGTTTTTTCTTTTTGGAAATTGGTTGGTCGGACTTCTAAACGAAAAGGATATTTGGAAGGTTTGATATTAAATCAAGGTAAGATTGATAAAGATATTGGTGGTGGATTATGTCAGCTTGGAAATTTGCTGTTTTGGATGTTTGCACATTCTCCATTAACAATAACAGAAAGGCACAGGCATAGCTTCGATGTTTTTCCAGATATTAATCGCTGTATCCCTTTTGGTGCAGGAGCAACCTTATCATATAACTACATAGACTTGCAAGTAAGAAACAATACAGAAAATTCATTTAAACTCAATGTGTGGGTTGGTGATAAGAATTTATGTGGTGAAATACTAGCAAAAGAACCTGTAATGAGTAAATATAGAGTAGAAGAACGAGATCATAAATTTTCTGCACAAATTTGGGGCGGATATTCACGACATAATCGAATTGTACGAATTGAAGATAGACAAGATGGCTCTGATAATGAGGAGGTTTTGGTTGAAAATCATGCATTGGTTATGTATACTCCTTATTTGGAGAATAAGAATGCTGAATAATTATTGCATGATCTAGTCAGATGAGTGAATAGCCTTTTTGTATTAAATATTGTAAGTTGTACCAGAAGATTATATTTGTTATATATAGGGAGTAGTATTTAAGTTGCTGTTTTCGAAACATTTTAGTACTTTTGTTTTGTGAGTTTAAACATAAATATATTACGCCGTATTACTCCCAGATGGGTTGTGTTTGTAATTGATATAACTATTAGTTTTTTGTCAATTATACTTGCTTACTACCTTAGATTTAATTTTTCTATTCCTCCAAATGAAGGAGAAATGTTACCAATTATTATTTTGATAGTACTTGTGATAAGAACACTTTCATATTTTCTTGGTAAAACCTATGCTGGAATGGTACGATTTACTGGTAGCCGAGACATTGTCAGGATTTTATCTGTTTTGTTTTTTGGAAGTGTAGTTTTTGTTGTAATAAACTTTGTAAATCTTCAATTTAACGATAAGTATCTAATCCCAATTTCAGTAATTATAATCGATTATCTAATTACTGCATTTGTTTTGACTTTTTCACGACTTTTAGTAAAGAATTTATATGTAGAATTTAATGCTCCAAAGAGAGAAAGAGATAATGTGCTTATTTATGGAACCGGAGAACTTGCTTTAATTACGAAAAAAACTTTTGATCGTGATACTAAAACAAAATATAGAGTTGTAGGACTGGTAGATCATCATACAAAAGTTACAGGAAATAAAATCGATGGGGTAATGGTATATCATCTCAAAGATTTGGAAAATGTTTTACAATCGAAAAAGATCAAAAGCTTTATTATAGCAGAAAGAAATACTCCTGTTGTAAGAAAAAGACATATTGTTGAACTTTGTTTATCGCTTGAAATAGAAGTTAAAACTATTCCTGCAGTTTCTTCATGGATAAACGGAGAGTTGAATATCAATCAACTTAAAAAAGTTAAGATTGAAGAATTGCTTGAGCGTGCTGAGATCAAAATGGATAAAGATGGAATTCGTAAGAATATTCTTAATAAAACGGTTATGGTTACTGGAGCTGCGGGCTCTATTGGAAGTGAAATAGTTCGTCAGTTAACAAATTTCTTGCCTCAAAAGATAATACTTTTCGATATTGCAGAAACTCCTTTGTACGATATTGAACTTGAGATAAAAGAAGAACAGAAGTTTAGAGATGTTGAAATTATCATAGGAGATATTAAAAATAGAGCATTGGTAGAAAGGGTGTTTCTTGAGCATAAGCCTGATTATGTTTATCATGCAGCAGCATATAAACATGTTCCTATGATGGAAAATAATCCTGCAGAGGCTGTTGCAACTAACGTTTTGGGAACAAAAACAATTGCCGATGCTGCTTTACGTCATAAAACAAAGAAATTTGTTATGGTAAGTACCGATAAAGCAGTGAATCCTACCAATGTGATGGGTGCTAGTAAACGTATCGCAGAGATTTATATTCAATCTTTAGTTGGCAACGAAGATACAAAGTTTATAACTACTCGTTTTGGAAATGTACTTGGTTCAAACGGTTCGGTAATTCCTAGATTTAAAAAACAGATAGAAGCAGGTGGTCCTGTTACTGTTACTCATCCTGAAGTTACACGTTTCTTTATGACAATTCCAGAAGCTTGCCAATTGGTTCTAGAGGCTGGAAATATGGGAGAAGGTGGAGAAATTTTTATTTTTGATATGGGCGAATCAGTTAAAATTGCACATCTCGCTCAAAAGATGATTTCTTTGTCTGGGTTAAAACCTGATAGAGATATTAAAATCAAATACACAGGATTGCGTCCAGGTGAAAAACTCTACGAAGAACTGCTTGCAAACAAGGAAAATACTCTGCCAACTTATCATTCACAAATTATGATTGCTAAAGTACGTAGATATGAGGCTGGTGAGGTTAAGAGCGAAATTGAAAACCTTATTAATACTGCAAAAACAGAAAGTAACTTTGATACTGTGAGAACTATGAAAAGTATTGTTCCTGAATTTATCTCTAAAAACTCTATTTACGAAGAATTAGATAATGGTGAAAAATAGAAGTTTATGAGAATAGCTTTTAATTCTTCTGGAATTTTTCTAAATTTGTAAATCACAATCAACACATTCTATTATGAAATCTTTTTTTGCATTTCTTTTATGCGGAATTGTATTTGTACCTTTTTCGTATTCTCAACAGACTAGTAATAAATTTATACATCAGCAAGAGCTTGAATATTATAATTCCCTTGGAATAACAGCTGAAGAATATTTTGACATTAACCAGTCAGAGTCTGTTATTCAAAACAAATCAGGAAAATCTTGCAATCTTAATAAGATAGTTTTTGGATGGCATCCCTATTGGTCTAATGGACTTGAGACTAACTATAATTGGTCTTTACTGTCTGATTTATCATATTTCTCTTACGAAGTAGATGCATCAACAGGTAATGCTACAAATACACACGGATGGGAAACATCTTCTGTTGTAGATGAAGCTCAGGCAAATGGGGTTCGTGTCAATCTTTGTGTTACACTGTTTTCTGATCACGATATCTTTTTTGCAAGTTCTACCGCTCAACAAACTTTAATTGATAATCTTATAGGTTTAGTGCAACTCAAAGGTGCAAATGGGGTAAATATTGATTTTGAAGGAGTTTCATCATCATTAGGTACACAACTTAACTCTTTTTTAATTGATTTATGTACTCAAATGCACTCTTCAATTCCTGGTTCTCAGGTTAGCGTTTGTCTGTATGCAGTTGATTGGGGCGATGTTTTTGACGAAACAGCATTAGATCCATATGTCGACTATTATACAATTATGGGATATGATTATTACTATAGTGGAAGCTCTGTAGCAGGTCCAACATCACCACTTTATACTTTTAATACATTCGATTTTAATCTGGCCAAAAGTGTGAATTATTACATGTCGGAAGGAGCAAGCAAGGAAAAACTAATTTTGGGATTACCTTATTATGGAATGGAGTGGAATACATCAGATGAGACTGTTCCTTCGTCCGCAACCAGTTATGTATGTTCCAACACATATAAAACTATTAGGGCTAACGCATCTGGGAATTATTCTAATAGATTGTGGGAATCAACAGGACTTTGTCCATATTACACATATTATTCTACTTCAAATTGGAGACAATGTTTTGTTGACGATGAGGAAAGTTTGGGGTATAAATACGATTTTGTGAATATGACTGGTATTGCAGGAATAGGAATTTGGGCACTTGGATATGATGATGGATATACTGAACTTTGGCAATTAATTCAGGAAAAGTTTACAGATTGTGCTGTAAATCCATGTAATGGAACTTTTTATGATCTGGGAGGTCCTGACAGGGTGTATTTTAATGATTCAGATTATTCATTTACAATTGCTCCTACTGATGCAACTCAAGTAATACTTGAATTCCCTGTTTTTGATATAGAAGCAGGTTCTGGTTCTGAATGTGATTATGATTATATTGAGATTTTTGATGGTGAGGATACTGGTTCACCTAGTTTAGGAAGATTCTGTAACACAACAGGAAATCCGGGAACAATAATATCTTCAGGTAATGCTTTGACAGTTCGTGTATATACCGACGGAGCTACAGTTAATGATGGTTTTGTTGGAAACTGGACATGTGTTCAGGATAATATTGCTCCAGTAACATCTGTTTTGGCTAATGAGTGGGAATCCGATGATTTTACTGCAAGTTTTACTGATTCCGATAATGATGCTGTAAATACAAAGTTTTATCAGGTTTTGGATAATGATGGAACAGAGTGGAGGGCAAACTCTGACTTTGGTTTTTTTAATGATAATTTTGAATCAGAAATACATTCTGACTGGACTAATATATCAGGTACTTGGTCAATAAATAATGGGCATATGATGCAATCAGACGAAAGTCTGTCAAATGAAAACATATATGCAAATGTTAGTCAGATTGATGGAGGAATATATTTGTATCATTGGCAAATGAAAATAAGTGGTTCAGGTGCTAATAAAAGGGCAGGGATTTATTTTTTCTGTGATGATCCTGAGCTCGATCAGCGAGGAAACTCATATATGATTTATTTTCGGGTAGATCAGAATGCTTGCCAAATTTATAAATCAACTGATAATTCTATCGCAATTCAAACTGATGATGTTGTAAATATTGATGCAGATATATGGTATGATTACAAAGTAATATTTGATACAAATACGGGTGAAATAAAAGCTTTTCAGGATGGTGTTTTGGTTTCTTCCTGGACAGATCCAAGTCCGCATACTTCAGCAAATTCAATTTCTTTAAGAACTGGGAATTGTAATGTCGAATATGATGATATTAAGGTCTACAAAGATAGAAGTTTATCTGAAATAATTACTGTTGGAGAAACTAATGAAGTCAGATTTCAAAATAGTGGAGAATCTAATCCATCATGTAGGGTAAAATCTATTATTATTGATGATTCTGACAATTTTTCTAATCTTGCAGGTACAGATGTAAACATAGATTGGACTGAATCGGAAACTATTGCAGATGTAAACGACGGGTCCGGAGTAGATATTGATACAACCTATATCGGTACTGAGTTGTCGGCTAATTGGGGAGCTGCTATTGAACCAAATTCAAGCATTACTACTTATGAGTATTGTATTGGTTTGTCTGCAGGATCTTCTGATATTGTTGGCTGGACAGATAATGGAATAAGTACAAGTGTGACACATACTGGCTTAACGCTTGTTTCAGAAACGCAATATTACTTTAATGTAAGAGCAACTAATACTGTTGGCTTGGTTTCAAGTATCACTTCAAGTGATGGGGTAAAATATGTTGATCCGGGAGAATTAACAATAGCAGACTTTGAGTTTGAAGATACAGGAATTTGTGAAGGGCTTCCTTTTACATTTATAAATTATTCTGTAAATGCAAATTCATATTTCTGGACTATAACAGGAACGAGTAGTTTTACAAGTACAGAAGAGAATCCTGAATTTTATCCTGAATATGGCAACTATACTGTTAAAATGGTCGCTTATGGAGATATAAATAACGATTCCATTACCAAAACAGCAATAATTTCTGTTACACCATTACCAATTGCAGATTTTACTGCTCTGGAAACTACAGTAGAGCTTCCTAATGCAAGTGTGAGTTTTATAAACAATAGTCAAAATGCCGTAGTGTATGAATGGGATTTTGGAGATGGTCAGATTGTTGCAGAGGAGGAACCATCACATGTTTATACCGCTGCTGGTTTATATACAGTAAGGCTTGAAGCAATTAGTTTTTATTGTGGTAGCGATACTCAGAATTTGGAAGATTATATTTTGGTTGTTGATCCAACAATTGTTGATTCCTTTTATGAAGAACAATTGAGTGTTTATCCGAATCCTGTTGTGACAGATTGGATTAATATAATGCTAACTGAAGGTAAAATTAAATCTGTAAAACTGTATAGTGTAAGCGGAGATTTAATTATGAAGAAAGATGTAGATTCAGATTTTGTGAGGATTGATGTTTCAGGTTTAAGTGCAGCTGCCTATCTTATTGATGTTGAGACATTAATGGGTAGTCATAAAGCATGGGTGCAAATTGGAGAATAGTCAATTATCCTTTGTTATTTAGATTAAACTTAACACCAATAGTTGCCCATCCAAATATTCCCATATACTCGGGTCGGGTAATCTTTGTGTCACCTATAGTTCCCATTGTTGGGCGGCTTTTGGTAAGGTAAGTAAATAGATCAAATAATGGGTTTTCAATCACGATAAAATCAAAAAGGATTGACTGTAAACGAAAACCACCTCCTATAGTAAAAGCATTTAATTTGTAAGACTCGTTATATGCTGTATTTGTAAACCCCCAGCTATTATATCCCAAATCAGCATATAAAACCGGATTTACTTTAAGCACATGTTTATTCCATTTATTTATGTACCCAATACCGATAGTCACAGGGTAGTAATCATAACAGAGACGTTGTGCATGTACTGTGCCACTTAAATCGATACGATTTCCCTCAATCCAACCTACCTGATTAACATTTTGAATATGTTCAGGTGATAGTTCTGCATTAATAATCATATATCGCCATCCTGTTTTTCCATTAGATAATCCTTTTAAGCGTTGTCCTACATAAAAAGTATAGTTATCCTTACCGATGTTTTGGTATTTGTTTTGTGCAAGTTCCGAATATTCAATTCCAAAATAGATACTTGTGGATTTTAATGGAACTGTTTCAAATAATTTATGTTTTTCTTCACTTAATTGCGCATGTGCAGTAATTGTGATTAAAACAATACTTAATGTAGTTAATAATGCTTTCATGTTAATTAAAATGGTTCTACCACGAATTTAGTGGAAAGAATTGCTGCATTGTCAAAAATCACTATGTATTTATACTAATTAGTTGTCTTCCTTTCTTACTTGATTAAGAAAGGAACAAAGAAATCAAGAAGAACCAATCCTTCATCCCGCTCTTTTGAATCAATAGAACTGTAAGCAAAGCGGGATAAACCTCGTTGCAACAGTTCTAATTGTTTCAAAATTCACAAGGCTAGTGCTGGCTCGGTGGTTCTTCGTGTCCAACGCACATCGCTTCGAATACAATTTTGTGCTTAATTTGTCAATTTGCATCTCGTAATATTTATCCAATTATCTTAAAAGTTATAAATATTTTAAAGTGTTACCCATTAAAATAAGGGTAGAACCATTAAAATTTATTTGGTTCTGGTATGCTGGATTCTTTAATGAAGAATATCGCATCATATTGTTTACAAAAAATCGTTGGTCTGTAATTTCTGCCGGGAGTATTCGGCTCGTATGCTGCTCCAATACTTCGAATTGTTGTTGGTTCAGTTAGAATTTTTTGCCATTTGTTATCTTCAAGAGCAGATTCAATATCAAGAAAGAAATTTTCGTATTCTTGATTTACAAAGAAATATTCTGCACTTGTAGAATCTGGTTCTGGCAAATGTATCTCCTCATATATTGGCTCTGCTTGATTATTTATTGCATATACATCTCCATTGTAAAAAGCAGATCCAATTGCAAAGTAATCATCTTCAAAATTGATGGCAAAATGATTCCCAAGAGTAACAAATTCATCACTTAATAAATCTTTTTTGATTATATGCCCATTGTGAGCCCAAATTAAGACTGGAGTATTCGTTTTCCCTTTTGATAGTCTGAGTATGTTCTCATAAGCATATTTATCACGCGTATAATAGGCGTCTTCCATTCGATCAAATTGTAATAATTGAAAAGATTGTTTTGCAGATGTGAGAATGGCTTTATTAAAATCAAAATCTTCCTGATTACTATTTTTAATAAGTATTGATTTATTTGAATCGAAATGTTGTTCAAGTTGAATAGTAGTGTTTAGGAATATTTCTACATCATCAGGTCTGACATTATGAACACTGTTCCCACTATTAATTAGCTTTGTACATTCATTTATTAATTCGGAGTCGGGAGACAAAGAGTTTGATTTTAGATAATTAAGTGTAAACATTATTGCTCCTTGAGGGTTTTGCATGTCATATCCGTATAGTTTAACTTTGTTGTTGTCAGACTTATTTGAGTTATATTCTTTGAGCCAGACAATTAGATCAACATATTCTTGAGTATTCATTACCGGAATGCCTAAATCATCTATTAGTTTTTCAGGGATTCCAGTTCCAGTACATATGTATTTATTTATTTCATAACAATCTGGCATGTTTGCTTCAATAAATATCATTCTTGAACCTTTTTCTTTTACAAAGAATTGAACTAACCTAATTTTGAAATCAAAAATTTCTTTACTTCCATGTGTTACTTCTCCCAGACCAATGTATTTTGGATTTTCAATAATATCATTTAGGAACATTAAGTCTTTTATGTTATTGTCCGGCTTAATTTGAACAAGTTCAAAAAAATATTCGTTTGATTTATCTGAATTTTTCTTTTCTTGATTACAGGATAATACAAATAACCCCAATAAAATTATAATTGATATTATTGTTTTGTGTTTCATCATTGTAAAAAATTGGTTTCATTGTGTTATACGTATAGAAGATTACATTTGTAACAGTAAATTTAAAATTATAACATTGTTTTAACATAATACTAAGAGGAACAGGTGTTTTACAAATAGAAAAGCAGACCCATTATTTGATCTGCTTTTCTTAGAAACAATTGTATTAACTAGTAGGAGTATTACTTTGATTTATTAAATATACGTTTCCCTTCATTTGGGGATGTGAGACTTTGACAACCTCCAAGGCAACCGCCTTCGCATGACATTACTTCAAGAAAATCGAATTCATTTTTTTTAAGCATTTGATTTATTGCTCGCTGATTTGCTTTGTTTAAACCATCTATGGCCGCTATTCGAACTTCTCTGTCTAAAGTGTTTTCAATTGCTTTAGCCACACCTCCTGCTTCGGCGAAATTTTTGCCTGTTTCATTCCCCAGAATTATTGGTTGAGCGTCATTTTGCTCACTTATTTCTACTTCTGCAGCAACTAAATATGCTCCAAGCTCTTCGAAACTAATACAGTAATCACAATCTGTTTGTAATTCTGTTTCACGTTTTTTAGCAATACAAGGAGCTATAAATACAAGTTTTGCATCCGGATTATCTTTGCGAGCCTTTTCTGCAGTATATACTAAAGGACTTGCTGTGTGAGATATGTACTTATTGTAATCGAATTTACTTTTAGCTGCATAATCAACCCATGATGGACAACATGAACTTATTAAAGGGGTGCTGTTTTCTTGTTCTAGAATGTCATTTAATTCTTTAGTCTCGTGTTTTGCCGTTTGTTCTGCTCCCCATGCAACCTCGTAAATTTCAGAGAATCCAAGTTTTTTGACACTGCCGTATATGGTAGAAAGCTTCTCTCTGAATTGACTGGCAATTGATGGTGCTACCAATGCAATTACATTTTCTTTGGCTTTTATGTCTTTGATTATTTGTGGAAGTACAGATGACGGGATTATTGCTCCAAACGGACATTCTTGCATGCATTTCCCACATAGTATGCATTTGTCCATGTCAATGGTTTCGTTACCAAATTCATCTTGATATATTGCATTTACTGGACAGGCTTCTTGACATGGGCTTTTCTGATAATGTATCGCATTAAATGGACATTCTTTTTGACATTTACCACAATTTACACATAGTTCAGAATCAATTTCAGCTTTCCCATTTCTGAAACTAATTGCATTTTTGGGACAATTAATTTGACACGGACGAGCATCGCATGCACGACAATAATTACTTATTTCATAATGGTTTGAAGGACAATTACTGCAAGCCTCGGAAATAAGATTTATATAGAAATTATTATGACCATTTGGACTTACTGCATAGCTCATTAGTGGTGTAAGCTCATCTGTTTCATCAAGCTCTGAATATCCTAATAATGCCATTAGTTTATATTTTAGGACAGCCCTGTCTTTATATACACAACATCTCCATGCTTCTTTGGTTTTTGGTTTTATATCCAAAGGAATTCTGTCTACTTTTGAAATGTCATCTGAAAGATAAACTTTGCAGAGCCTGATAAGTAAGTCTTTCCTGATTATTGATGCATTATTCTTGTTTGGAGTCATTTTCGATACAGGTTTTCAAATGATTAATAAGTTTTGTAATGCTCGCTTCCTGAATAAGACAACCGTTAATTTCTACAAACGGTGGTTTCATTGACTTGTCTTTACAGTGATTTATGCATGGAGATCCTTTTATCTCAACCATATCTTTCCATTCTTCGGGAAGATAATTTCCTAATGCCGGAAGTTCTGAACCACCTAAAACATGGCAAAGTGTGCCTGAACAAATAACAACTTCATATTTTTTCTTTTGCATAACTATATAAATGTTAATTCGGTTTCTTTTAAATATTTATTTTCAAGCAGGTAAGCAATTTTCTTAATTACATTTCTGCGAATTTCAAGTTCGATAGGAAGGTTTGGATCCTGATGAGCTTCGTTGATTTTTGTTCCAGTTAGAAAATCTATTGTATCATGATTTAAAAATTGATTAACTAGTTGTCTTGCAGGATCAAGTTTGTCAATTTCAGCGTAGTTGCCTGATTTTAGTATTTCAGCAGATTTTCCTAATGTCAGAATCCCTTCTGTAACCAGATCAACGCCTTTGATGTGTGATACTGGTGGTAAATCAGACACAATATGCTCAATATTTGTTTCAAGTTCCTCGTTTAGTTCTCTGGCAATAATTTGTGCTGTTGTTCCTCCACAGATTACCTTTTCTCCAGAAAATTTTTTTAATTTTTCGGCAATTACTGTGTCTTTATCCTTAGAGTATGGAGGGCCTGTGCATATTAGCAATTTTCGTGGATGTCTGAAGTACATTACCGCACAAGTAATATCGTCTTTAGGCTCAAATGAATCGTTCCGTGATGCTTGGTTTATTATTATATTTTGTAATTCAGAAGAGGAAATTTCTGGATACTTACTTATAACCTTAGAAATTTTTTGTTGCATTTGCTCTGTATCCCATCCAAATGGCATTTCATTACTCCCGATTCCCGATTGTGATACACCATCGCTAAACAGAATTATGCGATCTTCTATTTGGGCATTAAATTCCAAAACATTTAATTCTCCATCTTGAGAAATTGTGTTTTCAATCTCAAGTGGCTCACTTTTTCTGAACACTAGAAATTGTGGATTACCATATTCAATAATTCTGGTTTTTCCATCAAATTCGATATCAATAATTGTAAATGAGGCATAAGCAATTTTACGTTCAGAATCGATAGGAAGAGTATCGCGTATTGATTTTGCGCTTCGCTCTATTGGTTGATCATGAATTGTAAAATTCATAGCCATACTAGCAGTCATGTTAGCGAGAATATTTGCCTTAATTCCTGAACCCAAACCATCTGAGAGAACAGCGATAAGTCTATTTTCGTTATTAATCTTTTCACTTAAAAAAACATCTCCACAAACAATTTGTCCGTGTTTGGGTAAAAAGCCCGAATTTGTATCAATAAACATCCTACTCATAGCTTTCGTCTTTTTGATTAGAGTCAAGTACTGTATTTATTAAACATTCTGTATTAGCAGCATTATCTCCTAATAGTCCAGCTACTTTTTGAGCTGTCTCCATATTCTCCTTGATTACTTTTTTGAGTTTTTTATTTATTTCATCATAGTTTTGATGATTTTTTCCAGGAGTTTTTAGAATTGCACATACCTGTTTATGTTTCTGGATAGTAAATAAGGATATATGAATTAGTTCACCATTGATCTTTAAGTTTTTTTCTATTCGTTCATTACCAGACTCCAGTAAATTTTTAAATAGTCTAGAAAGGTGTGTGATTTTTTCAATGTTTGCACCTTCAAGTCCTGGCTTAGCTTCAAATGCAAGTGCTACTTCATCACCCCAAATTTTTGCAAAAGATTTGTTTGATTCTAATATTTTTAGATCTTCGTCAACAACTACTACGCCATAAGGCATTTTTTGAAGTAAAACAGAAGCTTTGTTTTGTGCCATTTTACGCATGTATCCTACACACATTTGTCGTTCTGCTTTTCCATCTAGTATTGCTTTTGCAAATTGCCTGCATGTAGAATATCCGCAACCTCCACAGTTTAACTCATCTTTTTCGTTTAGTTTGCCTGTTGATGCAAGGCTTTCACAAATTTGAGTTTCTGAATATTCTGTTTCTTCCACTTTAGGAAGAAAATGAAAGTCCATATCTATGCTCTGCTGCAACGAAATATTTAATCTTTTATATTTTTTGTCATTTTCCTGATTTATTATTTCACTTCTTGATTTTGCAATAGAATCTTTATTTGTTCTACCTGGACCACTAACACAACCTCCAGAACATGCTAAAAGTTCTATAAATAATGGTTTGGAAGGACTTGTAGGTAAATTTGATAATAAGTTTTTTATGTTAGTAAGTCCTGAAAAGCTCATATAACTCGCATTTATGGCCTGAATTTCAGGAATTATATTGTTCAGCATTCCTCCGTCAATAGGATAAAGATGTCCAGCTGTAGCTTCAAATGGCTCAAATTTTTCATCTTTTTCGACTTTAATAAATTCAGATGATAAGCCAACTTTTTGAAGCATATTATTTAGTTCTTTAAAGGTAAGAACCAAATCAATTTCATTATTTGGGAATTGCATTTCGGTCTTTTTTGCAATACAAGGACCTGCAAAAACTACAATAATGTCTCCGTAAATCTCACGCAGATATTGTGCATGGATTTCCGCAGGGCTTAAAAACGGAGTAATCTTATCTGCATGTTCTGGATAGTATTTCTGAATCAGATGCACAATTGTAGGACAGCATGATGATAAATAAACACCAGATTTCTTCTTTTTTAACCAGAAGTTTATGTTTTCGGATAGTATTTCTGCACCTATTGCTGTTTCTGAAACATGAGAAAAACCCAGAGCTTTTAGTGCATATATCAATTGCGATTTACTATAACTATTAAAGTCCAAAAGATAACTTGGAGCCAATGATAAAACAACAGGTTTTGTTTGGTTTAACAAAAAGCTTGCAGTATGAGTATCATTCCTGATTTTTTTTGCTCCAACCGGACACACATTAGTACATTCTCCACAAAAAACACAAAGATCATGCACAATGGATGCAGAGTGGTTTTCCATTTTAATAGCCTTTACAGGGCAATGACGAATGCATTTATAACAATCCTGACAATTGTTTTTTTCTGTATATATTGCTTCTTGAATGTTCATAAGACTTTTATTTTTTACTTAAAATGTTTGTCAAGAATTTCAACTACTGAATTTTGATCTATTCCTGAGAAAAGCTTATCGTTTATTTGAAAGTTTGGCCCTTTTGCACAGCTACTTTCACACAAATGTCCTTTAAATTCTACTTCATCATTAAGATCATTATCATTTAAGTATTGTTTTATAGTTTCCAGCACTAGCTGGTTACCCCTGCGATAACAGGCACTCCCTAAACAAATTGTAATGCTAGTTTTTGTTTTCATAATTGTTTTTTTTAAATGTGATATATTCATCAATCACTTTTGCTGATCGTTTACCAGCTCCCATTGCTTCAATTACTGTTGCCGCCCCAGTAACAACATCTCCACCAGCAAAAACACCTTCTTGACTAGTTTCGCCATCCTGAATATTTGCCTCAATGCATTGATATTTATTGCGTTGTACATTTGGTGCAGCCTGAGATAATAATGGATTTGGACTTGTCCCGATAGACATAATAACTGTGCCTGTTTCAATAATAAATTCACTGCCAGCAATTGGTTCAGGTCTTCTTCTACCTGATTCGTCTGGTTCACCAAGTTGCATTTTTATACATTTGATTCCAGTAACAAATCCTTCAGAATCTCCAATAATTTCAGTAGGGTTCGTTAATAAATTAAATTCCAGTCCTTCTTCTTGTGCATGATGTACTTCTTCTTGTCGGGCAGGAAGTTCTTCTAGACTTCGACGATATATAAGTTTTACTTTTGAGCCTAATCTTATTGCTGTTCTTGCAGAATCCATTGCAACATTTCCACCTCCAACAACAACGACCTTTTCTGCAATTTCAACTGGTGTGTCATAATCTTTACTATAAGCATGCATGAGATTTACACGAGTTAGAAATTCATTTGCTGAATATACTCCATTAAGATTTTCGCCGGGAATATTCATAAAACGAGGTAAGCCTGCACCAGCACCGATAAAAACAGCATCATATCCATTTTGTAAAAGTTTGTCTACATTTCCTGATTTTCCCATTACATAATTTGTAATGATTTCGACACCATTGTCACGAAGCTTGTTGATTTCTTTTTCTACAATTTTTTCTTTTGGCAAACGGAATTCAGGGATTCCGTATTCAAGTACTCCGCCTGGTTTTTGTAGAGCTTCAAATACTGTTACTTTATAACCTTTTTTACGAAGATCTCCTGCACATGATAATCCCGCTGGTCCTGAACCAACAATGGCAACTTTGTTATCTATTTCTTTGAAAATTTCAGGTTTATTGTTTAGGTTTTCTAATGCCCAGTCAGCAATAAAACGTTCAAGTTTACCAATAGCAACTGGTTCACCTTTGATTCCAAGAACACACTTGCCTTCGCATTGAGATTCCTGAGGACATACGCGACCACATATAGCAGGCAGATTAGTGCTTTTACTTAATATTTGATATGATTTTTCGAAATTTCCTTGTTTTATTTCATTAATGAATGCTGGGATATCTATTGTTACTGGACAAGCTCCAACACAAAGAGGCTTTTTACAGTTTAAACATCTTGTCGCTTCTTCAATAGCTTCGCTTTCATTGTAGCCCAAACATACTTCGTCAAAGTTTTTAGATCTGAGCTTAGGATCTTGTTCTCTAACTTTTACACGGGGTTTTAGTTTTTTAGCATTAGATTTACTTTTATCTGCTGCTTTATCTATATTGCAAATATGATCACTCTTATTTTCTTTCTTATTTTTCTGACGTATTAAAGCTTCATTAAAGTCAACAAGATGAGCATCAAATTCAGGACCGTCTACACATGTGAATTTTGTTTTCCCGCCAACAGTAACACGACATGCTCCACACATTCCCGTACCATCTATCATTAGAGAATTTAGAGATACAATACATGGTATATCATATTTAAGAGTAGTAATTTCGACAAATTTCATCATTACTAAAGGACCAATAGCAACAACAACGTCGTATGTTTTTTTCTGATTTTCAATTAAATCTGTTAATAGCTCTGTTACATTTCCTTTATAACCAATACTTCCATCATCAGTACATAAGTGCATATTTGTACCAGTTTTCAGAAACTCATCTTCCAGAATAATCAAATCTTTGTTTCTGGCTCCAATAATAGTTTCCGTTTTATGTCCTGCGGCTTCAAGATATTTTACCTGAGGATAAACAGGAGCTGCACCGATACCACCAGCAATAAAAAGAACTTTTTTAGCTTTAATGTTTTTCTCATCCAATAATTCTGAGGTATTTCCTAAAGGACCAACTAAATCAGAATAATACTCACCAACCTCACGTTGCACTATTTTTTTTGTTGATTTTCCAATGGCATGTACAACTATACTAATATAGCCTGAATCAGCATTATAATCATAAATAGTTAATGGTATTCTTTCAGCTTTTTTATCATTAATTAAAATTACAAACTGACCTGGTTTTGCAGAGGATGCTATTATTGGTGCATAAATTTTAATGCTATATATATTCTCTGCTAATTGTTCTTTATTTAAAATTTCAAATCCGCACATATCAAAAACTTTAAAGGGTGATAAATCCTCAGACTTATCACCCGTTTTATTATTATTTTATTTCATTTCCATAATAAACTGCTGTAAATATTTTTTCAAAATCCGCAGCTTTTGTTTCTCTAGGATTTGATCCGGTACAAGCATCTTTTTCTGCATTTGCAGAAATCCTGCTCAAATTTTGTTTAAAATCAGCTTCGTCGATACCGTACTCTTTCATTGTTGATGGGATACTTAGTTCTTTGTTAAAATTGCGAATGAACTCAATATATGCATCACAAAGTTCTTTGTCATTTTTACCTTCAAGACCAATGTAACGTGCTATTTCAGCATATTTGTCTTCTGCTACAGCTCTGTTCCATTGAATAACATATGGTAAATAAATTGCATTTGCACATCCATGAGGGATATGGAAAATAGCACCTGTTTTATGAGCCATACTGTGGCAGATTCCAAGAAGTGCGTTACTAAATGCCATTCCTGCCAAACATTGAGCAATATGCATAGCATCACGGGCATCTTCGTCGCCCTGATATGATTTAATCATATTGTCTTTAATCATTTTTATTGCTTTCAATGCTAATGGGTCACTAAAGTCAGATGCTAAACATGCTGTTATTGCTTCTGTTGCATGAGTTAGTGCGTCCATACCAGTGTGTGCTGTCAGTTTTTGTGGCATTTTATATGCAATACTTGGGTCAAGAATCGCGATGTCAGGAGTAATCTCAAAATCTGCTAATGGGTATTTGATGCCAGCATTATAATCAGTAATTACTGAAAATGCTGTTACTTCTGTTGCTGTACCACTTGTAGAAGGGATTGCAACAAATCTGGCTTTATTACGAAGAGTTGGGATATTAAATGGTTTTGCAATATCTTCAAATTTTGCATCAGGGTGTTCGTAAAATACCCACATAGCTTTTGCTGCATCAATTGGAGAGCCTCCACCAATTGAAACAATCCAATCTGGTTTAAAGTCCTGCATCATTTTTGCACCTTGCATAACTGTCTCTACTGAAGGGTCAGGTTCAACACCATCAATAATCTGAGTTTTCATTCCTGCTTCGTCCAATAAAGTTACTACTTGATCTAAAAAACCAAAACGTTTCATTGACCCACCACCTACAACGATAGTAGCTCTGTTTCCTTTCAGTTCTTTTAGAACTTCCATACTTCCTTTTCCAAAATAAAGATCTCGTGGCAATGTAAATCGATTCATAATTATTAGTTTTAAATATTTAACATTTATTTTAATTTCGATTTACTATAGGCAAAGGGAATGCCAAACGATGTAATAGTCAGATAATCAGGCACATATGGGATGTGTTGAAAAAAAACTCAATTATTTTAGTGAAAACTGTCTTGTTTCTGAACAAAACTTAAGATAATTGTGTTAGAATTTAGGACACTGTCCTGTTTTGGGACACTTCTTGGTTTAACCTAACTTATAGGCTTTTAACTTCTGATATAATGTGTTTCTGCTGATACCCAGCAACTTGGCTGTTTTGGACATGTTGTTGTTGCATGTTTTTAAACATGTAATAATTGCGTCTTTTTCAATTTCTGCCAAGGTTTTACCTTCATAGTTTGGCACAGTATTTATGAAGGCAGCATTTTCTGGTTCACTAGTATCTATAGATTCATTTATAATAAATGAATAATCTCCATCCATTACAACAAAACGTTCCATAAAGTTTTCTAACTCTCTTACATTTCCGGGCCATTTGTAGTTCAATAAAAAATCTTCAAAAACATTATCAATATATGGCATTGGACGACCTGATTTTTCGGCTTTGAGTGATGAGAAATAACGTGCCATTGGTAATATATCATCTTTTCTGTTTCGTAATGCCGGGATATGCAAATGAATAACATTTAAGCGATAGTAGAGATCAAGCCTGAATCTGCCTTGTTTTACTTCTTCTTCCAGGTTTTTATTAGTAGCAGCTATTATTCTTACATCCAGTTTGATCTCTTTTGATCCACCAATACGCGTAATGCAGCTCTCCTGAATGCTTCGTAATAGTTTTACTTGCATATCGAGTGGCATATCTCCAATTTCGTCTAAAAACAGTGTGCCATGATTTGCCAATTCGAATTTTCCGAGTGCCCCACCTTTTTTTGCACCAGTAAATGCTCCTTCTTCGTAACCAAACAGCTCACTTTCGATTAGGCTTTCGGATATTGCGCCACAATTAATGGCAATAAAAGGGGCATCTTTACATAAGGAAGCATTGTGTATTGATTGTGCAACAACTTCTTTCCCAGTACCACTTTCTCCGCTTAATAGTATTGTTGATGATTTTTTGGCTACCTTCATTGCGTCTGCTTTTAGCTTTTTCATAATCGGGCTTACAGCAAACATGTTTTCAAAAGTAAATTTTGTATGAAATTTTTTGTATTTTTTTATTAGGCTAACTAAATGGCTAAATTGTCTGAATGTAATTAAATATCCATGCATATTGTTTTCTTCTCCACGAATTACATATGCATTAAATAAGAATCGTTCAAATATATGAGGAATATTGAAATTAAGCGATTCGTCCATAAATAAAAGTTCATTTAAAATAACCCGTTTTATTCTCAACCAATCTGGTAAAATATTCGTTATTTCCTGATGTACTAAAGACATCCTGCGAGTGTTAATCATACGACAAGCAGTGTCGTTTACCCATTCGATTTCATCTTTTATATTAATTGCGATTACTCCAAATGTTAGATTGTTCATCATTGCAAAAGCAAACTGATTTGCTCTTTCAAGCTTCTCATGACTTGATTGTTCCAACAATATATTTTCTATTGCATTTGCTGCAGAAATCACCATTCCTAAACTGTGTGGATGAACATTTTTAGCAAAGCCTGTCATATTAATGCAAGCAATAACTTCATTATTGATTTTTATTGGTGCAGCAGAGCAAGTCCACTTTTGATATGCTGATATAAAGTGCTCGGAAGCTGTAATTTGTACAGGTTCACCCTCATGAATTACTATCCCCATTGAGTTTGTTCCAATAGATGATTCATCCATAAAAGCTCCTTTAACCATTTGTAGCTTTTCAGCTTCAATAAGAATTACTTCATCTCCAATAATCATAAGGATACAGCCTTTTGCATCAGTTAGATTAATAAAAAAACCAGAACCTTTTACCGATTCATATAATTGGTCTAAAAATGGCTCAGCTACTTTTAAAAGATTTTGATGTATCTTTAACTGGTACTCTAAGTCCGCAGGAGATAATTGGTGTATAGGATAACGTTGTGACTTTGATACACCGTATTCTTCACTTCTTTTGTGTGAGTTGTCAATGGATTTTTTCGAACACATATAATTTCCCTGTTTGTAATGTATTTTTTGCAAAGATAAGGCATTGTACTATATCAGGACAGTTTTAAGTATGTGTTATTCAGCTGTTTTAAGTATGTGTTTTGTTAATCTTTTGTTAATCGGAATTGATTTTCATTAGTATATTAAATCTTTTACTACTTTTATATTTGATAAAATGGAGACTAGCTCTATTATTGTTTTACCTAAAATTTCAAACAAATGAAAAAAATCCTGATTTTTTTACTAGCAGTTGTAATGTTTTATGGTTGTGTTAATAAAGATGACACCAGAACAAAAACACAAGCAGATGCTAATGGCTACAATTATGAGTATGTAGAAGGAGATCCATCTAATGCCAGAATATATACTTTGGACAATGGTCTAAAAGTTTATATGTCTGTTAATAAAGATGAGCCTAGAATTCAAACACTTATTGCTGTTCGTGCAGGAGCGAAGAATGATCCTCGTGAAACAACTGGTTTAGCTCACTATTTTGAGCACATGATGTTTAAAGGTACAAGCAAAATTGCTACACAAGATTGGGAAATAGAGGGTGCTTATATCCAAGAAATTTCTGATTTGTTTGAATTGCGTTGTGAAACAGAAGACCCTGTTAAGAAAGCAGAAATTTATGCTCAAATTGATAGTGTCTCTCAACTTGCATCAAAGTATGCTGTTGCTAATGAGTATGATAAGATTTGTTCTGTAATTGGAGCTACAGGCACTAATGCCTGGACATCTTATGAAGAAACTGTTTATGTTAATGAGATTCCTTCAAACGAAGTTGAAAGATGGCTAAAAACTGAAAGTGAAAGATTTGAAAATCTTGTTTTAAGATTATTTCATACCGAACTCGAAACAGTATTCGAAGAGTTTAATATGGGACAGGACAGAGATTCAAGGAAAGCTTTTACAAAACTCATGGCCGAGATGTTTCAATCACATCCTTATGGAGTTAGTGTAATTGGAAAGGCTGAGCATCTTAAGAATCCTTCAATGGAAAATATTATGCAATTTAAAGCAGACTTTTATGTGCCAAACAATATGGCTATTTGTTTATCTGGGGATTTTGATCCGGAAGCTACAATCAAAATGATTGATAAGTATTGGGGACATATGGAAGCAAATGAGGATATTCCTGAATTTACTTTTGAAGAGGAAACTCCTCGTACCGAAATTAGTGAGATAGAAGTTCTCGGACCAGAAAGAGAATCTGTTTCTATTGCATTTCGTACTCCAAATAATAAATCAAAAGAAGCTAAATATCTTAGCATGATTGGAGAAATATTGAATAATGGAAAAGCAGGCTTAGTTGACTTAAATTTGGTTAAAAGCCAAAAAGTTATGTCTGGTTATGCGTACTCATGGGCAATGAACGATTATGGAATTTTTCAAATGGGTGGAACTCCTCGTGAGGGACAAACTTTAGAAGAGGTTAGAGATTTACTTTTAGCAGAATTAGACAAAGTTAAAAAAGGCGAATTTGATGAGTGGTTACTTGAGGCTATTGTTAATGATATGAAATTACAAAACATTAGAGCAGTTGAAGGAAATTCAATCGCCTATTATTTTGTAGATGCTTTTATCAGCGGCAAATCTTGGGAGGAAATGGTTTATGAAATTGAGGAATATGAAAAAATCACAAAAGATGAACTGGTAGACTTTGCTAATGAGTTTTTTACAGATAACTATATTGCTGTTTATAAGCGAATTGGTGTTGCTGGAGACGTATTCCATATCGAAAAACCGCAAATTACAGCATTAGACATTAATAGAAGTGTTGAATCTGATTTTATGCATGAGCTTAAAGAAATGGAACCAAAATCTATTGAACCAGTATTTGTTGATTTTAAGGAAAAAATACATACTGAAAATATTGTTGATGGACTTGAGTTTAATTATATCAAGAATGAAGCAAACGATATTTTTAGTCTTTATTATATCTTTGATATGGGTAAGGAAAATAACAAAATGTTACCTATTGCAATTAACTATTTAGAATACCTCGGTACTCAAGACAAAACTTTAGATGATTTGCAAAAAGAATGGTATCGTTTAGGAATAAACTTTTATGTGTCTTCTGGTGTAGACAGATGCTATGTTTATATTAATGGGCTGGACGAAAATTTAGAACCAGCGATGGATTTAATGGAAGAAATTTTTGCTCAAGTTGCTGCCGATCCAGAAGTATATAACGAATATGTAAACGGGATTATTAAGTCAAGAAACAATAAAAAACTCGATAAGAGTTCAATATTATGGGGCGGACTATATAATTATTCTCTTTATGGTGAAAAATCAAATTATACTGATATTTTAAGTGAGGATGAGCTTAGAAATATTAATCCAGAAGAGCTCACTGGGCTTATTAAAGAGTTATTGAATTATCAGCACAAGATCTTTTACTATGGACCAAGAGAGTCAAGTAAAGTTGTTGGAGTAATTAAGGATAAACATAATGTTTCAGGTGATTATAAAGGAATTCCAGAGGCTGTAGAATTCCCAGAACTTGATTATAATGAACCTAAAATTTTATTTGTAAACTATGATATGGTACAAACGATGATTGCAGTAGTTTCAAAAGACGTTAAGTTTGATAAGGAATTAATGCCAATTTCAGCTATGTTCAACGAATATTATGGTGGTTCAATGTCAAGTATCGTTTTCCAGGAGATCAGAGAATCTAAAGGACTTGCTTATTCAAGTTATGCCGGTTACAGTCAGGCAGACGAAACAGGAAAATCAAACTATGTGTTTGGATTTTTAAGTACGCAACCTGATAAGATGAAAGAAGCTTTGGATGCTTTAACTGGATTGCTTAACGAACTTGCTTTGTCAGAAGAATCATTCTCAAATAGTAAGGAGGCTCTTGTGAAGCAGATTAATACCGAGAGAATCGTAAAACAAAATATTTTCTGGACAAACGAAAGAAATAAAAAGCGCGGTATAGATTATGATTACAGAAAAGATATTTATGATAATGTTCAGAATTATGATTTAGACGATGTTGATGCATTTTTCAATGAACATATTAAAGGTAAAAATTATGATATTCTTATCATTGGGAACAAATCTAGAATTGACTTTAATTTATTAAGAAGTTATGGTCAGGTTAATGAACTTGCACTTGAAGAAGTTTTTAATTATTAAACAATAATATTGATAAATACAAAAAACGGAAGGTGTTGCCTTCCGTTTTTTTGTGATATTTAGTGTTGTATGTAAATAGGGGGGGATATTTAGCTTTCGGTAGAGTTAACTCTAATGCATTACAAAATATAAATGTTTTTTTTGCTTGAGTTTTCTGCAATCAACAATTTATTATAAACCAGCTTAGTTTAAATTAATGTAATTATTGATTACAAACTCACTATGTTCGTTTGTGATCTCTGATGGGGGGAGCTCAAAACAAAAGACTATTCTTGTTACAGCGCGATTTTCATCGCGTTGTAAAGAATAGTTATTTTTGTATTTATCTCTTCACTTACAAAAACGAGTTTTTGACGTTTGTGATAAAAACAAAAAGCCTCGCTAATGCGAAGCTTTTGTTTTGGGTGAAAGATGGGATTCGAACCCACGGCCCCCGGAACCACAATCCGGTGCTCTAACCAACTGAGCTACAATCACCATTTTGAGGATGCAAATATACAACCTAAATTGTAATTGTGCAATAAAAATTTTTTAAATTTCAAAAATATTGAATTCGTAAGATTCAATTATTGGATTTGAAAGAATGTTTTTACACATTTCATCAACTTTTTTTGCAGCATCATCTTTGCTTTTTGCTTCCAATTCAACATCGATGTGTTTGCCAATACGTACATTTGCTATTGTGTCAAATCCTATTTTCTTTGCGCTGTTTAATACTGCTTTCCCTTGTGGGTCAAGTAAAGCTTTAAGTGGCATTACATTAATTTGTGCGATAAACTTCATTTTACTACTGTTTTTTTGTTATCAAAATTTGTTTCAAAAATGAGAGGGCAAGATATAAAATAATTGCCAACCCAATTCCTAAAAAATTAAATATTATTAACAAAATTAGTCCTCCAACTAGAAGAATAATCTGCCAATAAATCTCTTTTACCTTAAATCTCTTGATTTTTAGTGACATTAACCTGATATTTGATACCATCAAAAGAGAAAGAATCATGCTAGTGCCAGCAATACTGTATGGATTACTGAAAAAGTCACTAAGTGAATTATTATTGGTGAAACAATAATATGAAACTGAGATAATAAATAAAGCACTTGCCGGTGTTGGTAAGCCTTTAAATTCTGTCGTTTGTTCTTCGTCAATATTGAATTTTGCTAATCTCAAAGCAGAAAAAACAACAATTAAAATAACCGAGAATGCTAAATATTTGTGATCATGATTTTTAATTAAAAATAGATTATACAAAATTGCTGCTGGTGCAAAACCAAAGCTTATTAGGTCTGCCAATGAATCTAGTTGTTTGCCAAATTCCGAAACAGCTTTTAGTAATCTAGCTGCAAAGCCATCAAAAAAATCAAAAATACTCGCGATAATAATGAATAGAGCTGCTGTTTCGATTTTTCCATCAAAGGCCAAAACAACTGCAATTACACCTGATGTCAGGTTGAGACTCGTAATTATTGATGGTATTGCTTTTGTTATTTTCATTTCTGTGTTTTACTCTATGTTTTTTTATAAGGTTCAGAATTTAAGTCTAATAAATGATTTTTTTTCTTCTGTTTCGCAATAATTAACAATTAATGTTGTTATTTTGTTATATGATAAAATTATCATTTATGAAACTTGGAACAAAAGTACTAATAATTCTCATATTTGCCGCAAATACTTTATTTGGACAGGTAGCTCCAAAGTATAGTAATGAGTTTCTTGCAATAGGTGTTGGAGGTAGAGCTTTAGCGATGGGTAATTCAGTTATTGCTTCGGTTGATGATATAAATTCAATTTATTGGAACCCTGCTGGACTAACAAAACTTGACAAACAGATGGAAATCGGAGCAATGCACTCTGAATACTTTGCTGGAGTTGCAAAATTCGATTTTATTGGAGCTTCATACAAAATTGACGATAAATCTGCTGCTGGAATTTCAATGATTCGATTTGGAGTTGATGATATTCCAAATACTCTTGATTTAGTTGATAGTGATGGAAATATACGTTACGACAGAATTTCATCATTCTCAGTTGCCGATTATGCTTTTTTATTCTCTTATGCCAGAGTTCTTCCAATAGATGGATTAAGCATAGGAGGTAATGTGAAATTAATCAGACGTAATGCAGGGGATTTTGCTGATGCCTGGGGCTTTGGTTTCGATTTGGCTGCGATGTATCAAAAAGGAAATTGGAATTTTGGAGCAAACTTACGTGATGCAACATCAACTTTTAATGCATGGAATTTTAATCAGGAATTACTGCGTGATGTTTTCGAAGCTACTGGTAACGAAGTGCCAGAGAATGGTCTTGAGCTTACTTTGCCTCGTTTGCTGTTAGGTGCTGGGTACAAATATACTTTTGAAGATAAATTTAGCATATATTCAGAGATTGGACTTAATACAACAACTGACGGTAAAAGAAATACTCTTGTTAAAACAGATTTGATTAGTATTGATCCATCCATGGGATTAGAATTTGGATATAAGGATATGGTTTTTGCAAGAGCTGGAGTAAATAATTTTCAGGAAATACCAGAATTTGATGGTACAAATGATTTTTCTTGGCAACCTAATATAGGTGTTGGAATTAAATATTTTGGTTTTAGACTTGATTATGCTTTAACAGACATCGGAAATCAAAGTATTGCACTTTATTCTCACATCTTCTCTTTAAGTTATAGATTCGATTCTGGTGCATTGTTTAATAAAACTGACCAGCCAAGTTTGTAGAAATGAACTTCCATAAACAAAGTTTTGCGTTTAAATTACATTTTTTGTAATTTTAGGGGAATGAATAGGCTATTAAAATATCTGTTGATTTTTACTTTGCTAACTCCCTCCAATTTCGTGCTAGCACAGGAGTATGGTAATGAATGGATTGACTATGACCAACAGTATTTTAAACTACATGTTAGAGAAGATGGTTTATATAAAGTTACTTATTCAGAGCTTTTAGCTGCAGGAGTTCCTGTAAATGTTATCGATCCCCGAGGAATTCAGATTTACTATAAGGGCGAAGAACAATATATTTATATTCACGGAGAAGGAACTTCTGGAATTTTTAATTCGGCTGGATATATTGAGTTTTATGGAATTCGCAACAGAGGGAATCAGGATGAAGCATTTTTTGATAATCCATCGAATCGTGTTAATGATGATTATAGTTTTTATAATGATACATCAGCATATTTCCTAACATGGAATTTTTCAACATCAAATCGTAGAATTGCTGGAGTAAACGATACTGATTTTGCGCCTTATATTGCAGATGCTCAGAATTATTGTTTGAAAAATATTAGAAATAATTATACTTCAGTTTATTATGCTGGATCAACCAGATGTTTTTTTACTGAAGGAGAGGGCTGGTTTGATAATGCAGAAATTACAGATGAATATCCAAAGACAAAAACAATCTCGTTACCAGAAGTATACAATACATCTGCAAATGCGAGTATCGAGATGGCTATTGTTGGTATACCGGCAAATAATCCAATATCTACAGTTCCGCATCATCTAAAAGTTGAGTTTCTTGGCGAAGTACAAATTGATGAGACTTACTCAGGTTATGAGTTTGTTCGTGAAACGACTTATGTTCCTGCTAATCAGTTAACTTCATCTATTCAGTTCGTGTTTAGCTCAAATGATGTTACTCAACCAAGTTTAAACGATAGAAATGCTGTTTCTTATATCGAAATTAAGTATCCGCATAAATGGAACTTCGAAAATACTGATTATTTTGAGTTTATTTTACCTCCAAATACATCAAGTACAAAGGATTATCTTGAAATTGATGACTTTACTGGCGGAACCACAATTTACTTACACGATTTAACAAATCATGAAAGAATTCGCGTCACAGAATCTGCAGGAGTATTTAAAGCATTGGTAAATTATACCGATTCGGAAAGACAAATGGTTATTTGTAATGAATCTGGGTATAAAAGTGTAGATCGGATTTCAAAAATTAGTGACGATAATAAATTTACTGATTATTTTAGTGATAATCCTAATGCAAACTATTTTATAGTAACTCATCATGATCTTTGGTCATCATGTTCGCAGTATGCATCATATAGATCATCACAAGGGTTAAATGTCTTGTTGTTGGATGTAGATCATCTTTATGACCAGTATGGGTATGGCATCAATAAGCATCCTGTTGCAATCAGAAATATTACCAAAAGATATTATGATGATTCAGATAAACAAAGATTATTGTTTTTGATAGGAAAATCAATACATTACAGTAGTGTAAGAAATAATCCGACTAATTATGCCAAATGTTTGGTTCCTTCAGGAGGTTATCCCTCTGGTGATATTCTTTTAACAGTTGGTTTTGACGGAAATGCATTTAATCCAAATTTTGGTACTGGAAGATTGAGCGTTTATACCAACGATCAGGTTTTAGAATATCTTGATAAGGTTATGGCTTATGAATCAAATCCTACTGCTGATTGGATGAAAAGGATTTTACATTTTGGAGGAGGTTCTGACGAACAAGAGCAATCGACATTTGCAAATTATCTTAATAATTATGAAAATGTTATTGAGGATACTCTTTATGGAGGGATTGTAAGTACATTCTTGAAAAACAGTTCGGAGCCAATCCAGATTACGCAAACAGATTCAATAACAGATTTAATAAATAATGGCGTTTCAATGATGACATTTTTTGGGCATGGATCAGCACAAGGTTTTGACCAAAATATTGACTATCCCGAAAATTACTCAAACCAGGATAAATACCCATTTATTCTTGCAAATTCTTGCTTTGCTGGAGATATTCACCTAACAACAAGTAGCATTAGTGAGTTGTGGATTAATATTTCAAATCGTGGAGCAATAGGCTTTTTAGCAACTACAGGTAAGGGGATTGCAACTTATTTAAATGTGTATTCATCAGAGCTGTACAAACAAATAGCATACAAAGCTTATGGACAACCTATAGGACTACAGATATTGAATACATGTAAATTTGTTGAGCAATCATATTCAAATAATACTTATTTGGAGATTACATGTCATGAGTTTACATTGCATTGTGATCCAGCAATTATTCTAAATGCTCACGATAAACCAGATTTAACAATATCTCCTGATCTTATAAGCTTTATTCCTGAAGAAATAACAACGGTTCTGGATAGTTTTGATGTTCAAATTGTTGTAAAAAATATTGGAAGAGCAGTTCAGGATACATTTTGGGTATATACTAACAGAATTTATCCTAATGGAAATAGCGAACAATTTCAAACCTTAGTTTACGGATGTAATTATCTTGATACAATAAGTGTCAGATTACCTGTTGACAGGCAAAATGGACCAGGATTAAATACACTTAGTGTTTATGTTGATGCTGCTGCTCAGATTGAAGAGCTTTCAGAAATAAATAATGAAACAAGTATCAGCTTTTTGATTAAATCAGGCGATTTATTTCCTGTTTTCCCATATAAATATGCTATTTATCCTGACAATCAGGTAAGTCTTGTTGCGTCTACTGGCGATCCATTTACTGAAACAACAGCATATCGTTTTCAGATAGACTCAACAGATACATTTAATAGTTCAATACTTACAGAAACAAGCCTTGAGAGTGCTGGTGGTGTTGTAAGTTGGGACGTCCCGTTTGTGTTGACAGAAAATAGAGTGTATTATTGGAGAATTTGTCGAAATCATTCAAATCCGGATAGTCTAGTCTGGAAAGAATCCTCATTTATTTATATTGATGGGGAAGAAGGCTGGTCTCAAGCTCACTATAACCAGTTTAAAGAGGATGATTTTTTGTTTATTGATTATATTCCAGAAACTCAAAAATTTGAATATATAAATGTTCCGAAACAATTAAATTGTCATACTGATGGCACTTTAAATAGCATATCAATTTATGAAATTGGATGGAATATAGACGGTGCTATTGCAAATGGATTTGGCGATTTTGGTAACTGCGGAATGACATCATCAATGATGCTGGCAGTTATTGATCCTGAAACTTTACTTGCCTGGCCTTCTGATATGGCTGATTTTGGGCACAAGAATTACCCTCAGTGTGAATCTAGCGGCAGAGAACATTATTTTTTCTCTTTTGATACCGATGCGATAGGTTTAGATTCTTTAAAATCTATGATTGATTATGTTCCTGATGGACACTTTATACTTTCTTATTCCTGGGGGAATGGTAATTTCTCTAGTTGGTCAGAAGAATTACTACAGACTTATGAAGACCTGGGAGCTACAAACATAAGGAATATTGATGACGGAATTGCATATATTTATTTTACCAAAAAGGGAACTCCATCTTATAGAGAAGAAGCTTGGGGGACATCTGAAAATAATGTTGCAGATATTGAAAAGGATTTAATCTCAGATTTTACTTATGGTTATATAAATAGTGTTATTGTCGGACCTTCAAATACGTGGGAATCTTTTAATTGGATGCAATATGCAGTAGAAAATCCTTCTGATGATGAATCATGGGTAAAGATTTATGGAATTACTCCAAATGGAGAAGAAGAACTTGTTGTTGATGCACTTAATCCTGATACTTATGAAATCCTGAATTTAAGCGATTCAATTGATTATCAGCAATATCCAAATGTTAAATTAGAGTTTTACACGAAGGATGAAACCGATAAAACTCCTGCTCAGCTCGACAAATGGCAATTACGTTTTGTTGGAGTGCCCGAAACCGCAATTGATCCAGAATCTGGTTTTTATTTCTGTTGCGATACAATTAACGAAGGCGATGAGTTTAGTTTTGCAGTTGCAACAAGAAATGTTTCTGCGTATGATATGGATAGCCTTGTTGTCAGATACTGGATGCAGGACGATGACAATATTGTGACAGAGCTTGATACAAGAACTTTAAGAGTACACCCAACAGAAGATGTGATTATTGATACAATTACATACTCAAGTTTGGGCTTGTCTGGAATGAATAGTGTTTGGGTGGAATATAATCCGTTAAATGATGCTACGGGAACATATTATCAGCCAGAACAATTACATTTTAATAATATTGCAGTTAAATATTTCTATGTTCAAAAAGATATTACAAATCCAATTTTGGATGTTAGTTTTGATGGACGCTATATAATGAATGGAGAAATTGTTTCAGCAAAACCCGAAATTCTAATCAAGCTTAAAGATGAAAATCAATATCTTGTTTTAAATGACACATCTCTCTTTAGGATTTATTTAACTGATTTACAGACAGGATTAGAAAAACGTGTTTATTTTACAGCTCAGGAAAACCCTGAAGAAACTATTGAGTTTATTCCTGCCGATTTGCCTGATAATTCATGTCAAATACTCTATAATCCTGTGTTTTCTCAGGATGGAATGTACAGACTTCGTGTTCAGGCAACAGATATTTCATCAAACGAATCAGGTGATAATGATTATGTTGTTGATTTCGAGGTGATTACTCAGTCGTCGATTACCAATTTGCTTAACTACCCGAATCCGTTTAGTACAAGTACACGTTTTGTGTTTGAACTAACTGGTAGTGAAGTACCGGATGAAATGCAAATAGAAATTTTTACCGTAACAGGAAAGCTTGTTAAGACGATTTTCATTGATGAACTTGGCCCTATACATATTGGGCGTAATATTTCAGAGTATGCCTGGAATGGTAAAGATATGTATGGTGATCAGCTTGCTAATGGGGTGTATTTTTACCAGGTAAAAGCTAAAATTAACGGACAAGACATAGATCATCGTGCAACAGAAGCCGATAAGTATTTCAAAAAAGAAATTGGTAAAATGTACCTAATGAGGTAGAGGGTGGAAGTGACTAATGTACTTGGAGTTGGAAGTTTAGGTTTGTTTTATGTTTTTTCATACTTCTTATTGTGTAGCCATTATCTAGAACTCAGGTTATTATTCAGGATGAGATAGTATTTATACAAAACAAAACACCATTAAAAATATCAATTATACCATATTGTTATTTAATAATTCCGGTCTTCAATTCAACAATTTTTAAAGTTTTCAAAAGATATAAGCTGACAAGCTTAAGTTTAAATACATATTTTTAAAAATCCGTATTTATACTGTAAAAAATATTCTGTTTTTATCTGATATTTGTAAAGTAGTCTAAACAAAAATATTTGATTTAGTAGATGTTTATTGTTGTTTTGATTGCATTAGTTGGAAACCGAAAAGCCCAAATTAAATAAGTAAGAGTTTTTTTTTATTAATTAATACATCATGGCATTAAGAAAAGTAAAAGCATTCAAATTGATGAATCAAGGTGGGTTTATTTGCGATATTCACTGCATTTTATTTGACAATGATGGGAATAAGAGAGGGGATGTTCCGAACCATGAAACATTTACAATAGGAGAGTGTCGAACAATGCTTATAAAAGCCAAAATTCCTGCCCTTCAAACCGGAGATATTGTTAAAATGAAAGCTTGGGTTCAATGGGGTTCAGATAATACTTTCCCATCTATGTTTCAGTATGATCCCAATGGTGAAGAACTTAAATTTAGTATCACGGGTACTACATTGGATAATAAATTGGGACTTAATGGGTGATTTCTGGAAGGTAAGACTCTTACGACATTTTGTTTGTATTAAGTATTTATTTGATTTTTCTTTTACCAACTATAACCAAGTTCTGTTAGTCCAATGCTTAATCGATGGTTGTTTTTTATTCGAAAATATATCTTTGCGGAATAAAATCCTTTGCCACCCAGTTCAAAAAATATAGCAACACCATGCTTGTTTTCCGTTGATATTTGCTGTTTAGATGATTCAATATAAGTAGTCCCTTCTTTAAATACAAACAAATTTTTATCTATAGCATTCTGTTTATAATTAACAATATATGCTTTTTCAATTTCCACCACTTTTCATTTCAAAATAGACATGTGTATCAGTTATACTGTCGATATGACAAGCTATTTAATCATTATCAGAAGTAATAATTAAATCATAATGTTGTCCATAACTACTGTTTGCTAATGAAAGGAGTATTAATGTGTAAAATAATCGCTTTATAATTTGGCTGTTAAATTCGTTATAAACTCAATTCAAATTTACTGAATAAAATGCCTGAAGTCAATTAAAGATTTAAGTCAGCCAGCATTAGACATAATGGAGCACTTGTCTTTGCAATGTTTTTGGTAAAGATAAATGAAGTTTATCAGTAATGATAACAAAATTAGCCGTATTTTAAAACATTCCAAGTTATAGTGTTATCCACCCAATGATCTTTTTTTAGTGCTGTGATGGTTTTATTTCAAAGGTCTTTTTTTTATCATACCACCTTTTGCATCTTTTATACTGTGCATTACAACAAATGCATTCTTGTCTATTTTGTCTATTTCTGTATGCAATTTTGCTAATTCTAATCTGGTTATTAAAGTATAAACTATTTCTGTTTGCTGCAATGTTTGACCTCTCTTGCCAGAATAAACTGTACAGCCTCTTCCTAGTTTTTCTATTATAACTAATCTGATATCGTCACTAAAATCGGATATAATTGTTACTCCGACATATTCTTCGATTCCTGATACGACAAAATCTACAGTTTTTGATGCAGCTAAGTATGTCAACATTGCATATAATGAAACTTCAATTGAAAATACATATGCTGCAACAGAAAAAATAACAATATTAAATAATAAAATTACATCACCAATTGTTAATGAGGTTTTTCTGCTTATATATACAGCTAAAACCTCTGTGCCATCAATAACAGATCCACCCCGGATTGCTAATCCTATCCCAAGACCTAAGAAAAAACCACCAAATACTGCAATTAGTAACTTATCGTCTGTAATAGTTGGAAAGGGTATGATATGAACTGAAATGGCAAGTAGTATGATTGCAATAATACTTTTTAATGCAAATTGTTTCCCGATTGAGGAAAATCCCATTATTATAAATGGAAGATTAACTAAAACAATAAGAATTGCCAAAGGAATAGCTGTCGATTCAGCTATTATAAGTGAAATACCCATAGCACCACCATCTACAAACATGTTTGGAAGCAAAAAACCTTTTAGCCCAAAACCTGCTGATAATACTCCTATCAGAATGAAAAAAATATCACGAACCAAATGAGATAATTCTACTTTTGTATTTTCTTTTTCCTTTTCATAATGGACAGGTTTATACTTTTTATTTTTAAGTTTACGTTTGACAGTTTCTGAAATTATGTATTGAAAAAAAGGGTTCATAGATCAATTGGTTTTATTTTATTAAATAGTATTTATAATTCTTTCTTTAAATAAATCATGTCAATAAGTTGTATTCCGTTTTCAAAAATTGGGTGGTCATAATTGTCGGTAAAAAAATCCTTGATAAAATGAGATTTTCTAAATCCACAATTCTCATAAAAGGATAATATTGACGGAGTTTCACCTGTTCCGACAAGCATTGTTTTATATTTGTTTTTGTAATGATCTGAGACAAACTTTATAAGAGCTTTAGCATATCCTTTACCTTGATGTTCTTTATATGTTGCGATGTTTTTTAATTCGCAGGTTTCTTTGTTTATTGCGACAACAACACAAATAGATTGCAAGTCATCATCGTAAAGCGCAAACATGTCGCCACTTTCCAAATATCTGTCAATCATATCCTCTTGTTCGTCTGCTAATAGCAATAAATCAAGGTATTTTTTGTTTCGGGTAATTTTTTCTATTCTCATTTTATTATTATTAACAGGTGAAATTAACGAGTAAGGGTGCGCATATAAAACATAAGGGCTTATGAAACACTTACTTTTCAATTTGCACTATGTTATATTTGTATCTAATTACAAATTTACACTTTTTTTAATCAATTCGTCAAATCGCAATTTAGTGGGATTGATTAAACTCACATAAGTTTTGTAAACCACTCTTGGCCACAGGGCTTTAATACCTTTGTATTATGTCAGGTTGCCATACAATTGACTTCGTCGAGCTAAAGGTTGACTTCGTCGAGCTAAAGGTTGGCTTCGCCGAGCTGCGGTTCTTTTGTTTATAGAGGCAGGATTCAGGCAGTTATGCTTAGCCTGTCGAAGCATTACCTGATCTTGATTTTATTGCTCCTTTGTTACTTGTGCTGAGGTGCTCGAAGCCTTAAGCAAAAAGGAGAAAAGACAATAGTTCTTATATTTATGCATAAAAAAATACTCATCAACAAGAATAATGAACTGATCCTCTGTTTGATATCTCGAAATATTTAGTGAATTTTCCAGATAACTATAAATATTGAATATTCACAACTCTCTTATCCATAATTTCTTGAATGGGCATACCAAACTTTACACTAGTACAGGTAACGGACAGCGGCTCAGCGGTGTAGCCCTTTCAAATATTTGGGAATGATTATGAATCTGTAGATGCGCTTAGATTATTCTGAGCATATTCGAAGAATACGGTGGTACTTCGGCAAGTGTTTTATTGAGCTTGTCGAAATGTTAAGCAGAACTGTGAGAGGCTGTCCGACAGGTTTTACACTTATCGGCAGCTTACTGAATTTTGGACTGTGTTTTATTTTTGTTTGAGATCCAAAAGTTCTAGATATAATTTTTGTAAATTATTTAATCCGATTTTTTTTCCTTAAGTCAATTGTCAACAGAATTAAAGATATAAGTAGTAGAATCAAAGCGGGTATAGTCTTAAGTAAATATGGTAAAGACCAGAGTTTATCACCTACAGATATTGCTATTAGAAATATAGCGACAATTGGAAGAATTGCATAACTTTTAATTTTTTTCATTATCTTATTATTTTTATTGTAAAAATAAATCAATTAACTTTTATCTAAAAAATATTTTCTTAATATAATCTAAATGTTTTTTAAAATAGGCTGACTAGGGGATTGTCATGGAAATCGATTTTTCTCTTTAAAGCATAAAACATAACGATTTATATATGCCCAGTGTCCCGAAGGATCTTGTGTGCAGGTGCTGTTGTAGCCTTAAACTTATTCTTTATCAAACGAGTATATATCCCCAGAACCATCTTTACACTCTAAAAAGAATTCTTCGGGAATTCCATTCTCAAAAGACAGCTGAGTGATTGTTTCTTTGTCACACTCATCACTATTAGAATGTAAAAATAAAATCTGATTATTTTCAATTTTTTCGGGCAAGTCATAAGTCATCCCAAGGTAGTAGTTTCCTATGTATTTATTCTTTTCATCAAATACCAAAATTCTATTTGTAGCTCTTTTAGATAGTCCCCAAAACCAACTGGAAGTCATTATTTTAATTTTTTCTTCTTTAGTTTCAATTGTTCCTAGATATTTGAGATGAGTCTCAGTACCTTCTGTCTTATTCCATTGTCCAAAAACGAATGTGCTGTCAGTAATGTTGTTGTTCAAAACAACTTGTCTTATTGAGTCATCATTTACTTGGCCAAATAAATTAAAACTAAATATTAGTAGAAATGCTGATATGTATATATTTTTGTTCATAATAATTTGTTACATAGGTTCACTTACTTTTGCAAGGCTTTGTAAAGATAAATGAAATTTATCTGCAATCCAAAATGTCGTAAGTTGAGCATGGATTTCCTTATTTGTTTATAGAGGAGGGATGTAAGCAGTTCTGCAGAGTCTGCCAAAGTATTACCCGATTTTGATTTTTGGGGATCACATTGAATTTCTTGTTGGTAAAACACAATAAATATTTTTAGTAAACATGATTTGGATAATCTACTATTTCCAAACAAAATTCCATAGAATTGTCGTGAATCCAGGAGCGTTGGTCTGATAAGGTAGCGGACCGCTCTATAGGAGAGCCTGCTTTCAGATAACGAACATCTATAAAGGTTATTAAATCGTGAGTAATTTAAATATATAGAACTGTAACTCGTCGAAGCCAACCTTTAGCTCGACAAAGTCAATTGTGGCAAGCCGACATGTTGTTTGCAAAACAAAGCTACAAATAAAATATTTTTATAAACTTAGTTATATAATAGTAAAAAGGAGAAAGCAAAAATCTATATAAATCCCTAAAGTAATTACACAATAATTAATTTATTATTAAATTATACACCAACAAGAAATTCAATGTGATCCAGAATTATCAAGTGACCCCTCATTACAAAGAAATATTAAACTTTTTTGACAATAGAAGTACTAATGTTTCTGCCGAATCTTTTAATGCTAAACTCAAAGCTTTTAGAGCTTCTTTAAGAGGAGTATGTGATTTAACTTTTTTCTTATATAGGGTAGCTAAAATTTATGCATGAAAAAATAATCACTAATAAGAATTATAAACCGATTTTATTTTAGAATGGGTTAGTATGAATACTAAAGGTCGGTGTAAGAATAATAGCCGACTGCGTGGCCGGGCAGTTGCTTAAAGTCTTAATCCTGATACTACCATCACCTTCACGTTAAATCTTTTACTGTTCGGTGTCGTTTTTATTATCGTTTATGTTTAATTTATCAATGAGATTGTATTTTGCTTGTCTAGATTTCCATCTTTTGCGAGCATATTTTTGCATATCTGTTATTGTATCACTTTCATCAACAATTTCAAGTCCTAGTAAGGTTTCGATTACATCTTCCATTGTTACGATACCATCTAATCCACCGTATTCATCAACGATCAAAGCAATATGCTCTTTGTTTTCCAAAAGCTTTTCCCATAATGTGTATAATACTGTAGTTTCTGGAAATATCAAAATTTTACGTTTGATATCTTTTAGCATCAACTCATGCTTGTCTTCTGCTAAATTCTCAAACACTTGTTGCCTAAGTACATATCCAGTTATGTTATCGAAATTTTCGGAATATACAGGGATTCTTGAAAATTTTAAGTAATCTTTACTTTCTAAAAAATCATTTAGATGCAAATTTTCGTCTGCAATAGCAACAACAACCCTTGGGGTCATAATTTCTGTTACTTTGATATTTTTTAGTTTAAGTATATTTTGAATGATTTTATTTTCTTTTTCAGAAAATAAGCCTTCATCAGCTCCAATACCGGCCAATGCAGCAATTTCTTCTCTACTCGTAGATAAGCTCTCTTTTTTGCTTGAAATAATCCTGGTAATAAGTGCTGACATAATTACCAGAGGATATGTAATGATCATCATTATCTTTATTGTAAAATAAGAAAACTTTGATAAATTTCTCCAGTATCTGGCTCCAATAGTTTTGGGTATTATTTCCGTTACTATAAGTATCAAAATGGTCAGGATAGCAGATACAATACCAAATGAAGCTTCTCCAAAAACCTTGATAGCCTGAGCCCCAACACCGGCGGCGCCAATTGTGTGAGCAACTGTGTTTAAAGATAAAATTGCAGACAGGGGTTTATCAATATTTATTTTTAAGTCAATAAATGATTTAGCCCAATGATGTCCTTTTTCATGCTTTACAATCAAAAATGATTGAGGAGTAGAAAGAAGTACTGATTCCATTATAGAACAAATAAATGAAACGAATAAGGCTAAGAATAAATATGCAAATAGAGCTATCATTTTTTTCTCAAACTTACATAAAGTTTTTAATTAATACAAAACACATACTTAATGAAAAACTTATTGTTAGTTCCCTGCTGTGAGATTTATTTGTGTAAATTTCACAAAACACAAATAAATCTTTTGCAGAGGAAATATACAATTTTATTTCAAGCTTGTTTTATGCGGTATTTTGATAAAATGGTATCGAACGGTGTGCTTGCCTTACGTTCGGCATATGGGGCGTTGGGCATTTCAATGCACTTCAGTATCCGACTGCTATATGTTAAATTAAATGTACTCATTGTCATATTCAGTAATACCCGCCCAATGCCCTATATTTATTGTGTGTGCGTAGGCTCTTTTTATTCAAGTTCTTCAACTTTTATTTTTTGATCAACTAAATTCTTAAACCGATTAAGCTCCTCTCGGTTTTTGATTTCATAGTGCATCGGTATCACTTTTTCAGGCTTAATCTCATTTATCATACGTGCTGCTTCATCTTCATTCATAGTTAAGTTGTCACCACCGATAGGGATTAAGGCAATTTGGATGTTTTTTAGTTGTTTCATTTCAGGAATATAATCTGTGTCTCCAGCATGGTAAATTCTTAACCCTTTGTCCATGGTGAGAACAAAACCTACATTCTCTTTTGATTTAGGATGTGCCTTAATCCAAAGAAAAACCGATTTGGTGTTATAAGCAGCAGTTGCTTTACAGCTCATTCCATCGAGATCTAAAGTGTCCCCAGGTCTCATAATGTGAACTGCATTATTGAAATCTTTTAATTTTTTCGAAACTCCTTTTGAACAAATGATAGTTGTTTCTGACTTTATAACTTTCTGAATATCCTTAATTGAAAAATGGTCAGGATGTGAATGGGTTAAGAATATGTAGTCCGCTTTTTCATAGCTATTCACTTCCACTGGGTCAATGTAAATCACTTTATCACCAGTTTTTATTTGGAAGCCTGAGGGAAAAAAGTGGGATTTGTTTACTTTAATTGTCCCCCATGTTGTCAGTATAATATTCTCCCCTAGATTAATCTGCTGTGAAGTTGGATTTCGTTTTTCGCTTACTGATATTTTTACCATAGTGCAACTTTGGATTATTAAAACTGTTAGACAAATAATAATAAGTGAAGTGTTTTTCATTCTATTTTAGTTTCATGTTTTTCAGCTTGCGCACAACGGTTCACTCACTTTTGCAAGGCTTTGTAAAGATAAATGAAATTTATCTGCAAGCCAAAATGTCGTAAGTTGAGCATGGATGGAAGTAAGAAATCGTTGTGCGCTTAAATGTGGTTCTGTATCAAACCGCTAAACATTTTATTAAATGTTATATTGTTAAAAATAAATACTCTCTTTACAATGTTTTTTGCTAAGTGTTGTACTTTCGTGCTTTGTTGAAATAATTAAAGATTTAATAGTTTTTTCATATTTAGTCCAAGTATCAACTCTTTATCACCTTTTGGTATCTCAAGTTTGTTTACTCTATCTATATTATTCCGTAAGTTATTTTTTCCATATGGAGTATCAGAACCCATAATAATCTTATCAGACCCTAAATAATCAATCGCTTTTAATACTCGCTTATCAGAAGTTACTTGATAAGTTGAAATGTCATAATACAGGTTTTCATCTTTAAAACCAGATTTTATAAATATCTCCAATCCAAATAAATGTGCGACAATCAATTTTAGCTTTGGGTGTTTTATCTTATATTCAATTAATTTGAGTACATCATTATCAGAGAATAAGTGAATAAATAATGGTAAATCATGCTTTTCTGTCCATTCTGCAACACTTTTAAAGAAGTCAGAATCTATTGAAAACTTTTCCCAACATTGATGTAGTTTAACTCCTTGAAAAGCCCAATCATCATATTTTGTATTCAAATAATTGGTAATGTTTTTTATTCCGGTTGTTGCCCAGAGAAATTGTATTACTCTATTTCCTGTTTTAGTTTTTAAATCATAAACATATTTATTGCCTTCTGGAATATCTTTTACTTTCCCTGTTAGCATCATTACATATTTGGTTAAACTATTGGTCAATTTAACAACATTATATTTGGGGAATCCTGAAGCAATATTTGGTAAGGAGTATTCTGATTTACTATTCAATTCTCCAGGTACAAGAACCACTTTATCAACACCATTATCATTAAGTGTTTTTATAATTTCTTCTGCTGTTAAATATTTACCACAAGCATGTGAATGTCCATCAATTATCATATCGCTTTTGAATTAGTATAATGTTATTTTTGCATTAAGCACAACGACCCAGATATAAGCAGTATGGAAGAAATTCCTGCCAAACTACAATTCTATTCCGATATGTAAATATATCACTTATATTTTAATTTTCCATAAAGTCCATTTTGCGATAGCATCATTTATTATTCTTTAATCGAATATTTTATTTTTATATTCACTAAAAAGGATAATTAAATATCTAAGCTTAGTTTGTTGATTAGTTTCTTCTTTAAAACCAGCAATTTTACAAATTCAAAACGCATACTTTTTTGTGTAGCAATGAGATTGGAATATTTATTTTTGATAAAGGCACACAATTTTTGTTAGCTGTTGTTATTAATTATCAAATTCTTTCTATTAATATTTAATCCTCTTTTTTTATGATAGCGAATTGTAATAATTATTGTTAAAGCAATTGTTATAATTCTAAATATATTCATGTGTAATCCACCTAACGCATTATCACTCACTTCAAATAAAATCCAGGATAAATTCATTAATGTGTGTAGAAAAATCGGAACCCATAAATTATTTGCCCATTCAATATATAGCCACGAAAACCAAACTGCACCAATTGTTGTTATTGCAAATATTCCGATCGTTTCTATAAATGTTGAACCTTGATAAATATGTCCTAATCCAAATATTACTCCTCCAAGTATTGATGCAGGGATAAACCCCCACTTTAATTTTCGAAATAGAATTCCAAATAAAAATCCTCTAAAAAAGCATTCCTCAAAAAATCCAGCAATAAAAGTATTATGTAACAAAGTTCCAAAATCAAGATTATCACCAATCTTTCCAATTATTGATGAACTTACAATCATAGGTGACACAGTTATTATTGAAAATAATAAACCTGTTATCAGTCCATTGTTTAGGCCTAAATTCTCGGGTATATTTTTAAATCCATATAAAACTCCAAGAACTAACGTAGATTCAAGTTCCAAATGCATTTTTTATGCAATCAATTCGTAAAAGACTTTCACAGGCATTTCAAAGTTTAAATTTTTTCTAGGTCTTCTGTTAATTTTATATTGTACAAATTTAATATAATCCGGTTCAAAATCATCAAAACAAGATTTTTTAGGTATATATTGTCTAATTATTTTATTTGAATATTCACTTAGTCCTCTTTCCCAGGAAGCATAGGGATGAGCGAAGTAAAATTTACAATCGAGTTTTTTTGCTATCAATTTATGCATTGCAAACTCACTACCATTATCACTGGTAATAGATAACACATTGGTTTTATATGGAAGAAACATATCAATAACAACCTCATAAGTGCATTTACTAATTGAACATAAGTAGCATGTAAATTTACTTTTTAATAAATTTACTATTGAACGATAAATTGTTATTGATTCCTTTTATTTGTAATATGTAGATGCCTTTATTGATAAATTCAATATTAATGAAATTCTTGTCGTAAGAATTTTCTTCCAGTATAATTTTACCTGAAATGTCAGAAATTCTATAATGATATGCACCTTTAAGATTTTTTAAATATAGTGTATTGGCTACAGGATTTGGATAAACCATAATTTTTGGCGAAAAAATATTTTCAACATTTGTGGAGTTGGCATCAAGTTTAATTACATGAACTACAGTATCCCTTTCTCCCCATAAAACACTATAAGATCCATAAATATATAAAGAATTATCTTTTATAATCGTTCTAGGGTTACGAAGTTCATTGTTGTTAAATATAGGCAAGTCCATTTCTTTTTCCCAAATAATCCCATCCTCAGAAAAAAGTAACTCATTCGCAACAATTGCCCAGAGCTTATTGTTAAAAACAAAGGGTCTTAAAAATTTTAAAGGCAAAGAACTCGTTTCGTCTTTCCAATAAGGTTCTTTTGTAGCAATAGACCAATCTAGACCATCTGTACTCTCTAATACCCAATTAAATAAATTGAATTCACTGGCACGACTCCCTCCAAGTAAAAACAGTTTATTATTAAATTCAATAATATCATGTTCAAATAGCCCCTGTCGTTCTTGTGAAGTTCCTATAGTATCTTCTTCAATTTCACCTATTTTATTCCAAGTCTCGCCATCATCTGATTCATATATATCTTGAAATAAATGCCAATTTGTAGTTGAATGTCCACCTATTAAGAAAAGTTTATCATTAAATATACTTACTGCACTGCTCAATCTTGTTTCCCAAGGTCCATAATCTATTACTTTTATCCAATCTAAACCATTATCACTATTCCAGATATCACCTTTCCAGTAAAGTGGGTCATCTAAACTTGGGTATATGTTTCCATTGGCATCTCGTGTGGAATAACCGCCAACAATCCAAAGTTTATTTTGAAATGTAAATAGGTTAAAATTCATTCGAGTATCCCATGCGGTGTGCTCAAACATTTTTTCCCAATTAATTCCGTCACTACTTCTCCATAAATCATTACTAGTTGAATCCTGAAACTGCGCTCTACCTCCCATTAACCAAAAATAGTTATTAAAAAAAATGACTTCATGACCTTCTCTTGCAAAGATTTCAGTATCATAAACAGAGGAGGTGAAATGTTGAGCAAATGTATTTCCTGTTAAAATTATTGCTATTAAAATGAAATTGAATCGTTTCATGTTATTATTATGTTTGTTGAATTTTTCTATATAAGTTATAGACATGAGATTTGTAAAAAGGTTGCTCTGATTTTTTAGTATGAAGCACAACTCCTTTATTTACGACATAAATTTATAACATTCGTAAATCAATTAACAAACAAAAGTTAATATATGTATTATGGTAAATGTTAGGCAAGAAACACAAGATATTTATATAATAAAAAACCGTTTTGTGTTTGCGAATGTTTTGTGTTTTACAGAGTATAAGTCGTTATACTGTTAGGATTTTAATCGAACTTACCTTATTGTGCTTATTAATCACAGTCTTAAGCTTCTTCTTCTGAGCATCTGTTAGTTCCTGAGTCTTTAATTCAATTATTCGACATATTATCTCATTTTCCTCAGAATTTGCTATTATCGGGAGTATTGTTTCTACCCTTTTTGCAAAATCTATAGGACGGCATTTTTCAAGATAATCGAATAGTAAAGGAAGGAGCTCGACTTTATAATTCTTGTTTTGTAATGATAAATTTACAAGAGCTTTTATTCCCCAAACTTCTGTTATTAATGTGCTCTTTTTCTTTTACCCCTTGAATCCTTTTTCTTACATCCAAATATCAAGTTCTTACGACATTTTTCCGGAATTAGGCATATTGTTTCTTCTGCTTTTAATTGTCAAATGATATTGAATAATTTTTTAAGGTAAAAATACTCCATTTCAAAAACAGGTATTTATACGGTAAAATATATTCTAGTATCTATATAAAATTGTAATGTAATTAAAATCAAAATATTTGACTGAGTAGCAACTATCAATTTTTGAATAAACAGGCGGAATCCGAAAAGCCTATTTTAAACAGAGTAGGATAAAATCTAATTTTATGTCTGTGTCAAAGAAAATTTTACAGTCTTTTCGAAAAGCTAAAGTGGCTAATAATGTAGATCATGTTAATGATCAAATGGATTTGAATCCACATTATCCTTTTAACCTAAGAAGTGAATGGCTGCCAGATCCGAGCAGTTCAGCAATGAAATTGTTTCTTAATAAAGTGCAAAATGCTCCGGACGAAGATTATGCACCAAGTATTAAAAAGCTTGATGAATTAATTACTAGCAGTCCTGTTATGACTTATTTAATAAATAATGCTTGCCGTGAAAATGCAAACCTTATTGCATCTCAAATGACGATTGCAGAAGATGATCAAGTCACACTACCAGTAATTAGTAGTAAGGACGATTTGCTAAATCATTTTAATAAGATACTAAAAATGGCTCCAGAGTTTTTTGATGGTGCGTTAGTAGGGCTTCCTTTCTCGGCAATAGTTGTTGGTATCGATCCAACCTTAAGTGGTGTTACGCTTTTTGGTTTGCCAGAATTTAACAAACAATTAGAAGATGTTTTAAATGCATGGAATCTCTTCTTGGCTTCAGAAGATTCTAATACTGGATTTAGAGTTGATGGTGAACAATGGCTTTCAACCCAAGCTAAAAATCAATATCAGTTTGAAGTATGGAAGAAAGACAGAGAAGATGTGCCTTATTGGAACTCTTGGAATTCATTTTTTACACGACAGTTTATAGATCCTGCACATTCAAGACCGATTGCCGATCCGGAGAGTAACCAGATTCTTATAAGTGCTAATGACGGATCTCTATTTAGATGGGATGAAGATATAAATGCGAAAGATGTATTCTGGTTCAAAGACATGACTTACTCAATAGCTGACATTTTTTCTTCAGAAAATTTGACTCAACAAAAGGTGATGAATGATCATAATTTGGTTGAATTATTTACTGATGGAACCATCTTCCAAACTTATTTGAATCCATATAACTATCATCGTTGGTGGTGTCCGGTTAACGGAGAAATTTTGTTTGATCCAATTGTTATTCCTGGGGCGTTCTTTAATAAGTTAGTCGTACCTGATTACGGTGGAGCAACAACTGCATCGTTACCATATTTGGTACAAGTTAATGCGAGAGGACTAATTGTTTTCAAAACGAAAGATTACGGGTACGTTTGTTGTATTCCATTGGGTATGAGTGAGGTTTCATCCATCGTATTTGATGAAAAAATGAAAAACCCAGGAGGAACTGTTCATAAAGGACAGGAAATGGGTAAGTTTGAATATGGCGGGTCTTCATTTGTGATGATTTTCCAAAAGCAACCAGGAAACAGACTCATATTCCAAAATGCAGTTGGAGATGTTTATGAAAAACGTCCTGTATTGCCGAAAAGTAGTTCGGGATCCGGTGGAAATATTACTTTGATCGGTTCTCAGATTGGTAAATGGGAAACTGTAGATTACAATGTGGATTCAACCTCGAAATGGATGAACACAGGGTATGTTAACGACGGTAAATCGTACAGCATCAAATATATTGGAGGTCTTTGGACAGCAAATCCAGAGAATAATGATGGTAATTTATACGGACCTCAAGGTTCTGATGTAGTTGCAGATCAACCATGTTATCCATTACAAGGAGCAAATGAAGGAGCATTAATTGGTCGAGTAGGAAAAAACAAGCCGTTCTTAATTGGCATGGGCGCTACCATTCCTGCTGGTCAAACCGGACCACTATTGCTTTGTATTAATGATGACTTGGATGGAAAGTGTGGTGCTGGACTTACGGATAATGTAGGTACAATCCTCGTTTCTATTAAACCAAGTTAATTAAACAGAATACTATATACTAAGTAAAGCCGAAGCGGCATATATGTTTTGGTTTTACTAATTATTTTTATCGATTTCATATTTAAAAAACAATCAAAAAAGTTAAAACATTATGTCTGAAGAAATAATAAATCAAATAGTTGCACTTTGGTCAGAAGTAAACCCTGTTGCTTGTTATACAAGTGGTAAAACTACAAGTCTTACTTCTTTACTCTTTGAAAAAAAAGAAAAAGTAGCAGCGATCAATGATAAGATATCGGCAATTGAATTGCAGCTCAATGAAATTAAAGAAAATGATCTTCGTGAAACGGCTCAAGCAGTTCTAGTTACACAAAAAACACAGCTTAATTTGGCTCGTGCAAGTGGTGCTGGTCCTTCAGGAACGGGAGCTGGTGGTGTATATGCAGCGGCAGACGGTATTTTTTATATTGTACTTAAAGAAGATTTTAATAAAGGTTGGGTGAGTGATTATTTGAGTCTTGTTGTTGAAATGGTTGCTTTCGAAACAAAACGATGGTCTGGTACAGAACTAACAGTTGAAGAACGATTGGAATGTTTGAATACCGTGGCTTACATGGAGGGTACATTGGATGCTTTGGTAATAGCCAACAGTAGTTTAAAAGAAAATGTCGAGGAAGTGAAATTAGTCCTAAAAGAGTATCATGACTTATTTTACAGCGAGGCGCTTGCTTCTAATAACTTTAACGTCGTTTGGGAAGAACTTAAAAAAGGAGACGCACAGCAAGGTCCTGTAAAAGCAAAAGGATATCCGGAAACATTGCAAAATTACTATTCGCTAGATATAGACGCTAATCAAGTAGAACAGTCGGCGCAGGATTGGATGCTATTAGACATGCCAGTAACTATTGACTTGGCACAGCGTATAGGTTCATCTTTAGGTTTTGCACCGGATGCTTCGTTGCAAACCGTTTGGGATGCACTTAGTAAGAAGTACTCTGTTGACTTTACCTCCGAAAAGATGAATGAGGTTCTTAGCGTTTGTAATAACTACGGTCAGGAAAAAATAATCGGGTTTACAGAAGAAGATGTTGTGAAATTTGATCCAACTCCTAACTACCTTGTAAACTTAGTTACTGGAGGAGAGGATTTTGCTGTTAATTACCTTACCGACAAACCATTCTCTCAACTATACTTAACAGCATCCAAAAACACTTCGTTGCTCACTATGATTAACATTCTTGTACATGAAGCATCGCATGGTTATAATTTTGTTATGTCGGCGCGTAAAGCGGAATCTCCATTACTAAATTTAAATACTTCGCTAGAAGTTCCAATGACTGAAGGACAAGCCTTTTATCGCGAGTATCAATACTATGCCGGAGCAGCTGCACTGTTAGGTAAAACAGATATGACAAGTGCTGAGAAAGCCTACCTGAACCTTTATGGTGAAAACAATTGCGATCAGCGAGACGCTATACTTGGAGCACAATTAGAAACTTACATTTGGCGCATTGTACGCTACATAAGAACGTTATGTGATGTCCGTGTCAATGGAGGAAAACAATCTTACACCGAATTTATTTCTTGGGCTGCAGATGCAACAGGATTATCGGAAGAAACACTACATGGAGAATGTTTCACTTTTTTAGCTGCTCCTGGCTATGCGCCCTGCTACACTATTGGAGGTGCTACGTATAGTTTTTTAAGTACAAAAGGCTATAGTATTGGGGTTACTGAATTAATCTTTAATACCGAAGCATCAGGAATAGGCTTCTGGAGTTGGAAACAAGATAAATCTAAAATGGCAGCAATTGCAGCTGGAAAAAATAATAATTATGACAGAAAGTAAAATTCTCTCACCACATGAAGTGACCTGGTTACCGGGGTATGGTAAGCCAAAGGAAAAACAAATTGCCGGACACATAACTGTAAATGAAGAATGTGGTGATAATTTGTTCTTTTGGTTTTTCGAAGCGCAAAACTCGCCAAAAAATGCACCAATAGTTATTTGGTTAAACGGGGGACCAGGCTCTTCGTCAATGTTAGGACTTTTTGCAGAAAATGGGCCTTATAAAATCAATTACGATTTAAGCCTGTCAGACAATCCATATTCCTGGAATAATAATGCGAATCTTCTTGTTATTGATCAACCTGCTGGTACTGGACTTTCATTTGTAGAGCAAAGTGACAATCGTGATTGTTATGTGAAAACGGAAGCGCAAGCTACCCATCAATTACAAAAAGGGCTGAATCAGTTTTATGAGCATTTTCCCAATTACCTATCCAATGAGTTGTACATTTTTGGGGAGAGCTTTGCTGGTCGATATATTCCAATGCTAGCGCACTCCATTCTTCAACAGAACAAATCCTCTGATTTAAAAATCAACTTAGCAGGAATAGGCGTTGGCGACGGTTGGGTAGCTCCTTTGATTCAAGAAGCAACATATTGCGACTATGCTTATGCGCATGGATTGATTGACCCGATTCAAAAGAAAGAGGTTGACGTATTGTACAAAACATGTAAAATAGCAGTGACAAGCAGCGGTCCAGTTGCATCGGCAGAATCTGATAAAATTTGCAATAAAATTGAAGAGTACATTGTAAAAGTTTCTGGTGGAGCGAATGTATATGATGTTCGAATTACGGGAGAATATAGTTTTCCTAATATTGCGAAATATTTAAATCAACCTGAAGTTAGAGAGGCCTTGCATGTGTCACCTAAGGTTGGTCCATGGACAGAAGGATCAGATATCATAGCTGATATTTTGGAACGCGGTGAGCAAGACTCTTGTGCAGAATTGTATCCTCCATTATTTGAGCAGTTACGTGTGTTAATTTATAACGGTCTTTACGATATGGATTGTAATTTTATGGGTACAGATACTTGGTTGTCCTCTGTCAAATGGTCTGACAGTAAGCTCTTTAATGAAATGCCTCGAAAGCCATGGGTTGACAATGGAAAACTTCTAGGGAATTTTCGTACAGCTGGCGAACTTACTCAAGTATTGGTAAAGGGAGCTGGACATCTGGTTCCGATGGATCAACCCGAGTCTGCTTTGAAAATGCTTGATATTTTCTTGAATAAAAGGAGTTTTTAGTAGTATTCATAATTCAAAGCATTAACTGTAAGAAACAGTTTACACATGCTATTTGCAAAGGGTAATCAATTCTTTGAGACATGTTTGGAAATCAAAACAGGTTTCATGTTATAGGATATTTCTCGAAAGAGATATTGTCATCTATCAATAATATATGTCAGAGCTTTTCTCAGTAAATTGGGCAACTCCTTTATTTACGACATAAGTTTAAAACATTCGTAAATCAATTAACAAACAAAAGTTAATATATGTATTGTGGTTATTGTAAGGCAAGAAATACAAGCTATTTATATAATAAAAAACTATTTTGTGTTTGCGAATATTTTGTGTTTTTCAGACTTGTAGGTATTATGCTGTCTGGATTTTAATCGAACTTACCTTATTGTGCTTATTAATCACAGTCTTAAGCTTCTTCTTCTGAGCATCTGTTAGTTCCTGAGTCTTTAATTCAATTATTCGACATATTATCTCATTTTCCTCAGAATTTGCTATTATCGGGAGTATTGTTTCTACCCTTTTTGCAAAATCTATAGGACGGCATTTTTCAAGATAATCGAATAGTAAAGAAAGAAGTTCCTCTTTATAACCTTTATTCTGTAGAGATAAATTTACAAGAGCTTTTATTCCCCAAACTTCTGTTATAAGTGTGCCGGTTTTCATAGTTTGGATTATCAAATCGATGTTATTGAAAATCTTGTCCGGTTCAATTTCTGCAATTGAGGACAGGGCAATTATACTGCCCCATACCATCCTGTTGTTTTTGGATTTCAGCAATTTTATGAAATCTTCCGTATAGTCTTTGATCAACTCCGGTTTTGTGTAACCTATAGTGTAAAGAACTGCGAGGCAATCGCTGGCAACAGATTTGTTCTTATCATACAAATACTGCGAAATCTCTTTTATGCCTTTAGAATTTTCACTTGCAGCTAATTCAGCTGCGAGTTCTTTATTTGGTTCTTCATTCCTGATATTTCTATAGAACGAAATTTTATTGATCCAATTCATGTTTAAGTATTAGTCTATACAAACTAGGCTAACAGAAACTAATCCAGTTTCTTAGCATTCTTTACTTTCTGCTTATTTAAAGCAATTTCGAATACATCTTTGATAGTCTCTACATAATGGAATTTAAGTCCTTTAATGTAAATGTCTTTGATTTCGGAAATATCCTTTTTGTTTTCATTAGAAAGGATTATTTCTTTTATACCAGCACGTTTTGCAGCCAGAATTTTTTCCTTGATACCACCAACAGGCAAAACTTTTCCTCTAAGAGTAATTTCGCCGGTCATAGCAATACCCTTTTTGAGTTTTCTCTGAGTAAATGCAGACGCTAAAGCTGTTGCCATTGTAATACCTGCCGAAGGTCCGTCTTTTGGAATTGCTCCTTCAGGTACGTGAATGTGTAGATTCCATTTCTCGAATATTTCTGGCTTAATGTCCAGACAATCAGCGTGTGATTTAATGTATTCTAAAGCAATACTTGCAGATTCTTTCATTACATCTCCAAGATTACCGGTAATTGTAAGATGTCCTTTTCCTTGCGATAAGCTTGTCTCAATATAAAGAATCTCACCACCTACAGCTGTCCAGGCTAAACCTGTTGCAACACCAGGAGTTTGATCGTCTTCGTACATTTCTTTTAGAAATTTCTCAACTCCAAGATATTCGACAATATCGTTTTCGGTAATAACACTTGGGACTTTTTCGTCCATACCAACTTTTTTAGCAATCTGACGGGTAAGTTTAGCAATTTGTTTATCTAAACCTCTAACTCCCGATTCTCTTGTGTATCCTTCTACAATCTTGACAATTGCTTTATCTTCAATTTTAATTTTGAGATTACTTACGCCATGATTCTCAAACTGCTTAGGTATTAAGTGTTTTTTTGCAATTTGAAGTTTTTCCTGAACAATATAACCACTAACGTCAATCATTTCCATTCTGTCTCGTAATGCTGGACTGATTGTAGAAACTGTATTTGCAGTAGCAATAAACATAACTTTCGACAAGTCGTATTCTATTTCGAGAAAATTGTCATGGAATTCTGTATTTTGTTCAGGGTCAAGAACTTCCAGTAAAGCAGATGATGGGTCGCCCCTAAAATCGCTACCAACCTTATCGATTTCATCGAGTACAAAAACAGGATTAGATGATTTTGATTTTTTAATATTTTGAAGAACTCTACCCGGCATTGCTCCGATATAAGTTTTTCTGTGTCCGCGAATTTCGGATTCGTCATGAACACCACCAAGTGACATTCTGACATATTTACGACCTAATGCTCTTGCAATACTTTTACCAAGTGATGTTTTCCCAACTCCCGGAGGGCCGTAAAGACATAAAATAGGCGATTTAAGGTCTCCTTTTAGTTTTAATACAGCAAGGTGCTCAAGAATGCGTTCTTTAACAACATCGAGCCCGTGATGGTCTTCGTCAAGAATTTTCTTTGCTCGCTTAAGGTTAAAGTTGTCTTTTGTGTATTCGCCCCAAGGTAAATCAAGAATAGTATGTAAATAATTTAACTGAACAGAGAACTCTGCAGAAGCAGGGTTTAAATGCTCAAGTTTTTTTAGCTCTTTCTCGAAATGCTTATGTGTTTCTTTCGACCATTTTTTTTCGTTTCCTCTGGTCTCAAGGTCTTTAATTTCTTGTTCTGCAGGTCCGCCGCCAAGTTCTTCCTGAATTGTTTTCATTTGCTGATGAAGCAGATATTCTTTTTGTTGCTTATCTAAGTCTTTCTTTACTTTGATCTGAATATCGTTTTTCAATTCAAGCATTTGTACCTGATTTGTAAGGTACTCAAGTAATTTGATAGCACGAGTATTGATGTCGCCAGTTTCTAACAGTTTTTGCTTGTCTTCTGGTGGAATGTCGCTGTTAGAGCAAATAAAATTGATCAAAAACGAGGAATTATCAATGTTTTTTATTGCAAATGATACTTCGTGTGGAATTGCTGCACTTAGTTTTACAATTTTTAATGATAGATCTTTTAAAGAACTTACTATAGCCTGAAAATTCTTGTCATTTTTGTCAGCTTTTGTTTCGGCAATATAATTTACTTTGGCTTTAAAAAACGGATCTTCGGAAGTAAATTCGTTGACTTCGAAACGTTTCTTACCTTGAATGATTACAGAAATAGTGTTGTCGGGCATTTCGATTACCTTCAGTATCTCTGCTACAGTTCCAATTGGATATAAATCGCCTGGTACAGGCTCTTCAACTTCTGCTTCTTTCTGAGAGACAGCACCAAACATTTTAGTCGTATTCTGGATGCTACGAATTAATTGGAAGCTTTTGCTTCTGCCTATAGTAAGTGGAATAACGACACCAGGAAAAAGAACAGTGTTTCTAAGTGGTAGAATAGGTAACTCCTCTGGATATTCTTTGGAGTTTACTTCATCATCATCAAAAATGTTTGTAACCAATGGAATAATATCTGTATCTCTCTCATCACCACCCGATAATAAGTTATTTAATTCAAAATCTTTAAGTTTTCCCATAATAATCTGTCAAAATGACATTAAAAGTATTAAAATTTAACAGCACATACCTATGGCAATACTTGTGCCAATTGATAAACATGTTAAAAAGTTAAATGTTCAAATCCATAATTTGCATTAGAAAACCTATTACAAACAGAAATCACTTCAAAACAAGTCGTTTCGCTAATTCTTCTCAACTCAACATAACGGGGGCTATGCTTAGTCTCTATAAATTCTTGTTTTATAATGCTTTCAGTTCTCATGACGAAGTTCTAATACATATTACGAGTTTAGAATCTGCGATTTTCTGCTGTTATTTCAAAAATGTGTTCAAACATTTTTTTATCATCATCACCAAGTGTTTTTCCTCTGCGGTCAAAAACTTTTGACATTACGTCAAATGCAGTGTTAAGTTTATATTCTGATAATCCTGCATGTCCACCCCATGAGAATGAAGGAACAAAATTACGTGGAAAGCCACTGCCAAATATGTTTGCAGATACTCCAATAACAGTTCCTGTGTTGAACATTGTGTTTATTCCACATTTAGAGTGATCTCCCATAATCAAACCACAGAACTGTAATCCAGTGCTTAAAAATCTGCGTGATTCATAATCCCAAAGCTTAACAATTGCATAATTGTTTTTGAGGTTTGAATTGTTGCTGTCTGCGCCAATATTACACCATTCTCCAATTGCAGAGTTGCCTAAAAATCCATCGTGAGCTTTATTTGCATAACCGAAGAATACAGAATTGTTAATTTCACCACCAACTTTACACCATGGGCCTATTGTTGTCGGTCCATAAATTTTAGCTCCCATTTTGATTTCGGAATGTTCGCATATTGCAAATGGGCCTCTTATGTGTGAGCCTTCCATGATTTTTGCATCTTTACCAATGTATACTGGACCATCGTTTGTGTTAATTGTAGCACACTCGACAAAGCATCCTTCTTCAGCAAAAACAGGATTGTTACCAATAATTGTATTTGTTGTACATAAACTTTGTGATTTGCGATCTTTCGTTAACAGCTCAAAATCGCTATTTATGCACTCGCCGTTTAAGCTAAAGATATCAGGATTAGAATTTATAACAGTAAGAGTATTTTCATATTCTATTGAATTTTCAGGAATAATCTCTGGATTGTTGTCGGAACACTTATATGCAATTAACTGATTGTCTTTTACAAGTGATTTGTCGCCTAAGTTTTCAAGATATGTGATAAACTCAGCATTAGGAATAACATTTGAGGCAACGATAATTGTGTTATTTGTTATTTCCTTTTCATATTTATACTGAAGGTAGTCTTCTGTAATTACTCCAGGTAGTTTGTTCGTTAGCTTTTCCCACTTTTCACGAATTGTAAGTATGCCTATTCTGAAGTCTGATACTGAGCGTGTATAACTTAGGGGTAAGAATTTTTTATAAAGGTTTCTGTCTGTAAGAATAATGTTCATAGTTTCTTATAATTGATTTGCATCAAAGATAAAAAAAAAGCTCCGAAATTCGGAGCTTAATATCTATTGTATTATTCTTAATTTTTAGCTTCTTTACGTTGATCAAGATGTTTTTGATAACGGTTACGGAATTTATCAACACGACCTGCTGTATCAACAAGTTTGATTTTTCCAGTGTAAAATGGGTGAGATGTGTTTGAAATCTCTAATTTATATAGTGGATATTCAACACCTTCTACCTCGATAGTCTCTTTTGTGTTTGCTGTAGACTTTGTAATAAATACATGGTCGTTTGACATGTCTTTAAATGCTACTAAGCGGTATTTGTCAGGATGTATGCCTTTTTTCATTTCAATTATTTTTTAAACTTTTCTACAATTCGGGCTGCAAAGATAAATATGATTATTTAATTAACAAAGATTTTGACGTGTTTTTTTGAAATAATTAATTCATATCTCTTAATTTGCAATCACTTGAGTGATAAATCGTTTTATAACGACATTAAAATCTGAAAATTTATTAACAATTATAGCGCAATTTACATTTCTTCATCTTCTCCTTCAGCACCTTCGACAAATCCTTTATCTCTACGACTTTTAAAATCATTAATCTTGTAGGTAACAGATATGTTAAAAGTTGGCGATTTTCTTTGCTTTAAAGAATATAAATAAAATTCATCCGTACTATATGTAGTTTCGCGTTGCATTGTTTGGAAAATATCGCGTACATTTAAACCAATAGAAAGTTTTCTGTCAAAAAAGTCTTGTCTAACTCCTGCATAAGACATAAACATTGGAGCGTACTCACCTTGTGATGTAACAGAAGCACCTCTGTAAAATCCTCCCAATTGGAAACTTGTTCCTATTTTCTTTAATTTAAACGTGTTTTTAATCCTTGCATACCATGTTACTGTGCTGTTGCTTGCATATTCGTCAGATGTTATTTCATAATAATAGCCAGTTCCGCTAATATTTAGATTGTACCAACTGGTTAAATTTAGATTTGTCATTATTTCACTACCAATAGATAAGTCACTTCCAATATTGTCAAATGTATAGATAAAAATACTTTGATCATCAGGGTCAACCATTGTTATTCTCTCGATTTTATTATTGGTTTGTCTGGCATATGCTTCTAGCGAGATAAAATTTTTCTTAAATTTCTTTTGTAATCCTAATTCAAATGAGTTTGTGTATTCGGGTAATATTAGTGGATTACCTTGTTTTACACTATTGGGGCTAATTACTTCTCTAAACGGATCAAGAAAATAGCTGTGTGGTCGGTCAAGTCTACGGCTGTAACTAGCCATGAATTGAATATCTGACATTAATTCATATGAAAGGTGTACAGATGGAAAGAAATCAAATTTATTGTATTGCCATTCCTGTTCGGTTAAGGTTTGATGAAATAATCTATCTGTGTACTCGGTACGTAATCCAAGCTGGTACCCGAAACTACCTATAAAATCGGAGTAGATTACATATCCTGATTGTATGTTCTTTGAAAAATAGTAAGGGTTTGATTTACTGGTATCATCTATCCAAATAGTATTACGCATCGATTGATAGTCGTAGTCGTTATCCTGCAGAGAGTACTTTGTTTGATAACCAGCTTCAAGTTTAGCTTTTTTAAATAAAGGAAGAACATAATCGATTTTACCTGTTATTGTATTTCCTTTACCAGATTCTAATGTGCGATAGTTGTTAATTGTATCGTTTAATGGAAGTCTTATGTAATCAGTTTCTTGTTCTGAGTACTCATTTGTTTCGTCTTCTAAGTCATTTGAGAAGTTTCCGTAAATTTGGACTTCATGTCCAGCTTTTTTGAATTTCTTCATATAATTCAAATCTCCTGAGAAATAACTTCTGTTTGCTTCAAAATGATTGTCGTTAAGGTAATAATATGAATCGTAAATATTGTTTGAACCCATATAATAACTACCAACCCATGAATTGTTATCCATTCCAAATCCTGAAATTCCATATCTACCAGAAAGAGTTAAAATTTCATTATCATTAATATAATAATCGATTCCAGCTCTTGCACTTCCTGATTTTCGTCCTCTTTGCATATCTCCGTATGAGTTTAAAAAGAAGGAGGTGTCACCGCTCATGAAGGTTTCTCTGTTGGATTGACTTGACGCCTGATTAATTCTTTCTCCATAATCACCACCAATAAAGAAATTCACTTTATTTGTTCTGTAGTTAAATAGAGCATTTCCGCCTAGCGCATTAAAGGTTCCATATTTTACAGATACTTGACCATTGTATCCTTTTCTTTTTTCTTTAATAAGGTTTACATTGATAATACCGCCAACTCCGTCCGGGTCATATTTTGCAGATGGATTTGTAATTATTTCGATAGACTCAATTGTGTTTGCAGGAATTTGTTGCAGAGCTTCACTTCCTTGGATAGGACTAGGACGACCATCAACCATAACCAAGAAACTTTCTGTACCTCTTAATGATACATTCCCATCTATATCTGTGCTTATTGATGGTGCATTTTCGAGTAATTCTACTGCGCTTTCGCCAGCTGAAGTTACATCCTGATTTACAGTTATAACTTTTCTGTCTAGTCTGTAGTCGATTTCGTTTACATTTTCGGATATCTCAACTTCGCTAAGCATCTCAGCATCTAAAGACAATGAAATTTTACCCAAATCTATTTCTTTCTTGTCTGGTTTAATACTAAGTTGATTGATGGTTTTTTTACCATATCCAATAAAGTTAACTTCTACAAAAAATTGTCCATATCTGATTTTGTCAATCGAGAAATATCCTGTTTTGTCTGTAATACCACCAGAAACAATACTCGAATCACGTAAACTGTATATTACAATATTCGCAAATTCAATTGGATTTCCACTTTCTTTTTCTATTACAAACCCTGTAATTTTCCCTTCTGATGGGCGGTCTGATAATTGTCCAGAACCTTTTTGTGCAAAACTTATCGAAACAGCTAATAAGAGTCCAATAAGTGTATAAAAATATCGCTTCATTAATTTATGAAATATAGATTAGGTTGTATAGACAGAGAAAGAAGGAAAAGGTTTAATGACAAACCAGATTATTCTACTAAAATAATTATTTTATTGTTTTTACACTCAACTAAACCACTGTTGATGTCAAAAGAGACTTCATCATTATTTGGTTGACGTACAGTAATAGTACCTTTGTCAAGTGTCGAAACAATTGGAGCATGACTGTTAAGGATTTGAAATGATCCTTTTGTTCCAGGAACCTTAATCATTATGCTTTCCCCTTCGAACAGTCTTTTTTCCGGTGTAATAATTTCTACTATCATAATTATTGTTTAGCTTCAGCAAGCATTTTTTCTCCTTTTGCAATTGCTTGCTCAATTGTTCCTACAAGGTTAAAGGCTGCCTCTGGTAAATGATCAACTTCACCTTCCATAATCATGTTAAAACCTTTAATCGTATCTTCAATCTTAACGAATTCACCTTTTAATCCAGTAAATGCTTCAGCAACATGGAAAGGTTGTGATAAGAATCTCTGAACACGTCTTGCTCTGTGAACTACTAATTTATCATCATCAGATAATTCATCCATACCAAGAATAGCAATAATGTCTTGTAATTCTGTATATCTTTGGAGAATATTGATAACTTTTTGTGCTGTATTATAGTGCTCATCTCCAACAACTTCTGGAGATAGAATTCTTGATGAAGAATCAAGTGGATCAACCGCAGGATAGATTCCTAAACCAGCAATTTTACGACTTAATACAGTAGTTGCATCAAGGTGAGAGAAAGTAGTAGCAGGAGCAGGGTCTGTTAAGTCATCAGCAGGAACATATACAGCCTGTACAGATGTAATAGAACCTGTTTTTGTTGATGTAATACGTTCCTGCATTTCACCCATTTCTGTAGCAAGTGTTGGTTGGTAACCTACAGCAGATGGCATACGCCCTAACAGAGCAGATACTTCAGAACCTGCTTGAGTAAAACGGAATACATTATCAACAAAGAAAAGGATGTCTCTACCACTGGTTTTACTTCCACCATCACGGAAACTTTCAGCAATAGTCAAACCAGAAAGAGCAACTCTTGCACGAGCCCCAGGAGGTTCATTCATCTGACCGAAAACCATAGCAAGTTTAGATTCTTCCAATGCTTTAAGGTCAACTTTATCTATGTCCCAAGAACCTTTTTCCATTGTTTCTTTAAACTCATCGCCGTATTTTACAATATTTGCTTCAATCATCTCACGTAAAAGGTCATTACCTTCACGAGTACGTTCTCCAACACCAGCAAATACAGATAATCCATCATATCCAATCGCAATGTTATTGATAAGTTCCTGAATCAAAACAGTTTTACCAACACCAGCACCACCAAATAAACCAATTTTACCACCTTTTGAGTAAGGCTCAATAAGGTCGATTACCTTGATACCAGTGAAAAGAACTTCTACTTCAGTACTTAGGTCTTCAAATTTTGGAGGATGTTGATGAATAGGGTAACCATCTTCTTTTGAAAGTTGATTCATACCATCAATAGTGTTTCCAACAACGTTCATCAGGCGTCCTTTTACCTGATCGCCAATAGGCATTTTAATAGGCATTTTTGTATCGTAAACTTTTGTTCCACGACATAAACCATCAGTAGAGTCCATAGCAATTGTGCGAATTGTGTGCTCTCCAATATGCTGTTGACACTCTACAATTAATGAACTACCATCTTCTCTTTTGATTTCAAGTGCATCATAAATCTGAGGGATATCAGATCCGGACTTTTCAAAACTTACATCAATTACAGGACCAATTACCTGTACGATTTCACCTATTGTCTGACTCATTGCTTTAAATATAAATTATTGCTAACAAAATTAAAAACTTTATTCACAAAATAAAAGAACAAATGACATAATTTCAGAAAAAAATAAAAAATATATCTCTTAAGATACGAAAGTAGGAAAAATAAGCTAAATAACGTAAATCTGTAAAGTATTACGTTGTTTTTAAATATGTGTTAACCAAACGAAATGTAGAATCTTAGTAATTTCGCTTCTTCATAGATTGTGTAAATTGGCGTAAAATATCTTTTCTTGAAGAGTCAATATCTAGTAATTCGAATATTTTAAAAGCCTCGTTAAAGTACAGATTCATAAGCTGTTCGGTGAGATTGCCAATTCCAATTTCATTGTAAATTGATTTCACGGCTTCAATCTTTTCTTCTGAATTGAATTCTTCTTTATTTAGCCAATAATCTAGTTTCTCTTTTTGATCTTCATTTGCAAGCTCTAATGCTTTTATAAGCAAATATGTCTTTTTGTTTGCGATGATATCACCTCCAATTTTTTTACCGAAAATTTCTGGATTACCATAAACATCAAGTAAATCATCCTGAATTTGAAAAGCCATACCAAGATTTTCACCAAAATTGTAAATCTTTTCACAATCTTCTTTGCTAGCATTGGCCGCAATTGCTCCAATCTTAAGACTTGCAGCAAGTAAAACAGCTGTTTTTAGTTTTATCATCTTTAGATATTCTTTCTCAGTAACATTTGCTTCTGATTCAAAATCCATGTCGTATTGTTGACCTTCGCAAATTTTAAGTGCAGTGTCGGAGAATACATCCAGAATATCTTCCAGATTATTATTTGATTTGCAAATGTATTTATATGCAATAACTGACATCGCATCTCCAGAAAGTAGCGCTATGTTTTCGTTCCATTTTACATGAACAACAGGTTTTCCTCTTCTGACAAGGGATTTATCCATCATGTCGTCGTGTAAAAGGGTGAAATTATGGAAAATTTCAATTCCAAATGCAGCATTTATACTATCTTCATATTTTCCGCCAAATAATTCTGTTGACATTAAGCACAGTATTGGTCTTACTCTTTTGCCACCAACGCTAAGGGAATAATAAATTGGATCGTAAAGTCTTACTGGAGATTTTCCAAAATCTAAATTTTGTAAATCCTTATTAAATTTTTCGAGAAGTATTTTATTGTCGTTCATATCTTAGGGATTAATTTGTTCGAACAAACCTACATTTAGAATGTTTTTGATTCCCTCTTCTAGTGAAATCAGAGGTTTGTTAAGTACTTTTACCATTTGTGTATTATCTGGACATCTACGAGTCATGTCTCCATCTTCTAGAGGAGGTAGATTGATAATTTTTGAGCTTGAACCTGTAATGTTAATGATAGTTTTTGCTAAATCAACAATTGGAGTTTCAATAGAGTTACCAATGTTTACAACATCATTAATATATAAGTCATCATATGCGATTTTTGTTGTAGCTTCAATATTGTCATCTACAAAACAAAATGTGCGTGTTTGAGATCCGTCTCCATAAACAGTAATGTCTTCGTTATTAAGTGCAGACATTAAAAACTTACTGATAACAAAGTCCTTACTCTGTTTTGGGCCATATGTATTAAAAAATCTAAAGATTGTAAAATCTACATTATACTCTTTATGATATGAGCGTAAATATGCTTCACCTAAATTCTTTACTATTGCATATGGTAATCTTGAGTTAAGAGGGGTTGTGTGTGCATTTTGAGGAAACTCAACAGGTTCACCATAAACCTCAGAGGAAGAAGCAAAAAAGACTCTTCTAACTCCTGTATTTTTTCCAATTCTGCAAATGTTTTCGATTCCGCGAATGTCGCGTAAAACACTAACAGGGTTGTCTTGAGTGCGTTTTACACCAACCATTGCTGCGTAATGAAAAACATAATGGAATTGGAATGATAACATAACTTCAAGGATTTCTTTGTAATCGTTAACATCTCCTTTAACAAATCTTAGATTATCATTTTGTGGAGGCAACTTTCTTAAATCACCTGTCGAAAGATTATCCATTATAATTACTAGATTTTCTGGATCTTTTGCAAGTTTTTCAGCAAGTGCACTTGCAATAAAACCTGCTCCACCTGTAACAAGAATTTTACGTTTAAAAGAATGTCTGGATGCTAGGGTTTTCATTTTATTTTTCCTCTATTTTAAGTTCGTCAAGGTCTAATTCATCTTCTTCATCGTATATCTGAAGGAAAGGCTCTTTAAAGACTCTTTTATTAAGTTTTTTCTCTAGTGATAACAACATTGTTGGTAAAACAACTAAGTTACATACCATAGCAACTAAAAGGGTTGTGGAAATTAAGAATCCTAGAGCCAGAATTCCACCAAAATTAGATGCTGTAAAAATCAGGAACCCGAAGAACAATACGGCTGATGTGTACATCATACTAGTTCCGGTTTCTTGAAGAGCTTTCTTAACTGCAAGGCTCATATTCCAATCGTTGTGAGTTAATTCTTGACGATATTTAGTTAAGAAATGTATTGTCCCATCTACCGAAATTCCTAGTGCAATACCAAAAACGAGAATAGTTGATGGTTTTAATGGAATTCCAAAGTAACCCATTAAGGCAGCCGTAACCAACATCGGAATTAAGTTTGGTACTAATGCAATTGCAACCATTTTTGTTGATCGTTGTAATGCATACATCAGAAGAGTGATGATTAATAGAGCAAGAGAAAGGCTAACAAAAAGATTGTCAATTAAATATGTTGTTCCGGTAAAATACAAAATAGTAGATCCTGTAATAATAACATTGTATTGTTCACGAGGGAATACACTATAGATATCATCTTTAATTTTTGGAAGTAGATCTTGCATCCTATTTGTTCCAATATCTGCAATGTTTAAACTTATTCTTGTTATTGTGTTTGTACTATCAATAAATGATTTAGCAAGGTTGTCATCTAAGCCAGAAGGTAAGCGATTAAAAATTGTTTCGTAGGTTCTTGGGTTAGGAGGAAGACAGTAATTCTCAGGTTTACCTTTGCTGTAAGCTTGATATAGAAACTTAACAGCATCAGCTACAGATAATGATCTGGAAAGTTCTGGATATGCTTTTAATTTTTCCTGAAGCGAATCAATTTTTTGAATTTGATAAACCATTTCAGTTCCAATTAATGAATCTTTTGACTCAATAGCAATTTCTAAAGGACTGACTCCATTAAAGTTCTTTTCAAGGAATTTCGTGTCAATTGTCAATGCATCAGACTCAGGCACATCATCAAGAATATACCCTGTTCTTTCCATTTTTGTTATTCCAAATGCAGCAACAATTATTACAACAGTTACAACAATATAAACTTTAGGTCGGTGATTGGTAACGACTCTGTTTAAGACTGTTACAATTTTTGCAATAAATTTACTCTTCAAATGCTTTGTGTATTTATTTGAAGGTGGTTGTAATGAGCTAAAGATTGATGGGATAATTATTAATGCTGAAATGAAAGTGAAAAATATACCACAAGATGCAATTATTCCAAACTGTACTAATAATGATGAGTTTGTTATAATAAAGGTGGCAAAACCTGCAGCGGTTGTAACATTACTTAAGAATACAGCATTTCCAATTCTGGAAATTACTCTTTGTAAGGCTAAAATTTTATTTCCATGAGCTACTGTTTCTGTATGGTATTTGTTAAGTAGGAAAATTGTGTTTGGGATTCCTATAACAATTAGTAATGGCGGAATCATTCCCGAAAGAACAGTAATTCTGAAATCGAGAATTCCCATTAGTCCGACAGCCCAAATAACACTTACTCCAACAACAATCATTGTTACACCTATAACCTTGAAAGAGCGGAAGAATAGGTATAGAATTATTACAACAACAAGGATAGCAAGAATAATGAAAATAACAATTTCATTCCTAATGAGATTCATCATTTTTGTTCGAATAAACGGAAGTCCGGAAATATGGACTTTGACATTTTCTTGCTGAGAATATTCTTTAACAATTCGTTCAATTTCCAGAACTACTGGTATTCGTTCTTTAGTGTCTAGAATTTCTTTGTCAATAGATACGCTCATTAAGAAAACATCCTTTGTTTTATTGTAGAGCATTCCTTCGTAGAAGGGTAATGAAAAGAATGCATCTTTTATGCTGTCTAGTTCTTCTTGCGAATTTATTTCTTCGGGAAATATTTGATAGGTTTCAAATATACGTTTTTTTGTACCACTTTCATCTTCGATAGTTACTTGTCTTGCATTTACTGCCTGAGAAACAGTTAATACACCTGATACATATTCAATTTTATTTAAATCTTGACAAAGTTTTTGGAAGGCAATAAATTTATCATATTCAAATAAATTATCATCTTCGAAACCAATAACAATTCCACTTGCTTCGTTGCCAAATATTTCTTGAAATTTAACTTTGTCCAGATAAACAGGGTCTTTTTCGGACAACATATTTGCATAATGGTAATCCATCTCAATTGTTGTTGCCTGCCAACCCATAAATATAGTAATTACACCAATAACAATTAAAAGTGTAATTCTATTTCTTAAAATAAAACCAGCTATCTTATGCCACATAATATATATAAATCTAGATGCAAAAATAGGATTAATACGTAGATAATGCAATTTATTAAACAACTAAAAATACTTGTTAAAATATTCAAGGGTAGAATTTTGTGAATTTTCAATATAAATTGTTTATTTGCAATCGAAAAATAAACAGATAATAATGGAATACGGTTTTATTGATTTTTTAACCTTATTAGGAGCTTTAGTTTTATTTTTATTTGGAATGAAACTAATGAGTGAAGCCCTGCAAAAAGTGGCTGGTAGCAATTTGCGTAAGATTTTATCAGCAATGACTTCGAATCGCGTATTTGGAGTTTTTACGGGACTATTAATTACAGCTGTGATTCAGTCTTCATCTGCTACAACAGTAATGGTAATTAGTTTTGTTAATGCTGGTTTGATGACACTAACAGAATCTATTGGTGTAATTATGGGTGCAAATGTTGGTACTACAGTTACTGCATGGATAATTTCACTTATAGGTTTTAAGGTGAAAATTAGTACACTTGCATTACCTATGATTGGAATTGGGTTTCCACTTGTGTTTTCTAAGAAAAGTAAATACAAATCCTGGGGAGAGGTTATTATGGGATTTGCATTGTTATTTCTAGGGTTGGATTTGCTAAAAGACTCTGTTCCAGATATTAATAACAACCCACAGATTTTAGACTTTTTAAGCTCATATACAGATCTTGGATTTTTAAGCGTATTGATATTCTTAGGAATTGGAGCATTACTTACTGTAGTAATACAATCATCATCAGCGACAATGGCATTAACTCTTGTTATGTGTCACAATGGTTGGATAGGTTATGAAATGGCTGCTGCAATGATATTGGGGCAAAATATAGGTACTACTATTACTGCAATTCTTGCATCATTAATCGCAAACACTTCTGCTAAAAGAGCAGCGGGAGCACATCTTATTTTTAATTTGATTGGAACCTTGTGGGTGTTAGCATTGTTTAACCCTATTACTTCTTTTATTGCTGGTTTTACTGAGCGACTAGAAGGTGTATCTCCATTAACAGATGTTCTTGCGATTCCTGTCGCATTATCAATTTTTCATACAGTATTTAATGTTGCAAATGTTCTCTTGCAAATATGGTTTGTAAACTATATCGAAAAGATTGTTCGCATGTTTGTCAGACAGAAAAAGGATGAAGAAGAAGAGTTTGGACTTAAATTTATACAAACAGGTATGCTTTCTACTTCGGAATTATCTATTTTGCAAGCAAGGAAGGAGATTGGTGAATATGGCATGAAGTCAATAAAAATGTTCAATCAGGTTGAAAAATTATTCACCGAAACAGACGAGAAAAAGATCAAAAAGCTTAGCGAAAAGATTACTAAGAATGAACTTATTATGGATGATCTTGAAGCTGAAATTGCAAACTATTTAACTAGTGTGTCTGAAGGTGAGCTTAGTATTAAAAGTGCCAGACGTGTTCGTACATTACTTAAAATTAGTGATAATATTGAATCTCTTGCAGATGCTAGTTTTAACCTTGCTAAAGCATTAGGACGTAAATATAAAAAGAAAATTTGGTTTACTCCTGAACAGCGTGAAAATGTTTACAAGATGTTTGCTCTTGTAGATGCTAGTTTTAACAAAACGATGATGCTACTGAACGATTTTACTCACGATGTGGACGATATTTCCGAATTGGAAGATCTGGAACATCAAATAAATAATTTGAGAAATCAACTTAAGAAAGAAAATAGTATTAGCCTTAAAGAAGAAAAATATACTTATGCATCTAGTGTTATTTATATTGATATGGTTACTATCTGCGAAACTTTAGGCGATCATCTTATTAACATTGCTCAAGCTCTTAAAACTCAAAAAGAAGAAATGATAGGTCACGAAGAAGAGTAGTTATAAGGCTTTTATTGTTTATTTTTATCTTACGTTTATTCAAAATATAACATTTTACAATTCCTTAACATTGAAAATTTAAGTTTTTGCTTTAAAGTCTATAAACTTGCAGTAAAAATTATTTGATATGGAATATGGAATTTTAGATTTGTTGACTTTGATTGGAGCATTAGTTTTATTCTTGTTTGGGATGAAATTAATGAGTGAAGCATTACAAAAAGTAGCAGGGAGTAATTTGAGAAAGATTCTAGCTGCAATGACTTCAAATCGTTTTTTAGGGGTATTTACCGGAGTATTGGTTACTGCTGTTATCCAGTCATCATCTGCAACAACTGTAATGGTTGTGAGTTTTGTTAATGCAGGCTTGTTATCACTTGCAGAATCCATAGGTGTAATTATGGGGGCAAATATTGGGACCACAGTTACAGCATGGATTATTTCACTTATTGGGTTTAAAGTAAAGATTAGTGCGCTAGCACTTCCATTAATTGGTATAGGTTTCCCTTTGATTTTTTCGAAGAAAAGTAAACGTAAATCTTGGGGTGAAGTGATAATGGGGTTTGCATTGCTTTTTATGGGATTAGATCTTTTAAAAGGTAGTGTGCCGGATATTAAAAGTAATCCAGAAATTTTAACATTTTTACAATCATATACCGACTTAGGTTTTTTAAGTATTCTAATTTTCCTCGGAATCGGAACAATACTTACAGTAGTTATTCAATCTTCATCTGCAACAATGGCGCTTACTCTAGTTATGTGTCATAATGGATGGATTACCTATGATATGGCTGCGGCAATGATTCTTGGAGAGAACATCGGGACTACTATTACTGCAAATTTAGCTGCTATGATAGCTAATACATCGGCTAAACGAGCCGCTTTTGCCCATCTACTGTTTAATTTAGTGGGTGTTACCTGGGTCCTGATTTTTTACAGACCAATAATCAATATGATTGCAGGTATTACAGAAGGTCTTGAAGGAACTTCTCCTTTCTTGGATGCAGCATCTATTCCAGTTGCTCTGTCATTGTTCCATACAACATTTAATATCACAAACGTACTTCTACAAATATGGTTTGTAAAACCTTTAGAGAAGTTTGTTACAAAGATCGTTCGCAAAAAAGGCGATGAAGAAGAAGAGTTTGGCCTTAAGTTTTTGAATACTGGAATGCTTTCAACTTCAGAGTTGTCAATTCTACAAGCCAGAAAAGAAATGGCAGAATACGCAATGAAGGCAGGTAGAATGTTTAAAGATGCAGGTAAAATTTTTACAGAAACTGATGAGAAAAAGTTTAAAAAACGTATCGAAAAGATGGAGAAAAACGAACTCATCATGGATGATTTAGAAGCTGAAATTGCAAACTACCTTACTAAAGTATCTGAAGGTGAATTAAGTATAAATGGTGCCAGAAGAGTAAGAACCTTACTGAAAATAAATGATAATATTGAAAGTTTAGCAGATGGAAGTTTTAATATTTCAAAAGCATTGAACAGAAAGAATAAAAAGAAAATCTGGTTTACTCCAGAGCAACGGAACAATATCCTAGTGATGTTCGAACTGGTAGATAAAGCTTTTGAATTAATGCAGAAAGCTATTGATGATTCTCATAATGGTAAGATTGATATTACTGAAATGCTTGCTGCTGAACAAGAAATAAATGACTTCAGAACTGCAATGAAAAAGCAAAATTCGCAAGATCTTAAAGATGAAAAATATACTTATCAATCTAGTGTTGTCTTTATTGATATTATAACTATTTGTGAGACTATTGGTGACCATTTGATAAATATCTCAGAAGCTATCGAAACTCAAAAAGAAGAAATGAGTATTGGTAAAGACGAGTAATTAAAACAATTCTTAATCTGAGCTGAAGATGTAAGTTAATTAATTGACTTATATTTGCAGCTCAGTTTTTTATGAAAAAAGGTATAGTAATACAATCCACAGGTTCTAGTTATTTGGTAAAATCAGATGATGAGGTTTTTACATGCGTAATTAGAGGGAAATTAAGATTGAAAGGATATAAAAGTACTAACCCTGTTGCTGTAGGAGATGTTGTCGATTTTGATGAAAATGAAAATGATATCTCAGTTATTAAAAAAATACATCCACGTAAGAATTGTATAATTCGTAAGTCAACCAATCTTGCACGTCTCTCGCATGTTATCGCATCAAATATCGATCAGGCAATTTTTATTTATACTCACAGGAACCCAGAAACAACAACAGTTTTTCTAGATAGATTTTTAGTGGCTGCTGAAGCTTATAATATTCCTGCTGTTATTATTTTTAATAAATCTGATATTTATTCAGAGGAAGAATTTCCTGAGATTGCCGAAATAATGGCATGTTATGCAGATATTGGATATAGAGTAGAATTATGTTCGGTAAAAACAGGATTTAATGTGGATAATATTAAAGAATTATTTACTGATAAAATCAGCGTTATTGCAGGTCATAGTGGTGTTGGTAAATCTTCTTTAATAAATGCAATTGCTCCAGGATTTAATCTTAAAATTTCTGATATTTCAGATGCTCATCAAAGTGGAAAACATACAACAACTTTTGCGAGAATGTTAGAACTGCCTTTTGGCGGTTATGTAGTCGATACTCCAGGAATTCGTGCTTTTGGAATTGTTGATCTGAAAAAGGAGGAAATATATCATTACTATCCCGAAATTTTTGAAATAGCCAGTGATTGTAAATTTCATAATTGTATTCATGTTAATGAGCCCGAATGTGCTGTTAAGCAAGCGGTCGAAGATGGTGAAATAGCTTGGTGGAGATATAAATCATACCTCAATATTGTATTGGATGAAAACGATAAGCATCGTGTAAAAGAAGTCTAGTTTATTTCTCATTCTTTAATATAATTCCGATGTCGTTGGAAAACGAGACTAATTTGTGTATTTTTGTAAATAATTAATTCCTTAGTTTTGATAAAAAAACAGAAAATAGTTAATGATCCGGTTTATGGATTTATAAATATTCCAGCAGGAATTATTCATGAGCTTATCGAACATAAGTATTTTCAAAGACTTCGAAGAATTAACCAGCTAGGTTTAACATATCTTGTTTACCCGGGTGCTGTTCATTCAAGATTTCAACATGCTATGGGTTCGATGTATTTGATTTCCATAGCTATTGATGTAATTCGTGGAAAAGGACATGAAATTACTGATGAAGAAGCTGAGGCAACAAAAATTGCTATTTTATTACATGATATTGGTCACGGACCTTTTTCACATGCACTTGAAAGTTGCATAATTCCAGATTTACCACACGAAGAATTGTCTCTGATGTTTATGGAGGAGCTAAATCAGGAATATAACGGTAAGCTTGAATTAGCAATAAGGATTTTTAAGAATGAATACCGAAAAAAATTCTTACATCAATTAATTTCAGGACAGCTTGATATGGATAGACTCGACTATCTTAGAAGAGACAGCTTTTTTACTGGTGTCACAGAAGGCGTGGTTGGTTCCGAAAGAATAATTAAAATGCTTCAGGTTGTTGATGATAATTTAGTTGTCGAAGCAAAAGGGATTTATAGCGTTGAGAAGTTTTTAATAGCAAGAAGACTAATGTATTGGCAAGTTTATCTTCACAAAACTGTATTGGTAAGTGAAGTTCTTTTGGTAAAGCTATTGGAGAGGGTAAGAGAGCTTTATGTGCTTGGAAAATTGGTAATTAATAATCCTAACTTAGAGTATTTCTTAAATAGGAAAGGAAACGATAAAAAAGAAATTATAGAACATTTTTACATGTTGGATGATTTTGATATTATCAGTTTGCTTAAACAAAATCTTAATTCCGAAGATATTGTGCTTTCCAGCTTGTCAAATGCAATTTTAAATAGAAAATTACCTAAGATTTTGATTAGTCGTCAGCAATTTGACGATGAATTTTTGATCTCATTGAAGAATGAAGTGATGACGAAATTTAATCTTAGCGAAAATGAAGCAAAATATTTTGTTTATAATGGTGAGATATCAAATAATGCATATAGTAATTTAGACGAAAGAATAAATATTCAATATGGTTCTGAACTAAAAGATGTTGCTGATGCTTCTGATATGCTTAATCATTCGGTTTTAAGTAAAATCGTAAAAAAATATTATGTTTGTGGTCCAGAAGAAATAATTAATAATAAAAAAAGATAAATGGAATTTACTGCTAAACAAATTTCAGAATTGCTGAATGGAACTGTAGAAGGAGATGAAAACGTAATTGTGAACAGCTTTTCAAAAATTGAAGAAGGGAAGCCTGGATCTTTGTCATTTTTGGCAAATCCTAAATACACAAATTACATATACGAGACAGAAGCGTCTGTTGTTTTAGTTAATAATACTTTCGTAAGCAGTAAAGAAATTAAGTCTACTCTAATTCGTGTAGAGGATTCATACAAATCGATTGCTCAATTGCTTGAAATATATAATTCAATGACCGAGAAACCATCGGGGATAGAAAAGCAAGCATTTGTGCATAAGAAGGCAAAAACTGGAAAGAATGTTTATGTAGGAGCCTTTGCATATATTGGTAAAGGAGCTGTTATTGGGAATAATGTTCAAATATATCCTGGAGCTTATATTGGTAACGACGTACAAATAGGTGAAAATTCTGTGATTTATCCCGGAGTAAAAATTTATTACAAGACTCAAATAGGAAAAGATTGTACAATACATGCAGGAAGTGTTATTGGAGCTGATGGGTTTGGGTTTGCTCCAAATACAGATGGTGCATTTTTAAAAATTGCTCAAATTGGTAATGTAATTATTGAAGACAACGTTGAGTTAGGTGCTTTGGTTACAATTGATAGAGCAACTATGGGTTCAACAATTATTCGTAAAGGAGTGAAGTTGGACAATCATAATCATGTAGCTCATAATGTAGAAATAGGACAGAATACTGTTATTGCAGCACAATCTGGGATTGCGGGAACAGCAAAAATTGGTGAAAACTGTATGTTTGGTGGTCAGGTTGGAATTAGTCCACATGTAAAGATTGCAAATGGCACCAAACTATCTGCACAATCTGGAATTGCTAATAGTGTTAAAAAGGAAGATTCAATCTTAATGGGCGCTCCAGCTTATGATATTCGACAATATCATAAATCATATATACACTTTAAAAATCTTGATAAGATTGTAAAACGTCTTGATGAACTCGAGAAGAAACTAAATAATGAAGTTTAATAAACAGCAATACTTCTACTTTCTTTAAATAAATTAACATAAAACTGGTCAATTGTTTTAAAATTAATTAGTTAATTGTATCTTTGCTGCGATATAAAGGAAAGATTCACTTTTCGTGTTTAATTATATGAAACAGAAAACGATTTTAAAAGAGGTAAGACTTGAGGGCCCTGGATTGCATTTTGGACAGAAAACTTGCCTTACAATCAAACCAGCAGAACCAAATACTGGTTATGTTTTTATTAGAACTGATATAGATGGGATGCCTGTGATTCCAGCTGTTGCAGACTATGTCTCGGATACGTCTCGTGGGACTACAATTGCAAAAGATAAAGCTAGTGTTAGTACAATTGAACATCTTTTAGCAGCAACTTACTCTTTAGGTATTGATAATGTCGTTTTTGAAATCGACGGACCAGAAGTCCCAATTCTTGATGGAAGTTCTAAGTATTTTGTTGAAGCATACCATAATGCAGGAATAACAGAACAAGATGCTGAATTGATAATTTATGATATTGATGAGAATATAAGTTTTGTTGATGAAGAAAGGGATATTGAGATTAATCTTTTCCCTGATACGTCTTACAAACTAAAAGTTCTTGTTGATTATAAATCAGAGATTCTTTCAAATCAATATGCTTTTCTAAATAATCTTAAAGACTTTACAAAAGGTGTGGCTGCATGTCGCACTTTTGTATTTTTAAGTGAATTAGAGCCTCTTTTAAGGTTAAACCTTATCAAAGGTGGTGATCTTGATAATGCTATTGTGATTGTTGATAAAGAAAGTACTCAGGAAGAGTTCGATAGATTAGCAGAATTATTTAATAAACCAAGTGTAACTATTCAGTCATCTGGAGTATTAAATAATTTAAAATTACAATTCCCAAATGAGCCTGCACGTCATAAGTTATTAGATATAATTGGTGACCTTGCTCTTATAGGATACAGATTTAATGGGTCTATTTTGGCTAGACGACCAGGGCATTTTGGAAATACCGAAATGGCTAAGAAAGTCCGTAAGCATATACAATCAAAACAAGCAAAATCAACAGATAGCAAAATTCCTGAATACAAACAAGATGCAAAGCCGTTAATGGATGTGAATAAGGTGAAAAAGTTATTGCCACATAGGTATCCTTTCTTATTTGTCGACAAGATTATGAGTCTAAACGATAAAGAAATTGTTGGAATTAAGAATCTCAGTAACGATGAGTATTATTTTGAAGGACATTATCCCAATTGTCCTGTAATGCCAGAGGTTCTTCAGATTGAATCTATGAAACAAGTGGGAACTATCTTAACTCTAAATTCTGTCACAAATACAACTAATGTTACAGTGGAATTTTCTCAAATTTTTGATGCGAAGTTTTACAGAAGCGTAGTTCCTGGTGATGTACTTGTAATGAAAGTTACCCTTTGTGGATCGGTTGAGGATGATAATGTATGTCTAATGGGAAAAGCTTTTGTTGGCACAGAACTTGTTTGTGAAGCAGAGATGAATGCAAAAATTGTTAATCAAAAGAACTAAAAATGAACCAACCACTCTCATATGTAAACTCATCAGCAAAAATTGCTAATAACGTTGTTATTGAGCCATTTGTGACCATTGCTAAAAATGTAGAAATTGGCGAAGGAACATGGATTGGATCGAATGTTACAATAATGGAAGGAACAAGAATTGGTAAAAATTGCCGTATCTTTCCTGGTGCTGTTATTGGTGCTGTTCCTCAGGATTTAAAATTTAAAGGCGAAGAAACAACTGCCGAAATAGGTGATAATACGACTATTCGCGAGTGTGTTACTATCAATAGAGGGACTATTGCAAAAGGAAAAACAGTTGTTGGGTCTAATTGCTTGATAATGGCATATGTGCATGTAGCTCACGATTGTATTATCGGGAATAATGTGATTCTTGTAAATGGTGTAAACCTTGCTGGAGAAGTAGTAGTAGATGATTTCGCAATAATCAGTGCTAATTCTTTAATTCACCAATTCTGTCGTATTGGAGCTCATACTATTCTTGCAGGAAATTCTCTTGTAGGAAAAGATGTTCCTCCTTATGTAAAAGCCGCTCGATCTCCTTTAGCATACGCCGGAGTAAACTCAATTGGCTTACGTCGTCGTAATTTCTGTAACGAGAAAATTAATAATATTCAGGATATTTATAGAATCGTTTTTAATCGTGGAATGAACACAAGTCAGGCTGTTGAATATATTGAAGCTGAGCTTCCTGCAAGCAAAGAACGTGATGAAATTATACTTTTTATAAGAAGCTCTAAACGAGGTATTATTAAAGGTTATTTTGATAAGAACGAAGAATGAAAATAAAAATATAAAGCATAAAAAAAGCACAGAAATCTGTGCTTTTTTTATATAATATTCTTTAAAATGAATTTATTTTCTATTCATTTTAGCATCCATGCTTAGTGTTGCATGAGGAACTGCTTTGAGTCGTTCTTTAGAAATTAGCTTTCCGGTTTCACGACAAACACCATAAGTTCCAGTTTCGATACGAACTAAAGCTGCTTGAAGATGTTTAATGAATTTCAGCTGACGCTGAGCGATTTTTCCAATTTCTTCTTTTGATAAAACGCTTGCACCTTCTTCAAGAACTTTGAAGGTCGGTGATGTGTCCATTATATCATTTGTGTCTTCATGACTAAGTAAACTTTTATATAGTTCATAGTCTTTCTGAGCTTTTTCGAGTTTCTTTAAAATTATCTCTTTAAATTCCTCTAATTCTTCCTGTGTATATCTCTTTTTTTCTTCTCCGCTCATAATCCAAAATATTAGTTAATACTCTTCTCAATGTAAAGCATTGTTTCAAAATTATTAACTTCTACGACTACAGAATTATTTTGTTCCACTTTTTCGTTGATTTTTATTGAATTTCCTAGTGTTTGTGAACAGATATATTCTTTGAAGTTGTTTAATGCTTTATCTAACTCATTGTGGGACTGTATGATAATGTTGATTTTGTCGGTTACGTCAAACCCGGAGTCTTTCCTGATGTTTTGAATTCTGTTTACAAATTCTCTTGCTATTCCTTCTTCAACTAGTTCTGGTGTTATGTTAATGTCAAGGGCAACAGTAATCTTACCTTCATTTGCAACTAACCATCCTGGGATGTCCTCAGAAATGATGTCAACATCATCAGTTGAAATTGTAATATTTTGATCCGCAATTTGTAAATTAAAAGTTCCTGCTTGTTCCAGTTGCATGATGTCTTTTTGTTCCATTGCCATAATAGCTCCAGAAACTTGTTTCATCATTTTACCATATTTTGGTCCAAGAACTTTAAAGTTTGCTTTGATTTTCTTAACTAAAACATCAGAGCTGTCTGATAAGAATTCAATTTCTTTGATATTGGTTTCTGTCATGATAATTTGCTGAACTTTTTTAATCTGTTCTACAAATGTATCATTAACGATAGGAATCATTATTTTTTGTAATGGTTGGCGTACCTTAAGACTAACTTTTCTTCTTAAGCTTAAGATCATTGAAGAAATTGTTTGAGCCATACTCATTCTTTCTTCGAGCATTTTGTCAATTACTTCCTCGTTTACTTGAGGGAATAATGCTAAATGAACAGACTCAAAACTGTCTTTATTAGTTATTGAATTTAAATCGCGGTACATTTTATCCATGTAGAATGGTGCGATTGGTGAAGCTAATTTTGAAACTGTTTCAAGGCAAGTATAAAGCGTTTGATAAGCAGAAATCTTATCGTCATCATATTCGCCACCCCAATAACGTTTTCTGCCTAAACGTACGTACCAGTTGCTTAAATGATCGATTACAAAGTCCTGAATTAGTCTTCCGGCTTTAGTGTTTTCGTAATTTTCAAAACAGTTCTGTACATCCTTTACAAGAGAGTTTAATAAACTTAAAATCCATTTGTCAAGTTCTGGGCGCTTGTCAAAATCAATATCTTTTTCAGCGTATGTAAAGTTGTCGATGTTTGCGTATAAGGCAAAGAAATTATACGTGTTGTAAATGGTTCCGAAAAACTTTCTCTTTACTTCATCAACTCCAGAAACATCAAACTTAAGATTATCCCATGCCTGTGCATTAGTAATCATATACCATCTTAAAGCATCTGCACCATATTTGTCCATTGTAGAGAATGGATCAACAGCATTACCTAGACGTTTTGACATTTTATTTCCTTCTTTATCAAGAACTAGACCATTTGAAATAATGTTTTTAAATGCAACATCATCAAAAATCATAGTGGAAATTGCATGCAAGGTAAAGAACCAACCTCTTGTTTGGTCAACTCCTTCGGCAATGAAATCTGCAGGATATAGTTTGTCAAAATTGTTTTCGTTTTCGAAAGGCCAGTGCCATTGTGCATAAGGCATAGCCCCTGAATCGAACCAAACATCTATAAGATCTGGTTCTCTAAACATTTTGCTACCATCGCTGGCTACAAGGAATATTTCATCAACATCCGGGCGATGTAAGTCAACTTTATTATAGTTTTCTAGGCTAAAGTTTCCTGCTTCAAAACCTTCCCAAAACCCTTTTGACATATAGCCTTTATTAACAGCTTTTTCAATTTCGTTTGTTAATTCCTCAACAGAACCAATACATTTTCTTTCGCTTCCATCTTCAGTGCTCCAGATAGGTAATGGAGTTCCCCAGTATCTTGATCTGCTTAGGTTCCAGTCTACAAGGTTTTCTAACCATTTGCCAAAACGTCCTTCACCAGTGCTTTTGGGTTTCCAGTTTATTGTTTTATTTAATTCAATTAGTCTATCCTTAACTGCTGTAGTTTTAATAAACCATGAATCTAGCGGATAATAAAGAATTGGTTTGTCTGTTCTCCAGCAATGAGGGTAGTTGTGAACATGTTTCTCTATACGGAATGCTTTATCTGAAAGTTTAAGCATAACTGAAATGTCAACATCTGTATTTGGAGTATTTTTGTCTGCCTCTTTATCATATTCTACTTTTACATATCTGCCAGCAAACTCTTTGTATGATTCCTGATTAACAAACTTACTTACAAACTCAGGGTCAAGATCTTCGATATTAAAGAATTTCCCTTGTTTGTCAACCATTGGGCAGATATTGCCATCTTTATCATCAAGAATAAGAGCTGGTATTCCAGCGGCTTTAGCAACTCTGGCATCATCTGCACCAAAAGTAGGAGCAATATGTACGATACCAGTACCGTCTTCTGTTGTTACATAATCACCTGAAATAACTTTAAATGCAGGAGTTTTTGGCTGAATCCAGTCGATAAGCTGCTCAAAGTCGATCCCTATTAAATCGGAACCAGAATATTCCCCGGTTATTTGATAAGGGATCAGCTTATCTCCTTGTTTGTATTCATCAAAACTAAGATTTTCTGCATCTGCTTTAAAGTAAGCAGGAACTCTGTCTTTACATAATAAAACAGAGATTAGTTTCCCAGTATATGGATTAAAAGTTTTAATTCTTACATAACTAATTTTTGGACCAACAGCCAAAGCTGTATTTGATGGTAATGTCCATGGAGTAGTTGTCCAGGCCATTATGTAAAGATCTGTGTCTAAATCTTTATAAAATGATTCTGAATTGTCGTTGTTTTTTACTTTAAACAATGAAACAACAGTTGTGTCTTTTACATCTTTATAACAACCTGGTTGGTTTAGTTCGTGTGTACTTAGTCCTGTTCCAGCAGCAGGTGAATATGGCTGAATTGTATAGCCTTTGTACAACATGTCTTTGTCATACAATTTTTTTAATAAATGCCATACTGTTTCAATGTATCTGTTGTCATAAGTTATGTATGGGTTCTCCATGTCTACCCAATAACCCATCTGTTCTGTTAACTTTTCCCATAAATCAGTATATTTCATTACTTCTTTACGGCAAGTGCTGTTATATTCTTTTACAGAAATTGTTTTTCCGATATCTTCTTTTGTGATTCCTAAAGTTTTTTCAACACCAAGTTCAACAGGTAAGCCATGAGTATCCCAACCTGCTTTACGATCGACTCTATGATTTGTCAGAGTTTTGTATCGGCAAACAACATCTTTAATTGTTCTTGCCATTACGTGGTGAATACCAGGAGTTCCGTTTGCAGAAGGAGGCCCTTCAAAAAATACAAAAGGCTTATTGTCTTTTCTTGTCTCAATACTTTTCTCGAAAGTATTTTCTTCTTTCCATAGTTTTTCTACTTCTGCATTTATTGCAGATAAATCCAACTGCTTGTATTCCGGAAACTTTGCACTCATTTTATAAATTTTTAAAATAACGTGCAAATATATATGTATAGAGCAAACTTTCCAAATTTTTAAGCTTTTGTAAGATCTTATTGTTGTCTTATAAATTTTTTATGGCTATAATTAGCTTGTTTTTATTGGAAATAAGGTTTATTTATAAAAATTGAAAACAATTTTTTAAGTTGACTGTTAAAGAGATGAAATAATTTTAACTATAAAACAAAATAAGAAAAAATGAGCGTACTTGTAGGTAAAAAAGCTCCGAAATTTAGTTCAACAGCTGTGATCAATGGAGGAGAAATTGTAGAAAACTTTTCTTTAGAGCAATATGTAGGAAAAAAAGAGGTGATCTTTTATTTTTATCCTGCTGATTTTACATTTGTTTGTCCAACAGAGATTATTGCTTTCCAAAATAAAATGGAAGAGTTTGAAAAACGTAATGTTGCTGTTGTTGGATGTTCAGTAGATTCTGGATTTTCTCACTGGAAATGGTTGCAAACAGAGCCAAGAGAAGGTGGAATTAAAGGTGTGAAATATCCATTAGTTGCTGATAATGCAATGATAATTTCTGAAAATTATGGCATTTTAGCTGGAGAATATGATATTGATGATAATGGGAATTCAGCTTTCATAGGAACGCCAATGGCATATAGAGGACTATTCCTAATTGATAAAGAAGGTGTTGTTCGTCATCAGGTTGTTAATGATATGCCTTTGGGACGTAGCATTGATGAGGCTCTTAGAGTTGTTGATGCTCTACAGTTTTTTGAAGAAAATGGTGAGGTTTGTCCAGCAGACTGGCACAAAGGTGATGATGCTATGCAGCCAACACAGGAAGGTGTTGCAGATTATTTAGGAAAATAAATTACTAATGAAATTTAATATAAAAAGGATGTCATTTTTTTTGACATCCTTTTTTTTGATATCTTTAATACTTACTGTTGGATAGGTAAGCCTTTGTGTGTTGTTTCGCCTATAGTTGAAGTATAAATGTGGCCATTATATTCAATATAAACAGTACAACCACTTGTTCCTCCAATATAACCATTTGCGGTAGCAGAGCCAATAATAAATTCTATTCCAGTGGTATAGTTGTTAAATGTAGGAAGACCGTTATAGATACTTGGATCTGTCCATTCTAAATCATATGTAACTTTTGTGTTATCATAACTTGACCAAACATCAATACTAGGGTTTTGTGTGCCATCAAAATCATAGTTGTAGACAAATATTGTAGCCTGACCGATGCTGTCTTCCTGAATGCTAGACCAGTAATTAATGGAAATGCAATCGCTAGCATCAAAAGGAATGGTTTCAATTATTAAACCATCAGCAATGTCAATTGTAACGACATCACCTTGTCCGTTTACCTTAATTGCTTCTCTTTCTACATCTGTAAATAAGGCTACTTGGAAAAGGTCATAAAATCTTTTATACATATATCTGATTTTGCCATCTACATAACTGCCATCATCCAAATCAGCTTGGTAAACAAAACCTACAGGGTCAGCGTTAGAGGTGATTTTAACATTAACAATACTATCTAAGCCATCTGGAATCAATCTTGCATCAATTGTAAATTCATTTTCGTACATACTTAATGTGCTTCGATCTTCATTATTGTCGATAACAATGTCTACAATGGATTCTTCAACACTTAGTTCTTCTTTCTCTCCACATGAAGTAAATGCAATAGCTGCTGAAATTATTACCCCAATTAAAATCAAATTTCTTTTCATATTATTCCTTTATTAAATTAAAAACACTTCTTATTTCAAGAAGTTTGCCAAGTTTAATATTTTCGTTTCTTAAAAGGATGTGTTTTGGTAGTAATACTACAAGTTTAATGTTTTTTGTTGACTGTATAAAACTGTTTACATATGAATGCTAAATTTTAATAATTTTTTGAATAAATAAGTATTGAAATGTGAATTTATAAATTTTGTGTTGATGATATACTTATAACGTCTTGTGCTTCTTGTGTTTTCGGTGTGGAATAACTGTTTTGCATAGATATAATTTCTGACAAATATAAATTAGATTTATTAAAAATTACGTACCTTCGTCGCTGAAAATTATTAAAAGGAACTTTTATAAATAGAATTTTGAAGCTTTTAAACTAGGACTAAAGAATGAAAAAGACTTATCTCTATATTACTATTTTTATTTCAGTTGCTGTTGCGACAATTACAACAATTATCATATTATTTGTGTTGAATAAGAAAGAAACTCCAGTTTTAGTAGAAGAAACTGTTGTTGAAGAAAAAGCGCCTGAAAAATATGGAATTCCTTTGGAAGGTTGGACAGTTTATTCTGATACTGTGAGAAAAGGAGATTTTCTTGGCACAATCATGGGGCGATATGGGATCTCAGCACAGCAAGTTGATCAATTAGCAAAAATGTCGAGCGATACATTTAATGTTACGTTGATTAATCTTGGACGACCATTTACTGTTTTTTCTGATACTATTATCGATTCGATTCCTCAGGCAAGTATTTTTGTTTATGAGAATTCCAGTGTGAGGTATACTAAGTATGATTTTAGAACTCCGGATACTATCTTTATTGAAAAATTTGAACAACCAATTGACACTATTGAATTAACAGCATCTGGGACAATTGAATATTCTTTGTGGCAAACTATGCTTGATAATGATTATAGTTGGGAACTTGCTTTGGCAATGTCTCAAACTTTTGCCTGGACGGTTGACTTCTATGCTTTACAACCAGGAGATTGGTTTAAAGTAATGTACACAGAAGAATATGTTGGAGACAAAAGGATAGGTATTGGTGATATTAAAGCTGGGGTTTTCTATCAGGGAGGTAAAGAGCTTTGGGCTGTGCCTTTTACTCAGGATTCATCACTTAGTTTCTTTGACACTGTTGGTAATAGTATGCGTAAAACATTTTTACTTGCACCACTTGAGTATACTGGAATCAGTTCTCGTTATTCGCACGCAAGAATGCATCCAATTTTTCATAAAGTTACAGAGCATTTAGCGATAGATTTTTCAGCACCTAGTGGAACTCCTGTTTATGCAGCTTCTGATGGAACAATTACAACTCGTACTTATGGAAATGGTGCTGGTTATTATGTTGCTATCAGACATAACAGTGTTTATTCCACTGTTTATATGCACTTCTCTCGTTTTGGACAATTTAATGTTGGTGATAGAGTAAGTCAGGGCGATGTTATTGGTTATGTTGGTTCAACCGGATGGTCTACAGGGCCTCACTTGCATTACGAAGTACATGAAAACGGTCAGAAAATTGATCCACTGGCATTTGAACCACCACCTGCAGAACCTGTAGATTCTGTTAATCTTGAAAGATTCCACAAAGAAAAAAGACAGTGGATTGATGCTGTAAATGCTATTGAATTAAACGGACCTGTGAAGAAAGAGAAATAATCTTTTGCCCGTAGGGCATATACATTAAGTGATACATACATTGTATTTGTTTAACACAATAATCTAAAAGCCTTCGCGGATTTCTCCCTATGGTCGAAACGACTTTCTGTACCTAAAATAATTGCGGCGACAAGAACATTACCTCAATATTATACAAATTTTAGGTCGCCCTAGTACCTCCTATAGCACAAGGTCTTTTCGAACGAAGAGAGAAAGCCAGATTTTGCGAATTTTAATTCAAACTCAGTTTAATACTCTAAACTTGCAAATTTCTTAGTAATATATCTTACAGGATACCATGATGCAAGTATTCCAATTAATAAAACTGTAATCATTACACTAAAGAAATCACTTAGTTTGATTAATACTGGATAATTTTCAATTATAAAAGCACCGCTGTTGCCAAGTTTAACCAGTCCAAATTCTATCTGAAGCCAACAAATTAAGCCTCCAATGATTAATCCAACAATTGCTCCCAGAAAACTAATAAATAATCCTTCAAGAAAGAAAATATTGCGAATTGTTTTGTTGTCGGCACCAAGGCTTTTAAGAATTTGGATATCTTGTTTTTTATCGATGATAAGCATTGTGAGAGAACCAATAACATTAAATGATGCAATTAGTAATATGAAAACAAGAATCATAAAAATAAACCACTTTTCGGTTTGCATTACTTTGTAAGCATACTCATGTTGTTTATTTCTGTCCTTAATTTCGAAGCTTTCTCCAAGATTACTTTGCAAATACGAAACTGCATTTTCAATATTAGCTCCTTTTTTTAATTTGATTTCTATTGTACTTACATTGTTTTCGTATTCTAGCAATTCTCTTGCTGTAGAAAGAGGAATTATTAGATATTTTGTGTCGTATTCCTGTTGGATAGTAAAGATTCCTGATGTGTAAACCAGAGCTTCGTTGATGCTTCCTGTTGCATCCTGAAAATTACCGCGAAATTCAGCAGACCTACTTGGGATATAAACTTTTAGTGGTTCTACAAGATCGGTATCAAGTTCAAGATTATATGCTATTCCTTGACCAGCAATTGCTAGGGGGATGTTGTTGTAAAAAAGTTCATAGTTTCCTTTAATAATCATGCTGTCTAAGCCAGTAACAGTTTTGTAGTTCTCGTCAACCCCTTTAATTGTTGCTACTACCTGTTTTTGGCCATACTCCAACATTGCATTTTCTTCGAGGCATAAAGAGTAAATTTCAATAAAATCAGCTGTATTAAGTGCGTTGATTATATTCTCATCTGGCTCAAAAGTTTTTCCTTTTGCTGCAGAAATTTTTATGTCTGGATCAAAAGAGTTGTAAAGCTTTTTTAATAAATCATCAAAACCATTAAATACTGAAAGAATAATTATGAGTGCTGCTGTTCCGGTAGCAACTCCCAAAATTGAGATAAAGGAAATTACATTAATTGCATTTCGGGATTTTTTCGAAACAAGATATCGTTTTGCAATATAAAAAGGGAACTTCAATTTATGAGTTTTTTAAAGCATTATCAATTCTTTCAATATTGTCAAGTGTGTCATCCAAAAAGAAGATCAATTCTGGAATTCTTTTTAAATCATTTCTTATAATGCATCCAAGTTCATACCTAATCTTTGATACATTATTATTTATTTCTTTAACAATTTCTTTTGCGTCTGTAGATGGGAAAATGCTAATGTAAATTTTTGCAACACCTAAGTCAGAACTTATTGTTACTCCGGTTATAGTTACTAATCTGCCAGGAACCATCCCGTTAAATTTATGTGTAAACAGTTGTGCGAGTTCTTTCTGGATAACTCCCGAAACTTGTAATTGTCGTTTTGATTGCATAATTTATATTTTTAAAAATATTTTGCTCGTTTTATAAGATAAGGTTTTAAAATTTCGTTAAAACCTTTGTTGATATCAGCTTCAATAATATCAATGTCAAACTGTCCGCATTTTAATTTTAATTCGTTAGTTAATGCTTGAGTTCTAGTTATATATGTTTCTCTTACTTCGTTTGGATTAAGTTTGATTATATTGCCATTTTCTAAATCAATAAATTTGTAAGGCCTGTTGGCAAATTCAAACTCTTGCTCAAACTTTTTGTCTGTAACATGAAAAATGACAATCTCATGTTTGTTGTATTTTAAATGTTGTAATGCAGAGAACAGATGTTCTGCATCTTCATTGCTTCCTAAAAACATATCACTGAACAAAATTACCAATGACCTTTGATGAATCATTTCTGATAAATTGTGAAGTAATTCGGCAGTGTTAGTTTTCTTTTGTAAACCTATATTTTTAGGATTTAAATATGTTCTCAGTTCATTATATAAAAGCTGTAAGTGAACTTGAGATGATTTTGCTCCAGTATGAAACTTTATTTCATTATCAAAAGAACTTAAGCCCACAGCATCCCTCTGACGACGTAATAAGTAAATCAATGCTGCTGCGCAGTAAACAGAGAAACTTAATTTGTTTATTGTTTTATTTTCATATGGAAATAACATAGAGGATGAAACATCCAGAATAATCTGTCCTCGAAGATTGGTTTCTTCCTCGTATCGTTTCACGAAAAGTTTCTCGGTTCTGGCATATAATTTCCAGTCGATATGCTTTGTGCTTTCACCTTTATTATATAATCGGTGTTCAGCAAATTCAACACTAAAACCATGAAAAGGGCTTTTATGTAAACCTGTAATAAAGCCTTCTACAACCTGTGATGCAATTAATTCCAGATTATCGTATTCGGGAAAATGTTCTATGTCTTGTAAGTTTTCCACAAAATGTTTTTTGCAAAGATAGAAAAAAGAACTTAGACTATTACTTTAGTATTTAGACTTGGCAGGGCAAACGCATCTAATTAAAAATATCGGCAACAAATAATTCCATTTAACATG